>Ga0316189_10000781_pt1 | contig 31849 bp, 17 predicted proteins | sample LowCovwburrow_MG_FD_204930 | JGI IMG/M metagenome (GOLD analysis project Ga0316189, IMG submission 204930) | Coastal sediment microbial communities from Maine, United States - Lowes Cove worm burrow | ecosystem: Environmental > Aquatic > Marine > Coastal > Sediment | place: USA: Maine...
TGTTCGCCATCATTCTGCTTCTAGGCGGAATTTACGCAGGGCTCTTCACACCGATTGAAGCCGCGGAGGTAACGATCTTTTATTCACTGATCGTTGGCTTGTTTATCAATCGGACGATGAATCTAAAGGACGTATACGCCGCCCTGGCGAACACGCTGAGATTGTCGGGAACGCTTATCATCCTGGTGGCCACCGGGTTCGTTTTTGCACGACTGCTCACCCTCGAGGGCATTCCCCAGGCGCTCGGCCGAAGTATCGCCGGCGTTTCGACCGACCCGGTCATGATTTTGCTGATTATCATGTTTTTTATGGTTTTTATCGGAACGTGGGCCGAAACGTTCTCCCAAATTATCGTTCTGACACCGATCTTTTTACCGGTCGTCATGAAGCTCGGGGTTGATCCCATCCATTTCGGCGTCTTGTTTGTCGTAACCGCTGAAATCGGCTTTTTGACACCGCCCTTCGGCGCAAATCTCTTCGTCGGAATGAAGATCGCAGATATTTCGTTGGAAACCATTTCCAAATCGGTATTACCCTATATTCTCACCTACCTTATCGTGCTGGTGATCTTGGTGCTGTTTCCCCAAATATCGCTATTTCTGCCCCGGCTTCTTTTCGGGCAATGATTTTTTTTAAAAGTGAAAAACAACGCTCTTAAAACAGCAAACATAATTCGGAGGTTTCTATGAGAGTCGGTTTAATAGGCTATGGCGCGTGGGGTCGTATTCATGCGACGTCGATCAAATCCCTGGCGAATCACGAGCTTGTGGCCATCGCATGCAAGTCTCAGGACACAGCCCGGCAGGCTTTAAAGGATCATCCGCAATGCCGGATCACGACAAATCACCTCGAAATTATTGCAAGCAACGACATCGACGTTGTGGATATCGTCGTCCCCAATCACCTGCACGTCCCCTTCGCAGTCGCGGCCCTTGAAGCCGGAAAACATGTCCTCTTGGAGAAGCCGATGGCACCCGATAGCGCAGCCGCTGACAGGCTGGTCGCAGCCGCTCAAAAAAGCGACAAAAGCGTCTCCTTGATCCATGAACTTCGCTGCTCCGAGCAATGGTCGTGGTTGAAGAGCGCCATTGACCGCGGCGACATCGGCAGTCCGAGATACATACTTCTCAACTTATTCAGGTTCCCATATCGGACCGGAAAAGACGGCTGGCGCTACCGCCCGGAAAACGTCGGTTCGTGGGTGCTTGAAGAGCCGATCCACTTCATCGATCTTATGCTATGGTACTTCGAAAAAACGGGGGCACCAACGGCGGTAACGGCCTTTACAAATCCCGGTGAAAAAAATCTTTCACAGGATTTCACGGCTGTTTTCGAATTTCCCTCCGGTGCTTATGGCGTAATATCTCAGACACTTTCCGCCTTCGAACACCACCAGGTAATTGAAATTTCCGGAAGTGAGGGTGCCATCCGATCCATCTGGTCGGGGGCCATGGACCGCACGGATAAACCGATCTTTTCGGTAACCGCCCAAAGTCGCGGGGATGATGCACCTGTGCAGATCAGACTCGAACATCCCTCGGGTGAAATTTTCGAAATTCAGGAATATATTAGAGTGGCAATGGATGGCTTGGCACAAGGGCGCTCACTTTATACAGTTGAAAAAGCCCGCAAGCTGGTCGAATTTTGCCTGGCCGCTGAACAGTCTGCCCGGGAGCATCGCCGGATTGAACTTACGTAAGATCGGTCGGCTATAAATCAACGACCTCCAACCCGAGTTGCTTCGCCAATGCTTTCAGGGCGGACACATGGTCGCCGTAGGTGATGGAAAAATGGTGTTCCAGGCCTTCTCGCAGGATGGTGTCTAAAACATCGCTGATCGGCCGCTTAAATTGCACAACACCCGAAGTACCTGAAAAACTCAGGGGTGCTTTTTTTACATCAGCAGTGCCCAAAACAAAGCGGAATCTGCCGCCGGATTCACTCAAGCGGGCGACGGTGATGCGACCCGGTTTGAGGGCAAACTCCATAAGCAGCGGCAGCTTGCGGTTGGAATGAATCGTGCCTTTTGCAGGCACGCTGGTGTCCGCCATCGACAACGGAGCCAGGCCGCAATGCCATAAAACAGCTGTGTCCGCTTCGGTGTCCGCAGCTACCAAATCGCTGCCGAAAGCCGGCTGCCCGCTGAGCGTTTGCAGGATCAACTGGGTGATAGTCCCGTTGATGTCCGCCTCACAGCTGCACGGTGTCAGCTCATCGCTAAGCATGGACATGGCACCGCAAGCGGCGCATTCTAATTCGGTGAAAAACTGCGGCCAGCATTGAACGCCCAGTCCGCCCAGCTGTTCGTCGTTTGCGATCTGCCGAAGGGCCAAGTAACCGGCCAACGTCCGACGCACGGCGGATAGATCCAATTCTTCCAATCCTTTCAGTTTGCGTTGCAGACCTCTGTATAACTCATCGACGGATTTTGAATCGGCTTCACGTGCCAATTGAAAGACGCGCTCAAGGCTGATCTGTACAATGGTAACCCCCAAAAGTGATGCCAGCGCGTTTGCATCAAACTGGCAGGAATCAAAACCGACCGGATTCTCCCCCACCCTGCCGATGCGCGCGCCACTTAAAAGCCTTCTAACGCGCCCCGCAGCGGCAAGGGTTTGCACAAGCTGCACGGCAGCCGAATCATCCGGCGCAGCAAACACATAATAATAGTCGATTGCTTGGCGCTTAAATGCATGCGCTGCCAGGTTGATGCCACACAAAGAGTTCAATCGTAATCGGCCTCCGGTAGGGGTCTCGGGCAATCCCCAAAGCAGCACCGCTGATTCCATATTGCCGGCGAGCTGAACGGCCAAAGTGCTGTCCGCAAATGTCGCCTGAAGCAGTACTAAGAGATCTGGCGGATCTTCAGCCAATTCTTGGGATATGTTTTGGGCTTCATCCAGTTCACTGACAAATGCTTCTGCCCCCTTGAGGGATATGCCGGCTTCCAATAGGCTAGACCGCACCTGGACTGCAAGTTGGTGTGCTAGCTCTGTATCAAACGTGGTTCTCGCAATGGCAACCAATCTCACATTGACATCCGTTGTTAGCATAGCCGTTTGGACCTCCATAACATTTGGCAATTGGCGTGATGAAAATCACGCAGAACGCAACACTTTACTCTCATCTCATTTTTATTCTGTTCTCCTTAAAATCAGCTTGTTGGGAAAATTTATGGGGTAGCATATCAAACACTCGCTAATATTTCTTCTCTGCTGACAATCTTACCTTGGTTGAGCGACATCTGAGCAGCGAGGGCAACCACCAGGCTCTCAAATCCCCGCTTAGCCTCCTCTGCGTTAATATCTAAATCCTTTAAAATGGTTTCAGCAAACCGTTTATGGGAGATATCGAATCCCAGGTGTCCTTGATGGGAATGGCGCGCGTTGACGATATATTCAGTTTTATTTTGCTCCTCGCCGCTATAAAGGAATCGGTCATAATCAGTGAAAAAATCGACTTCCTTGAAATCCTTTATTGAACGGCACTGTTGAATTAGCAAATCACGTGGTTCGGTAAAGGTCACGCTGTCCAGGTTGCTCGGCATCTGTCGGCCGCAAAGATATTCATAGGCTTCCCTGGTACGGCTGCAAAGTGCCACCAGTTCAAATTCTTCTTGGGTACCCGCCCAATACCCCAGTTCCCATTTCAAGGTGCGGTCTACCGGTTCAAAATTCATCAGTGCCAAAAAACGTTCCCGCGTATTCATTGGTAGTCCTATTTTTTTGATAATGAGATATCAAAATTACGATATTTGTCAACCCATCGATTCATGCCGCGGTGAAATGGATTATGAAACGATCTTTTCCCGTTAGCGTTAAAAACAATGTAATGTCTGGCGACGATTCAATTCGTTTAATTGCCAAGTCTGAAAACGTCAATATTTTGTCGAATTGCCCATCCCGGCAGCTCGTCGATTAAACTAAATGGGTTACCTTTCAATTCAGCATCCCGGCCTTTCTAACGCATAAATCATTCCTCATACATCAGCGTGGATAGCCTTAGAATCGGCGGTTTATTGCATATGCAGCCCCTTTAAGCACTGAGCCGTAACCGATGATCGGATGCACTGCCTTCCGTAGACCGAACAGTAAGGGTTTAGCTTGGGCAAAATCTTACTTTTCCGCGAACCAACCGCAGTGCAGCTACGGCAGCATTGATCCCTTGGATCCAAATTGGCACAAATATTGCTTACTACAAATATAGCAAACTATATGTCTATTTTCCACGAAAGAAAAACATTGCCCGTGTAGTTTAGTCAGACTCTCTGCAGCCCTTTAATCGGGTATCGCGCAATCGAGATAATAACTATCGCAGGAGGAGATCATCGTGCAGAATTGCGAAGTATGTTTTTGTGAGCGGGATATTATTTCCGTCTGCAACGCTGCCGGCCGGGAGCAGCAAAAAAATTGCCGATTCTATCAAAAATCAGCCTATAAAAATGCCTGTATGTATTATGTTTTTGATGCATACTGCGATTGTGTCGAAGCGCAACGCAACACCTAATATGGTTTAGAAGACAGAATCCCTTTCATACGCGCTGTTTGGGGGTTTTTCTACCCGGAACCTTGAGCCCTGTGTGTGGGGTCGAAGCCCGAAGGGCGCAGTCCCAAGCCACTCAACCTAAACGATACTTAGCTGAGCTACTCTTTCCAATCCGCCGGAGAGGTCAACTGCCCCAGCACCGCCCGCCTTATCCAATCCAAGCCCTGGATCGCGAGCCAGCTGCGAATATAATCGAAATTTTGATAGTTGCGGCCCGCTTTGGTCAGGCGCATATCACGCGGTCCGCAAAGCGCAATCCAAGTCGAATTATCTTTGAAGGGACCAATCAGCGCAGAACCGATGCCGTCGGGCGGCGCGACGTGCTCCGCCAAAGCCATAGCCAGTTTGCTGTAATCCCCGTCCCGTGCTTCAGCCCGACTTGCCAGGCCGGCCTTTTGCAGTGCTTCCGACACATCTATTGTGTGCAGGTTGACCGTGATCAAATCGCCGAATCCGGCATCGCTAAAACCCCGGCCAAGCAAGCCGCCGGTAAGGGTGTCGACCAGGCCTAATCGTAGATTTTTTTTGGCCAGCAACCCTCCGATTACTTCAGGCACAGTTTCTTTTTCGACGCCGTAAATGGCGACACCAAGCCGCCGCCGAACTTCAGCTTCAAGGGGCGCGATGAGGGTCTCGGCTTCCGTCTCGGTGGCGGCCTTGGCCGTGATGCGGATATCCGTTTGACCCGCATGGGCTGCCAACCCGATGGTCGGATTTTTCGTCGTCATCAAATCGCCGATGACCCGATCGACGTTGCTTTCGCCCACGGCACAGGTTCTCAAGATTCGAATCTTCGTGACCTTTGCTCCTCCCATTCTTTCAACCAACAGCGGCATCACTTTTTTACTCAGCATATACTCCAGCTCACGCGGAACGCCGGGCAGAGAAATGACGATGCCGCGTCCCCGGGTATCTTCACAAAGAAAACAGGGCGCGGTCCCGGCCGGGTTGGACAACGGCAAGGCACCTTCCGGAATATACGCCTGGCGCTTATTGTTATCAGCCATTTTGCGGCCGAAACTGCGAAAACGGGCTGCGATTTGCGCTTCAAGGTCAAGGCTGTAAATCAGTTTACGTCCGGTGGCGTTTGCGACGGCCTGGCGGGTCACATCATCGACCGTCGGTCCGATTCCGCCTGAGGTTATGATCACATCTGAGCGATCCAAAGCCAAATCGAGTACTTTCGTGATTCGGGCTTCGTTATCGCCGACAGTCGTTTTGTAATAAAGGTCAAGACCGATTTGGCATAATGCTTTGGCAAACCTGTTGGCGTTGGTATCAACAATTTCCCCCAGCAAAAGCTCCGTTCCGATCATCACAATTTCTGCGTGCATTAAAGGCCTCCAAGGATGTTAGCTGAATCTTGCATGAAACATTTAGTTTCTTCCACGATCAGACTGGACGCTCGCGGCCAAAGGCGGCGCCCGTATGAAATTACCCGGCATTGAAGAGATAAATCGGACTGCTCCAGGCCTGGGACCCGTCTTCCAGGGTGAGGCAGACCCAAAGGGGGTTATCACCCTTCGGTTTGAGGGTCACTTCAACCTTGGTATCGTATTGTTGGGGCAATTTGTCGTCGGGCAAACGAAACACCCGGATACATCTCCCCAGGCCACCCGCCGCCATTATCGTTTCTTCCATTTTCAGATCGGATAGCTTCGCTGCGAGGGTCCCATGATTGGTTTCGATTTCCAGGTGGGCATCGGGGCTCTCATCGAGCCAGACATCAAAACCGCCCAAGTTGCCGGTGGTGATGACATCCCATACCACAGTGTCGTTATTGACCGTTTCCAAAAGCCTTTCCGGATTCCAGACATTCAACCCTTGCCAATGACGGATGGACGCCTCCTTAAACCTGGCTTGTCCGCGCCAGTTTGTCTCTCTGCGCCTGCCACGATATTCGGCACCGCTCCAGATGACCCGAATCCGCCCTCCCAAACCCTCGGGGCCATATCCGCGGATTGTTTCCTGGACTTCAGTCCCGTTTCTAACCTCGATCCGCTCAATACCGGCCTGGGTGACTGCCACAATCCGAAGTACTACGGTTGGATCCTCAGTATGAGCGATGTCACCCATCATGACTTCCTTCGTTTTTTGAGATTTGGCTTTTTTGAAAACCTTAGGATCGCGGTCGAAGACGATTCCCGCAGTCGGAAACCTGGCCCTGACGTCCAGATGCAAGCGGCTGCCGGTGGTACCGTAGTGGTGTCGGCGCCGCAGGCACTCGAATATCCCCTCCCGGGTCAACTCTTCAGCCAGAAAGCAGGTCAGACCGCCGTACGCACCGAACGTCGAAGCGCCGGGATAGCTGGCCCCGGGACGTCCCTTGTGGTCGTCGCTGTTGCAGACCACGCCCACCCGATAGAGGGACAAAGTGACCGGTAGCGCATGGGTCGACCGAGACCTTGAACTCGAAGGCCGATTCAGCGAAGGTCTGGAGCTTAAGACCCGGTGAGCCCTGGAAAGTGTCACCGAAGACGACAGTGATGCCCTCGCCCTCCTCAAGGTAGCCGCCGGCCACCCGCACGGTCAGGCATTTGTTTCGCGGTCTGGGACTCATTCCGCTGGGACTCGCGTCGAGGATAAGTTTGGCCCGGCTGCTGGTCCTGGCGCTGACGAAGTTAGGTCCTGCAGGGTCGTGGGTTTGAAGCCTGCCCCAGTCGCCGACCGCACGGAAAGAGACCCTGATGGCGCCGCTGTCGTCAATACCATATCGGCCGGCGGTATACGTCAAGGTAAATGAGACATAACTCCTGACTACAAACTCGCCCCTGGGATCTAATTCGACACTGCCATAGATTTGCAGATTTTCAAAGGGTTGAACTGCTGGCCAGGCTTCACCGATGAGCTTGGAATCAATGGTTGAATTCATGTCCGTCTATTCCTTTTTCTGGGTAGCCTTTTGTTTACTATATCGTATATTGATACTCAAGCAGAAATTGGCGGGCCGTGCCGACCAAGGGCGGTGGGGGCATGGTACCGATGCTTTTGGGCGGACATCTCGATTTCGCCTGGAAACCTGCCAAATTCACGGGTAAGTGATAAACGATCATGACAGGGGAATCAACCAACCGATCAAAAGACATCCGTCTCGAAGTAATTTTGAAGGAGTATTTAAACCTGGCGCAGGGGAGCGGTTCCAAGGTTGAAACTTGTCCTCATGAACCTTATCACCTGATTTGTTTACCCCAAGCACGTTTCGGCTGACCACTAGATATACACTCTAACCATAATAAATATCAATTAACTTACAGTTTTGACTATTGACCTCATACAGAATCCTATTTTGAGCTGAGCCTCACCGCGAAATCGAAATTCATCTAATGAGTAGCGTTTTTAAGAAAAGGAGGTACCATGAGCAAAACGGCATTGTCTTTTAGAGCTCTTAATTGCGGTGACCTTCCTTGCACCGCTCAGTGCAACGGCGGCAATCCTCGAGGTGGGACCCATCGGGTATCCCTATGCGTCGATTCAGAATGCGATCGACGCGGCTGGGACCAACGACAGCGTGCGGGTTCATAACGGTACGTACGTGGAAAATATCTGCATCACCAAAGTCCGGCATCCGATACCGGCGTGAAGCGATTTTTTTTTCCAAGGGTGTTCCTTTTTTGATAATAACGAGTACGGGTTTTGGCTAAGAGCGCCAGCTCCTGATTCTCCCAACAATACAGTTATTGGATGCGTGTTTGAAAATGACGCGGTTTCTGGAGGATTAACCTGGTCGCTTTGGCAGCCGGCGACCGGGTTGACACCTGACACCGATGCTTTGCGTCACCAAATAGCCATCGACCGGTCTACTTCACCATGAAGCTTACCTCTGCTGTATCCTGAAACTGACCGGACCCGGCCGGCCACATTCGAGCCCTGACCGAATGGACACCACGCTGCAACGGCCACACATATTCTCCGGTTCGGGTCGTCGCCACCCGCTTATCGTCGACATACCAGTCAACTTTCCTATTCGTTTTCAGATTGGCCAGCCTGAAAACGAATGCCTCGCGGTCATCGGCAATTCGAGGATCCATCGCCAGTTGCATACCCTGGGTGGGATGCCGGAGATAAACCGGCCTCAGATCCTTGGCCTGCACGGTTTCTGTTTTGGGCCCGTTACCGGGCACAAACCATTCACTGAGACTGGTGCAATGCCCGTCGGCCTGTAATCCGGTGTCCCTGCAGATCTCGGCTTGCACCAGTCGCGGGCTAAGATACAACGGGCGTGTTTCCAGATGGCGATTGAGCTCCGCCATTACGGAACGTAATACCAGGGCCGGTCCATTGGCGCCGGTGATACCGTCTGTGGCGTCATGATCCAGATTGCCGACCCAGACACCCACCGTAAAACCGTGATTAAAGCCAACGGCCCAGGCATCCCGATAGTCACTGGAGGTCCCGGTCTTAACCGCAGTTTGGACCGGAAACCGTAACAGACCGCCGTTGCCGAACTCCAGCCGGCGAGCTTCCGGATCCGACAGGATATTGCCGATCAGCGATGCAGTCTCGGCTGAAAATATCCTGCAGGTTTCTTCCTGGCGGAACTCTTCGGCCATAAAAAATTTTAGGGGGTGGTAAGTTCCCTGCCGGGCCAAAACAGTATAGGCCTGCACAAGTTCCAGCAGCGTGATCTCGCCGTTGCCCAGCGCCAAACCATCGCCGTAATAATCCGGATGCTGCTGCAGGCTCCGAATACCCAATTCGTGCAGACAGGCCAGAAATTCATCGACGCCCACAAACTGAATGGCCCGCACCGCGGGAATATTCAAAGAGTTTCCGAGGGCCTCCCGCACCCTTAACGGGCCGTAGTGAATGCGGCTGTAGTTATGGTAAGAATGCAGCCCGCGTCCGACGGGCTCGGAAAGAGGTGAATCGTCCACCATGGTGGCCGCCGTCCAGCCTTTTTCCAATGTCAGGGCATATAACAATGGTTTCAAGGTGGAACCCGGCTGTCGGGGGGTGGTCACCGCGTCGATCCAGCTTGCCGGAACATCATCCAGGCCGGCGCCGCTGTTTACCCAGGCCAGGATCTCATTGCGCCGATGGTCCACAATCAATACCGCCCCGTTTTTGGCGCCGCGATTTGAAAGATCCTCTAGGCGATTATCCAGAATGGTTTGAACGATCTGCTGCAGGCCGGCATCGAGAGTGGTGCGCAAACGGCCTTTTCCGTGTGCACCCGAGGGCGGTTGCCGTTTATATACATACTGAACAAAATGCTCGGCCCTCACGGGCAAGACGGCTTCCCTGCTTTTTAGGTCGGCAGTATGGATCGTCGTATACTGTCCCCCATCGATGATCCCATATTCGAGCAGACGATCAGCGAGTCGCTCGATCGATCGCAACAGCCTCGGCGGGTTTTTACGCACATCCAGGCGCGTCGGTGCCCGTACCATCACCACCAGGGCCAGCAGCTCTGTCATGTTTAATGTATCGGGATCGCGGTCAAAAAAATCCCGGGCGGCCTGCACCACGCCCCGGCGCCGGCCGGCGTAAGGAACCTGGTTGAGGTAGAACTCGAGTATTTCACTTTTAGAAAATTCTTTATCAAGGCGACTGGCCTCGATCCCTTCCAGCCAGCGCGACCACAGCGTGCGCGGCCGCGGGTGCCACATGCGGATGACCTGTTCGCTGATGGTGCTGGCACCGCGTATCGAATCCAGGGCTTTGAGGTTCTGAAATATCGCATGTAAACGCGCCGGCCAGTCAACGCCCTCGTGGTGGTAAAAGCGTTGATCCTCGGACACCACAAAGGCCTGCTGTAAAAAATACGGAATATCATGCAGGGGGATATGGCCGTGAATGTTCCACCGGTTCTGGTAGGTCACGGTCAAGGGCGCATAATTGCGGTCCAATACCTGAACCTTACGCACATGGGAACCATCCGGCGAGAGGGAGACCGGCAGGGGCAGCAGGTCGGCATGGGTTTTCCAGAGAAATGCCCCGGCGGTGATCACTGTCATCAGAAGAATTGCGGTTATTTTTTTTCTGCGCTTGGTAAGTCCTAAATTCATGTTGACTGGGTTGATTGAGTTGATTGAGTTGACTGGGTTGATTGGATCTGTTTAATCAACCTCTCAACATAGCCAACTTAATCAAACATTTACTTTGCGTCCTAAATACCATAATAATTTAAACCGGGGCGTGGGTATTTGTTATTGGGTATTAGCTATTGGTTATGGAATCGCTTCGCTCTATCTAATAAAATTGATAGAATTCATTCCTTCTTCATTCATAATTCGTTATTCGATGTTCGTCATTCTCTTTTTCCCCATTCCGCCTTCCGAATTCAATGCTCTCCGCCCCATGCCCTACGCCCTATGCCCTCTACCCTCTGCCCTTTGCTCTATGCCCATTGCCCCATGCTCTATGCTCTCCGCCCTTTGCCCTCTGTCTCCTGTCGTCTGAAGTCTGCTGTCTGTCTTCTGACTTCTGTCATCCGTCATCTACTCACAGTCAAAGACCCCGGCACCCCCTTGCCGTAAACATCCGGATCATACATCTCTGCGGCATACACCGGCATCACAACGAATTCACCCGGAGCGATGGCCTGGGCCATGTAGGACAAGTGATAGTTTCCGGCCGGCAGGTATTCGGAGTAAAAGCGCGCGGTGTTATGGCGCAATTCCTGATGGTAAAAGCTCCAGCGCGAAACGCCATAAGACGACCAGTCGCTGTAGCGAAACCACCAGGAGCCGCCGGCAGCTTTAAAAGCCCCCATGTCGGCATCCACCGTGGAAGCCGTCGCCAGATCCCGATTGACCGGTTCAAGACCGCCGGGCACCGCATCTTCCACCACCACAAAATTTCTCGCCGCCGGCAGGGACACAAAAAGATCCACCCGCACCAGATCCCCGCGATTGAGCTGCATCGGGCTTTTTAAAATTTCCCATTGCCCGTTGTCCTCCCGGCTGTATTCACGATGTATTTCAATACCGGCATTGACGGGATCCGTTTTCAGGGTTTGAGGCGCATACGAAAGCCGTGCGCTGTAATACAGCCGGCCCGGCCCGGCCCTTTCCAGTTTAATGACAGCCGTGCGGCCCGGGTCATCAGCGCCAATCGGTTTTTGAAATATCACCGGATCATCCCGCAAATCCGTAAATCCGGCCCGGCCCAGCTCTGCGGCATCCAATAGCACGCGCAGCGTCAATGCCGGCGATTCATTTTCATACCCGCGACTGTAATCAACCAGGGCATTCATGCAAAACATGTTTTCCTGGGTGTTTTCCCAGTGATCACGATTCTTGCGGCTCTGGGTGATATAGCGCACGAGTTTATAGGGAATATCCCCAACGAGTTGTTTACCCTGATCCGTGCGAGCGTAGACCGTCAGGGCACTTAAAACAGCCCCGTTGGTCCGCAGCGCGGATGAGAGGATGCGGGCGTAGCTGTCATCGATCACTTCACTGAAAACGAACTTGCCGCCGGACTGATGGGCGTGGGCCAGGATCCGGTTGCAAACGTCGGTACGGATGGCATCCGAACCTGTGACACCTATCGCCGCCAGCAAAAAATGGGCCTTGCCGAAAAGACTCATTTGCGGCACATGGGATTGGTAGCGCTGCAGGTCAGACAGGTTTATTTTTCCGTGATCAACCAGCGCCGTCAATGCCACGGCCCGCACCGTGGCGGCCATGCCCTTGGTATAGAAATCCGGCATCACGTCGCGGCGCAGCATGGCGAGAAGATATTCGTGCAGCTTTTCTTCGACCGCTGCAGGTACTTCATAACCGCTTTTGCGCAGCCAGTTGAACGCCAGCGCCGTGTAAGCACTAAGATAAGGGCTGACATTGCGATCCTGGGCGATGAAATACGTCATTCCGCCATTGGGGGCCTGGTATTCCGAAGCCCTCTCCAGCATGGATTGAGGCAGATGCGCGCTGTCCTGCCAGGTAAAATCTTCGGCCAGATACGCTTTAAGGTCGTTGTAATGAGACGCCATCACCCCCCTGGTGAGGACCTGCTCCCAGCAACTATAGCCATAATCACGCAGGTACCTGAAAGCGCCTTCGAGGTTGCCGATCACAGATGGCGACAGCATCAGGCTCACGTTTCCGACATCCGTGCGGATGTCCTGGGGGAAAAGGATTCGTTCGGTGACCTCCGGTGCCACCGTCGATCCATAAGTCGCCGCAGTTTCCAGACGATAGCGCTTTTGGACGACGATGGTGTGAACCAGGCCGTCCTGATCCAACGCGTCTCCACCGCGCGCAGTCAATGTTATGATCCCGTCATCCGTGGTTTTCAACAGCAGCCAAACCGTGGCGCGCTTAAATGGCTCAATCTCCAGGGTTTGGGTTACCTGCCGGGTCTTTTGTCCCTCAGCGGTATCAATCACGCCCTGGGCTGAGAGGGTCACGGTCAGCTGACGCTTTCGGGGGGTGCGATTCATGATATTGAAGCCGGCTTCGAAGCTGTCGCCCTCGGTCACCTGGTTGGGCATCACCGGTCGAATCTCGGTGGGTCGATTGACTTTAAAATGGCCTTCTCCCAGCCCCATACGGTCTCCGGGCGTCATCGCCAGGACCAGCACGCGCCAGCCGGTTAAATTGTCCGGTACTTCAAACTCGAAACTTGCCCGGCCCTCTGAATCCGCAATAAGTGAAGGGTTCCAATAACTGACAAATTTAAACACCGAACGCAGGCTGATATCCAGGCCGCCGCCCCCGCCGGTGCTGGCCCCTTTTTTCTCAAACTTCTGCCGCCCTACCAGCCGCATCAACAAACTGTAGTTTTCCAGATCGAGTCCATCGACCGTATAGAATCCCTTGTAAGGATCGAAATAATCCCGACCCTGTATCAGCAAATCAAACACCGCTTCATCCAGCACGGCCACAGCCAGTTCAATCGGTTCGGCCTCGGCCGGATGGCGGGGTGCCGCCTGCATTTGTACTTTGACACGATCCCGGGGCTTATAGGTATCCTGCTGGGTCTCAACCTGCACCACGATCTCTTTATGGGGATCTGTGACCGGCACTTTGACATAGCCCATGCGAAAGGCCGGCTTTCCCAGATCTACCTGGTTGGCGGATGGTGCTGATTCAACCCGTGGGGAGGTGACGACCACCGAGAGAAAAAATCCCGGCAAAAAATCTTTCTGAATTTCAAATTCGATGATGGGGGTGGCGCTCGTCAATGTTTGCACCCAGCTTTGCAGGACGCCGTAGCGTTCGACCGTTATCAGGGCTTGGGCCCCGTGGAAAGGGTTTTTGATCAGATAGCGGGCCATCTCACCGACGCCATACTGCGATTTTTCCGCAATGATTTCAAGGCTGTTGTCCGGCCGTTCCTGCCACACGACCCGCCCCTTGCCGACAACCCATTGATAGATTTCACTGCTGTGGGGCCGGCTGCGGGTGTCTTGAATCCTAGCCGTAATCCGGTGGGACCCGGGGTCCCGGGGTGTAAACGCACATTGAACCGGCGCCAATGCGGATTGCAGATCGCATTGGGCGACCGCGACCCATTCATGGGTGTAGTGGGTCAGGAAGGCATTGCCGGCGCCCTTGACCCGGGCCGCCCTGGTTTCCCGGCGTTCAACTTTAACCCGGATGGGCACACCCGACCGGGGGTTGCCGGCGGCGTCCACCACCAACAGATCAACCGCCGCCGGCTCATCTTCGTTCATAACCCAGTCCGTGGAGCGCAGGCCGACGTAGCGGTTGCGTCCGGCATAGTCTGCCGTGGCCCGGCCCGCGATATACTTACCGCGATCATCCCTGATTGCACTCTCAACCACCAGTCGACCATATAAGACTTTACTTTCGGCAAGGGTGAATCGGGTCGTGAGATTACCCCGGTTGTCAAGAGTATTTTCAATTTGATGAACGGTTTGTCTGGCAGGGGCCCCGGGAACATAGGTGTTAAATTGAAATCCTCGGGCGGCCGGGTCTTGCGAACGGAAAAGACGAGCTTCCAGCGTCGTGGTCACCCGGCTGCCGGCATCGGTATAAGGGCCGCCGGAATGCAGTCTGGCCCGGGTAGCCGCCTCAACGCTGTCGCCCGGCTGAAAAATGCGGCCGTTAAGGTCCGTGGTCACTTTAAAAGGCGCCGGGGTAAAATCACTGACCAGCACCCGCAGGGGCTCCCAGCTGTCCTCGGAAAAGGCGGCCGTTAACTGAAAGCGATACCAGCCCACGGCGCCGCTTTGGGATGTGGTAAATTCCCCGTCATGGGCACCAAAATCCGATAAAGATATATCGGAAACCGTATGGACAATTTTGCCGGTAGGATCGACAACTTCAAGGGTATAACCCTCGCCGGGGGCCGGCACAAATGTCTCGTTGCTCTGGTCGCGAACATACAGCTTGTATTGAATCGTATCACCGGCCTTATACACTCCCTGGGCCGTGGTGCCCCAGGTGTGTATATGGCCGTAGCGCCGGCGCAGAGCGGGAAACACCGAATAGCGCGAGGCCCGGTAAGTATCGACTCGAAACTGCTGATCCAGCGGCACCAGAGCCAGGTCATCGGCCTTTTCGATTTTCACGAACAGTCGCGGCGCAGCCATGTCATAGGCCTGGATGAACTTTAAAGCGGGGTCGATTTCCAGGATGCCGGCCAGCATGGCAACACCGGCGCTGTCGGTCAGCGCCCGGGTCAGGATCCCGGGCAGCTCGGGCAAAGCCGTGTAGGTATCACGGTATATTTTTACCGTGGCATTCACAACGGGCAGTCCCGATCTTAAGTCTGTCACCCATACCAGGGTGTTAAAATGACCGATCTTTACATGCACCTGAAACGGTGTTACCTGGGCGAAAAACCAGCGCTGCCGGGAATGCTTGGTTACCGGTGGCATTGAATTCACCTGACCCTGGACGACTCCGGATCGGCCCTGGAGCAGGTCGCGGACCTGCAGCGGCATGCGAAAAGCGATATCTTGCGCCGACGGAATTTGCAGCTCATGTTTTTGGCCGGTTTGCTTTCCGTTGGCCGTCAGGCGATCATACGCCACCGTAACCTTTTCAAGATTGGTCACCACCAGGGGCATCTCCGTGTCCGCATCCTTTTCCAGCACTGCCTGGGGATGGGTCAGGGTAAAATCCGGCGGCCGGTGATCGGTGGCAAACTGAAAATCGATGGGGGCCGCAAGGGTCCGTCCGAATTCATCCTTGAATTTATCGCTATCGCTCCGGATGGAATAAACCTGATTGGCTTGCAACACTTCAGGCAGCCGAATACGATACATGCGCCCCTGTTTGTGTGGTGAATCCAGCCTGGAGTAACTCCGCCGATTGGCCCAGGGATCATAGTCCGTCCTTTTTCCAGCCAGGCCGGGCGTAATCGTCACGTGGTTTTTAACCTCTTCATCGATAACCGGGGCCGTGAAAACCACTGCCACCGGTCGCAATGGATTGCAGCGCGCCTTATGTTCAGCTCCCGCCCCCGAGGGACCCAATTTTAGCCTTGCGTTGTGGTTGTCCACGCATTCGACGCCTTTAAAAGCAAATTCAGGAAAACTATGAAACACCGTCAGAACACGATTTTCCACACCCCGCTCAGGACCACTGAAGGACACCAGACCCGGCTCCACTTTCAATGCCACTTTGGTGTCGGGGGCAAGTTCAACCACGGGAGATATCAGCCAGATCCGCCGAGCTGTGGTCTCCCGGCTCGAAGGCGACTTCGCAGGTTCAATTCCGGATGTTTCAGCCGATCTATCAGCGTCCGGGATCACATCAATCTTTTCACCCGGCAAGGGGAGAATGGAAGGTGGTTGCCTGTCATCAGGGTCCGGTTCCACCTTCAGCTGAATCCGTTGTTCGTTCGGGTGATCCACCATCATGAAAATGTGTTTTCCCACAGATTCCCTGGAAACCGGTTGATTAAAGGTCAGACGAATAAAGGGCATACCGGGGGCCTGCCAGGTCCTAAACCAGGTATGCCGCACCTTGGGCCGTTCGGTGATGAAGCTGTGCGCCATCGATTTGGATAGTGTGGCACCGTCTTCGGCCTGGATGCCGGGATTTACAGTGATATCATAGCGCGTAGCGGGTTTTAAAGCAGCGCTTTCATTCAATTCACAGGCCAGTAGCCGGGTGTTGAGCCAGCGCCAGCGGCAGTCTGTTTCAGGTGCAATGGTAATGGGAACTTCAGCTGCATCGCGATCCATGCGACCCACCGGCACCACCGCCCGATTAAATTCAAAAACAATTTGGCGGCCGGATGGCACCTCTTTGCCGGCTGGGGCGATCCGCACAACATTCAGCCCGGGATGTTCGTCACCGGAATTTACGGCAGCCGGCATTACAAAATGGAATAAAATCAACAGAGTGGCTAGATAGCCGATTGACAGCAGACTCGGGCGACGCATTGTTTTTCCTCCTGAGTATATTTCCGGCCTAAGATTGGCAGGAACAGCTTTAACGTCGAACATCGAACGTCCAATCAGGATTTTTTTGGTTTAGTATGTCTATTTCCTGTCCATCCTGTTAATCCTGTCAGAAAATGGAATATTCATGCCGTTAAGTTTCTTCTACGATCAGACTGGACGCTCGCGGCCAGCGGCAGCGCTCATATGAAACTACACCAAGTTAAAAGCGAACCGCCTTTAAAGGATTCTCTTTTTCAGAGTTTCTTTTCCGATCAAACGGGTTGCTTTTTCAGCCGGCGGGCGGACTGAACAACGAACCGCTTTTTAACGTTCATATAAGAGCCAACCCCACAATAATTAAATTGTCCTTTTTGTGCCTTTATGTCCTAACGGCTGAACTTTTACGGTGAATATAGGTGTCGGACGACGATTTGTAATGGCTCCCAATTGTACTAAAATTTACTGTTTCTGCAATCAAAAACTTGGGTGTATGTTGTCGGGCCGCAATCTTATTTTGACATCTTTCCAATTCTTTTATATGAAAAGCTGAACTGAAAACAAAGGGAAATTTATGTTGTCAGCCCGAATCAGAAAAATATTCCAAGGAATTTCAACGCTGCTGAAATTTAGAAATAAAAAGCGGTTTTCGACCTACCTGGTGACCACCTTTGTCGCGCTTGCCACCCTGTCGGTCTTCGTCATCCTGATCGCGTTATACGGGTATTTCGGCAAACGCGTCGAATCTGAATTTCGCCAAAAGATCCTGGCGGAAAAAGGCCAGGTCGAAATCATTCTAAACAACCGCATCTCCAGTATCAGCGGTATGTTAAAAGACCTGGGATCCGACAACATTATCCGGGTAACGGTGATGCTCGACGGTAAATCTCAGTTGCAGGAACGGGTCTTCGAGTTCTATCCAGCACGGGAAGGCGTTTACTTTTTTGTTAAGAAACAAGGTGACAATTCAGTTATTCCGGAGACCTACCCCCAATTATCCACAAACCTTATCGATCTCGTTCAGAAAAGGTATCCGTACGGGGAAGTTTTGGAAGACGCGGGCAAAAAACGTCTAGTATGGTGGCTTTCAACTCCCATTATGCACCAAACTCAGATCATGGGAACCGCCCATGCCCTGTATGATATGACCCAGGACCTAAATCTGATTAACTCCGTTCTTCATACGGTAAGCGGCGATATTTCCATAGTGAAGTCCGATAAGCTCTACAGCCTGACCTCTGAAAAGACGTTTCCGTTAAATGACGATATCCGTCAAAGCATTGCCATGAACCTGGAACTTGTTCCGCTGGGGGAAAAATTAATATTATCTAAAATTTACGGATTTCATAACCTATATTTCCAATCATCACTGGAAGCCCTGGTCGCTGAAAAGCGAAAAGTCACCTTATGGATTGGATTGCTCTCGATTGTCATTCTGGCGGTATCTACTCTGATATCCATCTATCTTGGCAAGAAAATGGTGGAACCGTTGCGCCAGATGACGCAAAAGGCAATTCAAATCTCCGAGGGCGAAAAAGATTTAGTGTTTGAAGACAAAATCAGCAATTACTGGGAATTCAATCAATTGTCTCAGGCCTTCGATTACATGCTGGCCAATTTGAAGGATGCTGAAGAGCAATCCCGATATAAGGAACTGCTTGAGAACGTCGATGATGCGGTTTACATCCTCGATCTGGAAGGTAATGTACTGGAAGCCAATGAAGCGGCCTATTCCTGGTTGGGATACACTCCGAAGCAATTTTTTGAGTTAAATATAGCCGACATCATACCCCGGGAGGATTCATGCTCAATCATCGACCAGCTTGGCAAAGGCATTCAAGACGGCAGACCCCAAAAAATCATCGTCGAAACCTCCCATACAAAAACGAACGGAGAGCTAATACCCGTGGAAATCCACTCCCGGGCGATTTCCTACAGAGGCCGCAATGTGATACTCAATGCTGTCAGAGACATCACTCTACGAATTGAAGCCGAAAAGGAGAAAAAACTTCTACAGAGCCAGTTGCTCCATTCCCAGAAAATGGAAGCCATCGGTACCCTGGCCGGCGGCATTGCCCATGATTTCAATAATCTTCTGATGGGAATCCAGGGATATATTTCTCTGATGCGGCTGCAAACAAATCCGGATGATCCCAGTGGTGAATACATCCAGGGTATTGAAAATGCGGTTAAAAACGCCGCCAACCTCACCAACCAGCTGCTTGGTTTTGCCAGAAAAGGAAAATATGCACTAAAACAAACCTGTATTAATGACCTTGTAATAGATAGCACCAGAATGTTCACCCGTACCCGAAAAGAAATTGTGACCCACAAACAACTCCAGGACAACATCTGGAGCGTCAGGGTCGATCCCGGGCAAATCGAACAGGTACTGATAAACCTATACCTGAATGCCTGGCACGCCATGCCGCAGGGCGGCGATCTCTGCATACAAACGGAAAATGTCTATTTGAGTGATCATTACTGCAAACCATTTGAAGTGCCTGGAGGAAATTATGTGAAAGTATCCGTGACGGATACCGGGGTCGGGATCGATGAGGAGATCATTGAAAGAATTTTTGAACCGTTTTTTACCACCAAAGACGTCGGTAAAGGCACCGGTCTCGGCCTGGCCTCTGCCTATGGTATCATAAAAAATCACAACGGTATTATCCGGGTTTACAGTGAAAAAGACCACGGAACCACTTTCAATATCCACCTGCCCTCATCGGATCTCGAAGATCCGGTTGATGCCGAGGTAAACAGCGAGTTATTAAAAGGAAAAGAAACAATCCTTCTGGTAGATGATGAAAAAGGCACGATCCTGGTTGAAAAATTGATGCTCGAGGAGCTCGGATATACGGTATTTCCGGCAAGCAGCGGCAGACAAGCCATCGAGCTGTACAACGAAAACAAGGCGGGTTTTGATCTGGTTGCGTTGGACATGATTATGCCTGAAATGAACGGCAAAGACACTTATGATGAATTGAAAAAGATAGATCCAAAGGTCAGAGTCCTGCTGGTGAGCGGGTACAGCTTGAATAAACAAATCGAAGAACTAATAGGCTTGGGTTGTAAGGGATATATTCAAAAACCTTTTGACATCGTTCAGCTGTCGCAGAAGATCAGGGAAGTGCTGGACACTCCCGAAAAAATGCACGCAGTGTCTCAAATGACACGTGCCTGAATTCATTCAGGCGGACCCAGAACAATTTCTATGCGACGGTTCTGGCGGCGGCCTTCTTCGCTGTCGTTGGGAGCGACCGGTCTGTAAAAACTGTAACCGCGGGCCGAAAGCCTTTGCGGCTCGATCCCCCCTTCCTCCTGAAAAAAGTGGGCGACAGCTGAAGCCCTGGCAGTTGAAAGTTCCCAGTTGCTCGGGAAGCGTTTCATCAAGGACGCTGTCAAGGCGACATTATCCGTATGACCATCTATCACGACATTCTGATTTTTGTTATCTTTCAGCGACTTTGCCAGCACCTGCAGCAGTTCTTTACCCTTGGGATTGATTTCAGCACTTCCTGAATCAAAAAGGATCTTATCCACAAATATGACTTTCAGTTGATTGCCAGCTTCGATCACTTCGACCTCTTGGGCCGCAATCTGATCTTTCAAGCTGGTTTCAATGGTCTTCTTGGTATCATCCAACAGCTGAATGACTTGTTCCTGAAGCTCGATGACGGATTTCTTCTTATTCAGTTCCAGCCTGAGGATCTTGATGTTTTCTGTCAATTGCAGATTAATATTTTTCAGATAAGCGTATTGAGCCTGAAGATCTTTTAAGTCTTTGGTGCATTTATTTCTCGCTTCTGCCGAATCTTTGCGCTCAGCTGCCATCAGCTGAATTCTTCTCTCGGCCCGGGCCAATTCACTCTCCAGATATTCCAGTCTTTTTTTAGCCTGGGCTTTCTGCATCCGTGAATCTTCCAGTTGAGCATCCAATGTCTGATATTGGGGTTTAAGTAAGCAGGCGGATAGTACCGTCACGATCGAGCATGCGATAATCAACAAAATTCTGCTGGGCATGGGAATGTCTCCGTGCTGTGATGCATGGGATACAGGGCTTTTCTGGATTTTAACAAAATTCTGCGCATTTTCATAACGATATTTTTGCATTTGCTTACATCGGTATATCAAAACTTTCAGCATAACCGGTAAGTTCCACGTAACCCTGACCGCTGATCGGATTTGCGCCCCTTGTCCCCCTGACCGACACACTTCCTTCCCAGTAAGTTACACCGGTACTTTCAGAAGTCTGCATTTCCTGATCTGCCAGGTTGGGAAAAATGGTTAAGTCCAGAGAATATGGCAAAATCCGCAGACGCCAGCGTGAGGGATAGACGGCCTTGGAATGGGGGCTTTTCCAGGTATCCAGAATGGTCACAGCGAATTCATCCTTTCCGATTGCCCTGGTTTTTCCTTCAGGGTCGACAAATGTTCCACTGGAAACGGCACTGATACCACCATCATTCGCCCTTAATAAAAACACCATGATTTCTGTCCGGTCGGACAACTGCACGCTGAACCAATCCCATCCCTTTATACCCGGTTCTAATAAGGCCGTGCTGAATTCATGATCCATCCATCCTTGCCCGCTGACGGCAAACGTTTTTCCTCCGATGGTTAAGCGTCCATCCACCTCCTGCCGGGTATAAGAGTAATAGCAGCTGGCTCTTTCCGGTGATGAGCCTTTCAGGCTGTAGCCGGCCTGACCGTGCAAAACCGGGGGTTTCACAGGCTTTAAGGTCAGCTTGTAGGAAAACTCATCCGTATCCACATTGAGCACGTGAGCCTCGGAGTCGATGCGAGCCGACCAGTTTTTAAGGTATACAACCGTCTCAGGCGGCCTGTTCAGAACACCGGCCATTGTCAGCGCCTCCCGCGAAAGCAATTCGGCCTGCAGATGACGTTTGCCGGCAATATCTGAAATGGCCGCGTGGGCCGAATAAATCTGCTGGGTCCGCCAGGCGGACGGCGGGTTGGGCCAGGCTTTTTCGGCACCCGGGGGACTGATCTGGCTGCGGAAAAAAGTCAGCTGGAATCCATAGAGATCCCCGCTTTCCGAGTGCAAATTACCGGTGTAATACCACCATTCGGTGCGGTACCCCGGGTGCGCCCCGTGGTCTTTGGGGAATTCGAGGTTACAAGGACCGGTGATGGTTAGATAATTAGATGGCTCCTCAGCCAAAGCGGGCCGGCTGATTACCAGAAAAAATAATGAAAAAAAGAAAAATATGTGTTTAATTCGGATTGCTACCATACAAATATAATATCGCAATTATGTAAAATCACTGGGCGAAAGCCCTTATCTGGCTTGCACCGCCCGGGTCGTTGATGCCGAACTGGGTTGCTGGACAAAGGTCGGCGCCCGCAGTTTTACATGAATCTGTCGCATATTGCCAGTCTAAAACGCTTTGTTTTGCGATGATGAAGATGTTCATTCGGGTATATACATAAATCTTTACTTCCACACTTACATTTTTATAATGTCAATCCATTATTATGTGCCAAGTGCTCGGGATCTATGAGAATAATTTCATTGATTGATGATGCGGAAATTATTAAAAAGATCCTCAAACACCTGGACTTATGGGATGTCAAGCGCAAACCGCCTCCGTGCGCCAACGGCCCGCCGCATGAAGCCTTTATTATCTATGATCAATCCTCAGCGTCCAGCGCGGATGATTACCCGATCGATGCCGACTATCCGATTGAAACCTACCTTTAAAAAAATCCGGCAGCAGGCACACCGGTGAGCTATGCCCGAATTTGCCTAAATGGTCAATTCCAACTCAAAAATCGATATTGACAACAACACCCGCTTCCGTTATCAGGTTGGGTATTGGTGCCCTTTAATTGATGCCTCAATATGTTGTGCTGTAGCTTAAGCCGATACACAATTCGCTATTTTCCTTGATACGCACCGAAAAAGCAATGTCCTATCTTTGAGCGGAAGGGGCGGTGTTTTGAAGTATAAAGCACAATTGCCTAGATCCAGAAGGGTGACTGATGCGGGTCAAAGACCACGCGAACCATAAACAGAAATAACGGGCGCGAAACAAAGTAAACAACAGCTCAACTCCGAGACGAAAACTACTAGATCACACGAAAATTAAAAAAGAAGCAATAGCCTTTCGATAGAAAATCCACCACTCCGTCATATGGTCCAAGGGAGCGATCTACAACTTGGGCTTTGAAGCCGGTCTAAAGAAAGTCAAGGAATTCGTCAAGCCGGGTGGCTAGGTTGCGGTAAGTGACGCAGTGTGGTTGAAGTCCGACCCACTGCCTGAGGTTATTGAATTCTGGCGAGAATATCCAGAAATTGACACCGTGGCAGCGTAACTTGAAGTCATCAAGCGTATCGGATACGAAGTGGTGGGTCATTTCATCTTTCCACCCACGGCATGGACTGAGCAATACTATGACCCAATGGAGAAACGCATCGCTGAGAAAGCCGAAGACTGGAGAGGCATTCCGGACGCAGAGGCGGTCCTGAGAGAGGCGAGAAACGAGATTTCAATCTTCCGTCGGCACTTTGACTATTTCAGCTACGCCTTCTTCGTGACGCGCAACTTCGTGAATGCCTCGTTTTGATAGCAAGGAAAAGATAGTTACTGGAAAACTTAGCGCCAAAATCAAGAGCGCTGCAAGGAATGGGTCTTTCTTGAGGAAACCTAATCGGGTAAAGGGGAGGAAATTGGAAATTGGGGATGGTCTCAGGGCTGCGATATTAAATGGCTGGCGGGTCGGGTGGCATCCTGCCCCGGCATCGACCCGGAGATCGCAGAAGTGGTTTCAAAGCCTCAGATCAGGTCTGAAGGCAAGGCGCAGCCCGAAGAAAAAAGTGAGCTGTACCAATATATGAATACCCCTCCCTCTTATCCTTTCCAGCGGTCGACCCCTGTAAACGCTGTTGGGAGAAAACCGCCGGACGCTTCCCGAACCTGGTGGAGCACCTTCCGACATAGATGCACCGCCGCATGGACCTCATTGATCGATGTAAAGGAATTTTCGATACCCCTGCGGTCTGCGGCTTCCGAGCGGGTCTGTTCGTAAAATTTAAAGTTCAGTGTAATCCGATCGTCCGGCCAGACACCCAGGGTGAATTCATTCCAGCGCCTTTCGATTAGATCTGCCATCCGGGCACCTCTCTTGCCGATAGGAGAGTAGAGGTTCGTGTTTACCGAATTAAACCGTTAATGCTCTACTCACCGGTCTGCCGTCCGACCCTGAACGAATATCGTCTGACCTCACCGATCCATTCCTTCATTGTGCTGATCTGCACAACCGAGGCCTCATGGTCATCGGTCTTCTTTGTCAGGGTGTCCAGAGCGTTGATCAGTCGTTTGCTTTGCCATCGATCAGCTTCGAGCACCGGGCCGATTTTCTGAGTCAACTGGGCCTTAAAGGAAGATAGCGAATCATTCGCGTTTGACTCCTCGATTACACTAAAGACACGCTCCACAATGGAGGGCGCACCAATGATAATACCTAAAAGCAGCAGCACCGACTCATATTGCTTTTTTTCTAGGTAGTTTGTCAGCCGCTGATCCCGAATCCCAGCCCGCAGCAGCCGATAGACATTCACGAAACGCTTAACGGCGCGCGGCGAGCGACTGATCAGTGATGAGAGACGTTTCATGAACTTGTGTTCTTCTTCTGTGAGTTCCAGCTGCTTCGGGTTCAGATCGAATTCGAACGGCGGTTCGTCTTCGACAATGGATTGACTTTCACCCTTTTCGTCTTTCTGTTGAGTGCCGGAACCTGCCGGTGCAGCGCCTTCCTGCAATGATTCCCGACTCGATGGGCCAAGTTCATCATGCCCGGCCGTTGCTGCAGCTTCCCGCTTCTCATCGTCGGAGGTGACCTTTTCGGTGCTTTCTTGCACGCCGAGGCCTGTTTTACCCGCCTCCGGTTCAACCGTTTCCTCTGCATCCTTGCGCGTTGCTTCCGCCGCCTCATTAACCTGCTGATCCGTTTTCGTTTCGTCTCCGCCTTCGGAGGAGGCTTCATGCCTTTCTTTGGGCAATATCAGGACATCCAGATAGTCCTCGGTCGCCTCCTCTGTCATTGGGCGCAGCCAAAAAGGGATTTGGAATATCTTTTCCAGGTAGTCCTGGGGTTGGGCGGCCGTGTCTCGCAGTTCCCCTGTTTCGGGGTCCTTGGCGATCTGCTGGTTTTTAATGCCGTCGTGCCGCCAGAGGTCCCGATACTTATGCGCCAGAGAACGGGATACCCACCGCGCATCCACCCCCACTACCACCACGAAGAGCGGAAAGGTCAGCAGCAGATGTATCGCCTGCAGCACCTCTACCACCCGCTCAGGCGGACATCGATCCAGATCGTCGATGTAAAGCACAATCCGGTCGATCTTTGGAAAATGGGATACGATGGCGTGCAGTTTGTCCTGCCCGTTCTCAATGCGCAGCATGACGTTAATTTGCCGGGTGTTCTGCCCGTCATGAATTCGCCAGGCTTTTCCGGTCGCTATCCGCTCGACCCAAGGCGGCGTTCTATGTTTATCCGATTTATCCAGGACCGGCATGCCCTCCAATTTGTCCAAAAACGGCATGTCCACCTTGGTTACATTGTTGCGCAGCAGCTCGGGTATCTTCCCGCCGTCCAGATCCTCGATCGCCGCCTGCAGCCCTTCCGCAGATGACATCGAAAATTCGTTGACCATCAGGTTCTGCAGCCGTTCGAAGTCGCGGCGGATGATGGCGGGCAGCCCCAGGTGTTTGCGGTAGTCTTCGCTTGTAGCCCGATCCTGGAGGAAGTTGCTCAGTCTTTGACTCGGACGCAGTTCCTCCATCCTGACCCGCAGATCCGCGATCTCCTTCCGGCGGCGCTCAACCTCATCCGAGGCCAGCGCCGCCTTCTGTTCCGCCTCACGAAGCTGCCGATTGTCTTCGTCGGTCAGACCCTTTACGATCGCATTGCCCGTCTCTTCAATCATCCCGATAGTACGGTGCGCGTACTTCAGCGCCGACCCTATCCACCCCGAAGCCGCCGCGATCAGTGCCGTGATTTCGGCGACCCCTGCCGAAGTCGCACTTAGGAACTGCTGATCCGGGAAAAGCTTCAAGTAAACGACCACTGCAATAACGACCGCTGCGGGGACCCCAAACCAGCCGAGTGCCCGCATTTTGGATACACCCTGGAGCAGCGTCCGCGCCATTACCGACAAACGGTTCGGCAATTGGGCGATCGATTCACGCTGCAGCAGAATGTTCTCCTTGAGCTCTTTCAGTTCTTCGAGCTTGAAGGTCTCCTCGATTTTTTCAACATTCGCTTTGGTTTCATCATTCTCCTTCAGCCGATTCCAAATATCGTCGATCACCCGTGTCAGGACATGATACTCTCCCTTCTCACGTTTGCTCGCTTCGGTGAGTTGCTCTTCGGCAATTTTCAGGCTCTGCCCTGCATAAGCCAGAAGCTCGATTTTCTCGTCGAGTTTGCGCAGCAGCTTGCCCCACTGCTCCTTGACATCGTCTTCCTGACCTACAAAATGGTGATGCAGCCGGTCGAAGATGTGGGTCACCAGACTCGCCCAGAGGTTGGCCTCGACATAATGCCAGGCGTTGAACTCGATCTGGACGATCTCGCTGTAAAAGGCGGTGTTTTCCCTGCGTGCCGCCTCGGCGAGATGCTGAATTTGATTTTTGAGCTTGCGCATGAAAAAGCTTTTGCCCGATCCCCAGTCCCCGAAAAGTCCGATGGACAGGGGCGGTTCCAGGGACCGCGACGCCATCAGCATCGCAAAGGAATTCACGTGTCGCATGATCTTCAGGCGATCCGGCCCCTCGAATCCCTCCGCATCGAAGCCGGGCAGTTCAGAGGGGTACAGCGCACCATCATCCCGGGATTTCAGTTTGAAGAACGCATACCACGCGGAAAGATCATCCGCCGTCTCGGACGGTGCGCTTTTTTCAAGGTACGCGAGCAAGCCTTCGATCAAGGTTTTGCGGTCGCGGCCGATTTCTTCGATGAATTCCCAGGCACCGGTCCTCCCGCCATCTTCGGCAGGGTAACCGAGCAAGGCCCCAACCAGATGACGGGCATGGATCATATCCGCCCCGGTGGTTTTCCTGGCCAGTTCCATCGCGTCGTTCAGCAACCCGGCAAAGACATTCGACAGCCGGCGCGAGGTCCGGGGAAGGGATTCAAGGGGATGTTGCTGATACCTTTTGATCCAGTCGTCACGGGCTTCCTGGTATCTCGCCCGGCCTTCATCCGAGCCGCCTGTCAGCGACTGATACAGGAACCAATGCGAGTTTTGATCCGTTTCGTTTTGGCCGAGATCCGCCATCGCAATCAACATCAGGCTGGTGCGCAAACCGGCTCCCCCCAGTATGGTTTCGTCCACGAGCCCCCTGGCCTTGTCTATCGCCACCTGGGCGAGTGAAGAAAAGCTGAAATCTTCGAGGAAACGGGCTCCCATCGCACGTTCGATGCGGGCGAGACCATCGGAAGCGTCGATTCCGGCCTCTTTGAGCCGTTTGCCGACACGGCCGCCCTCATCGGCGGTTGCAAAAATTCCGTAAGTCAGGCCCAGTGCATCCAGCATACGTTCCGGCCAGTCGGCAGCGAAACGCTCGATTGCAGGTCGTACGTGGACATCGACCTCGAAGTGCTCTTCCGCTTCGAGACTCGATTGATCAAACGATGAAATGCTTTGGTTCTTGACAAACTCCGCAGATTTTATCGCAGAGCGTTGCTGAATATCGGACTCAAGGTTATCTTCCGTTTTTAAACGCAATTCTTCGAGGTCGGGGATCCCTCTATTTTTGAGAAAAGCATTTATTTCATTCGGAAACAATGATTTGACGTGGGAATTGACCATGCCGATCGCTGCGAAAAACGCCGAGCGGCTGAGGGGACGCCCCTCGTCCTTACGCTGGTTCGCCAGAAATCGCTGGATTTTCCTGGCGAGCGGTGCAACCTGCTCCAGAATCTCCGACTCGATCTCGATTTCCAGCGAGTTGCAGATTCCGCGAAGCGTTTCCAGTCCGGGCCTCATGGTGTTTCCCTCCATCGCCGATAAAGTGGTTGGTAAGATATATATCGAGGTTTTTCGGCAAAGTCACCGATTGGATTCATAAGTATCGGAACGTAAAGTTGAGTATGGTAAAATCAACACCATGATTTGAATCGGAACAATTCGTTCAGATTGGTCTCATGGCATCTATGGTTGGGTGTGTGTAATTTTTACGAGTCACTCTTGTTAAAAATCGGTTTTCAGTAAGTAAATTCGAAATGAGTTGAAAAAAATCCTCCTTGTAAGGCAAGGTTATGGTGCCCAAACCAATAACCGGCAACGCCCAACAAGGGCCTATGGTACGGCATGCAAGCCTGTTCAGTCAACTGATTGCGTTGGTTAACCGCCAAAAATTTTATGAGCTCGTTTATCGGCATAGTTCCGAACGTTACGCCAAGGGCTTCAACTCATGGGATCACTTTGTGGCCATGCTGTTTTGCCAGCTGGCCCAGGCCAGGAGCCTGCGCGAAATCTGTGGCGGCCTGGCCAGCTGGCTGGGAAAGCTGCGGCATTTAGGGATCAAAACCGCTCCAAACAAATCCACGCTTTCCTATGCCAATGCACACCGGCCCTGGCAAATGTAACAGGATCTGTTTTACCAGACTCTGGGAAACATGGGTACAGTCATGAAAATATGCATTTCTTTATTATAGATCAATATAAATGCAAAATAATATAAAAAAGAAAAATTTATGTTTAATTCGGATTGCTACCATATAAATATAAAATCGGATTAATTTATTTTAATCGCGGCTAAAAGCCGCTCCCACCTGCTTTAGCCCCTTGCGGGAGGATCATACCACATCTTTCTTCTCCAAAAATATTCAATCATTCACCCTCTGCCTCATGCCCTTTGCCTTATATTTCCCCATTCCCACTTCCCTCCGGGGCGCAGGCCCCTATGGTCCCTACGGCTTCCGTCTCGTAGAGCCTACAACTCGGAGAGGCCGGAGGCCGCATTCAATTCCCTCTGCCCTATATTTCCGCCTTCCACATTCCCTGGCCCAGACCGATTGGGCGGAGATCATACTTTACACCACATCAATACGATCAATTTAGACGAAAGTAGTCTAAACCCATTAAGTCGCACCAGGGCAGGCCGAATTTCGACTTCAATTTATTCCGCATTCCGAATTCCCCAATACCCAGTACCCATTACCCATTGCCCAATCTTCATTCCCGCAACAGCGTCGCCGGCGGCTGCCGAAAAACCATATTTACAGCCGGAAGCGCCGCGGCCAGGGCGGTCAGAATAATCAAGGGCAGCGACATGCCCAGCGCCCACCAGTCCACCCCGTATAAGAACGTCCAGCCAAATGACTGGCGGTTGATCACGTACACCAGTAAATAAGACAGGACGAAGCCGCAGACAATCCCGCCCAGCTCACCCGCCACCACCATAAATGCGGCCTCCCAGAAAATCATGGATCGGATCTGACCGAAAGCGGCTCCGATCGCAAACAGCGTATTAAGCTGCCGGGAGCGTTCCAATACCAGAACCGTCAGGGTCGTGGTAATCCCCAAGGCCGCTATCACCAGGGCGATGAGCAAAAGCACCGTTGTAACGGCAAATGTTTCATCGAAAACCCGCAGGATGGACGCCCGCAGATCTTCGCCGTTGATCATATCCAGGTCGCCACCCCAGCGCTCGATTATTTTCTTTCGCAGATCGGTAACCGCACGGCCCAGATCCTGGTTTCGATCCCGGAAGTACACCCGTAATCCGCCCCAGCGAGGATCATGATAGCGTGCCTTGAAATGCCCCAGGGAATAAAAGACCACACCGCCCTGGGTACGATAATCCCGCACCACGCCCAAAACCGGCAATTCAACGAGGGACGTTTCGATCCGGGCCTTGAATATTTCCCCGACAGTCAACCCGGTGCGATTTGAGAACACTTCGGAAATAACCACCCCTTCTCCGCGCCGCAAGCGCGATCGGAGTCTATCCGGTTTACCTTTCATCCAGAAAAAATCCGCGTACTTTAAAAAAACATCTAGATCCAGGGCCTCGAATTCATATGGAAAATTGTCATATCTGAGAAAATATCGACGATTGGGTACAATTTCGATTTCACTATCCAGGGTCTCAAACCAGGCCGCCACCTGATGGGGAATCGGCTGACGGAATTGATTTATCTCATTGAGCTTGGGAGTCAAAAACAAATCACCGCTGATGGTCTGATAGGTCCAGATTTCCACCGTCCGGCGAAAGCTGTGGATCATAATAACCAGCGATGCAAACAATGCCACGGCCGTAATGAGGGCACCGACGGAAACGGCGGTGCGGGTTCCGCTGTCACGCACATAGCGGGCCGCCAGATAGGCCGGCACCCCGCCAAACCGACGCAGCAGGGGCGAAAGCCTATTGCCCATCTGTACCAGGAAAGAGGGAACGAGCAAAGAAAATCCCACAAAAAGAAGAATAAAAGCCAAATAACCCGGTAGCGGCACACCCAGCAGGCCCGGAAGCCGCGACAACGGTAAAACCAGGATGATACAGGTCAAACCTGTCAGTGTGAGGTTGCGGGAAGATTTTTTGATCGGCATGCCACGCTGGGAGTTTTCCAGAGCTTCCTTGGGTGAAACCTGCATGGCTTCCCGGGCAGGATGCAGCGCCGCCAGGACGGATATGAACACCGTTACGCCAAAACTCAATACGATCTCCCATATGTTCAGCGAAATAGCATCCACCTGCACGCGGACAAACAGGGTAGAAATCGTCTGGCTCACCCCGTGCAGCAAATACTTCACCAGAAGGCTGCTGACGGGTATGGCGGCAATCCAGCCGACAATGCCAAAAAGCGCACCTTCTGCCAGAAACACAAGTAACAGCAGGTAGGCCGATCCGCCGGTGGATCGCAGAACCGCCAATTCGTGGCGACGCGAGGCGGCATTCAATGCCACCAGGCTGTAGACCAGAAACATGCCCACAAACAAAGATGCAAAACTTAAAATGGAAAGATTGAGCTGATAGGCCCGTATCATGGCCTGCCCGCTCTCTTTGGCAGCCAGAGGTGAACTCAGTACAACGCCTTGGGGTAAAATTTTGTGAATTGCGTCCAGATCGCGGTCCGTGACACCGGGCTTAAAGCGCAAATCAATGCGATCCACCCGCCCGTAGTCCCCGGTGAACTCCTGAAACGTAGCAATGTCCGTGAAAGCCACGCGGCCGCCCTCGGCCAGAGCCAAACCTTGCAATGCCAGAGTTCCGGCAATTCTAAACCGGGCGGTCTGCCGGGCATTTTCCAGATCAATGAAGTCGCCTTGACGCCATTGATATTTGTGCGCCAGGGGTTTCCCGATGATCAGGGTGTAGGGGTCTCTGATTAAATTCAGCCAGGAATCGGCTTTTTTTTCGGCATTCCCGGCAATTTGCCAGTTACGAAAGGAGCGGTCTAAGAGAGGGTCAAAACCGATCAGAAGGAAAGGGTCTGAATTTGGCCGTCCGGGCCGAATGTAAATGCTAAGCAGGGGAGAAACGCTCTCAATGAGGGGATGTTTTATTAATTTCGCAACCAGTTGCTCCGGCACGCTTCCCCCCGGGCGGGTCAAGACCCGATCGGCCTGTCCGGCAATCAACTCCATGCTTCGACTGAAAGAATCCAGCGATGCATGGATGGAGAGTCGCACACTGGTAAATACCGAGGCCCCCAGGGCGATCCCGAGAAGTACGGTCAGGGCCCGGCCCGGGTGATTTCGCATGTTGCGCAAACTGAACCAGACAAAAAATTTCAAGAAAAAGGATATGCGCTGCATGGTGGGTATTATATTTAAACAAAACTGGAGCGGGTCCAGGTTCAGGGTTCAAAGGTTAAAACCGATGGATACTGATCATAATAGAAATTCCGATACATTGAACTCAAGTTCGGCATACCCATCGGGTGAAATGGATTTATAACCAGATGAAGTCGCGATCCCTTTTGATGCTGAATGTCTGGATTTTCTCAACCCTGAAC
>Ga0316189_10000782_pt1 | contig 31811 bp, 26 predicted proteins | sample LowCovwburrow_MG_FD_204930 | JGI IMG/M metagenome (GOLD analysis project Ga0316189, IMG submission 204930) | Coastal sediment microbial communities from Maine, United States - Lowes Cove worm burrow | ecosystem: Environmental > Aquatic > Marine > Coastal > Sediment | place: USA: Maine...
CCTGTTCGTTCTTGGCTTCGCTGCGCTCATTCTCGTTGGCTGTGGCGATGAGCAGCCGCTAAATACCTTTGAACCCGAAGGCCCTCACGCTCAAGACATCGATCTCCTGATGCGTTGGCTCGTCGTGATCATGGCAGTCGTGGCGTTCGCAGTGGCGTTCGTTGTGCTGTATATCGTCATCAAGAATCGAGTCCATGGTGACGACCTCGATCCGAACGATCTTCCGGTCCAAAACCACGGCAATCCACTTCTCGAAGTGGCGTGGACGATGATTCCCGGCTTGATTCTGGTGGGTATCGCCATCCCTACCGCCGCCACTATCTGGCGGCTGGAAGAAAAGAACGAACCCAATGAACTCGATGTGATGGTGATCGGCCAGCAATGGTGGTGGGAGTATCGCTACGACGTCGACGATGACGGCTTCTTCCAAGACGCCAATGGTGACGGAGTAGTCGATGAGTTGGACGAGACCTGGCCACTGGAGTTGTCGCTTGACCCCGACGATGTCGTGGTGGCCAACGAACTCGTGATTCCGGCCGGTCAACAAACCGACTTGTACATCACTTCTCGCGATGTCATCCACTCGTACTGGATTCCTCGTCTCAACGGCAAACGAGATGCGGTGCCCGGCCGAATCCACACGTGGGCTATTGAGCCCTTTGCGCCAGGTAAGTTCACTGGCTGGTGCACCGAGTTCTGCGGTTTGTCCCACGCCCGCATGCGCATGTCGGTTATCGCGCTTGAGGAAAGCGAGTTTGAGACCTGGCTGGCTAATCAGCAGAAGCCAGCCGAGGTTCCCGCCGAGTCCGAAGCAGCCGCCGGGCGCGAACTATTCGCTCAACAGTGCACGTCTTGTCACGTGATTGACGATGCGGAAATGCCGCAACCATCGGTCGATGAGCACCCGTTGGTAGCGAATGCCGCGCCGAACTTGACCCACTTCGCCACCCGTACCGTGTTCGCTGGCGCCATTTACAACCAGTATCAAGGGCCCGGTGTCGACGCCAACGACAACGAATTCGACGTTAACAAATACTTGGATTTGCCTCAGCTCGCTGAGGACGTTGACAGCGTCGACGACTTCCGTTGGAACGAAGCCTTGCTGAAAGACTGGATCCGCAATGCACCCGAAATGAAGGACATGAGTCCTGACGACGGCCGTGGCATGATCGCATTCCCCCAATTGACCGAAGAACAACTAGATCAAATCGTCGCCTATCTCGCGACGCTGGACTGATCAGGAGACCCCATGGCGCTAATAGAAGAACCTGTTGCCCTCCCCGCAGGCGCTCCCTCGGCCCCGTCGACGGTGAAGAAACCCTTGGGCGCCTTCACCCGGCCCAAGAACCCCACCGGGGTCGTCGATTGGTTGACCACGGTCGACCATAAGAAGATCGCGATCATGTACGCCACGGCGGCGGTCCTGTTCTTGTTGATAGCTGGCAGCGCAGCGTTACTCATGCGCCTCCAACTGGCGGTGCCAAACAACACCTTGCTCGACGGCGACACGTACAACCGCATCTATACGATGCACGGTACTGTCGGCATCTTCCTGGTGGTCATGCCGATCGCGAGCGCCTTTGCCAACTATGTCATGCCGTTACATATCGGTGCCCGAGACGTAGCGTTCCCCCGTATCAACGCCTTCAGCTTCTGGATCTATTTCACCGGCGGCATCATGCTCAACACGAGCTGGTTCCTCGGTGGGGCGCCCGACGGAGGCTGGTTCAACTACGCACCCAATAGTGGCGTAGCGTTCTCCCCCAGCAATGGTATTGATTTCTGGAACATCGGTTTGATCATCGTCGGTATTGGGTCCCTTACTGGCGCTATCAACCTGATCGTCACGGTCCTCAACATGCGGGCGCCTGGCATGTCGCTCATGAAGATGAGTGTGTTTGTTTGGATGATCCTGGTTACCCAGTTCCTCCTCCTGTTCGCCATCCCTGTGATCACCGCCGCCCAGGTGTTGCTCTCCTTGGATCGCCTGTATGGAGCGAACTTCTTCAATGTTGCGCAAGGCGCCGATCCGCTCCTTTGGCAACATTTGTTCTGGTTGTTCGGGCATCCCGAGGTGTACCTTATGGTTCTGCCGGCCTTCGGCATCGTTTCCGAAGTCATTCCGGCGTTCGCTCGCAAACCCATCTTTGGCTACTCCTTCATGGTCTTCTCCGGGATCGCCATTGGCTTCATGGGTTGGGGCGTATGGGCTCACCACATGTTCGTGTCCGGCATGGGCCCGTTGTCGGTGAGCGCCTTTAGTATGGCAACGATGTTTATTGCCGTACCCACCGGGGTGAAGATCCTCAACTGGGTGGCCACGCTGTGGGGTGGGCGCATCGTGCTCAACACGGCAATGTTGTTTGCCATCGGTCTCGTCATTCAGTTTACATTTGGTGGCGTTTCGGGAGTAAGCCATGCCCTGGCCCCCGCCGACACCCAGCAAACTGACACCTACTACATCGTGGCCCACTTCCACTATGTGCTCTTTGGTGGAGCCCTGTTTGGTTTCATGGCCGGTTTCTATTTCTGGTGGCCGAAAGTGTTTGGCCACAAGCTCAACGAGAAGCTCGGCAAAGTCCATTTCTGGTTGATGGTCGTTGGTTTCAACGCCACCTTCGGCCCCATGCATATCCTCGGCCTTCAGGGTATGGCTCGCCGGATGCAGACCTATGACGCGTCGATGGGCTTTAACCGCTGGAACCTGGTGGCTACCATCGGGGCGTTCATATTGGGAATTGGCACACTGTTTTTGGTGGTGAACGCTATCTACTCGGCCATCAAGTGGCATCAAGCGGGCAAACCTGATGTGGGTCCCGACCCGTGGGATGCTCGGACCATCGAATGGTCAATCCAGTCACCCGCTCCTGCCCACAACTTTGACGTCGACCCCCAGATCACTTCAGTAGATGATTTCTGGTATCGCAAGTACGCCGAAGACGAAAACGGTCAACTCCGTCAGGTAGCGACCGGAGCGGAACTGGCCCAACCGGGCAATGGCGAAGGTGTTCACCTTCCGGCACCCTCCTATTGGCCGCTGGTGCTCGCCATTGGCATTCCCATCATCGGCTACGGTGTGATTTTCAGTGCCTGGCTCACCATCCCGGGCCTGGCCGTGACCGTGGTTGCCATGTATGGCTGGCTCATGGAGCCCGGCGACGATCTGGACGACGTTCATCATGGGGACGATGAACACGCCCCCGAATTGGTGGCGGCTACCGCAGAAGGAACTGAGTAATGTCAGATTTGGCGTTAAACGCAGAACACGTGGCCGACGCTCACGATGATCACGGCCATCACTCAAGTCTCGGCTTGTCCAACGCCAAGTTGGCGATGTGGCTGTTTCTCGGCTCGGAATGTCTCCTATTCGGTGCCCTGATTTCCACCTACCTTCTTTCGGTGGCCAACTTCATTCGGGAAGTTGTAGCTGGCAACCCCGAAGTTATTGACACGATGGGTGTCGGGTCACCGATCATGGCCGAGATTGCCGAAGCGCACTCGGTGGAACCAATGTTCGACATTCCGTTCACCTCGGCTAGCTCGTTCATCCTCCTCATGAGTTCGCTCACCATGGTGCTTGCCCACAAAGCAGTATCAGAAGCTCGGTATCGGGAATCCCGGATTTATCTGGGGGCTACCCTGTTCCTTGGGGCCACGTTCATTGCCGGCCAGGTCTACGAATTCACAGCCTTCTACCGTGAAGGTTTGACCTACACCGGTAACCTTTTCGGTTCGGCGTTCTACACACTCACCGGCTTTCACGGGGTTCACGTCTCCGTCGGCTTGATCATGTTGGGCTCGCTGCTTTATCTCTCGATGCGAGGCAGGCTCCAACAGGACCGCGCCGAGACGGTCGAACTCGTTGGTTTGTACTGGCACTTTGTCGACATCGTCTGGGTGCTCATCTTCACGATCGTCTACCTGATCCCTTAAGAGGCTCTTATCATGGCTAACTCAGCTACAACATCAACTGCTAGCCACGGCACCCACGGGGATGACGCTCATGGAGCCCATCCCACCGAAGGGCAATATTGGATTGTCTTTGTGGCCCTGGCGGTGCTCACTGCCGTCGAGGTCGGCTGGTCCTTCATCGGGCTCGAAGGTGTGGCCCTGGTTCTGCCGCTTATTGTCATGATGGTGGTGAAATTCCTCCTGGTTGGAGGGGCCTTCATGCACTTGTACTTTGACACGAAGATTCCCAAGGGTGGCACCTTCGTCGCTCTCTTTGCCATAGGGTTGATACTCGCGTTGATGGTCTTTGCCGCCACCATCTCCGCCTTCGAGTGGCATGTCTGATGTCGCAGCGATAAACATCTCGTTCTCCGATATCCCTTGGCGTGCCCATCCAGAAGTTTGGATGCTTCTGGTGGGCTTGGGTGCTATCGCGTACTACGTCGTTAAGGTTCTTCAACCGAAGGCGGTAGCCGCCGGATACGAACCGATCTCTAAGAACTCCCGTAAGTGGTTCCTTTTCGCCGTGCCAGCGATGTGGTTGGCCTCGGACTGGCCCGTGCACGATGTGGCCGAGGAGTATCTGTACTCGGTCCACATGGCTCAGCACATGGTGATTTCGATGATCGTCCCGGCGATGCTGCTCCTGGCTATGCCGAAATGGTTGTTCGAATTGATGCTTCCCGAAGGTGGAGCTGGTCATCGATGGTTGGCTCGGCTGTCGCGTCCGCTGGTGGCTGGGTTGTTGTTTAACGCCCTCACGATGATCCTTCATTGGACGACCGTCGTGCAATGGTCGTTTGAAAGTGGCGCCCTGCACTTCCTGTTTCATCTGATGATCTTTGCTGCGGGCATGCTGATGTGGATGCCCGTGATCGGGCCCGAAGGCAAGTGGCGGCTGCAGCCCCTCAGCCAATGCATCTACCTGTTTATGATGTCGATCGTGCCTACAGTGCCCGGTAGTTGGCTCGTCTTTGCCGAAGACGTTGTATACCGGCATTACGATACGCCTGGCCGCTTGTGGGGAATCGATGTGCTCACCGACCAGCAAGGCGCAGGCCTGATCATGAAGCTTGCTGGTGGGTTCCTGCTGTGGGGCATCATTCTCGTGATCTTCGTGCGGTGGGCATCGGCTGAAGCTCAGCGCGACTCTGCGGTGCGGCGAGAACAAGGCCGAGTGGCGATCGCGGCGGCCAACGCCCGTGCTGAGGGGACGCTCACCTACCAGGAGGTAAGCGAGACCTTCGCCCGTTCAGCAGCTCCGGTTGAAAAACCCTCTTCTGAAGGTTGATATGGACCTATCGGCGATGCGGCTCGAATACCAGAATGCAGGACTCACAGTCGATGATTTAGGCGCCGACCCGCTCGAAGCTTTCCGTGGGTGGCTGGGAACCGCCGTCGAGGCGGGGGTAACCGAACCCAACGCCATGGTGCTCTCGACTGTGGGAGCCGAAGGGCAACCCGAAGGGCGCAACGTCCTACTCAAAGGGCTGGTCGACAGCCGATTTGAGTTTTATACCAACTACCACAGCACAAAGTCGAAGCAGTTGGCGAAGATGCCCCGCGCTTCACTGCTATTTTCTTGGTTGGCTATGAGCCGGCAAGTTTCGGTGCAGGGCACAGTGGAACGTGTGTCGGCTCAAGCGTCGGACGAATACTGGGCGCAGCGGCCCCGGCTGTCTCAACTGGGGGCGATCGCCTCCCATCAAAGTGAGACACTCACCCACCGAGCGGAGCTCGAACAACGTTTCGAAGAAACGGAGAGGAAATACGAGGACGGGAACGTACCACGCCCAGACCATTGGGGAGGCTGGGCGCTCACCCCCACCGTCATCGAATTCTGGCAGGGGCGAGCGAACCGATTACACGACCGGATCCGGTTCAGCCGTCAACCCGACGGGAACTGGGCCGCTCCAACCCTGCACAACCCCTAAAGTCGGTCGTTTACGGCCACCCTAGGCGCCTAGTTCCAAGCAACGGTGACACTACTCGCGGCCTCAAGAACATGGTCGAGGTCGTCGAGATCGAGAATTTGGAGATACAGGCGGGAGATGCCGGCCTCTTCGTAGGTGCGGATCTTGTCGATCACCTCTTGAGGACTTCCCGCCAGGCCATTCTGGCGGAGCTCCTCTGGTTCGCGGCCGATGGCAGCCGCCCGGCGCGCCACGTCGGCTTCGGTCGCCCCGAGGGCTAACACCAGGGCCGCCGACTTTACCACCTCTTGCGGGTCCCGACCCCGGGCCTCGCAAGCCGCATCGACCCGTTGCAGAGCCGGCCGGATGTCTTCGAGCCCCACAAACGGCAGATTGAACTCCGACGCATACTGGGCCACCAAAGCCGGGGTGCGCTTCGGACCACGACCCCCAATGATGATTGGAGGGCCAGGTTTCTGACTCGGCTTGGGTAGTGCGGGAGAGTCAGCGAACTGATGGAATTGCCCGTCGTGTTGGAAAAGCTCTCCTTCTGGGGTGGCCCATAACCCGGTGACCTGAGCCAGATACTCTTCCATGACATCGAACCGTTCTCCCAAAGGAGGGAACGGGAGGCCATAGGCCGAATGCTCGGCCTCATACCAGCCGGTGCCAAACCCGAATTCGATCCGACCGCCGCTCATTTCGTCGGCTTGGGCCACCATGATCGCTAGCGGACCGGGGCGGTAGAAGGTGGCCGGGCTTACCAACGTTCCCAAACGGATCGTGGACGTTTCGCGCCCCAGAGCCGCCAGCGTGAGCCACGCATGAGTAGAGCCCGGTAAACCATCCACCGAACCCATCTTCAGAAAGTGGTCGGAGCGGAAGAAACCGTTGAAACCAGCGAGTTCGGCGGTGCGGGCGACGGCGAGCAGTTGCTCGTATGATGCGCCCTGTTGGGGTTCTGTAAAGATGCGAAAGTCCACGGCAGCAAACCTAGCGGCAACATGAATTTACCGCACGTCGTCAAGGCCTGTTCGGTAAACACTTCGTGTCTATCCAAACCAAATGGCGGGCCGCTGAAGGCCCGCCATGGTGGTAATTCCTATGCAGTTGTTTGAGGGGTCACTCCCCGTCGACTAGTCGATGATGTCGTGGGCATCAGCATCGTGTCCAGCATGCTGGTCGATGGTGGCCGTGTCGTCATCGCTGTACTGCGAGTGGTCGTCGTAGGTGTAGTCGACGTCTTCGGTGGAGTTGTCCGTCGCCGTTGCCGTGTTGTACGAGTCGTCGGTGTACTGATCGTGGGTGTCGTAGGTCGAGTCGGTATCGACGTTGGTGGTCTGGGCTGCCGTGTTGTACGAATCCTCGATGAAGGTGTCCTGCTGGGTGTTGCTGCCTTCGCCGAACTCCACCGCTGAATCGTGGATGGAAGCGCCCGCCATGTTGATGGCGCCGTCGCCAGCCGCAGAACCCTGCGACGCAACGTTGGCGTTGTCACCGGAGGTGATGTTGCCGGCGCTGGCGTTGCCGCCAGCCATCTGGCCTGAGTTGTCGCCGACGTTAGCGACACCATAGTTGCTGCCGCCGACCTGCACACCGTCACCGGTCTGGGTCTGTACGTCGCTGTAAGCCATGTCGTCGCCGACCGCCAGCGAACCTTCACCCGTTGCGTTGACTTCGGAGGAGTAGCTTTCCTGAACCATGTTTCCGTGGATGGTGCCGTGTGATTCGAGGTTCTGGCCGATCGTGGTGCCGATCTCATCGGAGTCCTGGTAGACCTCGTTGACGTTTTCGCTCATGATCTTGACCAACTGATCAAGAGTGACGTCGCCGCCTTCCGCAGGCTCAGGCATGGGAGGCGCAACTGGGGCCGGGGCTTCGCCTCCGGCGGCCGCTACTGCGTCGCCAGCTTGGGCGTAGGCGCCTTCGATGGCCTGAGCGACGTTGAGTTCACTAAGATCTTCGCCGCCGAATTCGGCTTCAATGGCGTCGATGGGACCTTCAGAAAAGGTTACGGCAGACTCTGGGTTGCCGATGAGTTGGGCCAGGTACTCGCTTACCTTGGCGGTGATTTCGTTCATCTGATTTTGCATTTCCATTGTTCTTGCGCTCCGTGTGTGAGTGGGATGGTTAGCTCGTTGCTGCTGATAACCACACTAATCAACAAGAGCTATGCCTCAATCGGGGGAACCCCTAGTTCCCCATGGGGGATGGTAGGGGATAGGGAGGTTCGATGCCGGACCGAACGTCGAAACTGACTAGCCAGCGATGGTGTCGCGAATAATTCCCAACAGCTCAGCCCTGGAACCAGCGCTCAACTTCTGGCGAATGCGGGCCACATGGTGTTCGACCGTTTTCGGAGAAATATATAGTTGCGCCCCTATTTCTTTGTGGGTGCGCCCTTCGGCGACGAGTACCGCCACTTCGCTTTCTCGTTCCGAAAGGCCCAGCGCTACTAGACCGTCGCTGCTGTCTTCGTCGACCTGTTCGGTGGTGCCGATACGGGCAAGTTCCAGCATGCGGCGAGCGGCGGCTGGATCTTCACAGTCGAGGGCGGCTTGGCCGAGGATACGTGAGGCTTCCCACAGATCTCCAACATCGCGAAGGGCTTGGGCTGTGGCCACCACCTCATCTTCGTGCGCCGTGGCCTCAAGGATGCCAGCCCAAACGCTGGCCGCTTGGGCGCGGGCCTTCGATCTCGGGTCGGCCGGCCGGAGGGCGTCGAACTGGGTCGCTAGGGCTTTCACTTCGGCTGGGTCGGCGGTATCGGGGGCGATCGTTACCTGAAGTTGCAACCACAGCCCAGCGGCTGCGCCCGGTCCGCTGGAAGGAAGAGCCGCACATTGGGACGCCAACTGGTTGACCACCGGCCGTACTCGCCGCTCATCGCCGAGTCGGGCGCCAGCGGTCAATAGCTCAATGTAGAAGTCCATGAGGAGCCAGCTGGCGGAGGGCCGCAATAGGGCAGCCTCAGCCTGAGCCCACGCGCTGCGAAGCCGGTTGGTGTCGCCCGAACGGCGAGCTAATGCTGCCTCCAACGCCGCGAGGAGGAGACGATCACGTTGCACCAACACTTGTGAGGTGTCGGGAGCCGAGCGCAACACCTCCAAAGCCTCGTTGTACCGTCCTTCCATCACCTCGGCATACGCCGACACTGCTCGGTGAGCAAGTTCTTCACCTCGTCCCCCGCTTTGCTGAGCGATGGCTTGCTGGGCGTAGAGGCGGGCGGCGACCGTGTCGCCGCTGGCTACGGCCACGAGCACCCCCACCCAGTGAGGCGTGAACCCCAACGGGAGTGAGCTGGCGATCCGGTCGTAGTCATCGGCGGCCGAACTCAGCAACGCCAAGCCACCGCTGGCGTCGCCCTGCGCGAATGCGGTCACACCTCCAACGGTGGTGGCACACGCCGCTCCGATGGGCCCACCGCCCACGCCTTGCCCGTCGGCCGCTGTCACCTCACCAGTTAATGAGGTTGCCAACGCAGGCAGAGACTCCTCAAAACCTCCACTCACGGGCCGTTTGGCCGCCGACTCGTAACGCATCTCGCGCATATCGGTGCCGAAGGTCAACAACGCGGCTCGGGCACCTGACGGATCAGCGCCCGCTTGGATGGCTGAGTCGAGGGCGGCAAGAGCTTCAGCGGAGCCGTCATGAAAGTGGGTGAGCGCTCGCATCACGTGAGCCTCAGCGGGCGCCAACCCAAACTGCTCGGCCTTATTGATGAACTGGGCGGCGAGCGACGCGTCAATGGTGGACACCTGCAGGGCCGCAGTGGCCAGGGTGGTAGCGGCACCGTCAGCTGTGCCGCTGGCTGTCAACAGATGAGTGGCAGCGGCAACCACATCGGTCTCCGATGCCGCGGTGGCGATCTCGTCTTGGAGAGCGCCGCGCTCGGGGCCCGTTAGCCGATTGCGTAGTGCGGCCGCGACGAGGGGAATAATCTGGTCGTGGTTGTCAACGAGGCCACCAGCTCGGGCGGCCCGGTGGGCGACCGCACCATCAACGGTGGACGGTAACGACCGAAGGGCCAGCGAAAGAGCCGGTTCGTCGCCACTGTTATTGTGCACGAGACACCATCGGTTCATTAGCGCCTCGGCATCCACACCGGCCCGCCGGATGCGCTGATGGACTGCTTCGACCAATTGGAGCGGCATGGTTTCGAAATCTCCGCTCCAGTCGGTGGTCATGACATCACTGGCCAGGCCGACCGACCCGGCGGTGGTGGCGAGGATCTGTTCCAACTGGTCGGTGCTCATTGCCCGGCCAGCGCCGTCACTGTTGGATCGGATCTGGCTGAGAGCGGCAGCCAGAGCGTTTTCATCGAGAAACCCGAGCCGTATGGGCTCACGCTCACGGGTCAGGACATCGCTGAGTTGGTCGACGAGCGGGTCTTCGGAGCCGAGTGCTGGACGTCGACTGGCGACAATGGTGATGTCGTCGGCGAGTTCGATCAGAATATTGAGCGCATCTGGGGTGAACCATTGGATGTCGTCGGCGATGAGTACCCCGGCCGTCTTTTTTTGGGCGCTGCGGACCTGATCAGGGGAAACTGACCGTTCGGGGTGCCCGATGAGCCAGGGAGGGCTGCCCTCTGCGGCCGTTGCCATCGACCGTAGTTGATGGGTTCTCCCTGTGGCGCCATTGCCAATTACCAATAATGGCTCAACCATGTGACACTCCCACCGAGCTTTCCATATCCTAGATGGTATCGAAAGTCGTCTTTCTCATTACCATTCAAACAGATAGTGTCGAGTTTGTTGCTCAAACGGTGTACGAACAGCAGCGGACGCGCTGGGCGGCGGGTGTCTCTGGCCAGAGGATTGTTTACCAAATGAATGCTCCGAATCAACACAGCGATCTAGCGGCCGTCTTGCAGCTAGGGATAAAGGCTGTGACGGCCTACGAGCGTCCAGATTTTGCTGAACGGCTTCGTCGCCTTCAATCCAAGGTTGATCGAACCGATGTGCAGATTGTAGTGGTGGGCGAGTTTAAACAAGGCAAGAGCTCCCTTGTCAACGCTCTACTCAATGTGCGGGCGAGCCCGGTAGACGACGATATTGCCACCGCCGTCCACACGATCATCAAGTGGGGTCCAGAAAAACGGGCCTACGCGCTCGTGAACGAGGCGTCCGAACCTGATGGGGAAGGGCGACGGGTCGAAATCGCCTTCAACGAGGTGCGCGATTATGCCACTGAACTGGGTGAAACAGATCCCTCCGTCATTGTTCGGGGGGTGGAACTCGAACTCCAACGCAAGCTTCTGGAAGACGGTCTTATCCTGGTGGATACTCCGGGCGTTGGAGGCCTAGGATCGGGGCACGCAGCCGCCGCCATCGGATCGATGTCGATCGCCGACGGGGCGTTGTTCGTGAGTGACGCGGGGCAGGAACTCACTCGCACCGAAGCCGAGTTTTTAGCTCAAGCCATCGAATTATGTGACCATGTGGTGTTCGTGGCCACCAAAACTGACCTCTACCCCAACTGGCGTCGGGTGGTCGAACTAAACCAGAACCATCTGCGCCGCTTGGGAATCAATATCCCCATGTTTGCTGTGTCTTCCAGCCTGCGGTTGGAGGCTGTGCGACGCAAAGATAAGCAGATCAATATCGAGTCTGGATTTGCCGACCTGATCTCGTACGTTACCGATGACGTGATCGACGCCAGCCGACAGAAAACGCGAGTCGAAGTCAGCGAAGAAATTTGTGCCATTGCGGGGCAGCTAAGCCAGGCGTTTGAAGCCGAAAAGGCGATGTTGTCCAATCCGGCTGAGAGCCAAAACATAATTGGTGCACTCGAACGGGCGCGAGCGGAGGCCGAGGCGCTGCAGAGTTCAGCTGCTCGATGGAACACCACCCTGCGAGACGGGGTGCAAGACCTGGTTCGCGATATTCGCCATGATCTGGAAACCCGTATTCGTGCTGTACGCAAAGAGGCCGAAAAGGCGATCGATAACTCTGATCCGACGCAGATTTGGAGTGAACTCCAACCATGGCTGGAAAACGCCGTGTCGCAGAGCATCATCACCAACTATCGGCTCCTGGCTGATCGGGCGGGCACGCTCACTGTTGAGGTTGCTCAACACTTCGGGCAAGACAGCAGCGTCGTGTTCCAACCCAAAACCGGTGATGGCACCCCGGTGTTGCAAATGGTAGATCCCAACCGGAACCTCGACCTGCAAACTGCTGGCGTCGGAGGGAAAGGACTCTCGGCGTTGCGGGGCGGCTATAGCGGGTTTCTAATGGTCAGCATGCTCGGTGCTCTTGGGGGATTAGGCGGGCCTGCTGGGCTCGTGGCCGCGGGCGCTGCTGCGGGGCTGCTGGGGCGTCGGGCAGTGAAAGACGAGAGGGAACGAGAACTGTCTCGCAACCGGATGGAAGCTCGTCGCGAAGTGGCCCGATACTGCGACGATGTGATGTTTCATGCCCGCAACGACATCGGGGAGACGTTCAACATGGTCGAACGGCAGTTGCGTGATCACTACGATGAGCGAGCTCGGGAGCTCCGAGAATCGACCAACGCCGCCATTAAGAAGGCCGACCAGGCGGTGCGAACGGCGAAGCAGGACAGCCAGCGTCGACTCCGAGATGTGGAGGCCGAACTGGAGCGAATCGGTCAACTGCGACGCCGCGCCGAGGCATTGGTCGCCCCCGCTTCGAAACCTGAAGGAAGGTAGCCGATGAGTACTGATCTATTCGACCAGGCCCGGGAGTTGCTGACCCAAGCCGAACGGGTTTTTGCTGGGCTGGCGCCACAACAGGAACTGATCGAAGCTCGCAACCGCCTCGATGAACCATTGCGAGTAGCGATCGCTGGCAAGGTGAAGGCTGGAAAGTCTACCCTGCTCAACGCTTTGGTGGGGGAGCGGGTCGCTCCCACCGATACTGGTGAGTGCACCAAGATCGTCACCTGGTATCAGAACGGGCACACCTTTCAGGTCATGATCCATCCGGTCGATGGAACTTCACCAGTCCAAGCGACCTTCCATCGAGATGACGGCTCAATTGAGGTGGACCTGGCGGGTCGAGCTCCCACTGACATAGAAAAGCTTGAAGTAACCTGGCCGACTCGGAGCCTCGAGCGCATCACCCTGATCGACACCCCTGGGGTCGACACGCTCAGCACCGAAATCGCAGCCAAAGCCCACGAGTTCCTCGATCCCAAAGACACCGACACCCCCGCCGACGCCGTGCTGTATCTGATGAAGCATATTCATACGTCAGATGTGCGCCTATTGGAAGCGTTCCACGACGAAGCGGTGTCCCAACCGAATCCAGTGAACGCAATCGCCGTACTCTCCCGGGCCGACGAGATCGCTGGGGGCCGAGTCGACGCGATGGCTTCAGCCAAGCGGATTGCAACGCGGTATAGCGATGACAGCAACCTGCGGCGACTGGTGCAAATGGTAATTCCGGTGGCTGGCTTGTTGGCCGAGACCGCTCGAACCATCACCGAAACGGAGTTTCAGGCCCTGAGGGAGTTGGCGGCCATCCCCCGCAAAGACGTGGAGACTCTGCTGTTATCCGCCGACCGGTTTGTTCGGGCCACCCCCGAAACCCCACTTACCGAAGACGAGCGGCTCCATCTGCTGCAGCGGCTTGGCATCTTTGGCATCCGCCAATCGATGGTGTTGCTACGAGCCAAGAAGGCCAATAATTCGGTAGAACTCGCCGACGAGTTGGTGAAACGGTCGGGCCTGGTCGATCTGCAGACGGTATTGAACACCCTATTCGTCGACCGCGCCACGGTGCTCAAGACTCGATCGGCGTTGTTGACTGTCGAACGAATCTGCGAGGAATATCGCAGCCACCCCGGAACCAAGGATCTGCTGATCGCCATTGAGCGGATCATGGCCGAGGCTCACGCCTTCAACGAACTTGACATGCTGGCCGAAATTCGCAGCGGACGGATCGGGGGGCGACGGCAAGACTTGCGAGCGTTGGAACAGGTTTTGGGGGCCGGCGGCACCACCCCTTGGCAGCGGCTCGGTCTTTCGTCTGACGCCGACAGGGAGGAGTTGCGCTCGACGGCTATCGGACAGCGCCAGAAGTGGTCGCGGGTGGCAGAAAGCCCCCTCACGACCAAAGAACTTGAGACTGCGGTGCGGGTGGCGGTGCGCAGCATCGAAGGGGTCCTGGCGGACCTTCCGGCCACCGTCTTGTAGACGCTCAATGCATTCCCACTGCCAGCCGGAGTTCAAGCGACCGGCAGCGGGGGCTGGGCTAATCGAAGTCGAGATCGGCGGGGTCGGTTTCGTCGAGAATCTCGAACGGATCGAACTCTTCGAACTGGTCGTCGAGCAGATCGGCTGGATTATCGACTTCGGCATAGGCGTCGTCGCCGAGTCCAACAATGTCGTCGAGTGGGGGAAGGCCCGCAAACGGGTCGACGGCGTCTTCCTCCGCTCCATGCGGGGAAGCTTCACCAGTAGCCGGTACAGCTTGGGCGCCTTTGCCGAAGCTCAACGGTTCGGATTCTTGGCTGGCACCGGCGGCCGCTTCGTTGGGGTTGGGCAGCTCTTGCCATCCTGCCTCGGTGCTGTCAGTATCCTCGGCACCGTCAGTATCCCCTGAGTCGCTGGCCTCCTCGAGGTCATGAGGGGTGACGTCGCGGGTTTCCAGGGGCGGTGTCTCGGGTTCATCGGTGGTTTCGGCCGCGTCGTTGGTCTCGGCTGCGGTCGCTTTAGCGTCTTGGTAAAGTCCGCTGGATTCAGGGAGCAACTCGGTGTCGGCAGTATCTTCGAGGCCGTGAAGTTCGGACGCTTCGAAGTCCATGTCGTCGCCCATCCGACCGGGGTCAAAGTTGTCGTAGAGACCGTCCGACCCGAAGTTCTCTAGGCTGTGCTCGGCGAGAAAATCGTACATGCCCTCGGGGCTATCGAGCTGCATGCCGTCGGCCATCGGGGGCATTTCATGGTCTTCGAACGGCACCTCCGACACCCGGGTAACCACTGGCGACAATGAGTCGGCCAGTTCCATGGGCGCCCGGTCTGAGAGGTGAGCCAGGACGGTGCTAAACATCTCGGAGGAGATGTCGTCGAAGCCGTAGTCCGCGAGCACCTGGGCCGGGTCGGCCTCGGCGCCCATTCCGGCGAGCAGTTGATGGAGTGCGTCGCGAATAGTCATAGGAACACCTTACGGTCTGAGGAGCACACCCCAATCGGGGATGTCCCCATAGGGATTAGGGGTATGGCTCGGGGTGCCATGAGGCAGCAGCCGCGGCAAGCGCCACGACCAAACGGTTGATATGGGGAAAGGACGTATCAGCGTGGGAACAAGGCCAATAATCGGCCATGGGAGTGAGGCCGCGCACCCGCGGCGGCAATTCGAGTTGCATGCCTCCTCCTGTGGTTATGTTGCACGGGTTATGGGGGTGCAAACCTCGCAAGGACTTGGGAATCTGATCCAGGGAGTCGAGCACGGTGTAGGCGGCGAGCTCATGGCGGATGTGATCGGCCACATGACCGGCCAGAGCCCGGTTTTGCCCTCCACACAGCAGTGACGAAAACAATCCTTGCCTCCCGTACCCGTGTACCGTGATCACATAATCGCAGTGTTCGACGAACGCCGCGAATCGGGGTGATTCTGATGGGTCGACGTGGGCGGACGGAATATGGTGGCGCATGCTCCGGGGCTGGGTCACGGTGTAGAGCGAAGCCCCCGACAACCGAGCAGCCTCGGTGGCGATCACTTCAGTGCGTCGCTCCAAATTGCCCCCGTGGTAGGCACAGAAACCCACCTTGCCACGCAACTCTACCTGTTCGACCACTCCCGGAGCGGCCAACAACTGTCCGAAACGAAGCGGTGTCCGGGTCACCTCGGCCATCGGCATAGGATGCTGGGGTTTTCGGTGTCGCATAACAAAGGCCCCAAATGGTTCCGAGCTCTGGGCGTGGCTCCCCCTCAAGTGTAACCGCTTACTGCCCTGGCGGCCGGTTTGTGGGGCCTGACGGGCCACTCGGAGGCGGATACTGCCCTAGGGCTGGGTCTTGTGGGCCCGGTGGTTGTGGGGGCGGGTATTGCTCCGGGTATTGCTGCGGTGCAGGTTGTTGTGGGGGCGGGTATTGCTGGCCTGGTTGTTGTGGGGGCGCGTAGTTTTGGTTGTGGGGCGGGGCCGAAGGCGGTGGGAACTGCTGGGGTGCGGTTTGAAAATATTGGTCTGCAGTTGGGTCGCTGGCGTATTGACCAGTGGTGTTGCTCCCCACCGGCGCCGGGTATTCTTGGCTGGAGTCGAAGCCGCTGTTTTCAGCCGTATCGTCGCCCAGATTAGAGAATTCGGCCGACGCTTGTTTGTTACGGATTACCAGCCCAGCAATCACGATAGCTACGTTCACCACCACGAACCCGACCCCAAGCCAACCTAGGATCCCGCTAATGGCATTGTTGAACTGGCCTTGCCACAGCTCGATCTGTTCCACCGGGCCGGGCGGAATATTGATCGGATCGCTCGACCAGTAGCCGTAGTAGGCCACATACAAGCCAACGACCACCAGCACAACGGCAGAAATGGTATTGATGTGGGGCAAGATCCGACGGAGCCGGTTCACTACTCCTTGACGTCCAAAAGCTACGGCGAGGGTGACGGCGGTGGCCATCAACCCCATGCCCGCCCCATAGGAGAGGAATCCCCCGAAACGGGTGAAGAATGTGCTGTCGGCACCGGTGCCGGAGGCGCCGATCGCGCCGAGAAAGATGCCGATGGTGCAGCTCAGAGAAATAACGGCGTAGGAGACACCAAACAAGAACATGTTTAGCGTCGATTTGCCGCTGGTTCCTCCCTGGATCTGAGGGGCGGTGAACATTGGCTTATAACCAGCGAGCATCGCGATACCTAACACCACCAGCCCCACCCCTAACACCAGGGTTACCCAGGGCAGGTATCCGGCGATCTGCTCCATGATCCCGGCGAACACCAAGCCGATGACACCGAACACCAGCATGAACCCGGCCGACAGGGAAAGCCCCACCAACTGGGCTCGGTTGAGGGTGAGGATCACATGGTCGTTCTCCTCCTCAGCCGTGCCCACAAAAAAACCGAGGTAGGCGGGGAACAGCGCAAACCCACAGGGGTTGAACAGCGCCACCATCCCGAGGCTGAAGGCGAACGAATCAAAAAACGCGCCAAAATCCATTGTTAGGTCTCCACTGAAAGGTGTTCAGAAATAAGGTCGAGCAGGCTGTCTTCAGTGACAATGCCCGAATGGGTATGCACAACGTTGCCGTCAGCGTCGACGAAAATCGTTGACGGCATCCCAAAAAGTTCAAGCCTGAGAAAGATCTCTTGGCCTGGTTGGAAAAATGTTTCGAAACTCACGCCGGTATCGTCCACGAACTTGTGCCAGTCGGCTTCGTCGAAGTCGTGACTGACCCCGAGGAACGTGACCTCATCCCCCAGGGCCTGGTGAGTGGCTTCGATAGCGGGCATCTCAAGGCGACACGGGCCGCACCAGGCGGCAAAAAAGTTTATGACCGTGGGGCCATCAACTAAGGCCGTCAAACTCGTTTCAGAACCGTCGACTGTGGTGAGAGCAAAGTCCAAATCGTCGACGGCGAAGTCCGACGAAGTTTCATCTAACCCGGGAAAAGTGTCGGCTGACTCGCTGCCACACGCACCGGCGATAAGAAGCATTGCTCCTGTTAGGAGCGCTCTGTGAAGCCAATTGGTGGGTCGTCGCATGGGTGCGCTTTCGCTTGGATTGTGGAAGCAGGCGCCTTTCGCCTACCCGTGCAATCAGGTGCCTGGGGAAACCGTCTGACGTGACAGTAACCACCAAGGACCAGCACACATTCCGCCATGGTAGCGACCATGAGCGAGAGTTTGAGCCTACACCCAGAGGCATAGCCCCCTTGAGGGGAGCCACGGCGCCGCTAACGCAGGAGGTCGAGGATCCGAGCCGCCGCCGTTTCGGGGCCGCCGTCGGCGGGGGTGATCCGAAGGTCGGGGTGGGTTGGCGCTTCGTAGGGGGCGTCGATTCCCGTCATCCCGGTGATTTCCCCGGCCCGGGCTTTGGCGTAGAGACCTTTCACGTCCCTCGACTCGCATTCCGAGAGGGGGGTGTCGATGAAAACCTCGAAGAAATCGAGTTCGGCCTGCTGGTGAAACGCTCGGGCCTGCTCCCGTGCAGCCCGGTAGGGGCTGATCACGGGAACAATCGACACAAGGCCTGCGTCGGCAAACAATCGGGCCACATGGGCGACCCGGCGGATGTTTTCGTCGCGATCGGCGGCCGAAAATCCAAGGTCGCCGTTCAGGCCCTGACGCAGGTTGTCACCGTCGAGCAAATACGCGGCCCGGTTGGCGGCGATCAACTGGCGTTCGAGTTCAACGGCGACGGTCGATTTGCCTGAACCAGACAGACCAGTCAACCACACGGTGGCTCCCGACGAACCAACGGCCGCCCATCGGTCATCCCGATGAACATGGCTGTGATGCCAGACCGTGTTGGCGGTGGCGGGTGGGGGATGGGCAACCACGGGTTAACTAACGCCGACAATCATGCCGGCCGCCACCGTGACATTGGTGTTCTCATCAACGAGGATGAAACTGCCGGTGGTGTGGTTGCGAGAGTATTCATCGGCCAGTAGCGGCTGGGTGACCCTCATCCGGATACGGCCAATATCGTTGACCGCCAAACTACTCACTGATTCCACCCGATGCGACGTATTGACGTCGAGGCGGTAACGAAGGTCTTTCACCATCGCTCGCGCCCACCTGGTGGTGTGTTTGATGGCGAGTTTTGAGCCTTCGCGAAGTTCGGAGGCATCCGACATCCAACACACCATGGCTTCGAGATCTTGGGTCGGTGTGGGCTGGTTGTTGGGGCGGCAGATCATATCACCGCGGCTCACATCGAGATCGTCTTCGAGGAGCACCGTCACCGCCATCGACGCCACAGCGTCTTCGACCGGGCCGTCGGCGGTGTGGATGTCTTTGATTCGGGTCGTGTAACCCGAAGGCAGAACCATCACCTCGTCGCCGGGGCGCAGCACCCCACTGGCCACGGTGCCGGCGTAACCTCGATAGTCGTGGAGTTCAGTGCTCTGGGGGCGGATCACGTGCTGTACCGGGAAGCGGACATCCACCAGGTTGCGGTCAGAGGCGATATACACCTCTTCTAAATGGTGCATGAGTGTCGCACCCCGATACCAGTCCATGTTGGCCGATCGGTCGACGACATTGTCGCCGTTCAAAGCCGAGATGGGGATGAAGGTGAGGTCGACAACGTCGAGCCGGCCAGCGATCTCGGTGTAGTCGCGTTTGATTTGCCGGAACACCTCTTCGTCGTAACCAACGAGGTCCATCTTGTTGACGGCCAACACAAAATGGGGGATCCCGAGCAGATTCGCCAGGTAGGTGTGGCGGCGGGTTTGTTCCTGCACACCTTTGCGGGCATCTACCAAAATGATGGCCAGGTCGGCGGTGGATGCCCCCGTCACCATATTACGGGTGTACTGGATGTGGCCGGGGGTGTCGGCAATGATGAACTTGCGGTCGGGCGTCGAGAAATACCGGTGGGCCACATCAATAGTGATGCCTTGTTCCCGTTCGGCTCGTAAGCCGTCGGTGAGGAGGGCAAGGTTGGTGTGTTCGTCGCCGCGGTTGGCGCTGGTGGTTTCGATCGACTCGAGTTGGTCTTCAAAGATCGATTTTGAGTCGTACAGCAACCGCCCAATGAGCGTGCTTTTCCCGTCGTCGACGGAGCCGGCAGTGGCCAGGCGTAGGAGTTCCATTAGAAGTATCCTTCTTTCTTCCGGTCTTCCATCGCTGCTTCGGCTACTCGGTCATCAGCGCGGGTGGCGCCTCGTTCGGTGATCCGTGTGGCGGCAACTTCTTCAATTACTTGTTCGATCGTGGTAGCGGGCGAGTCGACGGCACCGGTGCAGGTGGCGTCGCCGATGGTGCGGAACCGCACCAATCGTTCGGTTACTTCTTCGGTGTCGCGTACCGTGATGTGGGGGGTGACCGCCAGCCACATGCCGTCGCGTTGAAACACATCGCGTCGGTGAGCGTAGTAGACGTGTGGTACTTCGATTTCTTCGTCTCGGATGTAATGCCACACATCGAGTTCGGTCCAGTTGGAGATGGGGAATACCCGCATATGTTCGCCCGGCTTGTGGCGACCGTTGTACAGGTTCCACAGTTCAGGCCGCTGGCCTTTGGGGTCCCACTGGCCAAATTCGTCGCGGAAGCTATAGATGCGTTCCTTGGCTCGGGCCTTTTCTTCATCCCGGCGAGCGCCACCAAACAAGGCGGTAAAACGATGTTCTTCGATGGCGTCCAACAGGACCTGGGTCTGGAGGCGATTGCGCGATGCGTTCGGTCCGGTTTCTTCCGCTACTCGGCCCTGGTTAATGGCGTCTTGCACCGATGCGATTTCCAGGCGCACCCCAGTTTCGGCGGCCCGGCGATCTCGGAAGGTTAGGACCTCGTCGAAATTATGGCCGGTATCGACATGCATCATTGGGAATGGAACAGGGCCGGGAGCAAAGGCTTTGACTGCGAGGTGGAGGAGCACGATCGAGTCTTTGCCGCCTGAAAAAAGCAGGCACGGGCGTTCAAATTCTGCCGCTACTTCGCGGAAAATGTGAATCGCCTCAGCTTCCAGCATCGTGAGATGGGAGAGTTGGGTCTTCATGGTAAAAACACCATCGGCTTGAGAACAGGGAAGATTAACCCATTAAACAACAATCGACCTCAGTTCTGACCACAACATGCCGAAGTACCCAAGATAGCGAACATAGTGTCGATCAAAGATGTCGACGAAAGGGTAGGTAAGCCATGTCGGATGGCGGTCGTTCAGTAGTTGCCGTAGGCGACTACACCAAAATCATGAAGAAGTACGCCAAAGTGGTGGTGCTTTTTGTGGTAGTAGGCGCCGTTCTTGGTGTTGTACTCATCGGCCTTCAAACGGCTCGGTACACAAGCAGTTCCACGGTCCAGGTCACCCCCATTGTGACCCGTAGCGACGATCCGAACCTCGATACCGGACGGCAGGTCGACACTGAGACTGAGTTGTTGGTAGCAGGTTCCCAACGAGTAGCCGAACGGGCGTGGGCGCTGCGCACCGCAGCGCAGGATTTCGGGAACCCCGTTTATGGCAGTGACCAATTGAAGGACGCGGCCGATTCGGTTGTTATTGACATCGACGCCGTCGTAGCCGACCTCGAATATCTGGAAGTTACGCTGCACCACGACTCCCAGGCAATCATGTTTGTTGCCACCCACCGGGATGCGGCGAAAGCCCAGGCCATCGCCCAATCGTCGGCCGTCGCCTATTTGGAACATCGGGCGAAAGACACCACCGAGAACGCTTCAGGTCTTCGTCAACGTTTGGAGGCCCGAGTTGAGCAGATCGAAAGTGAGCTCACCGAATTGTCGGAGAGCATTCGTAGCTTCGAAACCGAAGATGGCACCGTTGAAGACCCAGCCAGTGTGCGGGCACTCGAGTATCTCGACACGGCGCCCCGCAAGGAATTGGAAGTCATAGCGCAACAACTTGCCAACCTCGAAGCTTTGAACATCAATCCCGGGCTGATTCTCAACGACGCGCAGCTCCCGGAAGAAAGCACCGGGTTACCGTTCCTGCTTGGCCCGGTCACCGGTGGTTTGCTTGGCCTGGCTGCTGCGTTGGTGCTGGCGTTCTACGCCGCTGGCAGTGACGATAGTCTCCGTCCCGAGAGAGCCGAATTGAGTGCCCTGGGCGCCCCAATGCTGGGCTCAGCCCCATATCGATCGGCACGATCAAAAGCCGCCACTCGGTTCTACGCCCACAATACGGCGGGCGCCGACGCCTACCGGCGTCTACACGGAACCGTGCAGTTTAACCTGGCCACCTCCGACAAATCGATGGTGGTGGTGTCGGGAGTGAACAACGCCACTGCGGCTACCACGGTGGCCGTGAACGTGGCCGCGGTGGCAGCTTTCAGTGGCCAACGCACCCTGCTTATCGGGGCCGACCTGCGGAATGCTCACCTTGGCGCTTACACAGGAATCGGCGCGTTTGAAGGCCTGAGCGATGTGGTGCTCGACGGGGTGGAGCTCAATCGTGCGGTAACGCACGTCGATGCCGTTCCCAACCTGTGGGTGCTCGGCGCCGGGACCCGACGAGACCGCCCATTTGATGTGTTCCAACGGAGTTCGTTCGGTCGTCTTATGTCCGCGGTAGGGGCTGACTACGACCTTGTCGTCATCGAAGCACCCCCACTATTGGCAGTGGCCGACACCGTCGACATTGCTTCGTACTCCGATGGTGTGATCTTGGTGGCTGAAGGAAAAACCGACTCTCGGACCCAGGTGTCTGAAGCACTAAGCCAGCTCCGCGATGTCGGCGCCGACGTAATCGGTGTGGTAATCGCCGAGTCGGCCTAAAGCGAAGGAAGCTTGTGGCCGCGGTAACAATCAACCAGTCCTCTCACACAACGGAAGCAACCAGACCATTTCGCACGTGGCCGGTGGCGCTGATGATTTCCGCCTACCCAATATGGTTCGTGCTCGGACTATCGGGGTTCATGTGGGTGATCATGGCCATCCCTATGGCGGCGGCCATGTTGAGCCGCCGCGATCTGATCGCCCCGAAAGGCATCGGCCTATGGGTGCTGTTTCTCGTAGCCGTAGTTGGGTCAGCGTTCAGCCTCGACGGGGTCCCTCGGCTCGCGGGGTACACATTGCGGCTTGGGTACTATCTGGCGGCTTCTACCCTTTTGCTTTACATCATCAACGGACGTAAGGGGCTCCCGCCGGGGATGTTGGTTCGGAGCTATACCCAATTGTGGATGGCGACCGTAGCTGGCGGCTATTTCGCGTTGGTGTTGGGAGACTTCCATTTCCACTCTCCCATGTGGTATCTATTGCCCGGCCCGTTGTTGGAGAATGACCTCATCTCCGCCTTGGCGACTCCGGGCTTTGCTGATCTGCAAAACATCGTGGGATATCCAGTGCCGCGCCCGAAAGCTCCCTTCCCGTACACCAACAGTTGGGGAGCGATGCTGGCCTTGCTTACCCCGTTTGCCTTTGCTTCCCTTTATGACCGTTCCACTGGGATTTCCCCTCGCTTGATCAAGGTGGTGCTCGCCGCGTCGATCATTCCGGCCGTGATGTCTCTCAATCGCGGACTCTGGTTGAGTTTTTCGGTTGGCGTCGTCTATGTGGTGTTCCGCCTGGCTGTTGGCGGAAAAACCAGTATGTTCTTTCGCCTCATCGGTCTTTTCTTAGTCCTGGCCGCGGTGTTGCTTCTCACCCCGCTGGGAGAGCTGATCGTCACCCGTTTCCAGACCGGACATTCCAACGACACCCGAAGCGGGTTAGCGTGGTCCGCCATCGTCGGCGCGTCCGAACGGCCGATCTTCGGATGGGGGGCGCCGCGACCCAACGTGGGTAACCTCCCATCGGTTGGCACCCATGGTCAACTGTGGATGGTGGCGTTTTCTCACGGCTTCTTTGGGTTGGCCGCCTTCCTCGGGACGTTGGTGGTGTTTTTCCGGAGTACGGCGCGCCAGCTTTCGATGCCGGGGTTGTGGATCCACACGGTGGTCCTGATCGGTCTCAGCCAAACACCCGTCTACCTGATGGTGCCGGGTCAGCTATTTGTGGTTCTCGGCGCGGTCGGCATCGCGTTGAGATATCAGATGGTCGATGCCGAGCCCGGGATCCAATCGTGATTGCGGCCCAGCGCCCGTTATCGCCAACCAACGCCAATGTGAGACGGGGGCAAACCCTGCGCCGCGCGGCGGCCATGTTGTGTCTGGGGCTGACGGCTTGTTCAGCCACGGGGCTCAGCACGAACGAAAACATGCTCCCTGACCCGTCGAACGGATCAGCCAACGACCACTCGGCTGGCGCTGACAGCCAAAGGTGGATGTTGCCCCGTTTTGGTATGGCTGTACCGCGGTCGAAATACGCCACCTTGGCGGAGACGGAGCAACAGATCGGCACCGATATGGCCGTGATGCGAGTTTTTGCCCGGTGGGATACCGAATTCCCATCGGTGGACGTGGCTCGCATGCTGACCGAAGGGCGAAAGGTGCATTTGTCGGTTCGGCCGCGCACCGAAGATAAACGTGACATTCTCTGGCGCGACATTGCAAGCGCCGCCCCCGGAACGCCTACTTACGATCAGCTTCGCGGATGGCTGGAAAAGGTAGCGGCCTACGAAGGCGATGTGTATTTCACCCTCAACCATGAGCCCGAAACGCAGGCTTCAGCCCCCAACGGCACCCCCAGCGAATATGTGGCGGCGTGGCGTCGAATGGTGGACCTTCTGCGTGAAATCGGGGGAGGAGACGTGAAAACGGTTCTGGTGCTGGGTCGTGGTCCGTATGTGACGGGGGAGATTGACCAGTGGTACCCGGGTGATGAGTATGTCGACATCGTGGGCGTTGATCCCTACAACTGGTTTCTCTGCCAAGGGACGCAGCGAGACTGGATGACGCCAGAAGATCTCATCGAACCTGCTCTGTCCTTTGCCCAAAGCCGAGGCAAGAAGCTGGCGATCGCCGAGATCGCGTCGACCGAAGACCCCGATGACCCGACCCGCAAGGCCCAGTGGATCGATGCCCTCGGCGACTACTTATCCCGCCCGTCGGTGGCCGCCGACCTGGAACATGTCACCTGGTTTAGTGTCCACGACGCTGGCTGGCCCGATTGTGACTGGGCGTGGGACTCGTCTCCCCAATCAGCCGAAGCGTTCACCCGGTTGGTTAAGCGCTTGAACGGGTAGCGGCGCGAAGCACCGGGATGGTGTGGAGGGGAACGTGGACAGTGGCGTGATGGCGTATCAGCCATCCGGCATGCACCACTGCGGCACAGCTACCCGTGATTAGTAGGCCTATCAGGGTATCGGGGGTGAGTAAACCGATCGGTACCACCGCGATAAGGGCGCCAGCCGCGGCGACCAAGGCGGGCCGATCGGGACCATGCAGACGGACACTGTTGTGAACCAGCACGGTGGCCAAACCGTTCTGAATAGCCACGGCAACGCTCCACGCGATTGCCGCTCCGATCACTCCCACGCGGGGGATGAGAAACCAGGCCAGGAGAATGTCCGCGATGAGCGCGCTCGCCGCTCCGATAAGTGATGCTCGACTCTTGCCCAACATCAGCAGGGTGAGGTCGATGGGGCCCGCTAGGGCGTTCACGAGCATCCCCAGCGCCAAGAGGGCGAGCACCGGCGCCCCGCTGAGGTATGCCGGCGATAAAAGATTAATGACCGGGGTGCCCTTGACCGCTAGGAGTAGGAAATATGGCCATGACACCAGAACCATCCAGCCGGTGGTTTGTTGGAGGAGGCGCTGAGCTTTGGCCCAGTCTTGGGCAGCAACCGCTCTTCGGAGGGGCCCCGACGTAGCCTGCCCCATCGAGAAGATGAGGAAGTTGCCCGCCGTGATAAACCGGGTGACGGCTCCGTACACACCGGCGGCGCCAGCACCGGCAAGTACTGAGACAAGTATGACGTCGATCCGTTCCAGGGCGACCTGAAACATGGTGGATAACGCCCGTGGTCGGGTGTATCGCCAGAACTCCTGGGAGGTGACCGTTGACTCGTGAGCGGTGGAATGGGACAGCCCCCCGAGGCGAGCTACGGCTAACAGCGCCAGAAGGGGCGAGGCCAACACCGGCCACCCCCACGCCATCCCCACCAGGTTCGGAGATGGCGTTTCCATAAATAACAGCACGCCGCCCACCGACAACAGCTGAGCCCCGGGCCGGAAGATCTGATTGACGGCAACCGTTGGGGTCATAGACCCTAAGCCACGGGTAGCCCCGAGGAGCGGAAGGCTCAAGGCCCAAGCTGGCACCAGAAGCGCCAGAACTCGGAGCATCGACGCAATCTCGTTTCCGTGCGAACCTTCTACCAGGGGCCCTATCGTCCCGGCTGCGGCCCATAGGCCAGCGGCCGCTCCGGCCGAAACGACCGTCACCGGGCGGAGCGCCAATACGAGGAGCCCTCGTGGGTTGGGAGCGTTTCCTTGCAGGGCCCGAGGCATGAAAAATACCTGGCCCGTCATCGTGCCAAGCGCGCTGGCGTTGCTGACAATGGCCACTAGTGCGGTGGCGGCGAAAAACACGCCCGCGAACTCGGTCCCTCTCAGCCCCAGTAGCGCCGCGATCGCAAAGTTTGCCGCCGTTGTTGTGGCGGCCCCCATCAGGGCTACCCCAGAAGCGGCGGCGTTTGACTGGGGTTTTTTCATAAGAGTCGGTGAGTTCATCTCACCCCTGGTGATAGAGGCCGGACCGAAACCGGAGCCGGAGCAAGGAATGAGGGCGGGTGCGGGGGCATTAGGGGCCTAGTCGGTCTCGGAGCAGGGGTCGGAGGGTGTCTCCGAGGTCGCCGACGGCCCCGCCGCTCCATCGTTGGCCGGTGAGGGCGATCTCTCGAGCCAACAGCTCGGCGAGATACCAGTCGACGATGGCGTCGATGGCCGCCACATTGCGGGGATAACCAACGGGTCGGACGACGGCGGCGGCGTCGGTTACCACCGCCTGTAGGGCAAGGTCGTTGCTGCCGCCGCTGGAGCGACGGTGGTGCTCAAAATGCCGGTGGAGGGCATCGAAACCCACCGGACGTTCGGTGCCAGCGAACTCCCAGTCCCAAATTCCTGCTTCTGATGATGTGGTGATCACATTCCATGGGGTCAGGTCGCCGTGCCATAAACCGACATCCACCTGGGTTGAGCCATGGAGGGCACGAAGCCGTTCGGCGAGGTATTGCATCTCGGGGTCCTGAGACGCGAGGTATTTGATTTGGGGTGCATCTCCGACAGTTTGGGTCTGGACCCCGGTGAGGTTGGCCACAGCCCGAGTGATGGAGGCATGAGTCATCGTTGATGAACGGAAAGGTCGCCCCCATGCCTGGGGGCGGCCAATGGGAGAAGTCACCACCACCCGGTGAGGGCCCCAATCAGCGTCGAGCAGCACTGAAGGTATTGATATCAGCGGTGTTCTTTCGCCGGAAAGTCGGTGGTCTGAGACATGTTGCAGCACCGCTCCTTCGTTGTCCACCAGCGACCGGGTGAGAGGCGACCAACCAATCTTGGCGAAACCGATTGTTTCGCCGGTAGAGCGGAGTAGTTGCAGTACCGGTTTGCGGTTACGTCTCGGCGGGCCGACCGTAACCGCCGCCATCAGATCAGGTTCGTCGAGTTGTGCACGAAGGTAGGGAAGCAGCGCCGGCTCGGGCAATGTGATCACGGTGCCGGGAACGGCTGGTAGCCGGTTGCCGAGACCAGATTCGAACACCGGGCCTAACAGGCTGCAGCGAGCGCCGGCTTCTCCCGCTCGGCCAATCGCTCGTTCGCTCCATGATTGCCCGTCATTGCGGCGTTGGAAGATAGCAGCCGCCGAGCGGGGCGAATCGAGGGGGATAAGCAGCCCGAGACTGTCACCAGAGCAGCGAGCAAGATACCGGCAGGCGCGGCGAGGGCCGAGATCGGCTTCGTCGATCATCGGGTCATCCAGAATCTCGTACAGCCACCGCAGGTCGGCGGTGGCTGCCGGTCCGAGACCAGAAGCTTCCCCGGCGGAAGTGTGAACAAAAGCGGGCGATTGGTGGCCACCGAGTGAGGGCGGTGGAATAGAGGGTGCTCCCATATCTGCTCTATCGGCACCAGACCCCTGAGGCCAAAGCCATTGCCTCTTCTATATACGGCCATATAGGGCGCACGGTCAATACTGCTCACGTTTGCTCGAAAGCGCGCCGATGCAGCCGCCATGGATCAAACGACCGAAAGTCGAGTACTACTGACGTGCTCGTCAGGCGGACACCTCGCACAACTCATGCAACTGAAGCCGTGGTGGCAACACCACCAACGCCTCTGGGTGACGTTCGATTTGGCTGATGCCCAGAGCAAACTCGAAGGTGAGACTCTGGTGCCAGCTCATTACCCCACCACCCGAAACGTGGTGAATCTGGCCCGCAATTTTGTGCTTGCGGCGCGGGTGATGCGGGAATTTAAACCCGACCTGGTGGTGTCGAATGGGGCCGGCGTGGCGGTGCCGTTCTTTGTGCTCGCTCGGCTCTTCGGCATACCGACCATCTATATGGAGGTATACGACCGGGTCAATAGCCGCACCCTTACCGGCAGGCTGTGTCGCCCGTTTGCCACCAAGTTTCTTGTGCAGTGGCCCGACCAGCAGCGCCTCTACACCAACAGCACCCTCGTCGGCCCCGTCTACTAGCTCTAGGAGCAGCCCTCTCATGACCGAAAATATTGTGCCCTCAACCGACAAACCTGTGGACCAGACCTTGTTAGTGGTGTCCGTAGGCACCGACCATCACCGATTCGACCGATTGGTGCAAGCCGCCGATTCCTGGGCCGAAGCTCACCCCGACGCTCGGGTGGTGGTGCAGTATGGAACGTCGACACCACCAGTTCATGCCGAAGGTTATGAACTGATTCCTCACGACCGTCTCTGCCTCCTGTTTGCCGCGGCCGACGTGGTGATATGTCACGGCGGACCGTCTACTGTGATGGATGCTCGCGCGGCGGGACGGATGCCGATCGTGATGGCCCGCCACCCCGAACACGGGGAACACGTCGACTTCCATCAACAAGAATTTGCTGAGCATTTGCACGCGCATCAACTCGCCCACGTCATCACCGACCCTGCAGCGTTGCCTGATCAGGTGGCAGCGGCGCTGGCTCGCCCTGAGGACTTTCAAGCCTCCACTGACGCCAGCGCCCTTCCCGGGGTGGTAGGTTTTTCCCGAGTTGCCGATGAGGCATTAACGGCTCGACCTCAGCGTCGAAACAAATGGACCAGCATGGGGGCATCCTCGGACTCGGTCGCGGGGAGCCGCTCAAGCGGTAGCGGGGTAGCCAACGCCTCACTGCCTCAAACACGTCCGATCTCCGATTTGGACGGCGACACCGGGCTCGGCGGTGATAGTGGAGGCCATGACGGGCCCTTTCCTTCTGAGCTGGTGAGCTCGGCGCTTCGTCAACTCTCTGATGCAAGTCATCTCGACGATCAGTCGGTGTCAGTGGTAATCGCGACCCGAGATCGGCCGGAACTTCTGCGTCGAGCCCTCAACTCGGTACTGGGGCAGGAACACCCCGACCCCATCGAGGTGGTGCTGGTATTCGACCGCTCCGAACCCGACTATTCTCTGGTGTCTCACGACCCTCACCGGCGGGTAGTGGTGACGACCAACGAACGCAGCCCAGGGCTGGCGGGAGCCCGCAACACCGGTATTTCTCACGCCGCGTACCCGTGGATCGCATTGTGCGACGACGACGACGAATGGCTGGATGGCAAAATTGCGGCCCAATTCGAAGCGCTGCGTCGTCAGCCAGCGGCCCGAGCGGCATGTACCGGTATCTATATTCGATATGAGGGGAACGACACCGCTCGCATCCCTGATCCGGCCAAGGTTACCTTTGAGGGGTTTTTGCAGGACCGGATGACTGAGGTGCATCCCTCCGCCTGGTTGGTGCACAAAGAAACCCTGCTCGCTGATGTCGGTCTGGTCGACGAGGACTTGCCCGGTAGCTACGCCGAAGACTACGACCTTTTCTTGCGCACCACCCGATCCTGTCCGATCGCAGTAGCGGAAGCACCCCTGGTGCGGGTGTGGTGGCACGGGGCGTCGTTTTTCTTCGAACGGTGGAAAACCATCGACGAAGCGCTCGAATACTTGATTGACAAGTACCCCGAATTCCATGACTACCCCAAAGGTGCCGCTCGGATTTACGGGCAACGAGCCGTGGCTCAAGCCGCCATGGGAGAACGGCGGCGAGCGTTACGGACCGCGTGGGAAACCGCCAAAATGTATCCAGGCGAAAAGCGGGTGCCTATTGCGCTGGCGATCGCCGCCGGATTCCCATCTGGGTTGGCGCTGAAGGCTGCTCATCGAGTGGGCCGAGGAATCTGATCCGCGGGTAGTTGGCTCGGAGGCCAACGCCAATAGTGGGCTACGCTGAGGGCTACCATCGGCTCTTGGCCGTGGCCGAGCCGAGGAGCCGAGTGTTGCCCACCCCACCCAACCCTGCCGACACCGCGATCGTGGGTGTCGAGACAGAAATCGTTTCCGATCAGTTCAACCCCCAACTGCTGGTGCACATCCACACGGTTGACGGGTACACGGGCACCGGCGAAACCTGGTGGGGAAACTACCTTCCCAACCGAACCCCTGGCACACCGGTGTTGCCGATTGCGTCAGTAATCGATGAACTTCTTGCTTCAGTGGTGATAGGCGCCAGCCCCGCCGAGTTCGGCGATATCGAAATGCTTTGGCACCAGATGGTGGTGGCCACCCACCAATACGGGGTGTCGGGAATCACGAGTATCGCGATCTCGGGGATTGATCTGGCTTTGTGGGATATCGTGGCCCAACGCAAACAGGTTCCGGTGCACGAGGTGCTGGGCCCACGGGTGCACGACCGCATCCCTGCCTACGCCTCGCTCACCTGGCACAACTCGGTCGACGCCATTCTGGCCGATGTCGAACGGGCGGTGGCCGCCGGGTTCCAGGCCGTGAAACTCCACCAGCGCACCTTGGACGGAGCTCGAGCGGTCCGTCAGCATTTTGGCGACGACCTCGGCATCATGTTTGACGCGAGCTGTCGCTTGTCGGAGCGCGAAGCCTACGTGATGGGCGAAGCGCTCGCAGACATGGGCGTGTTGTGGTTAGAAGAGCCGCTCCACGCTCCGGTAGACCGACTCCGGCTAGCCGGTTTGCGTTCAGCGGTGCGGATCCCGATCGCGGCGGGGGAGAACTCGTTTACCGCCGACGAGTTTGATTTGTTGATGGCCGGCGGAGCGGTTGATCTGGTGCAACCTGATCTGGTGAAGGCGGGGGGATTGACGGCGGGCCGAACGATTGCCGATCTTGCCGCCAGCTACGGGATCAGTGTCTGCCCCCACAATTTCTCGCTAGGGCCGTCGCTGTGGGCCAATATCCACTGGGGATTCACCATCCCTGGCGTCACCTGGCTTGAAGTTCCGTGGTTGCCTGAAGGGGGCACGTTTCCCACCGACTATCCGATGCCAGCCATCATCGACGGGGCGATCATGCCGCCTACTAAACCAGGTCTCAGCGCGGGCTGAAAGCAAAAAGGTCGGGGCTTCAAGCAGGCACCGAAAGAATTGGCTATGTTCACAAGGTGATGAATGATCTCCTGCAACGACTCGATGACGCCGTCGAAGTAATCGTCGGCAAGACCGGGCATCAAAAACATGACGTGGCCGTGATCCTCGGATCGGGCTTGGGTGGGTACCCCGAAACGATCTCTGATGCCCAGGCGATCTCGTACTCCGATATCCCCGGGTTTCCTCAACCGACAGTGGCCGGTCACGCCGGCACCGCCTATTCTGCCACGTTCGGCTCGAATCAGGTGCTGCTTTTGTCGGGGCGGATCCACGCCTATGAAGATCCGTCGATGGATGAACTGGTGTTTGCGGTGCGGGCTTGCATCCGCGCTGGTTGCCGGGCGGTGTTCCTTACCAACGCCGCTGGAGGGTGTGGAGAAGGGCTGAATGCTGGAGATCTGGTGGTGTTGCGCGATCACCTCAACCTGGTTGGTCGGAGTCCGCTCACGGGCCCAAACATTGAGGAGCTCGGTACCCGGTTCCCAGATATGACTGAGGCCTACTCGTCCCGATTACGGCGGCTGGTCATTGAGACTGCCGCTGATCTTGGGCAGAACCTCAACGAGGGGGTCTACGCCTGGTTTCTCGGCCCAACCTACGAGACCCCAGCCGAAGTGGAAATGGCGCGTCGGATGGGTGCCGACCTGGTAGGAATGTCGACTGTGCCCGAGGTTATCGCCGCTCGGCACATGGGTGCTGAAGTAGGAGCCATATCACTGGTGACGAATCTGGCGGCCGGTATTGCCGACCATCCGCTCAGCCATGATGAGGTTACCGAGATGGCCGCCCAGGCTCATGACCGGTTTACGGCCCTGCTCGCGGCCGTCTTGCCGAAGGTCTAGCTGAACTGGGCTGATCTCGCCG
>Ga0316189_10000783_pt1 | contig 31741 bp, 30 predicted proteins | sample LowCovwburrow_MG_FD_204930 | JGI IMG/M metagenome (GOLD analysis project Ga0316189, IMG submission 204930) | Coastal sediment microbial communities from Maine, United States - Lowes Cove worm burrow | ecosystem: Environmental > Aquatic > Marine > Coastal > Sediment | place: USA: Maine...
GGACCCTGGTCGATCCGGACCACCTCGTCGGCCCGGCGGTCGACGTAGTAGATGTTGCCGTCGACACCCAGCTTGATGCCCATGATGGCGCCGGCGTCCGTCTCGATGCGGCCCACCTCCTCGCTGCTCGCGAGCTCATACGCGATGATCTCGCCGGTGGCGCGGTCGGTGACGTACAGCAGCTCGCCGTCGACATCGATGCCGCAGGGCTGGTCGAGGCCCTCAGCGAACACCTCCCAGACCTCGTCCTTCATCTGCAGGTACTCGGCGAGCGGCTCGAAGTTGGGCGAGATGTTGCCGTCCCGTGTGCCGCTGGTCACGTCCATGCGCAGGACGCGGCCGCCAGCCGTGTCGGCGATGTACATCCAGTCGGTCTCGTGGTCGATCACCATGTGGCTCGGTGTGTTCTCGACGCGCTCGATCGGGACCTCGGAGTACCGCTTGAGCTCCCCGTCGCCGTGGTAGTCGTTGCCCGGTCCGTGGTCGTCCTTGAAGTCGTAGCGGACCAGCTCGTCGGTGTACCCGTCGAACACGAAGTAGGCGTCGTTGCGGTGGTGCGCGATGCCCATGGAGTTGGGGCTCTGGTGCAGCATGTCGATGTGGCTGCCGTTGCCTCCGGAGGGCATCGCGAACACGTCCAGGTCACTGGACCACAGGCTGGGGCCCGTGAAGGTGCCGCCCGAGTGGTTGGCGTCAGTGATCTCCGGCGAGTTCGCCCAGTTCTCGGTGTCGGGGCTGAACGCGATAGCCGTGGTCAGGTTCATGAAGTGCCACGCGTTGGCGTCTCGGCGTACCTCCATGGCCGTCTCGTCATCGGTCGCGTCGAAGATGATGACCACGTCGCTGCCGGAATCCTCGGAGCCCCGGTTGACTACCCACAGCTCGTTGGCGCGGTCGTCAGCGGGGTGAAAGTCGAGATCCTGCGGACTGTCGACGCCGTCGCGGGAGTTGGCCACCACTGAGAACTCTGGTGTATAGCTCGGGAAGAGCAGACCCGTCGCGGTGGTCTGGTCGTTGTCGGCTGCGTTGCCCTTGCACGCGGCGAGGGCGAGGATGGGGAGACATGGAATCAGCAATGTGCGCATTGAACTTACCTCGGTGGTGAGTGCCGGCCGTCGCCTCGACCCGCGGTTATGGCCCTTAACGTGCTCGGATCAGTTGTTGCTGCGCAGCGGGCGAGTCTCCACGGTAAGATGAGACGATGCGACGATCGCCGATGTCCAGACTGGCCGCCTTCGTGATCCCTGCCGTGCTCGCGGGGTGCGGTGGCGGCAGCGACCGCAGCGGCGTCGACCCCCCGCCTCCCCCGGGCTTTGGAAGCGACACAGGGTGTCTGGGCGATGACTGTGGCGACAGCCGGTACTTCGATGTCGCGTCCATCTACATCCGCGGCCAGTTCGGCTATGACGCAACCTCCCGACGCACTGTCACCGTGGACGTCGCCGGTCTGTACACGGTCCCGCCCGCCTACGAGATCTACCTGGCGCTGGACGGCTGGTCGCGCGACGTCAGCGACACGGACTCGTATTGCTACATCCACCTGCCGTTTGATGCGGCGGGGTCCTCTCCCTCCCTCAGCACCCGTCTGTACGCTCGGGTGGAATACGACAGCGTCGCGCAGCCTCCGGTCACCAACTGCAACACCGAGGGATATGAGCTGGACCCCCAGATCTGGGGCACGGACGTGATCGACCTGTTCGTGACCACCAACCCGGGCGCATACTTCATGGCGCCCGGCGACCCCATCGATCAGATCGAGCGCGACGTCATCCCACTGCTGCCCGAGGAGCTCCAGCCACTCGCGATTGGCGGTACCATGGGTGTCCCCTCCTTCATGGGCACCGAGGTCGACGTCATCTACGGCTTCGCCTGGCGGCTCGACGACATCATGCGTGCCGAACTGGATGACACCGGGTACCTGCAGGGCGTCAACGCCCAAGAGGTAGCGCTGCCGGACAACATGGTCACCGCCTGGTACAATCTGGTGGCTCTGCTGTACTGGCCCGTCCAGTAGAGGTCTCGTGCCCCAGGCCATCGTGGCGAAGATCCCCGAGCCTCACGCATCACAGGTCGTCGCGCTGTGGGCTGAGCTGCGGGAACGCTTCAACATCCGCTCCGACCTCACGTCGGAGTTTCCGCACTTCTCTCTGCACGTGGCCCGGTCGTACGACCAGCAGACCGCGCAAGCCAAGATCTCGGCGTTCGCGGCTGAGCAACCCCCGCTGCGGGCTCGCACCGCAGGACTCGGGCTCTTCACGGGCAGCTCGCCGGTCCTGTACCTGCCCCTGGTTCGCAACCCCCGCCTGAATGCGTTCCACCGCAACCTGTGGCGTGCTGTCTCGGGGCTCGGTGACGACGTCGCCGCGTACTACCGACCGGAGCGCTGGATCCCCCACGTTACACTCGCGCTCGAGAACATCGACCGGTACAATCTCGGCGGCGTGATCCACTGGCTCGCGGACCAGAAGCTGGACTGGGCGTTCGACGTCAGCGAGCTCGCGCTCCTGCAGGCCGACGGCGAGACGCGCACCGAGGTGTTCTCGGCACCTCTCGTGGGCGCGGTCAGTCAAACAGACTGAGCGAGGCGCTCCCCTCGTGCTGCAGCAGCCACCGCTTGAGCCGGATGCCGCCCCGAAACCCGGTCAGCGTGCCCGTGGAGCCGACGATGCGGTGGCAGGGCACTACGATCGGAAGCGGGTTGGCCCCGTTGGCCGCGCCCACCGCGCGGCTGGCGTTGGGACGACCGACCGTACGCGCGATCTGCCCGTACGAAGCGATCTGGCCGAACGGAACTGCCGCGACCGCCTCCCACACGCCGCGCTGAAACAGGGTCCCCGTCGGTGCCCGGGGCAGATCGAACACGGTCAGCTCGCCCGCGAAGTAGGCTCGAAGCTGCCCGGTAGCATCCGCTAGGGCGGCCGGGTCGCGCCCGGTCGGCGGCGCCGGGGCCGCGCCGTCCCCGAGCAGGAAGCGGATCTCGTGGAGTCCGGCGTCGGTCCCCGCAACGAGAACCGGACCCAGCGGCGAGTCGATCACGTCGAACGGGGGTTCAAGGGTCACGGACTCCTCCGAGCGGGAGGCCCCCGGGGGGTCTGCCGAGCGGAGGACCTCGGCGTCCTGCAGGCCGCGGCGCGGCGGTCGGTGATCTGGCGCATGCGGGACCCCGTCGAGTGCTCACTCTATGCTGTGTGCATGGCGCGTGTGTGTCCCCCCCACCCAACACCCGACCGCGGCGATCGCCCCATCGCTTTGGACGGACTGTCGTACCTCCCGCGGTTCCTCACGGTCGAGGACTCCGATCGGCTCGCCGCCTTCTTCGCATCGCTGCACCCACTGTGGGAGTCGCGCCACCCAGCCGGTGCTGCCGCGCGCCGCGGCGGATCGAGCCGGCTGACCCGGCCTGTGTACTGGCTGGGCGCCTGGCAGTTCGCGGCACTCGGGTACTACGCGCCGCCGGGGCACGTGCGCGACCGCTGCGTGCGCGCCGAGCCGCTCCCCGAGGTCATGACCATGCTGTTGGACCGCCTGCGCCCGCACCTCGCAGCGCACGGCGACCTGGCGCCGCCCAACACGTGCCTCATCAACTACTACGGCAGCGAGACTCCGCCCGACGGCCCCCCGGTCGACCGGGCGCGCCTCAGGATGCACCGCGATGCCGAGCCCGGCGCTGTGGTGATGCTCTCGATCGGCCAGCCCGCCCAGTTCGAGCTGCTGGAGCCCCATGCTTCGACTCCGGAGCGATCCTGGTGGGTGCGGCATCGCTCGGTGCTGATCCTCAGCGGGGCGGAGTACAAAGATCGGCTGTACCACCGGGTCGCGCGGGTCCGATACGGCCAGGAGCCGGTCCTTCACACGACGCTTCCGAGGTTCGCGCTGCGGCGGGTGAGCGTCAGCTTCCGCCACGTTCCCGCGCGAGACATCCACGATCTGGCCGACCTCGGCGGCGCGGCGCGCGCCGTGGCGCTGCCCTACATCCAGACGCTCGCTGCGCACTCGCCGCACTTCGCCGCGCAGCTCACCCGTGTATCCCCCGGGTAGCCACAGGCACACGCGTCAGGACGGCAGGTTGTCCCATGGGTACCGCCCCAGCTCCAGCGCGTGATCGGCCACAGCCTTGATCCGCTCGTCGTCGTTGTTGTCGATGGCATCGAAGTGGGCCTGGACCCGCGCGAGTGCACGTCGCTGGAACGCGCGCAGGATCTCGATCTGCGGCTGGACCGCGTCGGCGCCCTGCGCCTGGATTGCCGTGCTGACGCGGCTGATCACCGCCGCGAGCACGAACAAGTCGATCATTGCGTTGGCCAGTCGGCCGGTAGCGAACTGCTTGCCGATGATGTTCTTGCCGTGCTTGCGCAGGACCCGGTCGACGGCGGACGCCAAGCCGCGCACCGCGCCTTCGTATGCAGTGACCTCGACGGAGAGCTCCTCCGCGGCCCCGGTGAAGGTGGGCGCGCCCTGTCCGAGGCCGGTGGCCAGCGACGCGCGACGCCGCGCGTAGTCCCCGAGCAGCCCGAAGCCCTTGATCGGGTCGTCGAAGATGCCGCGGAGGCTCTTGTTGAGGTCCTTCAGCTCCTGGCCCACGTCGTTGAGGGTGGTGAGCGCGATGAACAGGCGGAGCACCTCGTTGGTGCCCTCGAAGATGCGGTTGATCCGGCTGTCGCGCACCACGCGCTCATACGGATATTCGGCCATGTACCCAGTACCGCCGGCAATCTGAAGCGCCTCGTCCGCCGCTGACCACAGCGCCTCGGTGGCGAACACCTTGCTGATCGCCGCCTCGACGGCGTACTCCTCATGGCCGGCGTCGATCAGCCCGTTGACGACGTTGACCGCGGACTCAGCAGCGTAGCAGTCCACCATCATCGACGCGATCTTGGCCTTGATCATCCCAAACTGCGCGATGGGGACTCCGAACTGTTCGCGGGTGTTCGCGTGCGCCGTCGCGTGCTCGATGAGGCGCTTGATCCCGCCGACTGCCCCGCCGCCGAGGCCGGTACGGCCGCTGTTGAGGATCTGCATCGCGACCTTGAAGCCCTGGTTCTCCGTTCCGAGCAGGTTGGCGCCGGGAACCCGCACGCCGTCGAAGTACACCGAGGTGGTGGAGCTGGCGCGCAGCCCCATCTTGTCTTCGTGCTCGCTGACCCGGACACCGGGCATGTCCTTGGTGACCAGGAACGCGCTCATCCCGCGGCGCTGATCAGGGCTGCCGGTCTTGGCGAACACCGTGAAGAAGTCGGCGATGCCGCCGTTGGTGATCCACACCTTGTCGCCGTCGAGGATCCAGTCGTCGCCGTCGCGCACGGCCGTTGTGCGCACGGAGGCTGCGTCGGAGCCGGCGCCGGGCTCGGTCAGGCAGAAGGCGGCGATCATCTCGCCGCTGGCGAGTGCGGGCAGGTACCGCTCCTTCTGCTCGTCGGTGCCGAACAGCAGCAACCCGCGCATGCCAATGGAGCTGTGGGCACCGACCGTCACCGCGACCGACGCATCGTGGCGCCCGAGCTGCTGCAGTGTGCGCGAGTACGCGGTGGCGCCGAAGCCCATTCCGCCGTGCTCTTCGGGGATGACCAACCCGAAGGCGCCGAACTGCTTCAGCTCCTCGATGAATGCGGCGGGAAGCTCTCCGGCGCGATCCCAGGTGCTGAAGTCGTCGGTGTGGGTGGCGAGCATCTCGTCAAAGGCGTCGATGACCGAGCGGACCAGCTCGGCCTGCTCTGAGTCCATCTCCGGGAACGGCAGGATGAGACTGTGCTCGATCCTCCCCATGGACAATGCGCTGACAAAGCTGCGGGACGAACCGGGCACGGGAGCCTCCGAGCAGGACATGGAAGGTGTCGGACCGAGTTCGATTCGTTCGGCAGGGGCGCAGGTGAGCTTCTTGTCGGGCCGTGAGGGTCTTCATCAGCGTATCTTGCCGCCTGCGCCAGCGCGGTGCTCCTTGCGCCACATAAACTTCAGCCCCGGCCACGCCGTCGAGATCGCGCACACGTTCACGTCCACCAGCGCGGTACCTCGGACGAGCTCTCGGTTCAGATCGGTCGCGGCCTTCGTGGCCTTCTCTGGCCAGGCGATCCGCAGGATGTTGTCGGGGAACACCGCCACGGCGAGGCCGTCGTGCTCGTCGCGCAGCGTGGCTCTCTCGGTGCAGAAGGCGACCAGCACGTCGGCGGACCTGGTGATCCCAGCGGTCAGCGCTGCAGAGTCCGTGGGCGCATGCGCGGTGAGGACCTCGTCGCCCGGCTTGATGCCGAGCTTCTTGGCCAGCGGTGTCCCTGAATACCCCGATGCCATGCCCCCCTCTCGCCGATCCCCGGGGGGCTGGGATACGTCACGTCATGACCCTGATTCGATCGATTCTCGTGTTTGTCGGCGGTGCCGCTGCCGGGTGGTGGGCCTCCAACGTCCTGCGCCCGGAAGAGCCCGAAGACTCGCCGTCTCCTGCGCCGGGGTCGGCACCCACTCCGGAGCCGGCGTCCCGCGCAGAGCCCGCACCATCGCCCGTCGCGGAAGTCCGGTCGGGTACGGTCCGTGGCGTAGTGGTGCCGGACAGCTCTGCCCTCCTTGGCCGCGCGAACGCCGCCAGCGCTGACGCGCTGGCCGGCTTGGGCGTGCGGGCCGGCGCCATCGCGGCGCTCCTCGCGGGCCGCCCCTACGCTGACCTCGCCGCGCTCGGCGCGACCAAGGGCGTGGGTCCCAAGACGCTCTCGGCGCTCGTCGCGGCGGGCGATGGGTCGGCCGCAGAGTAGACGGCGCGGTCGGGCTCACCTCGTCGGTCTCACCACTGCCCTGTGTCGACGATGGCGTCGGGGTCGGCCCACCCGACCCAGCCGCCCGCAGCCAGCGACGCCAGAGTCTCCGGGGTCCCCGCGACGATGACAGACTCCCCGGTGATGCCCAGCCGCTGGGATAGCCCGCGCCGTTGGGCCACCGCGTTGAGCAGGCCGACGATGATCGGGATCTCTCCGCCCGCCAGCAGCACACGGAAGCGCTGTCCGTCACTGTAGGCATACAGCGTGTAGTAGGAGGGACGCCACGGTGGCTCCGCCACGTCCTGGTCCTGGTCCTCGTCATGGCTCTCGCCCTCGGCGTCCGGCACCGGCACGGCGGGGCGAATCAGCTCGAAGACGACGTCGTCCAGTCCGAGCAGTGCGGCGGACTCGCCGAACCGCTCCCCGCCCAGCCATCCACGCAGGGACAGCGCCCGGCCGTCGCGGACCAGCCAGTCGACGGCTGTGTCGTGGTTTGCGCCAGCGGGTCTGCGCTCACGAGAACAGTTGGTGTGTGGGTGCCGGCTGCAAGCCAACCGATGCAGACGCTCGATCTGGGGGTCCTCGCGGCCCCACATCTGGAGCGCGACCATGTCGCGATGCGGTGGAGCAACCAGACCATGCAGACTCAGGAGGGTCTCCCCGGCAGCGGGCGCGGCGGCCTCGCCCAGCCGCCGCAGCGCGGCCTGGGCCGACTCCTTCGGCTCGGGTGTGTCCAGCAAGGAGAGGAGCGCCAGCTCCAGCCGCGGCAGCACCGTCAGCCCCCTGTGGCGATCGAACCACCGAACCAGCGGCTCAGACCAGGCACCGTCCCGCGAGAGCCACTCCGCGGCCTCCGGGGTGTCGCACGCGGTCAGGCCCTCGTCGAGCACTGCACTGTTCGGCGTCGTTGACCGCGCGGCATGGAGGAGCCACGGACAGTAGTCAGGCCGCATGCAGCGTGTGGGCAGCGCGTCGTCCCAGTAGGCTTCAGGGTCCTCCGCGAGCCGCGCGAGGAACCCAGCCCGCGTGGCGCCGACATCGAGGCACAAGCCGTCGCGAAGATGGGTACGAGGGGGCCAGGCGAGCGGGCTGCGATCGAAGTCCGCCGGGGTGGGGGGCCATCCGGCCGTGAACCGGTCCGGCACCCCACGCGGCGCCGTGATGACTTCAGCGAACACCACGGCGCCGTCGAGCCAGTAGCGACCGCCCACGGCGCGCTCCGCGTCGGTCGGAGCCGGGTCGCCGCCCGCGAGGGTGCACCCGAGCAGCGCTGCGACGATCACGGCCTGCAGCCCAGGCCCCGCGCAAGCGACGCAGACATTCCTGATGCCACGCGATCGTAGGCGACCTGCGCCTCAGCGAGGCGGCGGCGCTCGACCGTGATCCGGTTGGCGGCACCCGTGAGCTCGTGCTGCAGGTTGGCGCGCTGCGACTCGCCGACGGCCGCGGGCAGCGCGCCGAGGCGCCGGGCCAGCTCGGCGCTCAGACGGTCCGAGGCCTGGATGCGCGAGGTCATCGGTCCCTCGCCTACCGCTGAAGCCATCGTCAGCAGCCCCGAGGCGTTGCCGCCGGCCAGCGCGACCAGCTGGGGTGCCAACGACGCCTGCCGCTGCAGCACGGTGTCGAGCTGCACCTGCGCCGACTGGACGTCGGCGTGCGCGGAAGACAGACGCGCCGCCCCGGTGAGCGTGAGACCCACCAACAGGAGCAGCACCCCGCCCGCCACGATGCCTGCGACGCGGACCAGCTTGCGCCGCTGCATCCCCTGAAGCGCCCGTGCCTCCTCCTCGGCGCGACGGCGGTCCTGTAGGACCCCGATTGCCTCTTCGACGTAGGCCGGGTCGATGTCCAGCTCTTCGGCGACCGCCTCCACATCCGACACCGACGCACCGCGAGACCGCCGCGCCTCCTCCTGCAGCTCGCTGGCGATGCCGATGATGTCGTCGATGTCCCGGTTGGGGACGTCGGAGCGCTGCTGGAGCTCCTTCAGAATGGACACGGTCACTCCGGGGTGGGTCGGTCGCAATACGTACACTACTGCGCCGCGGGAGGGGTACCGCTTGACTTCGATCTTGTTCGCCTTGTGCGCACCCGCAGCAGCGACCTCTATCGACGAGGTGGCGAACCCACGCCAGCACCACAACGGCTGGGTCACCGATGCGGCGGGGGTCATCCCGCCTGCGGTCGAGGCACAGATTGAGCAGCGCATCCAGTCGCTGAACGGCGAGCTGGGGGCGGAGATCGCTGTGGTCACGCTGCAGCAGGTCGACACAACGCCCAAGGAGTTCGCGACGGGTCTGTTCAACCGCTGGCGAATCGGCGGTCGCGAGAACAGCGCGGGTATGCTGGTGCTGCTCGTGGTGGGCGATCGGCGCGTCGAGATGGAGACAGGCTACGGGCTCGAGCCGGTCCTGCCCGACAGCTGGCTCGGCGAGATGCAGCGTCGGGTCATGGTGCCGCAGTTCAAGGAGGGTGACTACGCACTGGGGCTCGACCTCGGGCTCGGGGAGGTCGCTGCGCGGCTGCGCCGGAGCCCCACCGAGGTGCGCGAGGGCACCCGGGGAGAGATCTCGGTGGGCGCCCAGGGTCCCTCTCCGGTAGGCGCAGCGCTGGGCGTGGGCTTGGGGGGTCTGGCACTGGGCGGCGTGGGGCTGGGCGGTGCGCTGATGGTGCGGCGGCGGCGGCGGCGGTGCCCGGACTGCAAGGTCCAGATGCCGATGCTCGACGAGGTCGCAGACAATGAGCACCTGCACCCGGGTCAGCGCACGGAGGAGGAGATCGGCAGCGTCGATCACCTGGTCCACGCCTGCCCTCAGTGCGACAACACGCGCGCCTTCGAGAGCCGTCGCTGGCTGAGCGGCTACACGCGCTGCCCGCAGTGCCGCAACCGCACGCGGTCCACGCGGCGCACCACCATCCGGCACGCCACCCAGACCCGAGGCGGCACTGTTCGGATCGAGGAGGAGTGCGCGCACTGCACCTACGACCGCACCTACCGGCGCTCTACCCCGCGGATCCGGGTCCGCTCACGGGGCCGGAGCGGCGGCTTCGGAGGGGGTGGCGGTGGCGGGAGCTTCGGCGGCGGCAGCTTCGGCGGCGGCAGCTCGGGGGGCGGCGGCGCGGGGTCGAGCTGGTAGGAGGTCAGGCTGCGGGCGGCTGGGCTGCCGGTAGGACCAACCGGAAGCTCGCACCGCTCTCGTCGCTTTCGACCAGTTCGAGCGTGCCGCCGAATCGGTGCATCAGGGACCGGCTGATCGACAGGCCCAGCCCCGTGCTCGGCCCAGTGGTGAACAGCCGATCGAAGATCATGCCCTGGAGCTCCGGGGGGATCCCCGGTCCGTTGTCGCACAGGTCGATGTACACGGCGTCGTCGACGCGATGAGCACGGATCTCAAGCTCCGGGTCCGAGGCGTTGGCCAGGGCGGCGGTGGCGTTCTTCACAAGGTTGACGACGATCTGGACCAGCGGGCCCTCCTGCGCAATGACCCAGGTGGACTCCGGCACGTCGACGCTCACTGCCGGGAGTCCCGGCACGAGCACCAGCGCGCGCGTGATGACCGCGGACAGCTCGACCGGCTTCAGCTCGATCGTGTCGCGCTGCCCGGACAGGACGCGCAGGTTGCCGACGATGTCGCAGACCCGTGAGATGCCGTCGAGCGCTTCGTCGACCAGCTCGCGTGTGGCGTGGCTCGGCAGCGTCTCCTCCTGCAGGAGCTCCAGGTTGGCCTTGACGTAGGTGAGCGGGTTGTTGACCTCGTGCCCGACGCCCGCAGCGAGCTCCCCCACGATGGCGAAGCGCTGCGCCTTGGCCAGCTGCTCCTGCGCGCGCTCCCGCTCCGCCATCTCCAGCTTGAGCTGCGCGTTGTTGCGCGCCAGGTGCGCCTGCCGTCGGGCTTCGCGGCCGGCCAGAGCGGACAGCGTGACGGCGACCGCGATCACCGCGGTGATCCGGTTGAGGAGCGAGTGTGCGGGCCGTAGCTCGGTGGGGATCTGGGAGACGAAGTGGTAGAGCTGAAGCTCCTCGGCGGACCAGAACGCGAGCATCAGCGCGCAGACGACGCCCGTGAACAGCCACCCAACCCGAACACCACAGAGCAGCGCAGCGAGGACGGGCACGACGTAGAGCCAGTCCATGCCGGCGTCGTAGTAGCCGCCCGAGGACGCCGTCGCGACGGTCACCAGGACGAGCAGCAACGACGCGCCGATCACTCCGCCCCGCCGCGGCCGGCGTGTCTTCCGTGCGATCAGGACGTTGACGAGCCCGAGCAGGAGCGTCATCGTGATCCACAAGGACATCCACAGTAGCCGCATCCGCATGTACTGCAGTAGGAACAGGAGCCCCAAAGCAGTCAGATAGAGCGTGACTACAGAAAGGACCGACCGCGGATCGTCTGCGTGTTCCTGGTCAGGCGTGGCCAGCGGTTCCCCCTTCTACTCGTCGAGGACGCCCTGCAGGAGCACCCGCACGCGCTGAGCGTCGGCGCGACCGCCCGTCTCCTTCATCACGTGGCCCACGAAGAAGCCCAGCAGGCCCGTTCGACCGGCGCGGTAGGCGGCGACCTTGTCGGGGCTCGCGGCGATGGCCGCACCCACAAGCGCCTGGAGTCGGTCGTCGCCGGTGATCGGCGCCAGGTCACCCTCCTCGACGATGCGAGCCGGGTCTCCGCCGGACTGGGCGAGGATCGCCATGACCTTCTTCGCGATGGCGTTGGTGATGACCTGGGCGTCGATCAGGGCGACCAGGCGACCGACCTCTTCCGGCCCGAAGCGCAGCGCGTCGAGACCTCCATCCTTGGCCAGGCGCGCCACCTCGGTGACGACCCAGCCGGCGACGGGCTTTGGGTCGTTGTGAACGGCCAGTGCTGCCCTGTAGAACCCGTCGAGCGCCGGGTCGGCCTCCAGCGTCAGCGCCTCCGACTCGGACAGCCCGTGCGCGACGAGGGACACCGCGCGGACCCCCAGCACGCGCTGGGGCGGCGGCGCTGAGGCTTGGCGCGCACTGGGGTTCGGAGCGCTCGTCTGGGCCGCGGACCCCTTGCTCGCAGACCTGCCGCTCCACGAGTCCTTGAGCGAGACGATCTCATTGAACCGCGGCGCGCCCGTCTCGGACGAAGGGTCGACCGAGAAGTACCCGATTCGCTCGAACTGAAAGCGATGGCCCGGCTCGGCGAACTGCACGCTCGGCTCGGCTCGCGCCGCGTACGTGCGCAGGGAGTCCGGGTTGACATCGGCGCGGAAGTCGCCGCTGGCTCCCGGCGTCGGCACCTGGAACAGGCGGTCGTATCGCCTGACCTCGACAGTCGTGCCGCGCGTGGCGTCGACCCAGTGGATCGTGCCCGAGACCTTTGTGCCCTTGGGCTTGGTGCCGCCCCGGGTGGCGGGGTCGATGGTGGCGTGGACGCGGGTCACCCTTCCCTGGTCATCGGTCTCGTGGCGCACGTACGTCAACAGGTAGGCGTAGCGCAGGCGAACGGTGCGACCTGGAGCCAGGCGCTTGAAGCCGGCGCGCGGAGACGCGGCGAAGTCGCTGGCCTCGATGAGGATGCGGCCCGAGAATGGGACGGCCCGGGTCCCTTCCTGGTCGATGTCGTGGGGCCAGTACGGTGCGTCGAGGGAGTCGAAGCCGCCGTCCCAGCCATCGATGAGCACTTCGAGCGGGTCCACAACGACCATGACGCGGCGCGCCAGGTGATTGAGGTCTTCGCGGATGACGTTCTCGAACATGGCCATGTCGACGACCGCGTTCGTTCGACCCGTCCCGGTCGAGTCGATGAACTTCCGCACCGCCTCCGGGCGGACGCCGCGACGGCGGAGGCCGGCGAGCGTGGGCATCCGAGGGTCGTCCCAGCCATCCACGTAGCCCTCCTCGACGAGTGCACGGAGCACGCGCTTGGTGGTGACGGTGTAGCTGAGGCCCATACGCCCGAACTCGAGCTGGCGGGGGCGCGGCTCCTCGATGGGGAGATGCGACAGGTACCAATCGTACAGCGGTCGGTTCACGTCGAACTCGAGCGAGCACGTGGAGTGGGTGACGCCCTCGATCGCGTCGGACTGCCCGTGTGCCCAGTCGTACATCGGGTAGATGTGCCAGGCGTCGCCGGTGCGGTGGTGGGGGATGTTGCGGACTCGATACATGATCGGGTCACGCAGCTTCATGTTGGGACTCGCCATGTCGATGCGTGCGCGGAGAACGGCACCACCGTCGGGCATGCCGCCGGTGCGCATCTGCTCGAGCAGCGCCAGCGACTCCTCCGCCGAGCGGTCGCGATGGGGGCTGTCTTCCCCCGGGGTCTCGATGGTGCCGCGCTGGGCGCGGATCTCGTCGAGGGACTGCTCATCGACGTAAGCGAGACCCTTGCGGACGAGCAGCTGGGCCCACTCGTAGAGCTGCGGGAAGAAGTCGGAGGCGTTGGTGCGGTGGTCGCCCCAGTCGAAGCCGAGCCAGCGGATGTCGTGCTCGATTGCGCGCACGTACTCCGGGTCCTCCGCCTCCGGGTTGGTGTCGTCCATGCGCAGGTAGGCCGCACCGCCGGTGGCTTCCGCGAGGCCGAACGCCACGGAGAGTGCCTTTGCATGCCCGATATGCATGTACCCGTTGGGCTCCGGCGGGAATCGGGTGACCACCCGCTGGACCCGACCGGACTGCAGGTCCTCTTGGACGATCTGTTGGATGAAGTTCGAGGATCGTGACTTGTCCACGGGTCGACACCTGGCTGATTCGGAGCTGGTAGCCGTAAGTCGAGGCTCACTGGGTGGCAAGGGAGGCGGCGGCCGCGTCTTGCGGATGCGCATGCGGAGGGCTTTAGCGCCAAGAGCGAGTGAACGAGGACTACCCGACGTGGGTGTGCTGCTCGCCGGCGCGCTCGAGGTCGAGCTTCTTCTGGTAGCGACCCTGCGCCACGTCCACGATGACCAGCACGATCAGCGTGAAGTAGAAGGTGGACTTCGCCATGGGCTCCACGTGGAACCCGAACGCTGAGAGATGGGCGAGGTGTCCGCCTTCAGACAGCAGCATGACGCCGACCAGGAACAGGACGAAGAGCCCGAGCACTTCGTACATCCGGTTGCGCTTGAGAAACTCTGCGACCCGGTCCGCCATGACGATCATCAGGATGCCGCTGATGATGATCGCGGTGGCCATCACCGGGAACGAATCGGTCAGGGCGATGGCGCTGAGGATCGAGTCGAACGAAAACACGAGGTTCATCGCCACGATCCAAGCCAGAGCAGTCCGGAAACTGCGCGTAGGTGCGTGGCCATCCGCGCGTCCCTCGAGGTGATCGATGGACAGCATGTGCATGATCTCTTTGAGCGCAGTGTAGATGATGAACACCCCGCCCAGCAGCACGATCAGCGCGTGCATGTTGAGCTCGAACGTGAGCGCCTCTGTGTGCAGCCCCACGAACGCCGTCTGGAACATGCCGATGGCCCGCATGATCACGAACAACAGCACGATCCGCAGCCCGATCGCGAGTCCGATGCCGATCTGACGGACGCGCCGCTGCTGTTCGGGAGGTACGCGCTTGGACTCGAGGCTGATATAGAGGAGGTTGTCGAAGCCGAGCACGGCCTGCAGAAACACGAGCATCAGCAGTGTGAACGCGTTGTCGAACGTCAGCAGCTCCATGCATCCTCCGGGCGACACACCTGACAGTACCAGCCCGCAATACGCAGAGCGGCCGCGCGCGGTGGAGGCTAGCGCACTGACCCAAAGTTTGCACTGAGACCGAGCTGGGCGTACGGTTGTTCGGTCCTGAGCATCCAGCCTAGGCCGCCGTCGATCATCAGGACCTCGGTGAGCAGGAAGCCGATGCCACCGTCGATGATCAAGTCACCGTAGGCGCAGCTGGCGTCTTCGCAGCCGGGTCCGCCGACGCGACCGGCGAGCTCTGCGAACGTCGACACCTTGCCCGCGGGTGCGTATGAGACGGCGCCCACCAAGGGGGCCCCGAGGAACAACAGGCCGCGATCGTCGTCGCCGCCCAGATCGATGCCGCCGTTGAACTGCAGCCCGATGCCTTGGCTGAGGCTCGTCGTCAGGAGCCCGTGCAGCTCGGCACGGTAGCCTTCCCCGTTCGACACCGGGATAGCGGACCCGGCCCACAGCGCCACGGCGGTGCGGTCCGCATCGTACAGCCGGATCTTGGCGCCGCCGAGCAAGCCCGGCATCCCCGCCTCGACGCCGGTGAGGTTCGCTGAGACCCGGGGCTCGACGGCGCCGGCGATGCTGTACTTGAGGGTGGCCGGCACGGAAGAGGCCCCCGCCCACTGGGCCCCGAGCTCGAGCTCGAGCGTGTGTGGGGCGACCAGCATGCCGCCGCGTGAGACCGAAGGACGGTCCGGCGTGGGCGTCGCTGCCTGTGCCGCTGCGAGAGTCCAGACCAGCATGGTTGCCTCCGCCCCGGACACTAACTCAAACCGCCGAGCGACCTGTCTGCGTGCCCGCGGGTGCCGTATGCTCGTGTCTCACCGAGGAGGCCGTCGTGTTCTTCACCATCATCCGTGCTCCCAACCAAGGCTTGGTGTTCACGCTGGGCAAGCCGGGCCATCCGCTGGGGCCGGGCTTCCACATCATCATGCCCTGGCAATCCGTTCGGCAGGTCTCGACCGCGCTGCACACCGAGGATGTGGACATCGACGTCATCACGCGGGGCGGCACGCCCACCCAGATCAAGGTCGGGTTCTCCGCGCGGGTGATCAACATCGTCGGCGCGTTGATCAACACTCAGAACCCGTTTGCGACCCTCCGCGTCAGCGTGATCTCGGTCGTGTCCGGTGCGGCCAACAACTACACCATCGACGAGCTGGCCCAGAACAAGAACGACATCGCGGCGAAGGCCGAGGCGGAGCTGAAGGCGTTGGCCGACAACAACGGGTGGGGCCTCGGCGACTTTCAGATCGCGGTCGGCGATCCCTCTATGAGCGAGGAGCTGAAGAAGCTGCTGATGCGCGAGGAAGCCGTGAAGCGCGAGAACAAGGCCAACCTCGACAAGGCGGACAACCAGCTCGAGGTGGCGCGGCGTCTGGCTGAGGTCGGGGCCATCCTGAAGAACCAGCCCATCGCCCATGAGCTGCTCCGGCTGCAGATGCTCTCGGACATGGGGGAGGGCGGCAAGATCGTGGTGCTCGACACCAACAACCCGATGGCCGGGATCACGGGCCTGTCTGCAGACCGGCGTTGATCCGAAGCATGATCTCGTCCACGAGCGCAGGGGGGTCCGCGGTCCCATCGAGGCAGAGGTCGGACCCGTCGCGCGATGGGGCGGCGTAGCGCTCGTGCATGGGTCGCACGGAGCGCTCGTACTGGGTCAGCACGGACTCGACGCGACGACCTCGGTGCAGGACATCCCGCCGAAGTCGGCGGAGCAGCCGGATGTCGGCCGGCGCGTCTACGAAGACGCGATGGTCGAGCACAGCGGAAAGTGGGGGAACGGCCAGTACGAGGATGCCCTCGACGAGGATCACTGGGACGGGCGTGACCGGTTCCCACCCAGCCGGTGCGACGCGCTGGTGCGTCGTCATGTCATACCGCGGAAGCCGTGCAGACTGGCCCGCCCGGAGCAGGGCGAGGTCTTCGATCAGGCGCTCGGAGTCGATGGCGTCGGGGCAGTCGAAGTTGTAGGAGAGTGGGTCGGCGGTGGCTGGCAGGGAGCGGTAGTAGCGGTCGTGGCTGACGATCAGACAGTCCTCTCCCAGTCGCGCGGCCAGTGCGAGGGCGACGGTTGTCTTGCCGGAGCCACTGCCGCCCGCGATCCCGACGACGACAGAGCGGGAGGCGCCCGGTCCCCGCCAGCGCGTGGTTGGCGGTTGGGCGGCGCGCCCGGTCAGCCCCCTGCTCGCAGGTGCTGGATCAAGCGCTCGAGGTCCTCGGCGTCCGCAAAGTCGATCACGATGCGGCCGCCGCCGCGCTGACGTTGCTGAATGGCGACCGCAGTGTGCAGGGACTCGCTGAGGATCTTCTCCGCGTACTCCAGCGCGCGCTCTTTGCGGCGGCGATCCGCGGCGATGACGCCCGGAGTGCGCACCTTGGCGGAGACCAGGCGCTCGAGCTGACGCACGTTGAGGCTCTCTGCCACGATCTTCGCCAGCATCCGGCGAAGGGCCTCGTCGTCATCCGCCAGCGGGACCAGGGCGCGCGCGTGTCCGGCGCTGATCCGGCGATCCCGCAGTGCTCCGACGACGAAGTCGGGCAGGCGAAGCAAGCGCAGGGCGTTGGCGACCGTCGCGCGCTTCTTCCCTACCGACTTCGCCACCTGATCTTGCGTGTGGCCGTACTCATCCATCAGGCGATGGAAGCCGCGAGCGGACTCGATCGCGTCGAGGTCATCGCGCTGCAGGTTCTCGACCAGTGCCAGCTCGAGTTGCTCGCGGGCGTCATCCGCCGTGCGAACCACCACAGGCACCTCGGTGAGCCCGGCGAGCGCTGCTGCGCGAAGCCGACGCTCCCCGGCAATCACGACGTACCGACCCTCGTGACGGCGCACGACCAGTGGGCACAAGATGCCGTGGGCGCGGATGGAGGCGGCCAGCTCCTCGAGCTTGGCGGCGTCGAACAGCTCGCGTGGTTGCTCGGGGTTGGGCCGCACTTCATCGAGTGGCACGATGCGGAGCGCCTCGCGGGGGGCGGGGAGCGAGTCGCCGTCGAGGGCGCTGTCCGGGATGAGCGAGGCGAGGCCTCGGCCGAGTCCGATCCGGCTCATCGTGCCTCCTGACCGCGACCGAAGTTGGTGCGCCGCAAGACGATCTCGTTGGCGAGGGCCATGTAGGCGTGAGCCCCCGCGGACTTCGGGTCGTACTGGACGATGGGCTTGCCGTACGACGGTGCCTCTCCCAGACGAACGTTGCGCGGGATTACGGTGCGCAGGACGCCGTCACCAAACAGCTTGCGGGCCTCGGTCTCGACCTCGCGACACAGGCGGTTGCGCTGGTCGGTCATGGTGATCAGGATGCCCTCGCGGCGGAGGTCCGGGTTGAGCGACTTGCGGACCGCCGCGACCGTCCGCAGCAGATCTCCGAGCCCTTCCATGGCGTAGTACTCAGCCTGCAGAGGGATCAACACGGCATCCGCAGCGACCAGGGCGTTGACCGTCAACAGGCCCAGCGACGGAGGACAGTCGATCAGGATGTCGTCGTAGTCCTCCCGTGCGGTGGCCAGGACCCGGCGCAGCCTGCGCTCGCGCCCGGCTTCATCGACGAGCTCGAGCTCGGCTCCGACGAGATCTTGGGTCGCCGGCACGAGGTGCATTCCGTCGTGCTCGGTGGGAGTGAGGACCGAGGAGAGGTCCCGGAACCCCAACAGGACATCATAGATTCCACCCGTGAGATCGGTACGGGGTACGCCCAGCCCGCTGGTTGCGTTCCCCTGGGGGTCCATGTCGACCACGAGGACGCGACGATCGCGGGCAGCGAGGGCAGCCGCAAGGTTTACTGTGGTCGTCGTCTTGCCGACGCCACCCTTCTGGTTCGAGACAGCCACGACACGTGCCATCGGTTCAATCCGGGAATGGAGGGGCCGCGAAGGTGGGTTTCGCGGATGGGCGGCCTCGGACGAGGCGTGGGGGAGGTTCGTGCGGGAGTGTAGTCACGCTTCCTGAGCGGCGCCAGACTGCGATCCGGCGGGGCGCAGGGGTTCCACGTGGAACACTCTCGAATGGACCCGTCGCGCGCGTCGGCTAGGACGCGGTGTTCGGATCCTCCTCGGGGTCGGCCGGGGCGGCGAGCCGTCGCAGACCAACTGCCTGACGCGGTCTATTTCTGACCGCATAGCGTTCCACGTGGAACACCTCAAAGTGGCGCGTTCGCGGAACCACCCCATCGGCCTGAAGCATCATCACCAGCGTCCCATCTACCGCTACCAAGCGTGCGGCATGCTGGATTACCAAGGGTGGCGGCGCAAAGGCCCGCGATACAACCCCATCATACTGGCCCGATTCGAGCGCTTCGACTCGCGTGCACAACACCCTGGCGCGGTCTCGGTCCGCGTCACCAGCGATCAGCACCTGCTCCAGGAACGCACAACGCTTCTGCCGCGAGTCCACGAGGTCGATCTGCAGGGCGGGGTGACGCGCCAGCATGACGAGCCCCGGGAAGCCTGCCCCCGACCCAAGGTCCGCCCATCGGCCGGCTGGGGCCAACCAGCTCAGCGCCCGCCCACAGTCCTCGAAGTGTTGCTCCAGGTCCCCCGTGCCGATCAGGTTGTGGACATGTCGCTGCCTCGCCAGCATCAGTCGGTGCGCCTCCCCCAGTCTCGTCACGCGGACCCTCGCGCCAGCCACACTGCCATCGCCGACACCGCCGCTGCCGTGACCCCCGGCAAGCGCGCCGCTTGCCCGAGCGTGGTCGGGCGGGCGGCTGTGAGTCGCTCTCGCACCTCCGCCGACAGGCCCTGCAGCAAGGCGAAGTCCGTCGTCTCCGGGATCTGCACGCGCTCGATCCGCAACGAGTCGAGCGCCCGGCGCTCCGCCTGCGCGATGTACCCGGCGTACTTGACGTCCACCTCTACCTGCTCCGCCACCTCTGCGGTGACCTGCGGGAGAGCGGCAAGCCTGCTGAGCTGCGCCCACGCCAGACCTGGCCGGCGCAGGAGCTCCTCGGCCGTCGCAGGCCGCTTCAGTCCACCTGCCCCCATGGCCGCCAGCAGCGACCGCGTCTCCTGCGTAGGGTTCACCTGAACTGACTCGACCGCGTCCCGGGCGACCGCAATGGCTGCACGTTTCGATTGAAAGCGCTCCCAGGTGGGGTCGTCCACCAGGCCGAGCGCGCGTCCCCGAGGCATCAACCTGCGGTCGGCGTTGTCTTCCCGCAGGAGCAGCCGGTGCTCAGCGCGACTGGTGAACATTCGGTACGGCTCTCCTCCGACCCCCCGGGTCACGAGGTCATCGATGAGCACCCCCACGTACCCGTCCGAACGTTCCACGTGGAACACTTCGCCGCGCGCCGCAGAGACGCCGGCGACGAACCCCTGCACGGCCGCCTCCTCGTAGCCCGACGTCCCGTTGATCTGCCCCGCCAGGTACAAGCCCGGCACCGAGGACAGCTGGAGGTCGTGACCCAGCTGCCGCGGATCGCAGTAGTCGTACTCCACCGCGTACCCAGCCTGAAGGACCGCCGCGTGCTCCAGTCCCTGGATGCCGTGCACCACCTGAACCTGCACTGCGGCTGGAAGCGAAGTCGAGAGCCCGTTCAGGTACACCTGGCGGGTATTCAGCCCCTCCGGCTCCACGTACAGCAGGTGCCGGCTGCGGTCCGCAAACCGAGTCACCTTGTCCTCGATGGAGGGGCAATAGCGTGGCCCTGGCCCGACGATGGCGCCACGCCACATGGGTGACTCGTGCAGATGAGCCCGGATCAGCGCGTGCACCTGGGGGTTCGTGTACGCCCGATGACACGTGATCTGAGGGAGTCGATCCCCTGGCTCTGCGAACGAGAACCGGCCATCGGGGACCGTGTCCTCCTGGGCCTCCAGCGCCTCCCAGCGAATCGTCCTCCCATCCAGGCGCGGGACCGTACCCGTCTTTAGTCGACCCAGCGCAAGCCCCAGCGACGCCAGCGATCCCGCAAGCTCCTCCGACGCTGCGTCTCCGATCCGCCCACCTGCCTCGTGGTCGTCCCCCCGATGCAGCACCCCCCGGAGGAACGTACCAGTGGTCAGGACCACTGCGCCCGCCGACAACGTACGACCGCCCACCAGCGCTATGCCGACAGCACGACCCCCGCGGACCCGTACCGCCGCAACCTCTCCCCCCAGGATCTGGAGTCCCGGAATCGCCTCCAGCGCCGCCCGCATGAACCGAGGGTACGCTTCCACATCGACCTGCGCCCGGGACGCCCGCGTCGCCAGACCACGCCGGGTGTTGAGCCGCCGAAACTGGATGCACGCCGCGTCCGTCACCCGGCCCATCAGCCCGCCGAGCGCATCCAACTCACGCACCAGGTGCCCCTTGGCGAGCCCGCCGATCGCCGGGTTGCACGACAGGCGACCGATCCCTTCCACGCTGAGCGTCACCAACGCGGTCCGGCACCCCAGTCGCGCGGCCGCGGCGGCAGCCTCGCATCCCGCGTGCCCCGCACCGACCACCACAATGTCGAACGCTGTCTTCACACAGCCCCGTATCCGCCGAACCTCCATCCTGCGGAAGGCGCGGTGGTCGGCTACGTTGTAGGCACATGGAGGAGATCCAACATGCGATTTTTGCCCCTGCTGCCCGTCCTGTTTCTCACCGCCTGCGAAGGCGAGACTGACGCCGGGACGATGGAGCCCGACCCGGCCGGCGATGCGCAGGAACGGGAATCCCGGGTTCTCGCCCTCTCCGGTGAGGTCGCCGCCGGAGAGCTCGCCTACGCCGACAACTGCGAGGCCTGCCACGCAGCGGATGGTTCCGGCGGCTACGGCCCGGACATCATAGGTGCCTCCCTGGCGAGCACCGTCGGCGCGCTCATCGTCGCCCCGACCAACATGCCTGACTTCGCGGGCCTCGAGGACCAGACCATGGCGGACATCGCCGCCTACTGCGAGACCCTGTAGCTCCCACCCCACCCGTTCGAGCCGCAGCGAGCTATCGAAAATCGGGCTCGTGCTGTAGGAGACGAACGTCGGTGGACCACATCCCGTCCACCTCTTTGGCCAGCGCACGCGCGAGCTCACGGCCGGCCCGCTCCGTGTCCTCCGCCATGACCGCCTCGACGTGATCGTGGTACCGAACCACGACCTCGCCGTCCGCCGTCACCAATGCGAGGCCCACCTGCGCCGACACAAGGTACGGCTCTTGGTGGTGCTCCAGCATCACCGGCCCCGCTGCGGTCTCGAGCACCTCTCCCGGGAACCCAGTCAATGACAGGGGCTCGCCCCGAAGCTCCGTGACCCAGCAGAAGAGCGTCGCCTTCCCGCCCACACTCCGCGCCAGGCTACTCAAGGTCGCGTCAATCCCCGGCCCCCGACCCGCCACCGCTCCCGCCAGGCGGTCGCGCGACTGAAGACCCAGGTCCCAGACCCGGAACTGGCCCCCCCAGCGCTGGCCGAGGCGACCGTTGACCTCCCCTGGCAGCGCCCACCCAATCGCGTCCGGCAGTGCGTCTAGCTGCCGCACCCGCTGGCGCCGCAGTGCCTCACGCGCCACACCCACCGGCCGCCCCACGTAGTCGTCGAGGTTCACCGGCATCGGCTCGTACACCGCCACCGCGGGCACGACCCGCACCTCGCCGCGGGTGGGGCGCGCGCTGAATGAGAATGGGAGCGTGGATGCAGGGTCGAGCACGCGTGCTTCGGCCGCGGGGCGGTGTACACACGCTGCAACAAGCGGCCCCATCAGCAACAGCATTCCTGCTCCTTGCATCTCCAATGTGCCACACAAGCGTGTCGGAGGGCGCGACCACTGCCTGCTAGAACACGCCGGGCAGCAGCCGCGCGCGATCAGCGAATGCTCTGCGCCACGCTGGAACCCGCATCAGCTCTGCTTCCTCGGTGCGGATTCGAACCCAGAGCACCGCACCATTCCACATCATCAGCACGATCGCCGAGACCCAAGCCGAGTGCACAAGCGGGAGCGCTGCGAGCTCGAGAACCACGACCAGGTAGTTGGGGTGCCGGATGAACCGGTACGGACCCGTGGTCGCAACCGCACACTCCTCCGGCCGGACGACCCGGACATTCCATGCCCCTCCGATGGTCGCCAGCGTCCACACCCGCAGCAGCGTTGCCCCTGCCAGCACGCCCAAGGCCACACCGCCCACCGACCAGCGGAACGGGCGGCCCGCCACCAGCACCTCCGCAATGGGGAGCACTACCAGAGCGAGGTGCAGCCCCGCCATGGCCGGGAACAGCCACGGCTCTGCCACCACCGCGCCGGCCCGCCGCGCCATCCGCCGCATGCTCACCACGACCTCCACCAGCCGCATCAACCCCGTCGCACCCAGGAGCGTCGCGAACCCGATGAATGCTGGGTCCGTCACGATCCGCTGCGCTTCGACAGCCGCACCTGCAGGTCGAGCAGCGGCATGCCGAACGTGTCGACCCCGCCCGGCATTGTCTCCAGAGCGAGCGCCCACCCCAGCCCGAAGGCCACCCGCTCAGACGGCGCGAGCAGCGCAAGCCCCCGCACACTCGTGTCCGGCCCACCGGAGAACACCTGGTGTGCTACGTCGCCGGTCAGCTGCACCCGGTCGGTCACGCGGAGGTCCGCCACCCAGCGCACCCGGACCACCGGCCCCTCGGTCAACGGCGCCAGCATCGGGTCGAGCCACCAGACGCCCTGCGGCTGCAGACTGCCCGTCGACCCGCCGGCCCGCACCGCGACGCCGAGGGAGCTGTGGAGCCGACCCTCCCGCACGCCACCGATCACACCCAGGTCGACCACCGCGCCGAACCCGACGCGCTGCAGCGGGTCGGTCGACAGCACGGTTGCCGTGGACCGCAGGAGCGCGAGGCCCCCACTCGGAATGCCGACCGCGCCCCGTACCGCCACGCCGACCCGTTCACCAGACCAGACCTCTACCTTCGCGTCGACCCGCGGCGCCACTAATGTGGCGAGTCCCGGAACAGTGACATCGACACGGTCTGACAGCCCCACCGTCGCTGGCCTGAACAACCCGAACACTGCCTCCCCGCGGGCTAGCGTGAACGGGTGACCCGCGTAGCCGGTCATCGGTACCGGCTCATCCGCCAGCGCCACCGAGCACAACAGCGCGATCACGGCCACTCCAGCACACCCAGGATCGGCGCGTGATCCGACAGCGCGTTCGGATCCGCCGTCACCGCTGGCGCCCCGTCACCCACAGCCTGCAGCGTGTGTGCCTCCCGCCACGCCTCGGTCGTGAACAGGTAGTCCAGCTTCTGCGTGAAGCCCGTGGTCTGGCTGACCGAGTGGGTGAGGAACCGCTCTTGCTCGACCGGCTCCGTCGCCGCCTGGTAGGCCGCCAGGTCGATCGCGGGCGAGAACGACTCGTAGAAGGGTTCGAGCGCTGCGATCTCGTCGGGCGTGTAGGCCACCTCGGTGACCCCGGGGACGTCCGCCGGCGCGTTGTCGGCGAAGCCCTCCGTCACCAGGCTTCCGGGCGGGATCACGTTGAAGTCCCCCCCGGTGACCACCGGGCCGTCCGCCTGGGCCGACCAGTCGAAGATCTCCGCGAGATGGATCTGCTTCGTCCCGTCCAGCGCGTACGCCGTGGGGTGGTTGTTGACGACCGTGAGCACGTTGCCGGACACCTCCACCTCGGTGATCTGCACGGCCCGGTGCAGCCAGAAGTAGTTGGTCACGGCGCTGTTGTCGCCGCTCTGCGGCAAGTCGACCCGGGTGTTGCGCACGATGGGGTATCGGCTGAACACCGCCTGACCCATCTCGACTTTGCCCAGACCGTTCTGCGGAATGTGATCGACCACCCACACCGGCACGAAGGCGGCGTGGTTGAACGCCGTCCGCTGCAGGATCTCGTCCACCATGTCGACGTACGCCGAGCGCCGCGACCCGACGTCGACCTCCTGCGCCAGCAGAATGTCGGGGTCCACCTCCTCGATGAGTCCGATGAGCGCATCCACGTTGGCGGACACCTCCGCCTCGCTCAGGTGCACGCGATCTCCCCAGCCGTCGAAGAAGAAGTCGACCCGGGCCCCGCCGAACTTCAGGTTCCACGTCAGCAACCGCAGGCCATCGGGCGCCGGATCAGCCGGGGTGGGGTGGGCCGCCGATACCACCGGAAACGCCTCCACCGGGTCCCAGGTGTGCGGCAGCGGGCTGCACGCCGCACCGGCGGCCAGCAACGCGGCGACAAGAACAAGACGGAGAGAGAACACGCCGGGAGCATAGCTCAGGCGGTTGCTGGCCGCCTCTCGGACAAACGTCACTCCGCAATATCCGGGTGCATAATGGGCACGAAGTGAGCTGCAAGCCCTTACCGCGCTCCGCGCGGTCGGATTGTCGATGGAAGCCAGCGGCGGGAACGTCACGATGACGCTCAAGGTGAAGGTGTTCAGCAACGACAAGCCGACAACAGTCCGTGTCCCGATCCTGACCGACGGAACGACGTACGACTGGGATGCCAAGTCAAAGGTACAGAAGTCAATCCCGAAGGTCACCCGCTGTATGACCAATCTCTGACGAGCGGATCCGGGTGATGTGCCGTCGCCCTTCCCTCGTCGACCAGCAGCGAACGGATCGAGGCGCCGCTGGGCACCTGCACGAAGGAGCTCCCCCTCGGGCCCCGGCGACGACTCGGTGGTCTGCTGGAGCGACCGTCCCAGGTGGCGTCGCTGCGCCTCCGCACCCATCCCTGACCAGCAACACGGATCAGCGTGCCATGCGAACCACCTCCCGCTCAATCTAGGCTGGAGTCGCAGCCGAGGTCCGGTTGTGGCACCCTGTGCGCTCGGAGGAACCCCATGCGTGCAGCTGCCGCCTCTCTCACAGCACTCGTCCTCCTCGTCGGATGCGACACCGGCGACGACGGCGCTCAGCAGGCACGCGCGCTCGTCGAGGCCGCGTTCGCCGAGAAGGTCGCACCCGGCCTCGTCGGCGTCGAGGCCGTCGGCAAGGGCGTGTGGTACCGCGCCGAGGCACTCAACGGCGCCTGTCTGCACGGCAAGGAGTGGGCGTTCTCCGACACCGCCGGCTCCCCGCGGCTGTCGCCCACCTATGCGCAGCAGTCCGTGGTCCAGTCCGCGACCGAGGCTGGGTTCTGCATCGGGCTGGGCGAGGGCCTGAACATGACCACCGACAAGGTCAACAAGCTCGATGACGCCTGGGTCGTCGACACCGTGTTCACCATGGAGCGTCCAGCACCCTGGTGGGAGTGCGTCGACGAAGGGCAGAAGCGATTCCCGGTTCGGGTGCTCGCCGGCTCCGACGGCGCACTCTCCATCGAGCACGAGCCCGGGCTGTGGGGCGGCGCCTGCCCTGATCCGATGCCGACCCCTGCCAACCTGCAGCGCAGCGGGTCGCGCGTGCCCGCCAAGCAGCCGCCGCACCCAGCCACCCGCGCCGAGGTGATCGAGGCGGTCCAGCGGCTCGACGATGCTCTGTGGGCGCACAACCTGCGCGCGGTCCTCGATGCCACGGCCTGCTACAACCTGTACGAGGACAAGCCCTTCGGCGCCTGCTCGGGCGCCGAGGTCGTCAACGTGGGACCGATGCCGCGCGACGGGGGACCCCGGCGCTCCGACGGCCCGCCGTGGACGAACAACGCGCTGCAGTCCCTCGATGACATCGGCATTCCGTTCCCCGACCCGAACGACCGCACCATGTTCTACGCCCAGGTCAAGGCAGCCACCGGCAAGCGGCCGCGCCGCACCATCGCCGTGCAGTGGGAGCGCAAGGCGTGGCGCGTCGTCGGCGCGGTCCAGCGCCAGGCGCAGGGCCTGACCAGCGTGGAGTACCTGCTCGATCTCGACCGGCCGGAGAAGCGAGGCATCTTCGACCGCCGCGTTGGAGGCGAGGACATCGACGTGCACGGCCACCCGCCCGAGCCCCCACCCCAGTAGCCATCTAGTCGGGCTGCCCGAGCCGGCGCCCGCGCACCCAGGTGGCACGCATCGGGGGCGCGTCGTGGTCGAAGATCAGCGCCGCCAACACCTCCTCGGCGGTGTGCGCCCATGGGGGCGGGTCGAACAGGCACAGATCGGCCTGCAGTCCCGCCGCGACCTGCCCGACCTCGGGGTGACCGAGCGCCAGCGCTCCGCCTCTCGTGCCCCACCACAGCAGCTGGGCCGGGGTCAGCCTCAGCCCGTGCCGCAGCCCGTTGTCGTACGCCGACGACAGGATCCGAGGGACCTGGAAGCTGCGGCCCGCCGCAATGTCGCTGCCGATCGCCACCGCGACGCCGCGATCTAGCGCTGCCTGTGTCGGCATCCCTCCCGATCCCAGGAAGTCGTTGCTGTCCGGGCAGTGGGCCACGGTCGCGCCGGCCGCGGCCAGTCGGTCCCAGGCGTTGTCGGACAGGTGCACGCAGTGCGCGAACACGCTGCGGTCGTGCACCAGACCGGCATCCTCGTACACCTGCAGGTAGTCGGCGGTCGAGAACGCCGCGACCGCCGCCTCGGACTCCGCCACCGTCTCGGCGAGGTGGGTGCTCGTCCACAGACCGCGGTCGGCCGCCAAGCGGCCCGCGCCGGCCAGCAGCTGCCGGGAGCACGAGAGCGCGAAGCGCGGGATCGCAGCGACGTGCAGTCGCCCGGCGTCATGGCCGTGCCAGCGGTCGGCGAGCGCACCGAGCGCATCCAGCGCCGCGGGCGCCGCCAACAGCAGCTCCTCGGGCGCGCCGTGGTCCATCAGCACCGGGCCCGCCACCGCCCGCAACCCCGCCGCGTCCAGCGCACAGAACAGGACCTCTGCGGCGTGCGGGTGCACCGAGCTGTACACCAGCGACAGCGTGGTGCCCGCCGCGATCAGCCGGTCGCAGAACACCGCCGCCACGGCGCGGGCGTGGTCCGGGTCCGCAAACCGCGCCTCCTCGGGAAACGCCGCCGTCTGCAGCCACTGCAGGAGTGGCCCGCTCGCCGCCCCCACGATCCGGGTCTGCGGGAAGTGCACGTGCGCGTCGACGAAGCCCGGCAGCACCACACCGGGCCGGTGGTCCACGTCGACCGAGCGGCCATCGTAAGGTCCCACCTCGACGATCTGCCCGGCGTCGAGCACCACGACGGCGTCCTCGACCCACTCGACGGAGCCGGGATCGCGGGGGCTCAGGACCCGCGTGCGCCAGACGTCAGACACGCTGTGCAATATACCTGGCCATGGCCAACAAGACGGTCCCCACCACCGCCAGCGTGCGCGACGTCCTCGACCGCGTGCAGCCCGCCCTCCGCCGCGCCGATGGCTGGGCCCTCCATGCGTTGATGGGCGACATCACCGGAGAGGAACCGGTGATGTGGGGCGAGAGCCTGGTGGGCTACGGCCAGTACCACTACCGCTACGAGAGCGGGCGCGAGGGCGACTCCTTTCGCGTGGGCTTCTCGCCGCGCAAGGCGAACCTCGTGGTCTACGTCATGCCCGGGTTCGACGACTACGCGCCGCTGCTGGCCCGACTCGGCAAGCACAAGATCGGTAGCTGCTGCCTGTACCTCACCCGGCTCGCGAACGTCGACGAGGACGTGCTGCGCGAGTTGATCACCAGGGCGTGGGACCACATGGCCGCGCGCTACCCGAGCATCTAGCGACCGATCAGCGGGCGACGGAGGGGCGCGCCGGTCTCGAGCCAGCCCTCCGCCAGCAGCGCCGCCTCGATCTCAGGGAGGTGGGCGGCACCCCACGGCACGATCAGGTGCGTGAACTCAGGCTCGGCCACCGCCAGGGCATCGAGCAGCACCCCGTTGCGCATCGTGATCAGATCGAACCTCAGGCGATCGATCAGCTCGTCTGGGTCCTCCGCTGACAGGGATGAGACCAGCGACAGGTACGGGATGAGTGGGTTGTCCGCCTGCCAGATCTCCATGGCACCGCTCAGGATCTTCAGCGTCTCCTCGCTGAGCGCCGAGACATCGACATCGGCGTTGCGAACCGTCAGGTCGCCGCCTCTGATCGGCGGCTGCTGCACCAGGTCGACCCGACCTGCCATGCGCTCGTACAGCGGCCCCTCGCCGAGCAGACCCTGCTCGTCGCTGACCCCCTCAGCGAGCACCACCGCGTCCGGGTGCGCGCGGAACGTGTCGTACAGGGCCTCGTAATGCTCAGCGCTGCCAACGTGCGCCATCCCGACCAGGTGCACGGTGGTCTGGGCGCGCGCGAACGTGCGCTCGGTCGACGTGATGCCACGCAGCCCGAGCTGTGCGTAGCCGCCCGTGATGTGGTGAAGCCCCCAGCGGACCGACAGCGCCGTGTAGCCCGCGAGCAGCAGCGGACCCCCGAGCACCCCGATCGCGGCGAGGACACCTGCCCGCCGCCACGCCGTCACGGGACGCTCCGACAGCGGTCCGAGGGTCCACCACATCCCCAGCGACAAGGCCAGCACCGCCAGCTGAAGGAGCCCGAACACGATCGTGGACAGCCCGACCCAGAGCACCACCGGCATCCCGCCGAGGCCGGTCCACACCAGGTAGAGCACCGGGGGGACCACCACCCGGGCGGGGATCCGAGGGGTCACGAAGGTGGCGAGCAACACCAAGGGCACGAGGGCAGACAGCAGGCTGGTGGCGATGCCCGAGGCCAGCAGCGGCGCCGCGATCGTCAGCAGCGCGTCGGCCCCGAACAGGCCGAGCCATCCCCCTACCAACCTGTGCCACACGCGGTCCGAGCCCATGCGCTGACGTATCCGATAGGTTCGCCGCGTGACCCGCACTGCCCTTCACGTGTTGTTTGCGCTCTCCGGCGCCTCGGCTCTGATCTACCAAGTTGTCTGGGTTCGCCATCTGGGGCTGGTGTTCGGGACCACAGTGGCCGCTGCGTCCGCCGTGCTCGCCGTGTTTCTCGGCGGCATGGGGCTCGGCGCGTGGTGCGCCGGGCGGTATATCGACCGCCGCCCCGACGCCGGGCTGCGCAGCTACGGCGTCGCCGAGGTGTGGATCGCCGGCTGGGGACTGCTCCTGGCGTGGTTGCTGCCTGCCCTGCCCGAGTGGATCGCCGCGTGGACCCAGCACGCGATCAGCGCGGACGGTTGGTGGGAGGTCACCGCAAGCACGCACGCGCTGCGGGTGGTGTTGACGGCGATTCTGCTGGGCCCGAGCGCGCTGGCGATGGGCGCGACGCTCACCTGGCTCTCCCGCCACCTGATCTCCGACGCGGAGGGCGCCGGGTCGCGCATCGGGTGGCTGACTGCTGCCAACACCGCGGGGGCAGCGCTCGGCGCCCTGGCCGCCGACCTGATCGCCATCCCGTGGCTCGGGCTGTGGGGGACCCAGGTGGGCGCGGTCTTCCTCAACCTGCTCGCCGGCGTCGGGGCCCTCACCCTTCGCCTGCCCGCCGCCACGGTCGACCCGGACCCGGGCACCGCGAGGGGACCCGGGTCACCCGCCGTCGCGCTCCTGCTCACCGGATTCGCGGCGATGGGCCTCGAGCTCGTGTGGCTGCGGTTCCTCGGGGGCGCGCTCGGTCCGTACCGCGGCGTGCTCGCGCTGGTCCTGGCGACCGTGCTCGTCGGCCTCGCCCTCGGCAGCGCGCTCGCCGCCACCGCGCTGCGACGCGGGGTACTGCCCGCCACCGCGCTCGCCACCTCGCAGGCGGTGGTCGTGCTGACTGCGCTCGGCGGCCTGGCGTGGTTCGATCCCGAGGCTGTGCTGCGGCGTCAGTGGTCGGTGGTCCCCGCGTTCCTCGACGGCGGACCCTGGGTCCGTGCCTGGCTCGTCCACCGGGTCAACGCCACCGCGATTGCCGGGCTCGTCGCCCCGGCCGCGATCGCGATGGGCGCTGCGTTCCCGCTCGCCAACGCGCTCGCCCAGGTGCACGACGGCCAGGTCGGGCGGACCACCGGACAGCTCTCGCTCGCGACGACCGTAGGAAACGTCAGCGGGTCCCTGCTCACCGGGTTCGTCGTCCTGCCCTCGCTGGGTCTGCAGGCCACCGCGCTGCTGCTGGCGGCGGTCGCGTGGACCGCCGGTGCCGTCGTGGGACCCCGCGGCTGGCGAGGGAACGCGGCGCTCGCGGTCGCCGCCGTCGGTCTCGCCGCGTTCTGGACCCTGCCGGCCGAGCACCTTCTGTGGCGGAGCTTCCCGGCCAACCGCGCAGCAGGGGAAGGCGTCCTGGCGGTTCGAGAGGGCACGGACCAGCTCATGGTGGTCACCGGCGACCCCGCCGGACCAGCGCGGCTGTGGACCAGCGGCCACCCGATGACCAGCACCACGCCGCACGCTCAGCGCTACATGCGCCTGATGGCCCACCTGCCGCTGCTGCTGCACCCGCAGGCGCAGCGCGTGTTGGTCATCGCGTTCGGCGCGGGCAACACGACCCACGCCGCCTCGCTGCATCCGGTGGGGGAGCTGCACGTCGCCGACTTGTCGCGGGACGTGCTGGAGCTGTCCCCCCACTTCACCCACAGCAACCGTGGGGTGCTCTCCGACCCGCGCGTCTCGGTGTTCGTGCAGGACGGCCGCCACCACCTGTGGCAGCAGCCCCCGGGTCACTACGACGTGATCACGCTCGAGCCGCCCCCGCTCGCTGCGGCCGGGGTGAGCGCGCTGTACACGCGCGAGTTCTACGCCCTGGCGAAGCACCGCCTGTCGGCGGGCGGTCAGGTCGCGCAGTGGCTGCCGGCCTACCAGGTCCCCGAGGCGGACGTGTTGGCGCTGGTCGCTGCGTTCGTGGCGGTGTTTCCCGAGTCGGTGCTGCTGATGGCGTCGGGGCGCGAGCTGGTGTTGTTGGGTGGCGGTCGACCGTTCGACCCCGATGCCGTCGCCGCCGTCTTGCGGCAGCGCCCCGCCGTCGCTGCGGATCTCGCCGCGCAGGGGTTCACAGGGACAGCGGAGCTCGCGCGGACCTTCCTCTCGGACGCGGCCACGATGCGCGCGGCCGTGCGGGGCACGCCGCCGCTCTGTGACGACCGGCCGACTCTGGAGCATGCCCAGGCCAGCCACCTGCAGCAGACCGCGCTCCCCGCCGGCCTGTTCGCCCCAGAGAGGATCGGGTCCTGGTGTCGGCCGTGCGCGGCGGACCCGGTGGTCGCGGCGCTGGTGGCGACCGAGGCATTCCTGTCGTTCGACAGCACGGGCGCGGACAGTACTTCGTGGCTCCCCCCGCCGGACCTGAGCGCAGCGACCCTGCAGGCGATGGTGGAGAGCCCGGGACTGGGTCGGGTACTGCGGGCGCCGGACGCGCTGGCGCTGCGGGCGAAGGAGCTGTGGCAGGCGGGGGCCCACGACGCCGCTCGCGCCCACCTCGACCTGGCGCGTCGGCAGGCGCCCGGGGTCCCGCTGCTGGAAGAGACTGCAGCCGCGTGGGCGCCCTAGCAGTGCTCGGGAATTCTCCGGTCGGTCTGTGCGAGACCGGAGATTCCCGCGCCCTGCTGGCTCATGTTGCCGTTCGGCCCGTTGCGGGCCTCCCTCGGTCGCATCGCTCGGGGCAAGTCCGGCCCCCGGTGGGGGC
>Ga0316189_10000784_pt1 | contig 31734 bp, 27 predicted proteins | sample LowCovwburrow_MG_FD_204930 | JGI IMG/M metagenome (GOLD analysis project Ga0316189, IMG submission 204930) | Coastal sediment microbial communities from Maine, United States - Lowes Cove worm burrow | ecosystem: Environmental > Aquatic > Marine > Coastal > Sediment | place: USA: Maine...
AATCCCGCCGAATGGCCAGGAACTTCGGAACAGGACTCATCGAATCGCGCGGCGACATCAAGCCAGCGAAGCTTGAGAAGGCGATGGATGCCGCGCTCACCCAGCTTGGGTACACGCAGTTGTACGCGGGCAAAGACGCGCCGGCTGAGGAGCCGGAGGAGGCGGTCAAGGTCGAGCTTCTGAGCAATGCCGATGGCGTCGTTGCGATCCGCATTGGGGAGGCCAAGCCCGTGCGCGACGTCGCCCGCGTCGTCTCCGAGCAGACCAAGACGAAATTCCACGTCTTGATCACGTTTGGCGCGCTGTATCACCGTCGGTCAGTTCAAGTGAACTGTCGCGTGTTTTCGGTCGATGGGGCCGAGAGCGAGGAGCAAGAGGTCATCGGCCACCACGAGGCCGAGGTGACCGATATCGAGCACAACGAGCTGCGCGCGCTGGAGAACGCGCTCAACGCTCGCATCAAGAGTGCGAACGACTCGTTGCTGGCAGCTGAGGGCTCCAAGGACCTCAAGCTCAAGAAGAACTTCCGCTACAAGCTCGAGCGCAAAAAACCCAAGTTCTCCAATGCTCGCTTGGCTCGACTGTTGGGCCAGCTCGAGAACTGCGAGAGCTTCGAAGTGACGCGCGAGATGGACCAGCCGTGCGTCAAGATGGTGCTCCCCGGGAACACCGTCGGCCGCTCGTTCCTCAAGGACGATGAGCTGGCGGAGCTCGAAAAAGCACTTGGGCTACGGCCTGAGCTGAGCCACCGTCGCGTCGACAAGTGAGCCGCCGGGCCGCGGCCCGAGCTCATCCACGATCACCCTGAGTTGGATGCAGCCGCGGCGCTACAGTGCGGCGGCGCGCTTGCGATAGACGCTGTCGGGGAACTTCGCGACGAGTCGGGCGATGGCGGCGTCACGCTGCTGGGCGCGGCCCAACCGATGCAGCGCCCGGATCCGGCCCCACAAGGCTTCCTCGGTCAGGGCTCGGCTTCCGGTATTGAGGTAGGCGTCGAACGCCTTGAGTGCAGACTTGCCGTCGCCGAGGCGAAGGTGGACTTCGCCGATCGAGACGTTTGCCGCGCGCGCGGCACTCGACTTTGGATGGCTCCGCCGAAGGTCGCGGTACAGCGCTAGCGCTTTGCGGTCCTCGCCCGCGGCCACATGGCCACGCGCCTCCGACAGCAGCTGCGCGGCGGTGGGCACGACACGCTCCCGCGGCTTGCGTGCACGCGGGGTCTTCGCTGGAGTGTGTACTGCCTCGACGGGCTCGTGGGCCGACGGTTCCACAGCGGGGATGGGCTCGTGTACGCGCGGCGGTGCTGCCATCGCAACAACGCCGAGCGGTCGCGATGCTCCGGCCGCGAACTCGCGGTCTTCGGCGCCCGGGGCGGTGAGTGTGACGTGGCCGGACTCGACCGTGAGGACAACTGAGCCGTCCGAAGCGACCGAGACATTGAATGCACCGGACTGGGTCGTGAGCGCACCGTCGGGGGTCAGGAGCGTCCCGTTCCCCTCGAAGTCGAGTTCTCCTTCGGAGATCTCGAGCCCCTCGTCGCGGGCGCGGACGCGAGTTCCCTGCGTCACACAGCTCGTTGTCGCGTCGGACCGGATGCACGCACCGTTCTGTGCGACGACCCATCGACCCACAGGAAGCGTCGCACCAGCGCCCAGCGCCGCATTGTCGAGCATCAGGCTTCCGCTGGTGACTTGCGCCCCGACAGGGTCCGCCTCCAACGTGGTTGGTTGTGGGGTCGCTATCCACAATGCCAACGCCGCGGCGATAGCGACGGCCGCGCTGCCCAGGGCGATGAGGCGGCCGCGTCGCGGGGCGGCCGTCTTGTCGGCAGACCACCGCGCCATCGTTTGCTCAGCCGCGCGCAGATCGGCGTCTGCGACCGGGCCGGGCTTGGCTGCGGCCGAGAGCGCGTCGTACACCGCACGCTCCGACTGCGCCTCCGCGATGTCGCAGGCGTCGATGAACGCTCGGGCCTCGCCCGTGAGCGAGTCGCCACAGGCCTCGTCATCGACGAGCGCTTCCCACCGTTCCAAGTCGTTCATCGCTCACCTCCGACAAACTTCGGGGCGGCGTCTCGTGCTTGGGCGTGTCGAATGACCTTGCGAAGCGCTCGTCGGCCGTACAGCAAGCGGGACTTCACGGTGTCGACGGGGGTGTCGAGCAGCTCGGCGATTTCCGGGACCGTGTAGTCCAGCACGTGCCGAAGGATCAGCGCCTCGCGCTGGGGTGGAGGGAGCCGGTCCAGGTACTCCACCACGTGTTGGGGCAGGGACTCTTGGAGGGCGGCGGAGGGGGCAGTGCTCGTTGGAGTCGCTGATGCGGCGGCTTGGTCGACGACCTTGAGTCGTCGTGCCTCGCGTTCTTCGAGGCGCAGGCACGCATGCGCTGCGACCCGACGCGCCCAGCGGACAAGTCCGGCATCGCCTCGGTACGTTCCGAGTCCGTCCAAGACGCGCATCAGCGCGACTTGGATGCCATCGTCGACGTCCGCGGGATTCCGGACGATGCTGCGGGCGACCACACGAAGGTGGGGAAGCAGTCGTGCCAAGAGCGTGGATTGTGCCGTCGTATCTCCGGCCAACACGGAGGTCACGAGTTGGACGTCGGCCGCACGGGCAGCCGAGGCCTCGTTGGCAGACCGACCCACGCGTGAAGGATAAGGGGTAGCGGGATTGTGTGGCACGTGGCGGCGCGATTCGCGAGCGCGGATCCATGCTTGCGCCGCGCGGATCCACCCGCCCACACCACGGACCCAGCTGGGGACCGGCGGGGGGCCCACCAAGGTGGGCGCGACTGCAAGGCAAAGGCTCACGGCTGTTGGACTGGATACGGCAGGTCCACGGACCGGGTGAGATCAAAAATGTAGGCCCACGCCCACGTGTACGCGCGGGCGCACACGCCACGGGGTGAGCAGAACGCGTCGGTCGTCGCCACTGCAGGTCGTCGCCTCGGCGGCGCACTCCACGAACGCAAAACGATTCAGGACGGTTGTGGCGCCAAGCCCCGCTTGGAGGAAAACCGGGCCCGTCAGCGCAATGTGCAGGACCGCCTCGACGCCGAGTGTGGCCAACGTGCGAATGCCGCCGTCTGTGCCGCTGTCCCATTGAACGAATTCCGCGCCGGGCGAGACCCGGCCCTCGAGCTGGAATCGCGGCGACGGATTGGCGACGAGGCCGACGCGCAGCGCGAGCTGATGGCGTGCGCCGATAGGCGCAGCGCTGGACCGCGGCGGTGCGAGCAGCCCGTAGCCAGCGCCAAGACGGAGCCACGGCCGCGCATCCACGGCGGCGGAAACCGATGCACCGTGCTGCCACACCAGCTCGGGCGCGAACCCTGATCCGAGGTATCCGGCAGCGCCGACGAGGCCCAGCCGAGCGTTGCGCTCCGGCTTGGGTTTGGGAGCGGGCTCCGGGGAAGGTGCACGCTCGGGCTGGGGTAACGGGTCGGGCTCGGGCGCGGGTTCGGGCTCGGCCAGCGCCACGCTTCGCATTTGAACGGCCTCGCCTGTGGCCAACGCCAGCGCGCTCGCGCTGACGATCAGCCAGACCGCCTCCACGCTGGCTTCCGGGCTGTCGTCGTCCGTCTGCACGCGGCGGCCAAACGTCTCCCCGCTCTGCGACAGCAGGTACACGCCAACCGCGCCGGGCGCTGATTGATCAAACCAGAACACGCCGCGTGCGGCGTGTGCCTCCGCGACCTGTCGAATCCGCGGGAGCGCGGGGGCGTCGCTGGGCAGGTTTGTCCGCTCCAGCCGAAACGTGATCCCCTGCCGAGCGAGCTGCGTTTGCAGCTCGCCAATCGCGGTCTGTAGTCCGTCCGAGAGGCCGTCGTTGACGACAGCCACCAGGACGACGCTGTTGTCGGCCGGTGTCTTCGCGGGTGCGGGCCCTGCCGTGGGACTCGACGGCGCGGCGCGGACCGAGGGAGCTGCGAAAATACTCGCCAGCACCGCCATCCGTAGCGCACGCGGCAGCCCTGGGGCCGCCCGCGTGCGGCGCTGCGCCGTCCGCCCGAACACCCGTGTCCGCTATTGGAAGAAGAACTGCACGCGGCGCTCTTTGGCGCGGTCGGACTCGCTGGCCCCCGTCGCCTCGAGGCTGCCCTTGGCGATGACCTGCAGGAGGTCGCCGGGAGCGCCTGCGTTGGTCAAGAACTCCGAGACGCTGCGGCCGCGTCGCTCGGTGAGGTTGATGTTGTACTCCTCGGTGCCGGTCGCGTCAGCGTGCGCCTCGAGGATCACGGACTGGCCCTGATCGGTGATGCAGGTTGCCAGGGTGGTGAGCGTTTCCTCGGCCTTGGGCGTCAGCTTGTTGCTGTCGTACGCGAAGAAAACAGCCTCGACACCACACGGGCCATCTCCGGGCTCGTCGGTGTAGCCGGAATAGACGCACATGCCACCGTCGCAGATCTCGTCCATCGGGCACGCGTCGTCGGTGGTGCATTCGCCGGCCGGATCGCAGCGGCCCGTCGCGAGGTTGCACGCGTTCGGAGCGCAGTCGAGGTCTTCCTCGCACGAGGCACAGGCTCCGACTTTGCAGGCAAGCCCGCCTTCGCAGTCCATGCGCTGAGCACAGGGCCCGCCTTCTCCCGCGCCTTCACCCGCAGCGGCCGCGGCTGCGTCGGCGGGATCGGTGCAACGGAACTCAAAGCAGACAAAGTCCGCGCCGTCGGGCCCTTTGCCCGCACACTCGGCGTCGTTGTTGCAGTTCTGGCACGCCCCATCGACGCACTTTTCGCCCAGGTCCACCTTGCAGTGCTTGTCCTTCTTGCAGGCCGGATACGCTGGCTTCTTGCACGCAGGAGCGACGGCGAGGGCGAGGAACGGAAGGAAAAAGATAAGCTTCTTCATGGGCGCCACCCTATGTACCAGAGCCCCCCCGTTGGGGACAGTGAGTGCAAACCGGAGACCGGGCTCTAGGAACCGTGTGCGGGCCGCAAGACGCTAGTAGGCCTTGGCCATCAGCACGCGCTGTGCGCTCGGACGGCCTGATTTGATGCACTTGCCGGGCTCTGGAGCCGGTCCGTGGCCGGGCAGCGGCACACACCGGATGGTGACCTTGGTGGCCGCTTTGATCTCGGCCTCGGTCTCCTTGGTGCCGTCCCAGTGGCACCAGGCGAACTTTGAGTCGTCGCCGCCGAATGTCTCCAAGAACTCCTCCCATGTATCGAGGACCACCGTTTGATCGGCCTGCCGCTGCAGGGCAGCGTCGAGCAACATCTGTTGGTAGTCCTCGAGCCGCTGCCGCACCCCGGCCAGGAAGTCGGTCTCGGGCAGGAACTCCTTTTTACCGTCGCCGCCCGTGCGCATCTTGACGCAGACTTGGCCTTTGGCCAGGTCGCGTGGACCCAGCTCGATGCGCATCGGCACGCCACGACGCTCCCAGTAGTAGTACTTCGCCCCTGGGCGCATCTCGCGGTCGTCGATCTCGACGTGCAAGAAGTCGCGGAAGCGCGAGCGCGGCCCGGACAGATCAACGTCTTGCATCGCCTGCTGGATGCGCTCGGCGGCCTCCATCACCAGGACGCGCTGCTCGTCGTTCTTGTAGATCGGAACGATGACGGCATGCACGGGAGCAAGGCGCGGAGGAAGCACGAGACCGTCGTCGTCGGAGTGCGTCATCACCAAGCCGCCGACCAATCGGGTGCTGACGCCCCACGAGGTCTGCCAGACGTAGTCGAGATCGCCCTCGACGTTTTGGAACTTCACGTCGAACGCTTTGCCGAAGTTCTGGCCCAAGTCGTGGCTTGTTCCGGCCTGCAGCGCTTTGCCGTCTTGCATCAAGGCTTCGATGCACCAGCTCTCGAGCGCGCCTGCGAACTTCTCGGTCTCGGTCTTGATGCCCGAGATCACGGGCATGGCCATGAAGTCGCGAGAGAAATCGCTGTACACACCGAGCATGCGCTCGACTTCTTGTTGACCCTCTTCGTGGGTGGAGTGCGCGGTGTGTCCCTCCTGCCACAAGAACTCGGTGGTGCGGAGGAACAAGCGCGTGTGGAGCTCCCAGCGCATGACGTTGGCCCACTGATTGACAAGCATCGGCAGGTCGCGATGGCTCGAGATCCACTTGGCGAAGAAGTGGCCGATGATCGTCTCGGAGGTGGGGCGCACAACGTAGGGCTCCTCGAGTTCCTTGCCTCCGGCGTGGGTCACCACGGCCAGCTCGGGTGCGAAGCCCTCGACGTGCTCCGCCTCTTTGGTGATGAAGCTCTGCGGCACCAGCAAAGGGAAATAGGCGTTTTGGTGCCCCGTGTTTTTGAACTGGCTGTCGAGCTCGCGCTGGATCTTTTCCCAGATGGCGTAGCCGTATGGCTTGATGACCATGCAGCCTTTAACAACCTTGGCCGCCTCGGCGAGATCCGCCTCGCGGATCACGTCTTGGTACCACTGCGGATAGTCTTGCGCGCGGGGGGTGAGCCCCTTGGCATCACTGCCTTTGGCCATGCCCCGGGGCTTAGCATCAGTCGGATGATCGGGCCAGCAGTCTGCGGGCCAGAACCAACCCGGCCACGACGCCCAGTCCCGCCACGGCGCCGAATACCCACGCCAGGCCGGAATGGCCGTGTTCGGCCAGCCGAAGCGAGCCATGCGCGAGGGTGTCGATCGGTAGGTCGTTGAATCCCACGATCGGTGAGGCCGAGGGGACCCAGTGCGAAATGTCGATGTAGCGCATCGTGCCCGCGGCCTCACGCTTGGAGATCCGCACCATGTGCTCAAAGATGTTGTGCGCCGCCAGGTGCATCGAGAGGCCAACGCAGGCCGTCAGCGCCACCCCAAGGGTCACCTTTGCGCGGCGCGACGCCGTGCCCGCTCGGGTCAAGACCTCGGCGAGCGGGATGAGCATGAACGGCACCAAGGGGAGCAGGTAGCGCGGGCCGATTGCCCAGCCCCCCCACCAGTCGCTCCGGCTGGCGACGAAGACCCAGCGAGAGACCGCCAGCACCCCAATGAAGATCGCGACATCTCGGTGGCGAGCGACGAAAGCTCGTGTGCCCGGGAGCGCGAGCAGCAGCGCGGGCGAGTACAGCCACAGGCTCCGCCCAGGGGCGAGGACCATCGCGAGCAGGCCGTCAGCCGGTACGACGAAGTGGCTGTAGTGCCCGTACCGTCCGGTCTCGAACGGGCTCCCGAACCGTGCGGCCTGAGAGGCTCCGAGCATCGCCAACCCCACAGCCCCGACCGCGGCGGCGGCGATGAGCGCACGTTGGTGGTCGCGCAACGCCCCGCGCCGACGCAGTGCGGTCAGCACCCACGCCACGTACGCGGGCACGGCCACGACGTTGAGCACGTGTGTGTGGACCGAGGCGGCGACCAGTCCGCTCGCGAGCATGAGCCAGCCCGCGCCCTGCGGATTGGGCTGGCTCGCCTGCGCGAAAAATCGCGTGACACACCACGCGGCGCCGAGCAGCAGGAGCGCGGATAGGGGCTCGGACAAGAACGTGCCCGCGTACGCCCACGCTGAGGTGCCCAGTGCGTAGGTGAGCGCGGTCATCATCGCAACGCGTGCGGTGTAGCCCAGGGCGACCAACCACTCGGCCAGCACGAGTGCGGCCAGAGCCGTGACGATGCAGTTGGTGAAGCTCACCAGCATTCGCGGCCAGTCGTTGCCTGGGCTTCGCGGGTGCAGGAAAAAAGCGTCCGACCGAATCGCGTGTCGCCAGGTCTCGGGCGCGTGCTGCTGGACCTGCTTGCCCAGGGCGTACAGGGGGATCGCGGCGACCGACAGGCCATGTCCGAAGAACCCGTAGCGCTTCCCGTCGGTTCCGGGCGCCCAACCAAAGGTGCCCGTCGGACGCTTCTTTGGCTCGCCCGTGCGTCGGGGAATCCCCTCGATGGCGACGCTGCCCCGCTCGTAAAGGCTGCGCGTGGTCTGGTAGACGATCTCGTCGTCGGGAAAGAGGATCCGGCCTGGCGAGAACTGCAGGTACACGGCGGCGCACACGATCACCAACGCAATGCGCAACGTCTGCGTCATCGGCGCGAGTCTACTCTCGTTCGCTTGAAGGGGTGCCGGGTTCTGATGCCCCGAACGCAAGTCGGCCCGCGGGCGATGCCAGCGGGCCGATGGTTAGGACCGGTAGGTCGGCGTGGGCGTTTGCCTACTGCCCGCCCGTGCCGCCGCCGCCGGACATGCACATCGAAGTGTCGAACGTACAGGTCACGGCGTCGCAGGATAGCGTGCCACCAGCGAGGCCGAGGCTGTTGCAATCAAAGCCCTGCAGATCGGCGCCGTCGCACTGCTCGCCAGGGCTGACCATTCCGTCGCCACAGCCGCCGCCGCCTTCTTCACCGTTGCCGGTGTCGTCGACCGGGCCGCTGTCCATCGGGGCCGTCGTCGCGGAGCCCGTGCTCTCGCCGCCGGGAGTCGCGGTGGTTGCGTCCTGGCCTTGGTCCATCGCGCTGTCGTCGTCGGCACCGCCGTTGCTGGTGCTAGACGAGCCGGCCGTCGCGCTCGCGGCGGTCCCACCCTCGGCGGTCTGGCCTTCGCCGTTGAACGTCGGGTCGTCGACATTCTTGCCGCAAGCAGCAAGGCCGAACAAAGCAACGTAAAGCAGACCGGTCGCAACGCATCGCATGGCGCTACTTTGTCCCGCGCAGGTCACCAGGGTCAAGCCGTAAATGGCCTGATTCGGCGCGCTCGACGGCGTTTTGCGGTTGTGGCGCGTGAGGTCGAGGGGTGCGTGGAGAGGGTAGGCCATTCAATAATCTCGGCCCCTGCGTCGTTTGCAGCGAGATTCTAGCGGCGTGTGGTGTCACCCGCGCGTCGTCAGAACGTGGTCAGCGTGGCCCAGGGCGCGGCACGAAGGAGGCGGGTGACCGTTTTTACCCGTTCCGTCGCTGCATGGCTTTGATTTGCCATCGCCCGACGACTGCGCCGAACAGCACACCCGCGCAGCCGGCCAGGATCGCTCCGACCGACATCGGCGATTGTGATGCGGCATCACTTTGTTCGTCGACCGCTCCGGAATTGTCGATGTGCTCCGGTGTCTGTTGTGCGGGGGCCTCGTAGGCGGCCGCAGCTGCGTCTGTGGCAGCTGCGCTTATGCTCATGCCAGCCACCAGGGCGAGAGCCCAGCGGGTGTTCCGGAAGCGAGGCGAAGCCATGCGCCGCCCTACCGTGAGCCGTGCCATCGGAGCAAGCGGTGTCGCGCATTTTGTGGACCCAGCCGCCGCGTGCGGGGTTCGTTATTCCGCCACCTTCGGCAGCTATGTGGGACGTGCAGGACTCGCGATTTCGCGACCCTATGCGCGGTTTGCTTGATCGGTTTGGGCAACGGTGGCTACACTAAAAGCGTGAGTACGGCGATACCCGCCGGCAGCTTGTCGAGCCTTCCGTCCGCCCAATTGGGCAAGTATCAGCTCATCCGCCGCTTGGCGATGGGCGGGATGGCGGAGCTCTTCCTTGCGCGCGCCACCGCGCTCCACGGTTTCGAAAAACTCGTCGTTCTCAAGCGCATCCTGCCGCAGCACGCGGAGAGCGAGGATTTCATCCGCATGTTCCTAGCCGAGGCGAGGCTCGCGGCGACCCTGCACCACCCCAACATTGTGCAGGTCTACGACATCGGCGAAGAGGGAGGGGCCTACTTCTTCACGATGGAGTACGTGCAGGGGCAGGACCTGCGGAAAATGGTCCGGGCCGCGCGAAAGCAGTCCGTCCCGATTCCACTGCAGCACGTGCTGCATATCGTGACTGGCGTGGCGGCGGGCCTCAACCACGCTCACGACAAGAACGGCCGCGACGGCAAACACCTGGGCATCGTGCACCGGGATGTTTCGCCATCGAATGTGCTTGTGACCTACGAGGGCGGCGTGAAGATCGTCGACTTCGGGATCGCCAAAGCGGCGGCTGCCAACAGCCACACGATAGCGGGGACGCTCAAGGGCAAGATCCCGTACATGTCGCCGGAGCAGTGTCGCGGAGAAGCCGTCGACCGTCGGAGCGATATCTTCTCGATTGGCACGCTGCTTTGGGAGATGACAACCGGCTCTCGGTTGTTCGCGGGCGATAACGAGTTTGCGATTCTCAGCCGCGTCGGCAAGGGCGAGGTTCCGCTGCCGTCGTCGATCCGTCCGGACTATCCGCCCGAGCTCGAGAAGATCGTGATGCGGGCGATGCAGGTCAATCCGGCCGATCGCTACGAGACGGCGCTCGATCTGCAGATCGATCTCGAGGACTTTGCCCGCGAGGCCAGGCTCCCCGTCTCCTCAGCCCGCATGGGGCGCTTCATGCGTGAACTGTTCGGCGAGGAGATGAACCGGACCGCGGCTCAGCTCGCCTCCGAGGTCATGGACGTACAGACGGTGCCCCAGCCCGTCTTCACCCCGCAGATGCTCAACGCGGGTGACTCCAACGTGCAGTACACGCCCAGCGAGCTTCGTGTGGGCGCGGTCAGCCAGACGCCAGGCCCCGGGACTTCAGTGGCCGGCCACTCGCTGCCGACGGGCACCGCGGTCAGCCCGTCGTACACGGGCGTTCGACCGAGTGGATCGCCGGGCTCGGCAGTCGCGGTCGCGATCCTTGCGGGCGTCCTCGGCTTGGGCGGTCTGGGTGCCGTGACCTATTCGATGTTTGGAGACGAAGATCCTCCGGCCCCGACCGCGTCCACGGTTGAGGTGGTCGAGGCACTCCGGCCCGTTCCGGACGAAGAGGACACACTCCAGGCTGAGGCGGCGCGACCGGAGGACCCTGTCCCCACGGCAACGCCGCAAGCCGAGGTCGCCGACACCAGTGTGGTGACGCCGGACCCATCCGGTACCGTCGATGCTCCGCCTCCCGCTGAGCCCGAGGTCCCCGCCAAGGGCACCGCGGAGCCGGATGAGACACCAGTGAAGCCGAAGGCGCCGACGCCGTCGGGTGACGCCAAGACGACGAAGCCTGCAAAAAAGGCGAAGACGCCTAAGAAGCGACCGAAGGCCACCCCCAAGGCGGAAGGTCCGAAGTACGACCCGAAGTCGGCGCTGCCCCCTGGGATGTAATGACGTTTCGCCGCCCTTCCTTATCCCCGCTTCGGTTCTTCGTTTCCCGCACGCCGCGACGCTGCCTCGCTCTGGTCGTCGCACTGGCCATCGGTGTTGGCGCCCCCGCGACCGCGACCGCCGAACCGAAGAGTGAAGAGGCCAAGACCCGCCTCGCGGACGGCTTGAAGCTGTTCAACGAGGAGGACTTCGATGGCGCCGTCGCCGAGTTCACCGAGGGGTACGCGATCGAGCCCGACCCCATCTTCTTGTACACGATGGGGCAGGCGGAGCTGAACCGAGAGGACTGTCCGACCGCGGTCAAACTGTTCTCGCGATTCATTGCAGCCGACGTGCCCGATGCTGCTAAGGCCGCGGCCCGCGAAGCGATGCTGCTGTGCGCCGAGCGGATGGCGGCGGCAGGAATCACGCCCGAGATCGAAGAGCCCATCGAAGAGCCCGAGCCCATGCCCGAGCCGTTGCCGCCCGAGCCCGAGCCCGAGCCCGAAAAGGCCAAGTGGTACCTCGACCCCGTCGGTGACGCACTGGTTGCCGTTGGCGTGCTGGGAGTCGGGGCGGGAGTCGGGCTCGTGGTTGGTGGGACGGTGCTCGGCAACAAGCCACCGGCCCCGACGTATGCCGAACACGAGGATCGCAACGACCGCGTCAAGACGCTGCAGATCGCTGGCGGGGTGACCGCGGGAGTCGGGGGATTGCTGCTTATGGGCGGTGTCGTTCGCTGGGTGTTGGTGAGCCGCAAGCCCGTTGAGGCGCCCACCGTTGGGGTGCTGTGGGGAGGCGGGGTCGCCGGTCTGCAACTGCGCGGCCGCTTCTAGCGCGGGGGGTCGTTGGCCTGGCGGGTTTCGTCGGCATCGTCGGCGCGCGGCCATGCCCACCACCACAACACACCGAGCGGGACCAGGCTCAACGGGCCCGGGAGCCCAAGCAGCCGACCAAGGTTTGTTGCGCCAGCGGTCGCGCCCGTCGAGCCGTGCAGCAGCCGACCCCACGAAAATTCCCAAAGCGGGTTTCCGTACTGCGGCACCTCCGGGTTGCCAACCGCGCCCAACAGCATCGCTATCGCACTGACGGCGGCGAGCACAACAAACGCTCGCGGCACAGCGCGGTACGCAGGCACCAACCCCAGCGCCAGCGGGCCGAGCATGGGGACGACGTGGCGCGGTCCAAACGACGCGCCACCGTCCCACATGTAATAGCCCGCGTTGAGCATCAGGTAGAACACGCAGATGCATGCGGCAGTGATAGGCACTGCCCGTGGCAGGCGGTCGGGGCGTACGACCGCACGCATGAGGCCCCAAGCCGCGAGGATCAGGACGGGCGACAGATACAGCAGGCCGCGGTACGAGCCGAACAGGATCTCGTGCAGGACGTGCGGCGATGGGGCGCCGATGCCGTAGCGGACGGCCATGCCGTCGGCGAACTCGGGCAAGAACACGAAGTCGTAGCCAGTCTTGAACGGATGGCCGAACGCCGCGGTGTGGTAGCCCGCGAGCAGCAGTGCCCAGGGCAGCCCGCCGAGCGTCATCTGGAGGGCGAAGCGCGGACCCAGCTGGATCCACCCCAGGCCCACCAACAGTGCGGCCGGCACAGCCGCGGGGTACTCCGCTGAGACCGCGATGCCCAGCAGCGTCCCCGCCCACAGGCCGGGGTGTGCGCTCCTCAGCTCGGTGCCGTCCTGTTTGGCGCGCACGAGGATTGCCAGCGTCATCACCAGCGCGGCGGCGCAAAGCCCATGTCCGTACAGCGCAGTGGCGTACGGAAAGATTGGGGTGGCAAGCGCGTAGGTCAGCGCGGCCACGGTCGCGATACGAGCGTCACCACCGGCCTGCGCCCGCGCCAGGAGCCAGACGGCGGCCGCCCCCGCGACACTGGGAATGGCCACGACAAACAACCCGCACAAGTACAGCGCCAGTCGGTGCGCGAAGTTGTAGGCGAGTTTATCGCCGGGCTGTCGGTCCTCGACCGCGGGCGAGCGGCCGGCGGCCGCCTCCCGAGGATCGAGCGGGATGACCCGCACTTGAGGAAGCTCCCCACCGCTGGCTTTCCGCGTTGCGTACAGCACCGCATAGGGGACCGCGCTGAGCACCGACACGCCCGGGGCCTTGTCGCAGTAGAAGTGGTCTCCGCGCTTGGACTTGTCGCCCGTCGTCGCGTGGTAGGGGTCGATCGCGACCGACTGCGTCTCGACCAGCGCGCGCGTGAGGGCCAGCCGTGAGTTCTGGTTCCACGCGGGCGCGTCGACGAAGTATCCGTACGTGAACAGCAGCGCCAGCGCCAACGGCACGAGCAGCCGACGGTGCTCCAGCAGCGGCGCCACAAGTGCGCGCACGGTCAGCCCATCGCAGTCGTGACGAGCTCTGCCAGCTGCTCTCGCGACTGCTCGGCGACGCCGGCTTCAGGCGATTGGGCGAGGCGCTGCAGCATCTTGTAGGCGTCCGGGTAGCGCCGCTCGGGGTCGCGGTCGAGATTCTTGCGCAGCACCTCCGACAGCTTGGGCGACAGCCCGGGGACGCGGCGGCTGGCTTGGCTGATGTCGAAGCGGGCGATGGCGTCGCGGGTTGCGGCGTCGTTGGCCCCCGCGAAGCAGCGCTCGCCACGGAGAGCCTCCCACAGCATGACGGCCACGCTGAACAGATCGGTCTTCACCGACGCGATGCCGTCGGGCATCACGCGCTCGGGCGCCTTGTAGGCGAGTGCGCCTGCGGTCGGGTCGTTGTGCGCGTCGGCGAGCCAGGCCGAGCCAGCCTTGCCGAAATCGGAGAGGATGACGTCGCCGCGGTTCGACAGCAGGATGTTGCTCGGGCACAGATCGCGGTGGACCACGGCCAGCGGCGTGGGCTCTCCCGCCTCGAGATACTCGAGCGTGTGGATGTGGCGAAGCGCGTCGGCAAGCTGCGCGACCACGTAGACGGCAATCTCCTTGGAGAGTGCGCGCGGCTCGCCACGGTCGTGGCCCAGCAACTGCGACAACGGGATGCCGTGCACGCGGTCCTGCACGATGTACGGCACGCCGTCCTGATCGCCCGCGGCATGCAGCGACGGGATGCAGGGGTGGTTCACGCTCTTGAGCAGCTTGATCTCGTGGTCGAACTGCGCGCGGCGCCGCTCGGCCTCGTGGCCGCGGAGCGGCTGCAGTACCTTGGCAATGTACGAGGGCGGATCGTCCGTTTCCGGTTCGTCCTCGTGCCGTGCGAGGAAGAAACGGCAGTTCGCGCTCGCAATGTCCAGCGCCTGCACGAGCCGGTAACGCCCGAGGCCCTTGAGCTCCATTCCGTGCAGTGTGCATGCCGCGGATCAGGCTGTAAAGGATGGCGGGCTCCCGGTATCGTTGCGGGCGTGACCGGCGATGCACCGACACAGTCGCCAGGCGCACTCGATGGCGGTCCGATCGATGCCAGGGCTCCAGTGGTGATCGTCGGCGCGGGGCTCACCGGCCTGTCCACCGCGCTTCACCTGCGACCGGAGCAGCGGCTGCGCGTGTTCGAGCGCGGCGATCGCGTCGGGGGAAAGGCTCGGAGCACGCGCACGGACGGCTTCACGTTCGACGTGACAGGCCACTGGCTTCATCTTCGCGATGAGCGAGTCAAGGCATTGGCTGCAGATCTCTTCTCCGAGGGAGATCTCGTGGAGATCGAGCGCAGCACGGGCGTGTACACGCACGGCACGATGCTGGCGTACCCGTTTCAGGCCAACCTTCACGGGCTGCCGCTACCGATCGTTCGCGACTGCCTGGTCGGGTTCATGCAGGCACAGACGGCCGCGGCGATGCCCGACGCGACCCCGCCCGAGACGTTTGCCGCCTTCGCCGAGGCGCGCTTTGGCAAAGGAATCGCCGAGCACTTCTTCGTTCCGTACAACACCAAGCTGTGGGGGGTCAGCCCCGACGCGCTGACCGCCGATTGGGTCCAGCGCTTCGTGCCCGTGCCCGACGCCGCGCAGGTGATCGGGGGGGCCATCGGGCTGGAGCAGCAAGGCTTGGGCTACAACGCCCGATTCTTGTATCCGAAGGGGGGCGGCATCGATGCGCTACCCAACGCGATGGCGGCAAGGCTTCGGGCGCAGCGGGGGGATGTCGTGGAGCTCAACGCCGAGCTTGAGCGCGTGGATGCTGTGAAACGACGCGTGCAGATCGGGGAAACCTGGCACGACTACTCGGTGCTGGTGTCCACGCTGCCGCTGCCGAGCCTCATCGCGAAGATCGACGCCGCGCCACCGCACGTTCGTCAGGCCGCCCAGGCACTCCGTGCCGTGCCATGGCGCTGGCTGGATGTGGCCACCTCCACGCCGCCGCGGATCTCGGAACACTGGGTCTACGTGCCCGAGCCCCACATCCCCTTTTTCAGAGTCGGCATCTACTCCAACGCGTCGCCCGCCATGGCGCCGCCGGGCTGTGGCTCGCTCTACGTCGAGCTGACCGACCGCGACTCCGCCCCGGACTTGCCGCTCATCTACGAGCACCTCGCCGCGATGGGCGCGATCTCGTCTCCCGACGATGTGCTGTTCGCCCACACGCACGATGTGGACAACGCCTACGTGATGTTCGACGCGGCCTACGCAGAGGCGACCGCCACGATTCACGCGTGGCTGAGCACACAGGGCATCCGGTCGACAGGACGCTACGGGGCCTGGATTTACAACTCGATGGAGGACAGCATTCTGCTCGGCATGGACGCTGCCGAATGGGCCGCATGAGCTACCCGCAGGAAAGTCCCGAACTCTCGGTCGTCATCCCCGTGTACAACGAGGAGGCGATCTTGGCGCAGAGCCTGTCCGAGCTGACGGACGGGCTCGACGCGCACGGACTCTCCTACGAGATCATCGTTGCCGAGAACGGAAGCAAGGACGCCACGCCCAAGCTCGCGCAGCAGATAGCGGCCGACAATCCACGCGTCGAGATGTTCTCGTTCCCCGAGCCAAACTACGGCGGTGCACTGCGCGAGGGGATCTTCAAGGCACGCGGGCAGTACATCGTGTGTGACGAGATCGACCTGTGTGACGTCGACTTCCATGTGCGCGCACTGACCGAGCTGCGTCGGGGCACTTCGCAGATGGTGATCGGCTCCAAGACGATGCGGGGCGCAGGCGACACGCGCCCGTTGGCACGTCGGGCGGCGACGCGGGCCTACAATGGTCTGCTGCGGCTCACGCTCGGGTTCACAGGGACCGACACCCACGGACTCAAGGCGTTTGTGCGAGAGCCGTTGCTGCCGGTCGTCGACAGCTGTGTCGTCGAGCACGACGTGTTCGCCAGCGAGCTGGTGATTCGTGCGGAGCGCAGTGGGGTTTCGATCAAAGAGATTCCGGTCAACATTGAGGAAAAACGCGCCCCGTCCATCCGCCTGTACAAGCGAGTGCCGCGCGTCCTGGGCAACCTCCGTAAGCTGATGCGGTCGATCCACGGCGACCAAGCCCGATCATGAAGCGTCCACGCGCCGCAGGTTTTTCCCGTCGGATCCGCTCCGACGTCGCGACCGTTGTCTCCGTCGACCTGGATGACATCGGTTGCTATCACGCGATCCACGGTTTGCCCGCGCCCACCGCATCGCACGCGGGCGTTGTGCTCGAGCGCTGTCTGCCCCGCCTCCTCGAGCTGTTCGACGCGTGCAATGTCAAAGCCACGTTCTTCGTGATCGGTCGGGATCTCGAGCGTGACATGGCGGGTGCTGGCCGAGGCGCCGCGCTGTTACGCGAGGCGGCGCAGCAGGGGCACGAGCTGGCCAACCACTCGCACGCGCACGCGTACGACATGACCGCCTGGTCCGCCGCGCGCCAGCGGGACGATGTCGCACAGTGCCATGCGTTGCTTGAGAGTTTGGGTGCTTCGCCCGTGGGGTTTCGCGCTCCCGGCTACACCCACGATCACCAGCTCCTGCGCGAGGCCGCATCGCTTGGTTATCGGTACGACAGCTCGGCCTTGCCCTCACCGCTGTACTACGCGGCCAAGGTTGCCGCGATCGGAGCGATGCGTCTGCTCGGGCGGCGTTCGCAATCGATGGTGAGCGGTGCCAACTCGTTCTTGGGGCCGCGCGAGCCCTACGCCTTGCCGGACATCCCGATGTGGGAGATCCCCATTTCGGTTGCGGGCGTGATGCGATGGCCGCTCATCGGGACGGCGGTGCTGGGTCAACCCGGCTTGGTGGTGGCGCCCCTGCGACGCAAAGCGCGGTCGATCCCCTTCTTGAATCTGGAGCTGCACGGGCTGGACCTCGCCGACCCGGAGCGGGACGGCTACGCCCGGCAGCTGCGGCGCGTGCAGCCCGAGCTGAAGACACCGCTCGCGCTTCGGCAGGCTCGCCTGCAAGAACTGCTGGTCTGGCGCGGGGGCGGTCGCCCGCTCCGCGACCTGCTGCCCCAACGACAACCGCCCGCGGACCCGCCGCAAACTTAGGACGCCGGACGGGCCGCTAGGCCTCGGGCCGACGTCGCCGACGCTTGCGCGGGGTGAGACTCTCCTCGCGGCGCACCGACATGGTCGCAAGTCGGTCTGCCTCCTCGTTGCCCTCGTGGCCGGCGTGGCCCTTGATCTTGAGGAGCTCGAGGTTCGGCATCACTTTGATGTGCTCGCGGATCTTCTCGATGAGCTCGAGGTTTGCCTTTGCATTCCATCCGCCCACCAGCACGCCGAGACACCATCCGCTGTCGGTGTACAGGTGGATCCGTGCGTCGCGTTCTTCTTCGGTCAGCTCGTCCAGCGCGCGGAGGATCGCTGCAAGCTCGGCGATGTTGTTGGTACCGCTGCCAATGAACTCGCCCAGCTCGAGCACTTGCTCGGGGCGCTCAATGACCACACCGATTCCCGCGGGCCCGGGATTCCCGGAACACGCACCGTCTGTGTAGATGGTGATCGTGTCCGCGTCGGGCGGGTTTCGCGGCACTTCGCGGATATCCGCGTTGGCTCCAGTCGCCTTGCTGCCGCCCATCTCCGCATCAGGGATGATTTCGCCCTCTATCGCAACGAGGTTCTCGGGTGAGGCTCGGTAGGATTTGGTGGCACCCAATTTGTAGCGCAGCTCAACACGGCCCCGGTGGACGATTGGCTTGCCGGCCGGCAACACGCGGACGTACACGGTTTGGCCCTTGAATTCGTATGGTTTCCACGGCATTGGGCAGCGGCCACCCTACGCCGGGGTGGGGGGCTGCGATAGCCGCACGTACGTGTGGCCACCCACAGTCCTCACTATGGCCGCGGGCGGGGTCATAGAGGTGGACGGATCGCTACATAGACCTCTGACGGAGCAACGCTTTTTTGGTTGCACCGCCCACCCCCCGACGCTAGAACCCGGGTCCATGAATCGGACGTTTGCCACCACCACCCTCGCGGTTGCCGTGCTCTCAATGACCGCTTGTAAAGGCGGAGCCGGCGACTCCGTGAAGCTTATCCCTGACTCCGCGACTGCCATTGGCGGCGTCGACGTGAAGGGCGTCATGGCTTCGAAGCTGTACACCGACAACAAAGAGATGCTGGAGAAGGGCGGCAAGGAGGGCATGGAGCTCGCCAAGAAGTGCAAAGTCGGCCCCGACACCTGGAAGACCGTCGTCATTGGCGCCGACCCCAGCAAGGGCGAAGGCGCCGTTGTCGCCGTGATCACCGCGGACGGCATCGGCAAGAAAGAAACCGTTGACTGCCTCGCCAAGGAAGCCGGCGACAAGGCCACCGTCGAAGAAGACGGCAAGGTCATCAAGATGGACGACGACGGCGTCGCCTACGTCATCAACGACAACACGGTCGCCATCGCGGGCAAGGACTGGGCCGCAGCGGTCAAGGACCTGCGCGACGGCAAGGGCAAGAACGCCGCCGACGGCAGCCTCAAGGACCTCATCGGTCGCACCGACACCGGCAAGCACGTCTGGTTCGCGGGCAAGGTTCCCGCCGAGATGGCCGGTCAGGCTGCGCCCCTGGGCTTCACGCCCAAGGACGTGAGCGGCTGGCTCGACCTCTCCAGCGGCCTGTCCGTGCAGGTTGCCGTGGGTGCTGACGACGCTGGCAAGGTTGCTGGCGACCTTCAGAAGCAGTTCGACGCAATGAAGGGCATGGCTGCCGGCATGGTGCCGCAGGGCGTGGTCGACAGCGTCAAGATCGGCGACAGCAGCGGTGCCGTCACGGTCGAAGCGTCCATCTCGGAAGCGGACCTCAAGGGTCTGACCGAGAAGGCCGCCGGAATGCTCTAAGCATTCTGTCGCGCGCCTATGGCGCGTAGAACCTGGGCCCAAGTGCAATGCACTTGGGCCTTTGTTTTTGGTTCAGCGGGTTGCTCGCGGCGACGGGCGAGGCTACGGTCCGCGTCCGGTCGAGGGGTTGTCCCTCGTAGCTGCTGATGGCGGCGACCATCGAGGAACACAATCATGGCGAACACCACCCCACTTCAGATCACCAAAGAAAAGTACGGCTCCAAAGAAGCGCTGATCGACGCGTTGCTTCCGCTCATCGACAAGTTCGACGACGAGAGTGACGACGACGCGAAGAAGCGCCTCAAGTACGTCGCCAACCGCAAGCTCCTGCACTTGCTTGCACTCGGCGAGCGCGCCAAGGAGCTCGGTGGCCGCGACGGCATGGTCAAGACCATCGCCGAGCTGAAGGGCCAGCCCAAAGACAACGAGTACACCGACTTCCTCAAGCGCCGCACGCTCGGTCAGCTCGTGGACCAGGTGACGGCGCTGCAAAAAGCGGCCAAGTCCTAGTCCTGCCGCGAAGGCATGTACCCACCGGCGGCCTCGATAGGCCGCCGTTGGCAATTCTACAGGTTGAAGAATACGGCCTGGGTCCCGATGTTCCCGAATGCATCGCGGGCCCGGACGACGAGTCGGTGTCGCCCTGGCGTCACGCCTTCGGGAAGCTCGAAGACAACCGACTCGGCGGGGGAGTCAAAGAGTCCGTCGGCGGCGGCCGTGGGCACGAAGTCTGCCCCGTCGATGGAGAACGCGACATCGTGCACGTGCGTCGCGTTGTCGCGCGCGTTGGCCGTGCCGTTGCGGCCAGAGATCTTCACGTCGGAGACTTGAGGGCGCTCGCGGTCGACGACAAACGGCTCGCTCCGAATCTCGTCTTCGAGGGCTGCCGACGCCCCATTGCTCGGCTCGTCGCTTGCAGTGACCTCCACCTCGTACACGCCGTCCGGTACGGTCGTGAGATCCCACTTAAGCTCACGCTTCGTTACCCGTTCGGCAGCGGGGTGCAAGTTCACCCAGTCGGTCTCGCCGCCACCTTCGGGGCGCACGCGGATGTCGTAGATGAGGTCGTCCTCATCGCGGGCGTCGGCCTTCCATTTGATCGTGACGTTCGAGCTGGGCTCGGATTTGTCGCCGGAGGCAAACTTGGGGCGCTCCAGTTCGATCGTGCGCAGCAGGGGCGCGAGGTTCTCGGGCGCGTAGAAGACCTCGACACTGCGGACTTCGGAGTCGGGTCGCTCCAGCGCAAGCTCGAGCTGCATGTAGCGGCGGTGGGGAAGCCCCGCGAGCGTCCCGCGGAACGCACCGCCCGACCGCGCCACCGTGACGTTCTTCCACTCGGTCCAGCGTGCGTCCGGCTTGTCGCTTGGACCTACGCGGGCGCGCGCGGAGACGAGCGACTTGCCGTGAATGGCAAGGGCACCGTAGGCGGCGGGCTGTGTCGCGCTGAAGACCTTGGTGCGGTAGCGGGCTTTCTTGGCGGCGGTTGCCAAGAGGCTGTAGGCCGAGGCTGTGCCGCTGGTCGTTGCGTAGATCGACCCTTTGTCGGAGCGGCACAAGCCTGTGGTCTGGCGCTCTTCAAAGTCAGCGACGGTCGAGACCGTTCGCGGACCACGAAGGCGATAGACCTTGCCGTCTGCCGAGGAGCCCACCAGCACCGTCCCCACATCGTCCAGTGCGAGCAGCGATGTGAAGTACTGACGGTCGCGCGACAGCCACTGTTCCCATGGGGACTCCGTGGCGCGGTTGAGGTCGCGCCCCTTGCCCAGGTCGACGTGAAAGACCTTGGCGTCGGCCTTGGGTGGAGTGGGGGTGGAGACGGCTCCCGAGGCGGGTTGGCCAACGAGGCTCGTACGATTGAGCGTCTTGGTGAGCGCGTCGACCGAGGTCAGCTTACGGTCGTCGAACTCGTTGACCGCCGCGAGCAACCCCGTGCGGGTCAACGCAATGGCGCGCACCTCATCCCCAGGAAAGTCGTGCAGCAACACGCCCTCGGGCTTGTCGCTGGTGGCATACAGCTTGGCGCCGGGCGACGTGCCTGCGACAACTTGCTTGCCGACCTTGGCGAGGCTGAGCACGTGCTTTTCGGAGACGTCCAGCACGACCTTGGGGTCCGCGCCGCTGAGGCTCATGGAGAAGAGCTCGCCCTTGGGGCCCGTCCCCGCCCATAGCTTGCCGTCGGCAACCATGAGGGCCCAGATTTGCTCGACCGGTAGCGTCGCGAATTTGCTGACCTTGCCGCGCGCCGAAACCCGGACGAGAGTCCCGCCCGGCAGCGTAGCCGCGACGACGTCGCCCCCAGGAAGCTCGGCCATGGCCGTCACGGCAACGCCGTCGAGTTCGGCGACGGGCTCGACCTTGGGCGGGCCCTTACGTTTGCTGACGACCCTGTGAATCGCCGCCTTGTCGGACGTCCCGACCCAGATGGAGTCCTTGAGGCCGACGCAAGAAAACGCAGTCGTGCCCGGAATGTCGACGCGGTCGGCGACAAAGCCAACGGACACGCGGCCGGCTGATTCGACAGCCGCGCCCTCCGCCTCGCCGCTGTCGAAGTCGTCAAAGTCTTTGAGGTGCCACGTGCGCGTGCCGCCGGCCTGTGCGGCAGTGGGCTGCAGACCGACCAGTGCCATGGCCAGTGCGGCGCCCAAGGCATGCAGCGGAAACGCGATCGAACGGTGGAGAGGAGCTTTCATCGGTCGAAACTCTTGGCGGGCTTTACCCGGACTTTGATCGAGTGGTTACCCTCGATGAGGTTGGCGGTTCGCAACACGCGGCGGGCCATGCGTTTGAAACGCACGACCTTCTGCGTGGCGGTGGGGTCGCTCAGCGTCTCCAATACGCTGTCGGGCACGTCGCCCAGCAACCCGTGCTTGGTGGAGATGCCCTCGCCCGAGCGGAAGATCGTCGTGACCATCGAGCGCGATGGGTAGCTCTGTTCCAGGGTGGTCAGGAGGTCGTCGAGGTTGGCCGGCATGGGCCGGTACGGGCGTACGTTGTCTCCCGCCTCGACGTCGATGCGGATCTGCTCGCCCGCCGCGTCGTCGGGGATCCGCATGGGGATGATCTCGGTTCGAGTGTCGCCCTTGAACGCGCGCAGCGTGACCTCGAGCTCGATGAGCTGGCCGGCATGAAACTCGCTCCCCATGGGCCGGACGCGCTCGATCTGCTCGACGGGAGCGCCGTACTCCATGCGGATGTTGTGTTTGATCCCACGGATCTTGGCGACCTCGAACTCGTTGTCGAGCGCGGCGGACAGCGCGGTAACGCCTCGGCTGCGGCCCAGGATTCGGCCGATGAGCCCACGCGGGAAGAAGACCTCTTCGGACAGCGTCAGCGTGCGCGGGCCTTTGCTCGTCTCGAGCTGAATCTCATGATCGAGCTTGAGCAAGACCTCAACGGCGTCGCGGCCCGCTTCGTCGGCCGCTTCACCCAAGATGACCGCGACCAGGTTGGGCGTGAGGTCCACGCCGACTGCGACCTCGTTGACGTAGGTGCGCCCCGCAAGATCGGGGTCAGGCCCCTGCATCGTCGTGGTCACGGGGATCATGGGCGCCCGCAGGTCCGTCCGCAGTGCGATCGCTGGCTGACGGTCTTGGACCATCACGCCTTGGATCGTCTGCGGGCTCGACATCTTCACGGAGCGGTCGACGCTCGCGATGATCGTGTGCACCCGCGCATCGGCGATGGGAAGGCCGCTGGGTCCGTCCTCGAACATCGAGTGACCAAAGGCCAGCAGTCGTTTGCCCTTGGGCCCAACCCAGGTGATCGTCCCGTTGGAGGCCGCCGTGCTGTCACCGCGGATCATGACCACGGAGACCGAATCGCCGGGCTTCCATTTCCACGGAGCGACATCCTTGTCGTCCTTGATGGCACCGCCACCGCCGCCACGCACGGGGGTGAATCCAAACGCGTCCGAGAGCATTGCCGTGGACTCAGCGCCGAGGCCGGCGACCGTCATCGGCAGCGTGAGCGGCTCCATCGACAAGCTGGGCTCCAGCTCGGCGGGGCGGCGTCGTGCGGGCAGAGGCGAGGTCTGCAGGCCGAGCATCGCGTCGGCCCACGCTCTTGTGCCCTTGCGCTTGCGACCGATACGCGTGTGCGGCAGCACCTCCGGGCGATACGGCAGCTTGCTGACCTCCAGCATGTTGTCGATGGGCGTCAGCGCTCCGAGCGGGTCTTTGCCAAAGCGCCAGCCGTACGACAGCGCGCCGACCATTCTCCCCTCGAGGTAGATCGGGCTGCCGCTCATCCCGCCAACGATGCCCGAGTGCACCAGGCGGGGATCGGGGGAGCGGAAGAGCACGGCATCCTGCTGGGGAAGGTAGTGCTTGATCGTGTCGACGACTTCGATCTCGAAGCGGTCGGTTTGCTGCCCCTTGAACACGGTGACCGCGTACCCCTTCATCCCGACGCGGACTTCGGAGACGGGCATGGTCTTTGTGTTCTTGGCGCCCGCGCCCGGGACGAACACTGTGCTCAGCCCCAGTCCGAGAAGGAATCCGACCAGGAGTTTACGACTTGCCATGGAGAGTCAGCGCCTTTTGCATGGTGCCAATGAGGTCGTCTTGGGGAGTGTAGAAGTAGCGACTCTTGGCCCGCTTGGTGTTGGACAGCGATGCGTCCACCGCGGTCGAGTCGGGAGGGAAAAACAGAATGCGTGGCAGGTACGGCCCGTCGGGCGCGTACTTCAGCGCCCAGGGCGATTCGTCCTGGTCGGCGTTGACCATCACGAACTCGCGGGACAGCTCGGTCAAGTCCTTGCCCGCGAAGCTGGGCTTGAGCCGCTTGCACTGCTTGCACCAACTGGCGTGCACAAGGAGCATCAACGGACGGCCGGAGCTCTTGGCCTCCGCGAGGCCTTCTTCCAGGGTGCGCCAGGCAATCTCTTCACCGAATCCGTGGGACGGTGCCGTGGCAACATCGACCCGTGGTTTGTCGCGGTTGGGTCGCTCAGGCGCCGGTCCCATGCACGCGGCGATGCCAAGGAGGCCGGCCAGCGCTGCGCGTTTGAGGGGACGGCCCGTGCGCCTCGCAGGACACGCGGCGGAGACGGATTTCGCGGAACAGCGGACTGCCACAGACCGGCCCACGATAGCATGGTGCGCAGACGCGCGCGGGCGCGGCGGCGCCGCGTGGCCGGTCTGCGGGCCATGTATGGCCCGTGCTGAGGACGGCCTGCAGGGGATCGATGGGCGGCGATGCGAGTTTCGACCGACGCGGCCAGAGCCAAGCACTCCGCACAGCTGGCGAATCGAGTGGTCGCCGCCGGTCGGCATGCTGATTGAAGGGGGGCAGGCATGTCCAATCGGCTGTCGATCACCCCCTCGGAGCGGCCCCGCGAGCGCATGTTGCTGTTCGGAGCCGAACCGCTGGCCGATGTTGAGCTGGTGGCGTTGGTGCTGGGCGGGGGGCGTTCACTGCAGCGCGCGATGTTGGTCCTGGATGACGTCGGGGGCGTGGCAGGGCTAGCGCGGTCCACCGCCCACGAGTTGAAGGCTGTGCCCGGGGTGGGGCTTGCGGGGGCGGCGTCGCTATCCGCCGCGTGCGAGCTTGCCGTGCGGATCGCGGCGCAGCGCCTGCCGCAGGCCGATACGGTGCGCGGCCCGGGCGATGTCGGCCGCTACGCCCAAGCCCGGTTCGGCGCGCAGGCCCAGGAGACCTTTGCCGTGCTGGGGCTCGATGCGCGGCAACGCGTGCGAATGGTCCGCACGGTGGCCGTCGGCTCCTTGGCCGAGGTCGATGTGCACCCGCGCGAGGCGTTTCGGCCGCTGCTGGCCGCGGGCATGCACTCGGTCGTCCTCGTGCACAATCACCCCTCGGGCGAGCCTGAGCCCAGCGCCGCCGACATCGAGCTGACCCGTCGGCTCGCCGCCGTCGGACAGCTCGTCGGAATACCGGTGGTCGACCACGTCGTGGTCGCCGCCGGAGCGTGGTGCTCGCTGGGGCAACTTGGCTTGATGCCGTCGCTGGAGTGACGGTGCGGCTGGCGTTGTCGGTGGTGATACGGCAGGCTGCTCGTCGTGCAGGCCCGTGCGTCAGCTCGAGTTGCGACGCTTGGCGTGGCGTTGGCATGGGGTGGAGGCTGCACCCTTGGCGCCTACGACGGCGTGGCGCCGCGCGCCGCAGACTTTGAGGTCAGGATTCCCGGGGTCACCGATCGCGTGATGTCCGACGCCGATTCGGACGGCCCGGGCATTTTGTTTGCTGTGTTTCGTGACTCCGTCGTTGGCGTCCAGGCGCAGGTCGAGCCGGCGGCGCTCGACTTGGAGCTCGTTGCAGGGGCGCTGGAGGGCCACCGCGAACACCACCGCGACGGCGAAGGCCGCGTCTACGGCCCGTTCGAGGACCCCGCGGGGCGAGACGCGGCTTGGGTCGTTGTCGCCCGCGGCAACGCGCTGTCGGTGGGGCTCGAAGTCGGCGTCGACGGGGAAACAGAGACGATCATGGATGGCCAGCAGGACGCCGCGATCTCGAGGTGGACGCTTTGGTCGGGTCGTCATGCGGCCGGACTGGGAGCCGACGGCCCAGCGCCCGGTGCCGCTGCGCGGGAGGTGGTGATCGAGTCACGCGACGATGTTCGCGCGATGACGATCCGGTCGCGGCTCGACATGCCCAACGACCCCGAGGATCCTCTGGGCCCGGTGTTTGACGAGGGCGTCTCTGTGAGCACGGACGCCGATGGTGGCTGGATTCAGTTGCGAAGTGCCGCACCGTTGCCCGCAGGGATCGTCACGTTCACCCCAGCGACAAACCCGTGGTTTTCCGTGTCGTGGCGTGCGTCGGTCGGACCCATCGTGGCGACGGTCGAAGGCCCATCCGGGACCGTCGAAATCCGCGAGTGCGTCGATGCGTTGGGGCGCGCGGTGTATCGATCCGTCGAGCCCGAATCGGCGGCGGTACCCGGTCAAACGTTCGGGGCAGTCACCGATTGCCTAGAGGCCGAAACGGTCGTGCCCGCGGTCCCCGGGACTTGATTCTCTGGGTCCGACGGAATGTGCGGTCTGCGCACACTCGCGCCGTAGGGCGCTGTGCCCTGCTTATGGGCCGTGACGGGAATACTGCGGTGCCCAGCGGACTTGATGGATGAGTTTCCTATACTCCCTCCGTCCCGCCGCTCGCCCATGAATCGAAAACGTATTTTTGCCCTCGGTAAGCTGGGCTTGCTCTTTGGAGGCCCGGTTGCGCTTGTGCTGGGGTTGTTTAGCTGCGGCGTCTACTGCGGCTCCACACGTCACGAGGGCATCACCGACTTCGAGCACGACTGGCTCGGAATCGGCGACGGCGACAAGAAGGACGGCGACGACAAGAAGGACGACGACGATAAGAAGGACGACGGCGATAAGAAGGACGACGGCGACAAGAAGGACGACGGCGACAAGAAGGACGACGGCGACAAGAAGGACGACGACGACAAGAAGGACGACGGCGACAAGAAGGACGACGGCGACAAGAAGGACGACGACGATACGAAGGACGGCGGCGATAAGAAGGACGGCGACAAGACGGACGACGACGGCAAGGACGACGGCGACAAGAAGGACGACACCACGCCCGACCCCGTGCCCGTGCCCGTGCGCCTCGACCCGCCCGAGCCAGACATGGGTCCGCCCGCCAAGGTCGAGCGGCTCGACAATGCGCTCGAGGCTCGTCGCAAGATGCCGGTCACGCTCCGGATCAAGGTCCTCGTCGAGCCTAGCTTTGTCGCCTCAAACGCCGACTGGATCGACTATGTGCAGCAAACGGTCGCGCAAGCTTCGATCGTGTATGAGGCGCAGTTCGGAATCACGCTTGAGCTTTCGTCGGTCGGCCGCTGGCCGGTGGTTGCCGGTAGCAAGGACGGCGCGCAGTTGCTGGACGAGCTCCGAACCCAGTCGCGCGAGGCCTCGGACATCCTCGTTGGGTTCATGCAGCGCCCGCCCCCGGGCCATCCGTCCGGAAAGGCCGATACCCCGGCGGAGGAGACGCCCTACAATGGCAGCTATGCGCTGGTCTACGCCAAGCAAGGTTCGGCGCGACCACACCTGAGGACGCTCCTCCACGAGCTCGCCCACACGCTCGGCGCCAAGGATGTACTCGATCGCAGCGCCACCGAATGGCTCGAAAAGAGCTGGATGAGCTACGCCCCCGTGCGGGACGACGAGCAGCCCTGGATCGGGCCCCGAAATCGAGCCCGCATCTTGGAGCGCAAAGACATGCCGTTTGCCGATCCCGAGGCTGACCCCTCCGCGACGCCGCCCCAACCAGGGAACAAGCCGGAGGGCGCCCGATGAGTGATGACAAGAACGCAGCCCTGGCCAAGGGCGAAAAGCCCGACGTCGCCGAGGACGGCGAGGCCAAGCCCAAGACCCGCCTTCAATGGGTGGCAGGGTGGCTCGTTGTGCCTGGCAGCGTCGTAGGCGTTCTATTTGGTGGCGGGGCGCTGCTCGGCGCCCACTTTCATGAGTCCTGGTTCGTTCGAATGATCGTCTGGATCGTCGAGCTCTTCGTGTAGGAGCCGTCGGCGCGGCGGCTGAGCCCCACGCGGCGGGCACAAACAGGAAGAACCGCGGTTGTGATCGACCCGCGGATCGCGGCAGTGGTGGGGCTGCGGCGGACCCCCGCGCGGCGGACCCCCGCTGGGACCGGGTCGGAGATCCTCCTCGGCGAGCGATGAGATCGCCGCGTCTGGGCCACGTTCTCCGAGGGCACATTGCCGCCGATTGGACGCAAGCGTGGCGCCGCTGGCCCCGGCGCGCTCTACTCGCACGGGGTGCCATGGGGCCTTCCCGGCTACCAGACCACAGGTGCAAAGCACCAGTTGCGTGGTTGGGTGCGGATTTGTCACACTCCTACGCCCAACCCGGACAGGAGCCTCGATGGCGCTGTTTACCCTCTACGTCCAGTACACAGGACGTTCTCCCGAGACCAAGCCCTTCGATAAAGAGACCGTCGTCATCGGACGCGACGTCGGTGATATTGCCCTCATGGACGCGCAAGTGTCCGGTCGCCATGCCGAGATTCGGCTCACTGGCGGCAAGATCGTGTTCCAAGATTTGGGCTCGACCAACGGTTCCTTCTTGCCCACGGGCGAGCGGATCTCCGGTTCGGTTGAGCTCGGAATTGGCAACTCGGTCCGCCTGGGGCAGTCGACAATTACCGTGCAACACATCGACTTCCCTGGTGCAGTGCAGCAGGGTCGCACGATGTTCGCAGGCGCAGGTGCACCGCCACCGCCTGCGGGCCCCGCGGCTCCACCGTCGCAGAGCCCCGCACCGATCCCCGGTGTCGCTCCGGCGGCCGCGCCGCCGATGGCCGCACCCGTCGCACCGCCGATGGCCGCGCCGCCGGCCGCTGCGTTTGGTCAGCCGCCGGGCCAGCAGCCTCCGGGCGCCTTTGGCCAGCCGCCAGGGCAACCGGGAATGCCGCCCGCGGGTCAGCCAGGGATGCCGCCAACGGGTCAGCCCGGGATGCCGCCCACCGGCCAGCCAGGGATGCCCCCGCCGGGGGCGCCTCCGGGCCAGCCGGGCATGGCGGGTCCAGGACAACCCGGGATGCCAGGACAACCGGGGATGCCAGGACAACCCGGGATGCCAGGCCAACCTGGGATGCCAGGCCAACCAGGGATGGCGGGTCAGCCCGGGATGCCGGGACAACCCGGAGCACCAGGCCAACCCGGAATGCCAGGCCAACCCGGAATGCCGGGACAGCCAGGCATGCCACAGACCCCAGGGCAGCAGTTCAATCAGGGGATGAATCAAGTCGGCCAGGGCATCGATCAGGCCGCCGGGTCTGTGGACGCCCAGGGCTTCATGGTCACCCTCAAGGCCGGCTTGGCGCTGTATCTCGCCAACCTTGTACCGGCCACGCTGATCCTCGCGGTGCTGACCGTGCCGATCGCTGTGGTGGGCTGGGGCCTTGGGTTCATCGTCGCCTTCTTGGCAACGCTGCTGGCGCTCGTCGCCAACCTCGCCATGCCGTTGGGCGTGGGCGCGTTGGGCTACTTCTTCCTGCAGGCCAAGCTCGGAACCCCTGTCACGTTCATCGAGGCTTGGAAGGCCATGATGGGCAAGGGCGTCCAGGGCATGATCAACGTGTGGGTCGCGGTGGTCGTCGGCTTCGTGACGCTCTGGGCACCCCTGGGCTTCTACGTTCCCACGCTGCTCGTGCTCGAGGAGCGGACGTACGTCGACAACAACATGCGCAGCCTCGAGCTGTTCAAGCGCGACGTCGCGACACCGGCGATCATCGTCGTGCTCGGGTTCGTGGGTGTTGGCATCATCACCACCATCCTTACGTTCCTCGCCTTCATTCCGGTGGCGGGCGGACTGATCATCGCGCTGGGCGGTGCCATCCTCAATCCTGCACTCCTGGCTCTCTTCACGGCGTGTTCCGTCGAGAAGTACATCGAGCTGCGCACGGCTGAGGGCGTCGACGTGACGGCCGAAGCGCGTGGCAAGCTCGATGCGTTGGCCGCGGCAGCCGCCGCGGTGAGCATCCCGGGTGAGGCTGCGATCGGCGCAGCGGCGCAAGGCGTGGCCAACCAGGTGCCTGGGCAGCAGATGGCCCAGCAGCAACAACCCGGCATGCAGCCGCAGCCCGGCATGCAGCCGCAGCCCGGCATGCAGCCGCAGCCCGGCATGCAGCCGCAGCCCGGCATGCAGCCGCAGCCCGGCATGCAGCCGCAGCCTGGCATGCAGCCGCAGCCCGGTATGGCTCCACCACCCGGACAACCGGGCATGGCGCCGCAAGGACAGCCAGGGATGGCTCCGCCACCCGCGCAGCCTGGGTATCCGCAGCCAGGGATGGCGCCTCCACCGGCACAGCCCGGCTATCCGCCGCAGCCTGGATATCCGCCGCAGCCTGGATATCCGCCGCAGCCCGGCCAACCGGCCGCGCAGCCTGGCTACCCGCCGCAGCAGGGGGCCGCTCCTGCGCCAGGGCAAGCGCCTGGCTATCCGCCGCAGGGTGGATACCCGCCGCAGGGCCCCTACGGCGGTCAGCAGTAGGCAGCCGCGGACACAACCGTCCCAACGATCGGCCATTGCACGTGCGCGTGTGATGGCCGACGTTCGTTAAGGCCGCAGGTTTGTACGGCATCCGCACGTGGCGTCGGGTTTACGGGGTCGGCCGCCATCGCATAAGTTCTGCGCAATGCCACTGCGGCCTGGCGTTTCGCCCGGCCCAGTCGGCCTGACAAGGAGTGCATGCGATGTCGCCTGATGGGCCCAGTAACGGACAACCCCCGCGTTCCTACGACCTCTCGCGCCTGGCTGAGTTCCCTCAGCTGACGCCTGACCGCCTGCGCCTGGCGTACACCGAAGCGTGCCTCGCTCGGTTTCACGTTGAGCGTGTCGTTCAGGAGTGCGCCAAGGGGCGCATCAAGTTTGCGATCTGGGGCCCGGGCGAAGAGATTCACGGCACCGCGTCCGCGCTTGCGCTGGACGATGTGGTCAACCCAGACGCTTTCGCGGTCGCCGGACACTACCGCTCGGCGTCGTTACTCGCGCTGTGGAGCCGCCTTCGGGGCTACGAGGATTTCCACCTCGATCACATCCGCCAGCAGTTCTCCAAGGTCACCGATCCCTGGAGCGGCGGCCGCCAGATGACCGCGCACTTCAACGACATGCGCTACAACCAGTTGCCGGTCCAGTCGGCACTCGGCATGCAGGTGTCCAAGTCGGTGGGCTACGCCGAGGGGCTGCGGCGCAAGGGCTTCGACGACAGCGTCGTGACCTGCATTGTGGGCGACGGAACGTGCGCTGAGGGTGACATCCACGAGGGCATGACGGGCGCGTCGATCCTCAAGCTGCCGTGGATGCTGATCGTCACGGACAACGAGCTGGCGATCAGCGTGACGCCCAAGGACGGTCGTGGACTCCGAAGCTTCAAGGCCTACGCCGAAGCGTTCGGGTTTGCCTACTTCGAGTGCGACGGCAACGACTTTATCGACGTCTACGACACGACGCGCAAAGCGGCGCTGTACTGCCGCGACGAGCAGCTGCCGGCCCTCATCTGGGTTCGCAATCTCTCGCGGCTCAACGACCACAGCTCCGCCGCCGATTTCTCGTTCAAGTGGGACGAGTACGACCCGCTGCTCGACTTCGGGCAGGCGCTGGTGCAGCAAGGCGTGCTCGAGGCCGAGGATGTCGTCGTCAAGCGTGAATCGACGACCAAGGACTACTTCGCTGGCCACACGCTGGGACGCGTGGGCGAGCAAGCGAGCGCAGCCATCGTCAAAACGATGGAGATCGCCGAGTCGGAGCCCGACCCGGTACCCGAGTCGATGTTCGACCACATTCGGGACCCGTTCCCGGTGTCCGTCGAGCCGCCCAAGACAGGCCGGCAGACGGTCATCGCGCTCAACGGCGCGGTGCGTGCTGCCATGGCGGCGATCCTGCGCGACAACCCGATGACCTGGATCTACGGCCAAGACGTCGGCGCCAAGGGCGGCGTGATGCAAGCGACCCGCGGCTTGCACGACGACTTCCCCAACCAGGTCCGAGACGCGCCGATCAATGAGCCGTTCATCATCGGCAGCGCGGTCGGCTACGCCCTGCACGAAGGTGCGACCGCACTGCCGGAGATTCAGTTCTCCGACTACAGCCTCAACACGC
>Ga0316189_10000785_pt1 | contig 31726 bp, 30 predicted proteins | sample LowCovwburrow_MG_FD_204930 | JGI IMG/M metagenome (GOLD analysis project Ga0316189, IMG submission 204930) | Coastal sediment microbial communities from Maine, United States - Lowes Cove worm burrow | ecosystem: Environmental > Aquatic > Marine > Coastal > Sediment | place: USA: Maine...
TCGACGTTTCCGATCCAGCGTCCATGGTCGAAGTCGCGGCCGACGACGAGGGCGACGCGCAGGACGTCGCCGTGGCCGACGGTGTCTTGTACGTCGTCGACGGAAACGGCTTGCGCACCTACGACGTGTCCGACCCGACCGCCCCCGTCGAGCTATCGCCGACGGTGGTGCTTCCGGGGGCTTCCAACACAATCGCCCTGGCCGGTGACACCGCGTTTGTGGCATCGAGCGGGGCAGGGCTTGTCAGCGTCGACATCTCCGACCCTGCGAGCCCAGCCGAGCTGTCGGTGTTTGAGACCTCGAGCAACGCGCAGTTTGTCGCCGCCGCGGGGGATAGTGTTTACGTTTCGCACGCGGACGGCGTCGACATTCTCGACATGGCGAACCCATCGAAGCCGGGCCCGCTCGGGGCGTACATCCGAGACCGCGCGCATGCCATCGCCGTCCAGGACACCACGCTCATGGTGCTGGGAGAGGACTCCACGTCCACTCGCGTGCCGCTGCTCGCGGTCGTCGATGTGGGCGATCCAGCTCGGGTTGTCGAGCTGGACGTGTCGCTGGACGACTTCAGCGACCCGTCCCATCTCGTCTACGACGAGGAGGGACGCGTGCTGTTCACCGTGGAGGACGACGACGCGTTGCACATCATCGACCCTTGCCCGGAGGGGTGAGCGGCTGCGTCGGAGAATAAGAAGCGTTTAAGGAGGGCTCGGGTCAGGCTGCGGAGGCATGACACGAAAGCAGTTCTTACGTTTCGCCGCTGGGTTCGGCGCCACGGTCGCGCTCGCCTGCACCGCGGATGACGACAGCAGCGGGGATGACTCCAGCCTCGGATCGACGGGCGGGCAGGGCGACGGGCAGACGGACAGCGGGGACTCTGCCGACGATGACGATGGGGCCGACGCGACAGAGGGCGGCGGCAGCTCGGGCGGTGCGGACAGCGGCGGGGGCGAGTCCGACGGGGGCAGCAGCGGAGCGGGAAGCACGGACGATGGGGGTACAACGGGCGCCGTGGACTGTTCGGCCGATCCTGCCGTCGTGATTGGCTCCAATCACGGGCACACCCTGGTGGTGCCGGCCGCCGATATCACCGAAGGCACCGAGCAGGTCTATGACATCACGGGCGATTCGAGCCATCCCCACTCGATCACCCTGGCGCCCGGCGACTTTCAGCTGCTCGCGACCACGGGCGAGGTGACGGTCCAGTCCACCGCCTCGGGGCACACCCACTCGGTGACAGTCACGTGCGGATAGCGAACCGGCCCCAATTAGCTCACAAAACCAGGGTTAGTTTTGTTGCGTTTCGGGAGGTGCGCTGATAAATTCGACCTGAGGTTATGCAGCGACTTTGGATTTTGGCTTTGGTGGCTCCGCTGGGTTGTGGGCCCACGCTGGTGCTCGATGAGCCTACGGACGACGGAGGCACGACGACCGCAGGGGCGGGCGTGAGCGTCGGGGAAGGGGCCGCGACGTCGGGAGCGACGCCGCCGTCCGCAACCACGGCCGCAAGTGGCGTGGTCACGACGGGGGTCGGCGACACGGCTTCCGACGGAGCGGAAACGGCGGACACCACCGATGACTCAGACTCCGCATTCATCCTGCGGCCCGAGTGGGGCTGTGGGGCTCTGCCGGACGGCACGATGGCGCACTGCAGCCCGCTGCCGGACTGCGATCTTTGGGAGCAAGACTGCCCCGACGGTGAAAAGTGCATGCCGTGGGCGAACGATGGTGGAGGCTCATGGAACGCGACCCGCTGTACCGAAGTTGCGGACGACCCTGGTGCCGTCGGTGACCCGTGCAGCGTCGAGGGCAGTGGGGTCAGCGGCGTTGACGACTGCGATCTCGGGGCGATGTGTTTCTACGTCGACCCGGAGACGAACGACGGTACCTGCGTCGCGCTGTGCATGGGCTCGCCGCAGCGCCCGATCTGCGATGAAGGATCGAGCTGCACGATAAGTGCCGAGGGCACGCTCAACGTTTGCCTGCCAACGTGCAACCCGCTGGTCGACGACTGCCCCCAAGACCAGGTGTGCGCGCCCAACAGCGCTGACTTTTGGTGTGTCCCGCAGGCGGGGGAGCCCGTGCCTGTAGGCGAGGCGTGTGAGTTCCTTGGGCAGTGCATCTCAGGCTCGGCCTGCATCGACGCGGGAGCGGCGGGCTGCGATGAGGGCAATGGTTGCTGCAGTCCGCATTGCGATCTTGCCGACGCCGATCCCGATGCCCCGTGCACCGCCGAGCAAACGTGCACTGCCTGGTTCGAGGAAGGCGGAGCGCCCCCGGGACTTCAGTCCCTCGGCGTCTGCGTTGTCGAGTAGCGCGCGACACCAACAACCCGAGACTTAGACTTCGTGATGCAACGACTATGGATATTGGCCCTGGTGACCCCTTTGGGGTGCGGGCCTGCGATCGCCCTCGATGAGCCTACGGACGACGGAGGGACGACGGCTGGTGTGGGGTCCACCGATGACGGTGTCGTCTCCGCGGATTCGGCACCGCCTCCACCCTCCACCACGGTCGCGACCAGTTCGGTGACAACCGGGGTGGCCGACACCGGGTTCGGCGACACGGACAGTGGGGACGCGACGGACGGCGACGACTCCACGTTCCTCTTGATGCCCGACGGAGGTGCTTGCTCGTCGATTCCGGAGGGCACTAAGGCCCACTGCACTCGGTGTGACGTCTGGCAGCAGGACTGCCCCCAGGGAGAAAAGTGCGTGGCCTGGGCGAACAGCGACGCAGGCGCTTGGAACGCGACCCGCTGCACGGAGGTCGCCGATAGCCCTGGTGCCGTCGGTGACCCGTGCTCTGTCGAGGGCAGTGGGTTCAGCGGCATTGACGATTGCGAGTTCGGGGCGATGTGTTTCTACGTCGACCCAGAAACAAACACCGGAACCTGCGTGGCGCAGTGCACGGGGTCTGCGGCGATGCCGATCTGCGACGAAGGATCGAGCTGCACGACAAGCAGCAAGGGGGTCCTCAATCTCTGCGTGCTGGACTGCGATCCGCTTCTTGGCGATTGCCCCTCAGACCATGTGTGCACGCCCGGTAACTTCGGATTTAGGTGCATTCCGCAGGTCGGAGAGCCTGTCCCGGTGGGCGAGGCGTGTGCGCTCCCGGGGCAATGCATCGCGGGAGCGGTCTGTGTCGACACTGAGTTCGCCGGTTGCGTCGATGCGGGTGACTGCTGCACGGCGTTCTGCGATCTGGAAGACCCGAACCCCGAAGCATCGTGCGCAGCGGGGCAAGTCTGCATCCCATGGTTCGCAGAAGGCCAAGTGCCAGATGGGTTCCCGGGGCCGGGTGTTTGCGTGGTCGAGCCCTAGCACCACAGTGCTCTGGTCAGCGGGCCGCCGCCGCGCCCTCGGGATCGCGATACTTGGCCAGGGCGAACAGCGCGATCAACCCGACCCCGAGCTCGAGCACTGTTGCCTGCACCAAAATCGCGTGCGGCATCCCATCGGCGACCATGCTCAGAATCCGCGACGCGCCGTAGGCCAGGTACATCAGCCCAGCGACGACCGTCGCGGTGAACGCAAGGCGCCGCACAAACGCGCCCGAGACGATGAGCGCTCCTGCGGCGAGCAGGGCCCCACCCGCCGAGCGCGTCTCGCTGAGCAGGCTCGGCTTACCGGCCAGGTCGATCCCGCTGGTGGCGGAGAACTCCACGGGGGTAAACGCTATCGCTGCGCCGAAGCCCGCTGCGATGAGGCCCGAGATCAGGAGGATTGCTTTGAGCGTCTTTGAGTCCTTCACAGTGGATCCAGCCTAGGGCCGCCGAGCTGGACTACCAATGCCAGCGCATCCACATCGATGTGCAGATCGTCCACGTCCGGTGGACATGTGGCGAATCCCGAGACACCATCGTTCACAGTGTCGCGTCCCACTGCCGAGGTGCCCCAGGCGGCCGACCCGCTGGGTGAAGCGCTGCACCTGCTCCGCTTGAGCGGCACGCTGTACTGCCGCGCGGAGCTCTCGGCGCCATGGGGCATTGCCCTGCCCGCGTTCGAAGGGTGCATGGTGCTGCTTGCCATCACGGCGGGCCGCGCCTCCCTGCACGTAAGAGATGCCGAACCGATTGAGCTGCACTCGGGCAGCGTCGTGCTGCTCCCGCATGCCGTGGATTGTTGGCTTCGCAGCGATCCCGAGGTCACCGCGGAGCCCCTGTTCGACATCCCCGTCGAGACCGTCAGCGACCGTTACGAGATCATGCGCTACGGCGGGGGCGGCGAGCTGACGCACGCGACCTGCGGCGTGATGCGGCTCGACCACGTCGCGGGAGAAAACATCACGACGTTGCTGCCCACGGTGCTCCACGTCGATGCCTTGCACGACGATGAGAACGGGTGGCTGCACAGCACGCTTCGGCTCATCGCGCGGGAGGCGAAGGTGCTGCGACCTGGAGGCGAGACGGTGATCACTCGGCTGGCTGACGTCTTGGTCATCCAGATGATCCGATCCTGGATCGACGCCGCGCCGCGCGAGGATCGAGGCTGGCTCGCAGCGCTGCGTGACCCCAAGGTTGGTGCCGCGTTGGCCTCGATTCATCGAGAGCCCGCGCGCGAGTGGACTGTGGCCTCGTTGGCCAAAGGGTCGGGCATGTCGCGGTCCGCGTTCTCGGCCCGCTTCACCGACTTGGTGGGGCAATCGGCCATGCAGTACCTGACGCGCTGGCGCATGCAGCTGGCCCGCACACACCTGCGGGGTCTCTCGGAGCCGTTGGCTTCGGTCGCTGAGCGCGTGGGCTACCGATCCGAGGCAGCGTTTTGCCGTGCGTTCAAGCGCGAGTTCGGGGTCTCACCCGGCAGCATCCGAAGCACCCCCTGAGGCGATGCCGTCGCTCGCGGTGCCGCGGGGCCCATGGCTACGCGCCGCGCAAGCGGCTCTACGCGCGGTCTGGCAGGGAGGCCGTCACACCGCTCTCCAAGGCCGCTCCGGTCGTTTACGCTTCCCCTCGTGTCGCAGGCACCCTCTGGATGCCGACACCGTGGGATCACCAATGCGCGCGCTACTCTTGATGCTCTGTGCTGTCGGCTGTGCACTGACCGCACCGCCCGCGGTCGCTCCCGAACTCGGCGGACCGACCGGGGTAGAATCCGCAACGGCACCCGACGGGGGCTCCGCGGCGGAGTCTGATCCCATCGCGGACGCCGAGGTCGGAATCAACTTTGGCGAGCGGACGATGCCCGGCACAACGGGCGATCTTCGGGTCTGGCTCTACGCCCCCGAGCCCATGCCCGAGGCGCCCCCCTGCGTTGTGATCGCCCCTGCCGGATCGAACATGATGACGGGCATGTCCTTGTCGCGGGGCGACCGCGACGAGCACGAGCCCTACGTCAAGGCGGGCTACGTGGTCGTCTCGTTCGACGTCGACGGCGTGATGCCCGAGGCGGCCACCGATGCCGACTTCCTCGCCGCGTACGAGACGTTCCGCCAGAGCGGTGGTGGCGTTGCCAACGCCAAGGCCGCGCTCGACGTTGCGCTGGAGGCGTACCCCAGCATCGACGACACCCGAATCTACGCAGCGGGGCACAGCTCCGCAGGGACCTTGGCGCTGCTGCTCGCCGCCGCCGAACCACGCATCGCAGCGGTCGCCAGCTTTGCCCCGGTCACGGACGTGCCGCTGTTGTTTGGCGCTGCCGACACCGCCAAGCTCAGCGCAGGAATCCCCGGGTTCTCCGAGTTTCTCACCGCGACATCACCCATCACGCACGCGCAGGCATTGGCAGCCAAGCCCGTCTTCTTGTTCCATGCCAAGGACGACGATGCCGTACCCGTGGCGCACACCAAGACCCTGCACGACGCGATGCAGCCGCGGCACGCCAGCTCCCGATACGAGGTTGTCGATACGGGAGGGCACTACCAGTCGATGATCGGCCCTGGTATCGCCGCCGCTGTCGCTTGGTTTGATGGCCTAGCTGGGCTTGGGGGCAAACCGCGTCATGAAGACGTGGATGAGCCCGGGCCAGTGGGCTCCTAACCACGCGCCGATCTTTCCGTACCAGGCCATCGTCCACTCGCGTCGGCGACTTGCGATGACGCGTGCGAAGACCCGCGCCGCCTTGTCGGCGGACCACATCACGCCCTTCGGCCTAGGGTCGCGGCGATCCTTGTGCAAGACCCCATCGTTGTCGACGCGCGCGATGTCGCTGTCGACAAAGGCGGGGTGGATGGTCGTGCACACGACCGGGCTGCCGTGAAGCTCCATGGATAGCGTCTGGCCCAGGGCGCGAAGCGCATACTTGGACGCGGCGTAGGCACCCTGACCCGGCATGGTGAGGTACGCCATCGTCGAGCCGATGAGCACGACTTGGCCTCCCGATTTTTGCAGGTGCGGCAGGCTTGCCCGCGCGGTCGATGCGGCGCCCACCACGTTCACCTCAAACTGACGCCGCCAGTGCGCGGCGGTCAGATCGGCGACCTTGCCCGAGACACCGATGCCAGCGTTGGCGATCGCAATGTCCAGCGAGCCCAGCTGGTCGACCACGCCTGCGACCGCTTGGGTGACCGCACCTTCGTCGGTGACGTCGCAGCCCACTGCAATGGCGCGACCTCCCGCGGCCTCAATCTCCGCTGCGACCGCGGCGATCTCTTCTCCACGTCGGGCCGACAACGCGACAGACGCACCCTGACGGGCAAGCTCCAAGGCGAGTGCGCGGCCAATTCCACTGCTGGCTCCCGTAATCCAGACGACCTTGTCCTCGAAGCGACCCATCCAATCGTGTGTAGCCCAACCAAGCGCCTCGGCGTGGGTAACCCGCGTAACCCAGCTACGTTCTTTGCCGCTGCGCGGGCCCGAAAACCCCGCCGCGACCTAGGAGAAGGCCCGTAGCGCGTTCTAAGGTATGCCGAGATAGGACACGATCGCGACCTCTCAGCGCGAGCATGTCCACGGTACGCCAAGGCGTCGTCGCGCTGTTCTGAGAATCGGAGCCGTATGTTTGCAGCCGCTCTTGTCATCGCCCTTGCCCCCACTGTCGCGCCGTCGGATCCCGCGGGGCACTCGCACGCGATGCCGCCCGAGTACCTCGACCCGGGCATCGAGCCGCCGCAGGGGGGCGGTGTCGCCGAGTACCCGCTCGCCGTGGCCTTCAACGAAGCCAGCCCCACCAACTTCACCGCGGGGGGAATCGTCGCCTACGACTACATCGTCGTGCATACGATGCAGGGCTACTACGGCGGATCGATCTCGTGGTTTCAAAACCCCGACGCGAACGTCTCGGCACACTTCGTGATTCGAAGCGAGGACGGCGAGATCACGCAGATGGTGCACCTCGCCGACCGAGCGTGGCACGTGGGAAACAACAACGCCTACGCCATCGGCATCGAGCACGAGGGCTTCATCGACGATGCGGAGTGGCTGACGTGGGCGATGTACGCCGAGTCGGCGCGATTGGCCCGCTGGATAGCCGACGATCGCGACATTCCGATCGACCGCGACCACATCGTGGGCCATGTCGAGTTGCCCGGGACCCATACCGACCCTGGGCCGCTGTGGGATTGGGATCTGTACATGGCGTTGGTCGAGGACGTCGTGCCCGGAGGCGTGGTGCAGGGCGTCGTCGTCGATGCAGCCCAGCCGTGCACCCTCACCGCCAACGTCGACACCTGGCTCAAGCGCACGGCCGAGTCCTCGGCGGTGCTGGCCGACGACGACAAGTGTTTGGTGCCCGCGGGCAGTACCATCGACTATCGCGCCGCGGGCAACGACATCGTGGGTCATCGGGTTCTCGAGATCGTCGACGCGGGGCCGTGCGAGGGCACGGAGCTGAGCGTGCAGCCCTTTGCCTTCTCCGATCACTACGACGGGTTCTGCGAAGCCGAGTCGCTCGCGGTGGCTGGGGTGGAGGTGACCCTGGGTGACTCGACGGTCGAGACCGACGCTGCGGGGCGCTTTGTGTTCTCAGGGGTCGAGCCCGGCTCGCACTTGGTTGAAGTCGCGGGTGGTGCGGCGTATCTCAACACGCAGCTCGAGGTGGATGTGCAGACGTTCCCCGGGGTGCGTGCCGTGCTGCCGCTCGAGCCCGTCCAGGATGGGGCCGATTCGGGCGATGACGATGGGGCGGATGATGAGAGCGGTGACGGCTCTCCGGGCGATGAGGGTGGCTCGGGTGATGGCGACGGGGCGGGTGGCGCCGAGACGGGTGCTGGGACGGGCGGGGGAACGGGCGAGGACGGTGGTCGATGGCTACCGCCTGCGCTCGACGACCAAGGCGGTTCTGCGTGTGCGTGTCGCAGCTCGGGTGATCGCTCGCAGGGATGGCTTTTTCTGCTCTTGCTCGTGGGTGTCTGCCGCCGCCGCGTGCGGTGCTAGTCGCTGTTGGGGTCCTCGCGGGACGCCACGACCGTGCGCCGATACGATCCTGGGGCTCGCGGCGTTGAGCCCCACGAGCCCGCCAAATTCCCGGGTCACACTTCGCGCCCTTGATGGCTCCCCATTCCGTGCAACGCGATCTCACCTGTGATCCAGACGCCATGGTCCGTCTGGCCCGTGCTGGGGATGTGCGCGCGCTGGAGCGCGCCAGCGTGTGCCTGGCGGGCCGGCTCGCGGGGGTGGCGAGACGCTGCTGCCGCACCGAAGAGGACGCCCGCGACGCCGTGCAAGAGACGTGGGTGTCGGCGTTGACGCATCTGGCGGACTTTCGCGGCGAGGGGACGGTCGAGGCCTGGCTGTCGGTGATGGTGAGTCGCGCGTGTGGTCGGAGCACGCGCGGGCGCAAGAACTCCCCCGCGCTGCACGACGCGAATGCAGACATCCCCTGCGTCTGTGATGACCCCGAGGCGCAGACGGTACGCACGCAGCGGCTGGAGCACCTGCGCGACATCCTGTTGGATGTGGCGCCGCAGGACAGTGTGCTGTTGTGGCTGGTCCTCGCCGAAGGCTGGACCGCGCCCGAGGCCGCGCATCGGCTGGGGATCCGGCCGGCGACGGCACGAAAGCGCCTGTCTCGACTGCGTGCACAAGTCCGGGCGCGCACGGTCACACAACCGAGTCGTGATGGCTCAACCGAGCATGTCACGCTTGATCGAGATCACAGAACGCAACTTTGACGACACGGTGATGGGCTCGGGCTCGGGGGTGGTCCTGCTCGAGGTCGGGGCGCCGCGGTGTGGCCCTTGCCGCGAGCTGCTTCGTGTCTTGGAGGCGGTTGCCGATGGGCTTGGGCCGGGCATCCGAATCGCGACGACCAATGCGGATGTCGAGGTCGAGCTTGCGGTGCGCCTGCGTATCCGCAGCCTCCCGACCCTCGTGGTGTTTCGGGACGGGGTGGAGGTGGAGCGAACCTCTGGATATGCGGGGAGCCGAGCCGTGCAGGCCATGGTTGCCAGGTACGAGCGCGACGCCGCGCCCGCATTTGCAGGGGGCGCAAGCGGGTGATGTACTTCGCGGCGTCATGACAGCCGCCATCGCCAGCGTTCGCACCCCCGACGACCAGTTCGAAGGGTTGTCTGGCTACGACTTTGAGCCGCACTACATCGACCCGCTGCCCGGGGGCACGGGGCTGCGGATGCACTACCTCGACGAGGGGCCCAAGGACGCGGAGCACACGTTCTTGTGCCTGCACGGCGAGCCCACGTGGTCGTACTTGTATCGCAAGATGATCCCCGTGTTTGTCGAGTCGGGCGCCCGGGTGGTGGCTCCCGACTTCTTCGGGTTTGGCCGGTCCGACAAGCCCACCGAAGACGACACGTACACGTTCGACTTCCATCTCGACTCGCTGGCCGCGTTTATCGAGCACCTCGGCTTGAAGAACGTCACCCTGGTCTGTCAGGACTGGGGAGGCCTGCTCGGTCTGACGCTTCCGATCCGGGTGCCGGGCTTGGTCTCGCGGCTGGTGATCATGAACACCGCGCTGGGGGTGGCACTCGGCCCCGTGACCAAGGGGTTCGCGGAGTGGCGGGACTACGTCAAGAACACGCCGGACTTTGACGTCGCAAAACTGATGCGGCGCTCGGTGCCAGGGATCACGGAGGCGGAGGCCGCGGCCTACGAGGCTCCGTTTGTCGACGCGAGCTACAAAGCGGGCGTGCGGACATTCCCCGCGATCGTGCCCGTGACTCCCGAGATGGGCGGCGTTGAGATCTCGCGCAAGGCCGCCTCGTTTTGGAGCACGCAGTGGGACGGGCCCACGTTCATGGCCGTGGGCGAGCAGGACCCAGTGCTCGGACCCAAGGTCATGAAGATGGTCCGCGGGATGATTCGTGGCTGCCCCGACCCGCTGATGCTGCCGCACGCCGGGCACTTCGTGCAGGAGTGCGGCGACGAGGTGGCTCGCGCCGCGCTGGCCGCGTTTGCGGCCAGCTGAGGCGCTGCGTTACTGGCAGGCGAGGTGCACGTCGACGACGTCGCCGTTGCGGATATCGCCGCCCGCAGCGATGTACGTGAACTCGGCGCGCTCGATCTCGCAGTTGCCGCGGTCGTCACAGCGTCGGTCGCGGACGTAGTCCAGATCGAGCGACAGCACGCCGCGCACGGCCAGGGGCTGCATCTCGTGGAAGTCGGCCGTCTTGTCGGCGTTGTGGTCGGCCCACAGCATCAGCTCCGAGAAGCGTGCATCTTTGACGTCGATCTTGCCGTCGCTGTTGTCGTCGAGCTCGCTCAACGCCATGAATCCGTCGGTGGCCCGAGCGCCGCTGCTCAGCCGCGTTCCTGAGCCGAACAACTCGCGGCCCGTTTCGATCGACCCGCTCCGGTCGAGGTCCAGTGCAAGCCATGGCGTGGCCGCCGCGGGCCAGTCGGTGGAGATGCAGCCGCCCGCGTCGTTGATGTCAAAGGTCGCCATCGGCGTCGCGGCCATCTGCACGGGAGCGCCATCGAAGGAGAGCACAAGCGGCGTGTTGCAGGCGCAGTAGTCCTGCCCAAACGTGGGCACTCCATCCTCGAGCGCGCAGGTCGCCTTCATCGGGCCACACGCTTCGCACTCGAAGCTCTTATCGTCTTCACCGCTGCAGAACCCGCAGTCGAGAACCTCGCCGAGTGAGCACTCCTCGGACTCCTGGCACTCGCCCCACAGCAGCTCCTCGCCGAACGTGTCGCAGAACTGCGTGCCGCTGCCGCCGCTTGCAAGCTCGCATGCCTGCGTGGCTTCGAACTCGTCGCAGGTCGGGTCGGTCATGGGCTCGTCGGGCGTCGCGGTCGGGTCGCCGCTCGGGTCCGAAGGCTCGTCCGTCGTATCGTTGTTGGTGACGTCGTCGTCGTCGTCGTCGTCGTTCTCGGATGCGACAGCGCTGTCATCACCCGCGACGTTCTCGTCTTCGATCGGCTCCTGCGTGTCGCAGGCCGAGAGCGCGAGAGGCAGCAGAGTCAGAGCAAGGGAGTAGCCAAGTCGCATACAGACAAGTCTTTCCCCAAGCGCGAGTTTGGTTCCCCGTGGATCCCACAAACGGAGATTGTCCCGCGCAAGCGTCGCCAGAAGCGTTCCCAGGCCATTTTCGGGGGCGCCGAATTCGCGCATCCGTCGAGCCAGCGACCGCGTCAGCTTAGCGCGCGACGCAGTCCAGCGAGCGCTCGCCGACTCACGGGAGCCAGCACTCCGCTGCGGAGCTCGACGGTGTTCCCGCCCTCACCCGCATGAATCGCCACCACCGCCTCCAGCCGGACCAGCTCGCTGCGATGACAGCGAAAGAAGGCGCCCGGATCGCTCTGGGTCAGCTGCGCCTCCAGCTGGCCCAGGCCCTCCTCGAGCCAGTACTCCTTGCCTTCGTGGCAAAGCGCGGCGTACTTGCCGACGCCATGGAAGCGGTCGATCTGCTGGGGGTCGAAGAAGTAGACGCTCTTGCCCGAGGTCGCGCGCAGTCGCGGGCGCATCGTCGGCTCGCCTGCTCGCTGGCGGCGTCGCAGCTGTACCTCGTCGACCGCGGCGGCCAGTCGCGTGCGGGTCACGGGCTTGAGCAGGTAGTCGACGGCACGCACCTCAAACGCCCGGACGGCGTGCTCGTTATGGGCGGTCACGAAGATGAGATCGCAGCCCACCGCGAGCTCGGCAAAGGCCATGCCGTCCATCCGCGGCATCTCGATGTCGGCAAACACCAGGTCGGGCTCGAGGGCCGCGAGCATGTCTTGGGCCTGCACCCCGTCGACAGCCTGCCCGACGACTTCGATGTCGCCACGCTCGTCGAGCAGCCGCTGCAGCCTTCGTCGGGCGGGCTCTTCATCGTCGACGATCAGCGTACGAAGGATCATGATGGGTCCACGCGTCCTTGGGGGTCGGGAACCGCGAAGCGCACGGTGAACCCGCCGTCGTCGCGCGGCCCTGCGTGGAGCTGTGCGGCGCCGCCGTAGTGCAGGGTGAGGCGCCGACGCAGGTTGTCCAACGCGCTCCCCTGCCCACCGCTGCCGGAGGCGCCAGACCCCGTGTTGGCGACCGTGATGCTCACGGCTGGCTCGGGTGTCTGCGCGACCGTGGCCCGAATCGTCACCTCGGCGCCGTCCGGATCGGTCGCGACGCCGTGGGTCACCGCGTTTTCCACCAGCGGTTGCAGCGACAACCGCGGTACGAGGCAGCTCCGCAGCGGAGCGGGCACATCGACGTGCGCGCGAAGCCTCGAACCGAATCGTAGACCCTGCAAGTCGAGGTAGTGCTCGACGGCCTCGACCTCGCGCCCCAGCGGCACCAGCTCGGCGTCGCCCGACATGGAGTAGCGCAGCAGGTCTGCCAGGTGCCCCACTGCGTCGACCGCCTGCGGGGGCCGAGTTTCGATGAGGTCGACGACCGTGTTGAGCGCGTTGAACAAAAAGTGCGGGTTGAGGTGCGCCTGCAGTGCCCGGAGCTCGGCCGTCGCGGCGTCGTGCTTGGCCGTTGCCGTGGCGAGCCGCTCCGCAAACAGCCGGTGGCGAAGCTTGTCTTGGACCGCCACCACGGCTGCGACCGTTGCTGTGGACACCGCCGCGATGATCACACCGTGGACCCAGAACTCACTCGCTTGATAGCCAAATAGCGTGCCTTGTGAGGCCAGGAGCGCGACCCCAGCACCGAGCACCACCGACACCGCGAGGGTGGCGATGGCGATGCGCCCCAAGCGGGACGAGGACATGGTGCGCGCGACACCGTGCACAACGATCGCGGTGCCACCGATGTACAGCGAGGCCAGCGCGTTGAACCCAAACTGGGCCGCGACGTCGGAGCTCGTGGCGCGAATCGGACCCGCGAGGATCGTGGTGCCGATCGTCAGCAGCACGGGAACGATGATGAACGCCCACCAAGACTTGGCCAGGTCCGCTCGCCACTGACTCGCTACCGCGGTGGTCTCCAATGGGGGCACGTTCGGGGTCTCCGGGGCGCAGTCGCAGCCTCTCACCGACGCCCGCGGATTCGCCAGTACAAAGCGCACGTCAGCCGGTTTGCTTCGTCATGGAAGAGCCGATGGCGGCCCCCACTCCAAGCGCTCCAGGCCAGGCCCCTCGAGCGTGCGGAGAAACTCCACGATCGATGCGACCTCGTCGTCCGTCAGCGGTGCAAGCGCGTCCAGGATAGGGTCGTGGCCGACCTGCGCGGTCGCGCCATCGCTGTGGTGTTTGATGACGGCGGCCAGCGAAGCCTCGGCGCCATGGTGAAAGAACGGCGACGTGCGTGTGACACGACGCAGCGGCGGCGTCAGGAATGCGCCATGGTCGGCGTCGTTTCCTGTGACCTCAGCGCGACCGCGGTCAAAGACCTCGCCATCCTCGTCGAATTCCATGAGCGACAGGTTGTGGAACTGAAAGTCGCTCAGCATCGGGCCGTGATGGCAGGCAATGCATGCGCCGTCGCCCATGAACAGCGCCAACCCTTCGAGCGCCGCGTCACTCAGCGCTTCGTCCTCGCCTCGGTTCCAGCGGTCGAACGCGGATTCACCGGTCTGTGCATCGGCGACGAACACGGCCAACGCCATGCCCGTCCACAACCACGAATCCGCTGCGTCCGCGGATTCGGCGTCGACGTCGAACGCGGCGTCGTACAGGGGGAGGTATCCGGGCAGCTCGACCTGTAGCTTGGTATGCAGTTGTTCCCGCGCCGCGTCCTCCCCCAGCGCCCAGACATCGGCCTCGCTGCCCTTGGGCAGGTCGGTGAGATCCATGTTGGCCTCTGCAAACGGGCGGGTCATCGAGGCGATGAGATCGGACTCCGAGCCATCCCAGTGCAAGGTCGGGGCGAACACGATGTTCAGCAAGCTCGGCGTATGTCGCGGCAACGGCAGGTTGAGCTCGGGCAGGCTGCGCGAGGGGAGGTCGCGTGGCGTGTTGGATTGAAAGTCCGAGATCGGCAGGTGGCACGTCGCGCAAGCCACGGTGCCGCTACTCGACAGTCGGGCGTCGTAGAACAAGGCGCGACCCAGCTCGCGTTTTTCGGCTGTGCGCGGGTTGCCGGGCCACGGTGCGAGCTCGGGCAGCGGCGGTAGGGCGGCGACGCGGAGCCCAGAGGCGTCATCGATCGGCCACGCGGTGTCCGACGCGCCGTCGGCCGTTCCCTCGTCGGCCATGGCGATGGGATCGTCTGAATCCTCCGATGCGCAGCTTGCGAGCGCCGCGATGAGCGCGAAACGTCTCCAGATCACGGCACCACCAGGATCGTGTCGACGAACGACCCGCCGATGTCCTCGGGGTCGGCACGGTTTGTCAGCGTGACCGTCGCGTCGGCCCCAGCCACGTTGACCCGGACCACCCCATTGGCGAACGACGGGTCCCCGTCGCGGATCTCATCCTGCGAGAGCGTGAACGCCGATAGCTCCCCGGCGACCGGAATCGGAACCGAGTCGAGGTCGGTGCTGGCAGGGTCGATCGGCGTTTCGGTATAGACGATCAGGGACACGTCGTACGGGCCGTCGGGCACCGCGACATCAAACGTCGCGGTGATCGAGAGATCGTCGGGCACGGTCCCCCAGTGCACGGCCAGGGGTAAATCCAGCCCTTGGGCGAAGCCGCCCTCAAACACCGCGGCGTAGAACGTCTTGCCCGCAACATATGCCTGCGGATGCTCCACGATGGAGCCCGCCGCGGTGAGGAACGCGAGCTGGCCGTCGATGGCGACCATCGGGGCTTCGAGGTGGATATGCGACGTCGCTTCGCTGGTGGAGTCTTCGCCTGTGGAGCCGTCGGTACTTCCCTCGCTGTCGTGCGCTCCGCTGGTCGATGTTCCATCGACTGCCGCGTCGCTTGAGCTTGTGGTGCACGCGGTCAACCCAAGCAGGCCTGCCGCACAAATCGCGCCTTGTCTCTGTATGGACATCGGCGTTCCTAAAAGATCATCACGAAGTTCAGGTCGACCGTCAGGCCGCCGACGTCCTCGTCCTGGACGTTGACCTCGACACAGCCGGGTCCGATACCATCGACGGCGACGAGATCGCCCAAGTCCGGGCCGGCCCCGTCGAAGTTGGCGTTGTCGTCGAGAAAGCCGGTCAGGAAATAGGTTCCGGGTCCCACGTCCTCGAAGGCAAACGCGACGCTGGCACCGTTTGCGGAGAGGTCTGCGTCTTGCAACTCAACCCCGTGCTCGGAAACGCCGCCCGCGTCACAGGACGCGAGCAGCGACAGGTACAGCGTGCCGACCGCGTCGTTCCCTTCGCCCGGAGCCACGGACCGCAACACGCTGCCCGACACCGCGTGGGCCGATCCCGAACCGGTGTCGCCGTCAGTGTCGGCGTCGGTGTCGGTGTCGGTGCCCGGGGCCCCCGACGTATCGGCGTCGTCGTCGCCTGACGTGGACGCATCGCTGTCCGTCGGACTCGGCGGCGAGTCGCTGCCGTCTACGTCGCCCGTGTCTTCGTCATCTGCATTGCCGTCGGTGTTTGCGCCGTCGCCGTGCGCGGCGCCCGTGTCGGTCGAACCCCCCGACGACGTCGACGAGTCAGAATCGGAGCAGGCTGCCGTGGCGATGCACAACAGGAGCACCGCGGTGCCACGAATCGGGCGAGAGAAAAGGTCCATTGGCGGACCGATAGCACTCGCAGGAGCGACTCAAACGGCCCCCAGAACGAGCGGTGTCAAATTCGGAGTCGGCGGTCTCGCTGACGGCACCAGCGGGACCGGCTGCGGGCGCCCGCTGGGGCAAGACCCGGCTGTCCCCGGGCGCCTGTGAACCTCAACCGGCTATTGATTTGAGACCATGACCCAGCCGTTAACAAAGTCGGTCGAGTTCAGGTCGAAGCCCCCTGAGTTGTCTACACAAAGGCCCACATTCCAGCTACCGGCGCCTGGGACGGTCGAGGCCGATGCCGACGTGGTGCGCGCGACGTTGTCCCATTCCGCGATGATGTACCCGGCCACAAAATTCTGAATAGCACCACCCCCGCTCGGTTGGAGGCACAACCCGACGCGCCCGTGGGTTGTGGCACCGAGGGCCTGGACGCCGAGTGCGCCCGAAGCAACCCCGGTGAGCTGTTGCGTTGCGGTTGTGGTCACCAGGGCCGTCGGCCCGGCCCACGCATAGTCCGAGTTGCCAGCGGCGATCGTCCCGATGAAGCCGGACCACGGGACGATTGTGACGATGCCGGTCTCGCCCGGTGCACCGGTCGCTCCGTCTTGGCCTGCGGGGCCGGCGGGTCCAGCGGCGCCGTCACTTCCGTCCTGTCCGGAGGGGCCGGTGGGGCCCGCCGGTCCAACGGCGCCATCGTTTCCGTCCTGTCCAGCGGGCCCAACGGGTCCGATAGCGCCATCGTTTCCGTTCTGTCCGGCAGGTCCCGTGGCGCCATCATTTCCGTTCTGTCCGGCGGGGCCAACAGTGCCGTCGTTTCCGTTTTGTCCGGTGGGACCCGCGGGTCCAGCAGGTCCAGCAGGTCCAGCAGGGCCAACAGGTCCAGCAGGTCCAACAGTTCCAACAGGTCCAGCGATCCCTGGAGGTCCCATCGGCCCAGCGGGGCCGGTAGCTCCGTCCTGTCCAGCGGGGCCAATAGCTCCATCAGGCCCAGTCGGCCCGATGTGCCCTGTTGGCTCGCCGACCCACTCGCCCGACGCGTTGATGACCTCTCCGTACTCTTGAATCGACACGGAGATCGGTTCGATGTCCCCTCGCGCATCGTTGGCGATCCGCGCGAACGGCACGCTGCCGATCTGACTGCGGGGCGTCATCTCGACGTCATCTCCAACCGTCATCCCGACCCAAAGGTCGTCAGTCGAGCGCAGGACCGCGTCCAGGTCTGAGTCGTCCAGACCCAGCGAGAACTGGCCATCATTGAACGCCACGTTCATGGCTGCGGATGTCCACAGTACGGCGCCGCCCACTGGCGAGTCATAGATCGTCATCACCACCGGCAACGTGTCGTTGACGACGTAGCCCTGGTCATCTCGGAGCACACCTTGCTGCTGCATGACATCCGGTGTGGCCAAGGCTGTGGTACCCCACCCGACCAGGCTGAGTGCTCCGAGCAGTGTGACAAAGTTTGATCGTTTCATGGTGTGTCTCCCATCGCCCCTGACAGGCCGCCCCGAAGTCGGTACAGCTGCGAAGCGTGAATCCCTTGGTTGATGGTTGGCTGGCCGAATGTGAAGTTCAGGTGATACGTCTGGCTGGATGCCTGGCGACCGGCGCCAACGAACTGCGCCTCCGCCTGCGGTTGTATTGCAGGGGCGCCCGTGCTCGACCCCTCGGTGCCCTCCGTGCCCATGCTCGTGCTGCCGTTGCCCCCAGAATCGTCCACGTTCGGCAACGTGCCGCCTCCCGAGGTGTCCACGGCCCCTGTTTCGCTAGCCCCGGTACCCGCACCAGTGACGGCGCCGGCCTCGGCTGACCCGACGTCATCGAACACGCTGGAGCCGTCGTCCCCACAGGCGGATAGCACAAACACTGCGAGCCAAACGCTGCGCCTGCCCCAGTGAGGGCTTGGGCGTTCAGAATGCGGTCGGTGTTCTCCAGCCGGAGGTTGCGCCTGGCTCCGACTGCGTAGGGGTATTTCGTGTGGACTATAGTTGTGTCGCTGATCGCAAGTTCTCTTCATCGAATCTCCATTGTGGTTGATCTCGGCTCTCAAGTTGTTGTTCCGCGCGTCGAGTGGCGGTTCACGAGAATCCCACAAGTGGTCGAATTCGGTACGCTAGAGCAGAATTGTGATGGTCGTCCGCAGTGGGCAACCGCAGGCTATAAGTGCGTCATGCCAGGCGATCCCTCCTCGTCGGACGATGTGCTGCTAGAGGCTGCAAGGGCGGGCGACAAAGTCGCTCACCGGGCCCTATTTTTGCGGCACTTCAGCGCTGTCCGCAGCGTCGTTGCAAGGCTGCGCGACGAAGTTGCGGACGACATCATGCAATCCACCTTCTTGGTGCTTTGTCAGCCGAACCAAGGGAACTACACAGGCAAGGGCTCTCTGCCGGCGTTTCTCAGAGGGGTCGCTCACAAGCTCATGTTCAAGTACTTCCGAGAGTCGGTACGGGTCCAGCGACTTGCCGACAAGCTGACATGGCTGCCCGTTGATCCCGCTCGATCGGCGCGTGGGGCTCTCATAGATGAGGAACAGCGGCGGCTCCTGGCAGCTGCAGTGCGGCGGCTCGACTTCGACGCCCAACTGGTTGTCTTTTTGGGCTATTGGGAGAATCTGACTATGGCCGAGGTGGCCGAGGTGCTCGAGATTCCCGAAGGCACGGTCAAGTCCCGACTGAACCGAGCGAGATCGAAGCTGCGCGTTGCGCTCGAAGCCGCGGCCTCCTCCCCCGAGCTCGCCGAGACGACGGTACGCTCGCTGGATTCCTGGGCCAGTGGCCTTGGCTTACAATTCGAACCCGGGTCCTAACGGGCCGAATTCGGGATCGTAGAGTCATCAAGGGAACCATCGGCGGCGCAACGGCACGTAGACACGTACACAGAAACCACGTGGCGACCCATGACTGACACGACCGAGGGCGACCTGACGATCGCTGCGCAGCAGCAGCGCAACCGACTCGACGAGGCGTTGTTCGGAGAACAGAGCGGACCCGTCCGAATCGGGCAGTACATCGTCCTTGCGACGCTTGGTGAGGGGGCTATGGGGACTGTCTACGAGGCGTTCGATACCGAACTCGACCGCAAAGTTGCTTTGAAGCAGCTCTCCGCGCCGAGCGGCCCGGACCTCGACGACCGACAAGAGCGTCTCGTCGCCGAGGCAACGCTGATGGCCCGCGTCGAGCACCCCAACGTCGTTGCCGTCTATCACGTGGTTGGCAATGCCAGCGAGACGTATCTCGTGATGCAGGTTGTCGTTGGAGTCACCCTGACGCATTGGCTCGCGACGCCGCGAAGCCGAGCGGAGCTGCTCGATGTGTTCGAACAGGCCGGCATGGGACTGGCCGCCGTTCACGAACACGGGATCGTGCATCGCGACTTCAAGCCCGACAACGTCCTGGTCAGCGAGGGCGGACGCACGTTCGTTACAGACTTTGGGCTTGCGAGACTTGTCGATATGTCCGCACCCAGACGAGACGGTCGACGAGCATCGGGCACCCCCGCGTACATGGCGCCAGAGACGACTCGGTCTTCCGTTCAGAAGCCGTCCTCAGACCAGTTCGGTTTCTCCGTCGCCCTCTGGGAAGCACTCTACGGCGAGCGTCCACCTGTTGGCGATTCGCGGGCCTCGGTAGGCACGGGCCGCGCCGCCCACCCGCCTCGGCCGGCCGTGCCCACATGGCTCCGCCGGGTGGTGGAGCGCGGTTTGGCACACGATCCCGACGAGCGCTGGCCGTCGATGCACGCTTTGCTGACCGCTCTCCGCGATGACCCAACTTCAAGACGTCGACGTCGGGTCGCGGCATCTGCGATCGTGGTCGTCGCCGGCTCCGCATTCGTTTGGCTCCGACACGTCGAAGCAGAGGCAGAGCGCAAGGTCATCGCTGCTTGCGAGGCGGAAGGGCAGGCGATTCAGGATGACTGGAACGAAGAAGCACGTGAGGCGGTGCGCCACGCCTTCGCGGCTACGGAGCTTCCGTTCGCTTCCGACATGAATCGTCTCGTCGAGCGTGAGTTGAGCGGGTTCGTCGACAGCTGGGCTCGGGCGCGGGTCGAAAACTGCCGTGCGGATGGACTTGGGCTGCGGGTCGATGAGGCCGAAGCGGCGGTCGTACGTGCGTGCCTGGACGAACGCCGGATGATGTTGAGAGCTACGCGTGATGCGCTTTCGAGCGCTTCTGCCCTCGAGGTTGAGAACGCAGGACTCCTCATGGCATCACTGCCCGTCGTCGACCACTGTCAGGATTCGAGAGTACGTCCGGTTCACGTCGATCTCGGGGCCAATCCGGCCGACCGCGCCAAGGCTGAGGAGATACTGGGCCTATTGGCCCGGGCGGCCACGCAGGAAGAACTCCTGGCGTTTGAGCCAGCCCTTGGCCTTATCGACCTCGCATCGGAGCGGGCAGAGAGCTTGGGATGGGAGCCATTGCGTCTGAGAACGTCGAACCGACGCGGGTGGCTCGAGCATCGGCTGCAGCAAAACTCGGCGGCGGAAGCGACGCTCGAAGCGAGCTTTTTTGCCGCGTTGCGGGCGGGAAACAAAGAGGAAGCTGGTCTCGCGGCATCTGGTCTCCTCTCGGTGGTCGGTGTCGAGCGTGCCCGAATCACGGACGCAGTGCGCTGGGAGAAAGCAGCGCTCGCGCTTCTGGATGCCGCCGGAGCGTCGACCACTGACATCCGCCGCGCGGATGTTCGCCACGCCGCGGCGCGGGTCTACCGAGACAGCGCCGAGCACGGCGGCGCGGTCGAGGCCGCGACCGACGCTGTTCGGATCTACAAGCAGAACCTTCGAGCCAATCATCCTGCTTTGGCCGGACCGTACAACACGCTGGGAATCGTGTATCAGCACGCAGGAAAGTTCGAGGAGAGCCTTGTGGCGTATGAGCATGCCCTGGCCCTGATCAACGGTTCTTTCGGGCGGTTCCACCCGCGTGCCGCGGCTGTGCTGAGCAATCTCGGAAACGTATGCTCGGAGCTCGGAGATTTCGGGCCGGCGCGTGATTACTACGAGCGGGCGATCGGGGTGCTCGAAGCCATCGGGCCGCAGGCGCTAGGGGAGTTGGGGGCGGCCCTGCTCGGCTTGGCGATCTTCCACAAGCGACGGGGGAGGTACGCGCAGGCCCGAGCGACGGTGGGTCAAGCGATCGAGTTGTTTCGCAAGAAGTACGGTGAGACGGACCCGCGAGTTGGCGGAGGGGTCGCATTGCTCGGCGACATTGCCTCAGCAGAGGGACTCTACGAAGAAGCGCTGGGGCATCATTCGATGGTGGTCACCCTGTTTGAGGCTTCCCTGGGCCGAGAACACCCGAATTATGGGAACGCGGTCGGCAATCGAGGGCACGCGCTCCAAAGACTCGGCCGTCACGAGGAGGCCTTGATCGCGTTCGAGCGCGCTTTGTCTGTTGTCGAGAAGAGTCTTGGCGCAGAGCACCCCGACATGGCCTTGTGGCTGCAAGACTCTGGAATCAGTCGGCGCGCGTTGGGGGACCTGCAGGGGGGCCTCGCATTGCACACCCAGGCTCTGGGCCTCCACGAAAAGAACCATGGAACGGGCAGTGCCAAACTGGTGGATCCGCTTCAGAGCATCGGGTTGCTGCATTTGGAGCTTGGAGCACAGAACGCCGCGCACGCCTACTTCGAGAGAGCGAGGAAGATCTACGCCGCGAGCGGTCAGACCGAGCCCGCAATTTTGGGCGGGATACTGTTTGGATTGGCCCGGTCAACTGCAGGCGACCGAGTCCTAGCAGAAGAAACAGCCTTGTCGGCGCGAGCCGAGTACGCGAAAGCGGGGACAGGTCAAAAGGATCGACTGGACGAAATTGACACCTGGCTCCGTGCCTTACCTTAGCTGCGGGCGCCCGCTACAGACTATCCATACAAGCGTCCGACTCCATGTCGACAAAGCAGGGGATCGCCGCGGCACCATACGGGCTCCACGCGTCGATCTGGTCCTTCTTGGTGAGGTCTGCTTTGCCTGCGAGCACGAGTTCCAGCGCGCCCACGATAGGGTCGGACCAGTCGGCGACCTTGATGCCGACGCGTGTGTTGCTCGAGGTCCGGTCCAGGGCGCCATACGTGCCCATGTAGTCGACTCCGAACACGATGACCTTGTCGCCCACGCTCATCCCGTTGGCGCCTTCGACCACAACGAACTTCTGCTTGTTGAAGCTCTCGGGCTTGCTGCCTTCTTCTGGCTTGAGGGGAACGCTTCGGAACGTCTTTTCGACCTCGACGCGGGCCGAGACCACCCACGGCTCTCCGCGGGTCTCAGGGTTGTCGGCGGCCACCTTTTTGACGTCGCGCACGGTGCCTCCGAGTACGAGCGCGTACTCGCCACCAAGAATGTGTTGGGCGGGTGCCCAAAACATGTGCCCGAGCGTGACGGCATCCGATGTGTCGACGTCGCCCTCGGTGATCCCGGCGAGCGCTGCATCCTTGGTCCAGTCGACCGCTTTGGGGTCTTCTTTGGCGGGGGCTGCCTTTGGGGGAGTGACCTCTGTGGGGGCGACCTCTGTGGGGGCGACGTTTGGCCCTTCAACCTTCTTGGGCGCATCAACCTTCGCGGGCGGCTTCGGTTCATCGGCTTTGGCGGGGGCCGCTTTTGGTGCTTCGGCCTTCTTGGGCGCAGTCGCCTTGGCTGGCTTTGGATTGTCCGCCTTGTGCGTGCTTGCCGAGGCCGCATCTTTGGGTTGATCACAACCGGCCAAGCAAAGGAACGCAGCCGTGGCAACCTGAGAGGCTCGCATGCGTAGCAAGCTACCACCGTGCCCGCTCGGCAAGCCGCGGGAGGTGGGGCGGGGGCGACCAAAACGGACGGCTCGTGCACCGCTCGCGGCCACCAAACAATGTGAACTTGAAGTAGGCTAACGGCGTGCGAGCGCGGGTTTGGACGATCATCGCAGGGGTGTGTGCGTGCGGGGCCGGCTCCTGCACGCCGCAGCCCACGGCCGAAAAGCCGTCGTCTGCCACCCCGGCCAAACCGCTCGAGGCCGCAGCCACAAAGGCGCCAGTGCGCGGTAGTGGCCAGTGCGAGGCCGTGACCAAAGAGTACCGCGTGGCTCGGGATGCGCTGAACCAGTGCAAGCGCGACAATGACTGCGCCGAGAGTTGGCCCGGGCTATGCCCCGAGGGTCCGTTCTACATCGAACGCGACAGCAACCTCGCGCAGCTACGGGCGCTGGGCACCAAAGTTGCGGCGGCGTGTGGGGAGCCCGACTGCGAGCAGCCGCCGAGACTGGGCATCGCGCACTGCGAGGCGAATCGATGCCAACCTGGGCGGGCCGACCCACCGAAATCCGACGCCGAGGACTGCTGGGACTACCGAGAGACCCATCTCGAGCCGAAGGCCTGGACCTCGGCTGAGACGGCGACCGCGATCCAGGGCATCACGCCCCACCTGGTGATCTCTCCGGCCCAGGCGGGCACGCTACGGATGACGATCGACTGGCCCGAGGCCTGTGCCGACTGCAAGCTCTTGGTCTCGGAGCACAACAGTGGGATGGCGCGCCTCGTCGAGTCCACGGTGACCTCGACCGAGACGATCAAGCGCGGGGCCGAGACGATTCGTCGCGAGCATCTCGAGTTCGCCGTCACGCCCGGGCCGTATCACCTGATCGGCAAGGCAGCAGCTGTCGTCGACTACAGGCTCGAGACAGATCTTCAACCTCCATCGGTCACGCGTCACGGCACCGCGTGGGCGCGGCTGTGTGAGGGGTAGGGCGACGTGGCGCGACCCGAGCTGAGCACGCTGCTGGGAAACCCGGATGCCGCGCGAGGTCTGCTGACGGACTTCGCGATGGATATGACGGTGACCTTCCACCCGGATGGTGGGCTGCCGACGGCGGAGCGGGGGCTCGAGTGGAGCTTGCGGGTCCAAGCCAACCGGCTGTGCCTGCTGTCGTGGCACTCGCAGGTTGACCTCGAGGTCGACGGCCCCGCGAGGGTCGAGCTGGCCCACGCCGCAATCGCAGCGGCGCAGGAGGGCTCGCAGTGGGCCCCAGCCGACACCGCGATCGGTCGCACGATGTCTGTCGTTGGCCTTCGGATCTGGCCGCCGGGTTTGACCGCAGATGCTGAGTTGAAGCGTGAGGCGAGGCTCGAACTCAACAGTTGCGCGCCGATGGACTGCGCGGCACCGCACTGGGCGAAGCTGCTCCAAGCGCTCCGAGGCACCCTCTCCGGGCACGCCAGCGCGCAGGACGATCAGAGCCTGGCTTGGCTCGCGCAGCACTGTGCGCTGTAACGATGTGTTGGCGGGTACCAATGCCCCGCACCAAGACGATGCTCACGACGGGCGCCGCAATTCGGGAGCGGGCTCCGCGTAGGCGCTAGGCCCATCTGTGACGCCGTATTGTCGAGACGGGCGAGGCACCACACATCGTCAGCAGTGGAAAAGACCACCACTCCCCAGTAGACCAACGTCATGTCGGTAACCGACAATAGTCCTATGGCGTTGCTGCCACGGTAAGGCGGCGCGAGGCAGGCAATCATGAGATTGGCGGACGAGACCGGAGGCGATGCGCCCTCGCCCAGCGAGCGGGGGAACGACGGCCCTCGCCCGCCCGGTCAGGCGGCGGTGCCCGACTCCGAACCTCGAGCGGGTGTTCGCAAGATCCTGTTCGATGCCGACGCCGCGGTCCAAGCCGATGAGGTGGGGCACACGGGAGCGCAGGACTCCGCAAGCGGACCCGACTCCGCTACGCCCAACCGACTGGACCCACCCGAGCTCATTGCTGGCGCCACGCCGCCGCCCGTCGCGTTGGCCCTGTTCGATTCGTCGGAAGACGGCAGGCCCCTCATCACGACGCGCCGCAGGGAGACAAAGGTTGCGGTCGGCCAGACGGTGGGGCGCTACGTCGTCCTTCGGCGCTTGGCGGTCGGGGGGATGGGCGCGGTGTATGCCGCCTACGATCCGGAACTCGATCGCAAGGTTGCGCTCAAGGTGCTTCGGGTTCGCAACCGCAAGCATCGCGCGGCGATCGTGCGAGAAACCGCGCGGCTTGTTCGCGAGTCCCGAGCCATGGCCAAGGTCTCGCACCCGAACGTCGTCGCCGTTTTTGACGTTGGCACGTTCGAGGCCAGCGTCTTTATTGCGATGGAGCTGGTCGAGGGGATGACCCTTCGCGCGTGGCTCAAGAAGGCCACGCGCACCTGGCGAGAGATCGTCGACGTCATGGTCCCCGCGGGTCGGGGGTTGGACGCGGCCCACAAAGCAGGGCTCGTGCATCGCGACGTCAAACCCAGCAATGTGCTGGTCGGTGACGATGGGCGCGTCTACGTGACGGACTTCGGACTTGCCCGGTCCACGCTCGATGGGGCTGGATCTCCCGTCAGTGTCAGCCCAGACCCCGATGAGGGGGTGATCGTAGGCAACCGATTCGAGACGTCGGAACAGGTCACTGGCGATGGCCTCATCGTCGGGACGCCCGCGTTCATGGCTCCGGAGCAAGCGTTCGGAAAGCCTACCGACGCACGCACCGACCAGTTCGGGTTTTGCGCGACCCTGTATCACGCGCTGTACGGCGAGCTCCCGTACCCCAAGAGCAAGAAGCAGCAGACTCCAGATTACAGCCGCCTTCGAGACGCGCCGGCCAACTCCGGAGTCCCCGCTTGGCTCCGCAAGGTGGTGCTGCGTGGCCTCAGTATCGATCCTGGCGAGCGGCACGAGTCGATGTCTGCGCTCTTCGATCGGCTGACATCCGATCCATCCCGGATGTGGCGGTCGCGCATCCTGGTCGCCAGCGGGCTCATCATGTTGGTTCTCAGCACGTGGGGCTACGCGCGCGGGATTGACCCCCCAACCGGGTGCGATACCGAAGACCCGCGCCTGGCCGATGTCTGGGGCCCCAGCCGCAGGGAGCAGGCGCGGCAAGCGTTTGCTGCCCTCGACAACTCCTTTGCCTCTGCCACCTGGACTCGGATCGACGACCGTATGGCGTCGTTCACCGACGGATGGGGCAAGGCCCGGCATCAGGCATGCGTAGCGACACAGTCGGGGCATCAGTCTGCGATCACACTCGACCGCCGCATGTGGTGCTTGGAACGGGCCCTGGATCAGGCCGACGGTATCGCGGCGGTGTTCGCCGAGGCCGACATCAAGGTCGCGACCCGAGCGGTGTCGACGCTGGGTGGTCTGCCGCCGATCGCTGACTGCGCCAACGTTGAAAAGCTTCTCGAAGCCAGCGGGCCGCCCGAGGACCCTCAGACGCGGGATGCGGTCGCGGCCGCTCGAGCGCAGCTCGCCAATGGCAACGCGCTGATCGTCGTGGGGCGTTACACGGCGGCCATGGCGTTTGCGCGCGAGGCTCTCGCGGGTGCTGAAGCGATCAACTACGCACCGTTGATGGCGCGCGCGCACCTGCTCATGGGTCGGCTGCACGTGCAGCAGGGCGAGCCCGAGCTGGCCGCCGATCAGCTGCACGAGGCGCTGTTCGCGGCCGAGCGAGCACAGCTCGATGGCGTGCGCGCCGACGTGCTGCTGCAGTTGGTTCACGTCGCTCTGGGCATGGAGCTGGATACCGACGCTGGTCGCACGTGGGCAGAGCTCGCCAGCGCCGTGCTCGAGCGTCGCGGGTCTCCCGAACCGCAGCGTCGGGCCACGCAGTTCGAGCGGCAGAGTGAGCTCGAGATGCGCCTGGGCAACTACGAGCTCGCGCTCGAGTTTGAGCTCAAAGCGCTCGATGTCCGCAAGGCCATCGAGCCACCCGACTCGAGCATGGCGGCCAACTACCACAACATTGGTGCCATCTACTCCCAGATGGGCGACGAGGTCGCCGCCATCGACTACACCCAGCGCGCGCTCGCCCAAGTCGAGGACAAGTTCGGGCCCGAACACCCCAATGCCGCGCACATTCTTAGCTCGCTCGCGCGGTCGCACACGATCCTGGGGCAGCACGAGGAGGCGATCGCGTTGCTCGAGCACGCGCTCGCAGTCGATATTGCCGCGCTCGGCGATACGCACCCCAAGACGGCTCAAGTGCGCGCGACGATCGCGTTTTCACTGTCGTCCGTATCGCGCTTCGCAGAGGCACGGGCGATGCTGCTCCGCGCAGAGAAAGACACCCGGGCGGTCGTGGGCCCTAACGATCCGTGGCTCAAGAACATGGAGTACACGCACGGCTGGATCTCCCAGGGCCAGGGCCGTTTCGAAGAAGCGCTGGGCTACTTCCAGCGGGCCAAGGCCAATGCAATAGAGATCTACGGGGCCGACAACGCAGCGGTCAGTGCTCACATCGATGGTATTGCCGAGGCGCTGGTCGCCTTGAACCGACCGCACGAGGCCATCGAGCAGTACGAGCTGGCGATCGCGCTGGTGAAGACCACGGCGCCTGATTCGTTCAAGATGGGATACCACCTCAAAGGGCTGGGCACGGCGCAGCTCCGCTCGGGCATGCTCGAGGACGCCGTCGGCAACTTGGAGGTCGCCCTCAAGATGCTCGAGAAGCACAGCAAAGACACACGAGCGCTCGGTCGCACGCGCGCCGCACTGGCTGAGGCACTTTGGGATATGCCGGGCAAACGCGAGCGGGCCCTGGGCCTGGCCGAGCAAGCTCAGGCGGAGCTGTCCTTCGACCACGCTCGCAAGCGCAAAGATCTGACGACGACGCTCGACTGGCTCGATGCGCACGCCCCCTGAATCGGTGGATGACGCACGGCCCGCCGTGTGAAACAGTGTGTGGCATGTGCCTTAGTAGCGTCCCTCGCTTGCTTGTTTCGCTCTCAATCCTTGCGGTTACCGCTTGCGGCGACGACGGCTCTGCGGGCGATGACAGCACGACCGCGGCCACCAGCACGGGGGCGAGCGCCAACACAGACTCCAACGCCGACGACCCCAGTGCGGACGACGCCAGCGTAGACGACGCCAGCGCGGACGATACGAGCGCAGACACGAGCGCAGACACGAGCACGGACGCTGGAGGGGGGACGCTGGACGGCAGCTCGGACGGGGGCGCTACGACGGATGGGTCGGGAGGCACCGACGAGGGGAGCTCGGGCGACACGGACGGGGGCAGCAGCTCAGGCGAGGGCGGCGAGAGCACGGGAGCGATCGACTGCATGGCGTGCCAGGAGGCCGCGGTCGAGGGGAACTGTGCGGCGGCCATCGATGCGTGCTTCGGCGATATGGAGTGCGCGGCCTTCGTCGGCTGCGCACAGGCGTGTGGGGCCGACCAAGGGTGTGTCGGCGACTGCATCGACGCCTCCACCAAGGCCGCCCAGGCGCTCTTCGACGAGATCGGAATGTGCCTCGCCGTCGAGTGCCCCGGCTGCTTGTAGGCCTGCGCTCGGCGAAGTCGCTCAGCAGAAGTTGAAGAAGCCGGCGCCGAGCAAGCACCAGATCTCATCGTCGACGGTCAGGGTCACGTCGCTGTCGCCAACGGTGGTCATCAGCGGGCCGTCGCCGGGACCCAACGGACCCGCGTTTGTCGTGACGACACGCGGCGCAACGTCGGGCCCAAACGCCAACCCGTCCACGGACTCCACGTTGAGGATCTGCTGGTAGGAGCGGTCGTTTCGGATGAAGTTGACGAGGTATGCGTCGTCGGTCTCGCCCACCAGGTAGTGCTCTTGCGTGCCCGCGGCGATGGGGCTGTCGTCTGGGAGATCTTTGCCGACCAACGGGGTGACCACGGTGACGGTGACGTTCGGGTACAGCACGGGAGCCCCGTGCTCGAAGTTGCCGTTGTGGATGTCGGCCGAGTACTCGACGCTGTTGCCCAATCCGACATCGTCCAGCGAAAACGATCCGTTGGGGGCCAGTGAATAGTCACCCGAGCCGAAGTCGTCGGTGATCAGATTGTCCATCGCATCCCGCAGCTCGATGTGCGCCACCAGCTGCAAGTTGTGAGGGGCGCTGTACAACGGGATGTGCGCCAAGAAGTGGTTGTCTTGTCCGAAGAGCGCCATGCCGTGAAAACCGACCCGAGCCCCCGCGGTGCAGTTGTCGCAGACGGGGTCGGTCGGGATCTCCACGCCTTCGGTACCGCCCGTGCTACCGGAATCGGTACCCGTGGAGCCCGCGGTGCCGCCCGTGGAGTCCGTCGAACCCGTGGCGTCCGTGGAGCCGCCCGTCGAATCGGCCGCGGTGTCTGTCGAATCAGCAGCCGTGGGAGCGCTGGTCGCCGTCCCACCGTCCTCGGTGCTCTCGACCCCCGACACGGTGGTCGGCCCTGATACGCCCGAGGACCCAGTCGCCACCGCCGTGGTCGATTCGGTGGGGTCGTCGCCGCTGTCGTCGCCACACGCGAGTGGGGCGAGCAGAGCCAGGGACATCACGCAGACTCGAGCACGCATCGGCGGCGAGTCTACGCTGGATGCTCGGCGCTTGTCGCCGGCTAGTGCTTGCGAACGGTCTGAACCATGAAACCGGCGAACCGGTTGAGGCCGGACTCCATCAATGACCACTCGGCACGCTTGGCGATGTCGCCGAGCACGGGAATCCGAAGCACGCCCGGGTGCACCGTCACGATACGGATTCCGTCCGTTTGGATGACCTCGCCAAGTGCCTCGGCGCGGGCACGAGCCTCGGCGGGCGAATCAAAGCGAGTGCCGATGGCGGCCTCGTCGAAGGTATCCGACGTGCGCTGTGGGCCCCACGCGCGCTTGATCAGGTAGCGCACCGAGTCGCGGTTGTACGTGTCGAACACGATGTGGCCGCCGGGCTTGGTGACACGCGCCATCTCGGAGAGCGCTTTGTCGATCTCGCCGATGTGCGCGAGGACCTTGAACGAGTAGACGCAGTCGAACTCTTCGTCTTTGAACGGAAGCTCCGTCGCCGAGCCCTCGGTCACGTCAAGTCCGCGACGGCGGGCGTGCTCGAGCATTCCTGGAGAGATGTCGATGCCCCGCACGCTCTTGGCGAACTGCTGCACGCGGTCCATGATGAGACCCGTTCCGCAGCCGATCTCGAGCACATCGCCCCCAGTGGCAACGCGCTTGACGATCGCCGCAGCTTGGTCGTCGATGAGCTTGTGGTAGCCGCTGTCGCGACCCACATCGTAGCCCTGGGAGAATTCGTCGTAGTAGCTGCTGTTGTCTGCGGAAGTCATGAGAGGTCCTCGTAATGTTGCCTGTAAGCCGCGGCCATTTCGGTGGCCGAAAAACGCTCGGCGGCGAGTTGTTGTGCGGCGCGGCCGAGTCGCTGCATCCGCGCGGTATCGTGAATCAGGGCGGGAATCTCCCGAGCCGATTCGCGGAAGTCTTTCGGGTCGAGTGAGAGACCCACTTCGAGGTCTTGCTTGCGCCCCAGCGTGAGCAGCTCACCGACCGGTGCCGCGTCGACCACGGCCACGGGCACGCCCCGCGCCAGTCCCTCGATCAGCACAAACGGGATGTCGACCTTCTTGCGCGCGTGGCTGGCCAAATACAGCTGCAAGGCCGCGCGGTCGAACAGCTCGTTCATGCTCGACACCTCGCCGAGAAACGACACGCGACCGGCGGCGACGGCGGGCGCGAGTTCTTGGTCGAGCCGTCGCTTGACGCGCTCGTGCCCCTCTCCCTTGGGCCGTGTCGCGATCTCGAGCCGCCACTCTTCGGCGTCGGCAAGGCTCGCGGCCACATCGATCAATCGGTCGCCGACTTCTTCGTCGAGGTCGCCCGCAAAGAGGATCGAGCGCCGCTGTTCGATGGCCGGACCCGGAGCCTCCGCCAAGATCTCCACCCCGGGGTACACGCGTGCGACGCGATCCTCGGCGAGGCCCTGTGCGAGCAGCTGGTTGCGCCCCCAGTCCGAGGTTACGACCACCCGATCCAAGCGCGCGAGCAGGTTTGCCACGGACGCACATCCGGTGGACGCGGGGAGGGTTTGCAGCACGGCGCGGCTACGTGGGAATCGGCGCACGACCTCCAGCGCGGTGGCGGAGCCGCGGTTGGGCGCGAAGAAGCTGTGGATCGGAAGCTTCGACATCTGCGGCATGGCGATGTGCGCCAGCATCTTCATCTTGTTGGCCAGACTCGGCTGGTAGGCCATCGAGGTCGCAGCGATCACGCGGTCGCCGGCCGTCCGAACCGCGGCATCGGGGTCGCCGAAATAGACGACCTCAACCTCGCTGGGCATCGCCATCAGCATGTTGCGGACGAGTACGCTCGTGCCGTCTCGAAACGGCGCGCGGACGGGCTTGCACAACAACAGCCATGGACGAGCGTTGGACACGGCGACCGCGGGAGGATACATGCGCGCACCCAGCCTGGCGACGACGGGCCGACAAACGCGCTCCTAGAGCTTTTGTGAAGGTTCTGCCCGCCGTCGGGCTCTGCGAGCGCGGTGGCAGCCGGGTCGCGCTCCACCCTGGCGGGACTCAGCGCGCGGACTGCATCGTGGCGCTCGGTCTGGCACGGCGCGGGCGTCGCGGGCGGGGGCTCCACACAAAATCTTCGACGAGGAGACGGATCCGCAATCCGCGGAGACGTGAGGGGAGTCTACGACTTTAGAAGCGAGTCACTTCAGGCTCGGATCCTTCGAAAGGAACGCAGAGATGATTCCACAGTTGAGTCTAGTTGCCATTGTCGCGTCGCTGGCCAGCGGGCCCGTCGCAGAACGCCACGTCCATGACCCCGTTGAAACGGTCTCGGTCAGCGAACTTTCCGCGAAGAACAAGAAGGCGGTCTCCAAGCTGCTCGCGAAGCTCCGCAAGGAGTACAAAGAAGAGGGGCGCGAGAAGAAGGGGCTCGCGGCCCCTCCCGAGGCCGAGGAACTCAAGTGCACGCTCTATCCCAACGGTTTCGAGTGCTCCCATGAGAACTACTGGGTGAGCTGCAACTGGATCGAGGGGTGGTGCCAGGCCGCCGATGACTGGCCCGGCTGATCGCCGCTGATGCAACTTGCCCGCCTCGACCGATGGTCGGGT
>Ga0316189_10000786_pt1 | contig 31717 bp, 28 predicted proteins | sample LowCovwburrow_MG_FD_204930 | JGI IMG/M metagenome (GOLD analysis project Ga0316189, IMG submission 204930) | Coastal sediment microbial communities from Maine, United States - Lowes Cove worm burrow | ecosystem: Environmental > Aquatic > Marine > Coastal > Sediment | place: USA: Maine...
GATTGAATTCGCTACAGATATCAATCAGGTGATGTATGCTTATATAGATAGAAAGAAAAAACTACCGGTTACTACATTATTTAGAGCAATCGGTTTTGAAAGAGATAAAGATATTCTTGAAATATTCGATTTAGCGGAAGAAGTTAAGGTTTCTAAATCTGGACTTAAAAAAGTTATAGGGCGTAAATTAGCTGCACGTGTACTTAATACATGGCATGAAGATTTCGTAGATGAAGATACAGGAGAAGTTGTGTCAATTGAAAGAAACGAAATTGTTTTAGACCGCGACACTGTTGTTGATAAAGATAATATAGAAGAAATTCTTGAAGCAGGTGTGAAAACTATTCTTTTACACAAAGAAAGTGCTCAACAAGGAGATTATGCTATTATTCATAATACACTACAAAAAGATCCAACAAACTCTGAAAAAGAGGCTGTTGAACATATTTATAGACAACTTCGTAATGCTGAGCCGCCAGATGAGGAAACAGCAAGAGGTATTATCGATAAACTTTTCTTTAGTGATCAACGTTACAATTTAGGTGAAGTAGGTCGTTATAGAATGAATAAGAAATTACAGTTAGATATCGGAATGGATAAGCAAGTGCTTACCAAAGAAGATATCATAACTATCGTAAAATATTTAATCGAGCTAATCAATTCAAAAGCTGAGATTGATGATATTGATCACTTATCAAACCGTCGTGTACGTACAGTTGGTGAGCAATTATCATCTCAATTTGGTGTTGGTTTAGCACGTATGGCACGTACTATTCGTGAGCGTATGAACGTTCGTGATAATGAGGTGTTTACTCCAATAGATTTGATTAATGCTAAGACATTATCGTCAGTAATTAATTCATTCTTTGGTACAAACCAACTATCTCAATTTATGGATCAAACCAATCCATTAGCTGAGATTACTCACAAACGTCGTCTATCTGCATTAGGACCTGGAGGTTTATCTAGAGAGCGTGCAGGATTTGAGGTTCGTGATGTCCACTATACGCATTATGGACGTTTATGTCCTATTGAAACTCCTGAAGGACCAAACATTGGTTTGATTTCTTCACTTTCAGTGTTTGCGAAAGTGAATTCAATGGGATTCATTGAAACACCTTATCGTCCAGTTACAAATGGAGTAGTTGATATAAAAAGTGAGCCTATTTATTTGAGTGCCGAAGAAGAAGAAGAAAAAATGATTGCTCAGGCAACTATTGAAGTTGATGAGAATGGAAAAATTCTTCATGATAAAGTTATTGCACGTCAAGAAGGAGATTTTCCAGTAATTGACCCAAGTGGACTTCATTATACAGATGTTGCACCTAATCAAATTTCGTCTATTTCGGCTTCATTAATTCCGTTCTTGGAACATGATGATGCCAATAGAGCATTAATGGGATCAAACATGATGCGTCAAGCTGTACCTCTATTATTGCCACAATCACCTATAGTTGGTACTGGTTTAGAGCGTCAGGTAGCGTCAGATTCTAGAGTATTAGTTAATGCTCAAGGAGACGGTGTTGTTCAATATGTTGATGCAAATGAAATTGTAATTAAATACAACAGAACAGAAGAAGAAGCTTTAGTAAGCTTTGAATCTGATACTAAAACATATCCTTTAACAAAATTCAGAAAAACAAATCAAGGAACTTCAGTAAACTTAAAACCAATTGTGGTTAAAGGTGATAAAGTTACAAAAGGACAAGTTTTGTGCGAGGGTTATGCAACTCAAAAAGGAGAGCTAGCATTAGGGCGAAATATGAAAGTAGCCTTCATGCCTTGGAAAGGATATAACTTTGAGGATGCTATCGTAATTTCTGAAAAAGTTGTAAGGAATGATATTTTTACATCAATTCATATTGATGAATATTCCCTTGAAGTAAGAGATACTAAACTTGGTAATGAAGAATTAACCAATGATATTCCTAACGTTTCTGAAGAGGCTACAAAAGACTTAGATGAAAACGGAATGATTCGCGTTGGTGCAGAAATTAAACCAGGTGATATCTTAATTGGAAAAATCACACCAAAAGGAGAAAGTGATCCAACTCCAGAAGAGAAATTATTGCGTGCTATTTTTGGTGATAAAGCTGGTGATGTAAAAGATGCATCATTAAAAGCTTCACCATCACTTCATGGTGTAGTAATTAATAAGAAATTATTTGCTAGAGCAATTAAGGATAAGCGTAAAAGAGCTCAAGATAAAGAAGATATTACTCAATTAGAAGATATCTATGACAATAAGTTTGACAATCTTAAAGCTGTTTTAGTTGATAAATTATTTGCAATAGTTGGTGGTAAAACTGCACAAGGCATTCAGAATGATCTTGGAGAAGAAGTTTTCCCTAAAGGAAAGAAATTCACTCTAAAAATGTTAAATGCTGTTGATGATTATGCGCATTTAATATCTGGTAAGTGGACAACTGACAAACAAACAAATAAACTTGTTGCAGATTTAATTCATAATTATAAAATTAAAGAGAACGATCTTCAAGGGTCTTTAAGACGTGAGAAATTCACAATCTCTGTAGGTGATGAATTGCCAGCAGGAATTATAAAACTAGCTAAAGTTTATATTGCTAAAAAACGTAAACTTAAAGTTGGTGATAAAATGGCAGGACGTCATGGTAACAAAGGTATTGTTGCTCGTATTGTACGTCAAGAAGATATGCCATTCTTAGAAGATGGAACTCCAGTTGATATTGTCTTAAATCCACTTGGTGTACCATCACGTATGAATATTGGTCAAATTTATGAAACAGTTCTTGGTTGGGCTGGTCAAAAATTAGATCGCAAGTATGCAACACCAATTTTTGATGGAGCAACTATTGATCAAATTAATGGATTTACAGATGAAGCTGGAATTCCAAGATATGGTCATACATATTTATATGATGGAGGAACAGGAGATCGCTTTGATCAACCAGCAACAGTAGGTGTGATTTACATGCTTAAACTAGGGCATATGGTTGACGATAAGATGCATGCACGTTCAATAGGACCATATTCACTTATTACACAACAACCTCTTGGTGGTAAAGCACAATTTGGTGGTCAGCGTTTTGGTGAGATGGAGGTTTGGGCACTTGAGGCTTATGGAGCTTCGGCAACATTACGTGAAATCTTAACAGTAAAATCTGATGACGTTATTGGTAGAGCTAAAACTTACGAAGCAATTGTAAAAGGAGAGCCAATGCCAGAACCTGGATTGCCAGAATCTTTCAATGTATTAATGCATGAATTGAAAGGTCTTGGATTAGACATAAGATTAGAAGAATAAAAAATAGTAGGCAGTCGTCAGTATATAGTAATCACTGTGTACTGAAGACTGAAGACTGAATACTATAAAGAACATGGCAAGAAAACAAGAGAAAAATACAGTACAGAGGTTTAATAAAATTTCAATTGGTTTAGCATCTCCAGAGTCTATTTTGGCTGCATCTAGAGGAGAAGTTTTAAAACCTGAAACTATAAATTATAGAACTCATAAACCAGAACGCGATGGTTTGTTTTGTGAGCGTATTTTTGGTCCTGTAAAGGATTACGAATGTGCTTGTGGAAAATATAAGCGTATTAGATATAAAGGCATTGTTTGCGACAGATGTGGAGTAGAAGTTACGGAGAAGAAAGTACGTCGTGATCGTGTTGGTCATATTAATTTAGTAGTACCAGTTGCTCATATTTGGTATTTCCGTTCTTTACCTAACAAAATTGGGTATTTATTAGGATTACCATCTAAGAAATTAGATATGATTATCTATTATGAGCGTTATGTTGTTATTCAACCTGGAAATGCTAAAAATCCTGAAGGTGAAGATCTTCAAAAAATGGATTTCTTAACTGAAGAAGAATATATAAATATTCTTGAAGCACTTCCACAAGAAAATCAATATTTAGATGACACAGACCCAGAAAAGTTTATTGCTAAAATGGGAGCTGAATGTTTAATTGAATTATTATCAAGAATAAAACTTGATGAACTTTCATTTGAGCTTCGTCATAAAGCAAATACTGAAACATCTAAACAACGTAAAACAGAAGCTTTAAAACGTTTACAAGTTGTTGAAGCATTTAGAGATGCTAATTTGAATCGTGAAAATCATCCTTCATGGATGATTATCAAAGCAGTTCCTGTAATTCCACCAGAATTACGTCCATTAGTGCCTCTTGATGGTGGTCGTTTTGCAACTTCTGATTTAAATGACTTATATCGTCGTGTAATTATTCGTAACAATCGTCTTAAGAGACTTGTTGAAATAAAAGCACCAGAAGTTATTTTACGTAATGAAAAGCGTATGTTACAAGAATCGGTAGATTCATTATTTGATAACACACGTAAATCATCAGCAGTAAAAACTGATTCTAACAGACCATTAAAATCTTTATCTGATTCACTTAAAGGTAAGCAAGGGCGTTTCCGTCAAAACTTACTTGGGAAGCGTGTTGATTATTCTGCACGTTCGGTTATTGTTGTTGGGCCAGAATTAAAATTATTTGAATGTGGATTGCCAAAAAACATGGCAGCTGAGTTATACAAGCCTTTTGTAATTAGAAAGTTAATTGAAAGAGGAATTGTAAAAACTGTAAAATCTGCAAAGAAAATCATAGATAAAAAAGAGCCTGTAGTTTGGGATATTTTAGAAAATGTTTTAAAAGGACATCCTGTGCTTTTAAATCGTGCTCCTACACTTCACAGACTTGGTATTCAAGCTTTCCAACCAAAATTAATTGAAGGAAAAGCAATTCAGTTGCATCCATTAGTATGTACTGCATTTAATGCCGATTTTGATGGTGACCAAATGGCTGTACATTTACCATTAGGACCAGAAGCTATTCTTGAAGCGCAATTGTTAATGTTAGCGTCTCATAATATTTTAAATCCTGCAAATGGTGCTCCTGTTACTGTACCTTCTCAAGATATGGTACTTGGTCTTTATTATATGACTAAGTTACGTAAGCATACTACAGAAGTACCAATTATAGGTGAAGGATTAACGTTTTATTCTCCAGAAGAAGTTACAATTGCTTACAATGAGAAAAAAGTTGATTTAAATGCTTCTATTAAAGTAAGAACAATAGATTTTAATGAAGAAGGTAAACTTGCTCCAAAAATAATTGAAACGACAGTTGGTCGTGTATTATTTAATGAAAAAGTTCCTCAAGCTGCTGGATATATTAATGAAGTATTAACTAAAAAATCACTTAGAGATATTATTCATGATATTTTAAAAGTAACTAGTGTGCCTGAAACAGCTGCATTCTTAGATGAAATTAAAACATTAGGATATAAGTTTGCATTCCAAGGAGGGTTGTCATTTAGTTTAGGTGATATTATCATACCGCCAGAAAAACAAGGAATGATTGATAAGGCTAACGGTTTAGTTGATGGTATTATGGGTAACTATAACATGGGACTTATAACAAACAACGAACGTTATAACCAAGTTATTGATATTTGGACCTCTACAAATGCTGAATTGACTGAATTGTCAATGAAACGTATTCGTGAAGATCAGCAAGGATTTAACTCAGTGTTTATGATGCTTGATTCTGGAGCTCGTGGATCTAAAGAACAGATTCGTCAGTTAACAGGAATGCGTGGTTTGATGGCTAAGCCTAAAAAATCTAATGCTGGTGGAGGAGAAATTATTGAAAACCCTATTCTTTCAAACTTTAAAGAAGGACTTTCAATTTTAGAATACTTTATCTCAACGCATGGTGCTCGTAAAGGTCTTGCCGATACTGCACTTAAAACAGCAGATGCTGGTTACTTAACACGTCGTTTAGTTGATGTATCTCAAGATGTTATTGTAAACTCTGAAGACTGTGGTACATTAAGAGGTATTAATGTTGAACCATTAAAGAAAAACGAAGAAGTAGTTGAAACTTTAGAAGAACGAATTGTTGGTAGAACATCACTGCATGATGTATATAACCCTTTAACTGAAGAATTGATTGTTGGAGCTGGAGAACATATTTATGAAGATATTGCTAAAACCATTCAAGAATCACCAATTGATGCAGTTGAAGTACGTTCAGCATTAACTTGTGAAGCGAAAAAAGGAATTTGTGCAAAATGTTATGGTCGTAACCTAGCAACAGGTAAAATGGTGCAGCGTGGTGAAGCAGTAGGAGTTGTGGCAGCACAATCTATTGGTGAACCAGGAACACAATTAACACTTCGTACATTCCACGTTGGTGGTATTGCAGGTAACATTTCTGAAGAGAACAAATTAGTTGTGAAGTTTGATGGTAAAGCTGAAATTGAAGACCTTAAAACTGTTAAAGGTACAGATGGCGATGGAAATGAAATTGATATTGTAATTTCTAGAACATCTGAACTTAAGTTAGTTGATGATAAAACAGGAATTACTTTAAGTACAAACAACATTCCTTATGGTTCTACAATTTTCACAAAAAGTGGAGCTAAACTTAAAACTGGAGCAGTAGTTTGTCAATGGGATCCTTATAATGGTGTAATTATATCTGAATTTGCAGGTAAAGTTCGTTATGAAAATATTGAACAAGGTGTTACTTATCAAGTAGAGATCGATGAACAAACTGGTTTCCAAGAAAAAGTAATTTCTGAATCAAGAAATAAAAAGTTAATTCCAACTTTACTTATAGAAGATAGTAAAGGTGAAATTATACGTTCTTACAATTTACCAGTTGGAGCACATTTAATGATTGATGATGGTGAAAAGATTATAATTGGAAAAATCTTAGTTAAAATTCCTCGTAAATCTGCAAAAGCAGGTGATATTACAGGAGGTTTACCTCGTGTAACTGAATTATTTGAAGCACGTAACCCTTCTAATCCAGCTGTTGTAAGTGCGATTGATGGTGTTGTGTCATTCGGTAAAATTAAACGTGGTAATCGTGAGATTATAGTAGAATCTAAACTTGGTGATATTAAAAAGTACTTAGTTAAATTATCAAATCAGATTCTAGTACAAGAAAATGATTTTGTAAAAGCAGGTATGCCTTTATCAGATGGTTCTATTACACCAAATGATATTTTAAATATTAAAGGACCTTCAGCTGTACAACAGTACTTAGTTAATGAAGTTCAAGAAGTATATAGATTACAGGGTGTTAAGATTAACGATAAGCATTTTGAAGTTGTTGTAAGACAAATGATGCGTAAAGTTAGAATTCAAGATTCTGGAGATACTATCTTCTTAGAAGATCAGTTAGTACATAAATCTGATTTTATCGTAGAAAACGATGAAATATTCGGAAAGAAAGTAGTTGAAGATGCAGGAGATTCTGAAACCTTAAAAGAAGGACAAATAATTACGTCTAGAGATTTAAGAGATGAAAACTCTATTTTACGTCGTGAAGATAAAAACCTAGTTGTTGCTCGTGATGCAAGTCCTGCAACTGCTACGCCAATTCTTCAAGGTATTACTAGAGCATCGCTTCAAACAAAATCATTTATCTCGGCAGCATCGTTCCAAGAGACTACTAAAGTTCTTAATGAAGCAGCTGTTAATGGTAAAATTGATTATCTAGAAGGATTAAAAGAAAACGTAATTGTTGGACACAAAATTCCTGCAGGAACAGGACTAAGACGTTATGAAAACATCATAGTTGGTTCTAAAGAAGAGTTTGATGAAATGATGCAAGCTAAACAGGAAATGAACTATAATTAAAATTGTTATTCCTGCGAAGGCAGGAATCTTAAAATAAAAGCCTTCACGCATTAAGTTGCATGAAGGCTTTTTTAATAAAATGTATTAATTAACAAGACTTTCTTTTTTTGAAAGCGTAAACAAGTTTGAGATGGCAGAAGATAAAAACAATAAAAAAGGACAAATAAATATTGAGCTTGATGAGAAGATTGCTGAAGGAATATATTCCAATTTAGCAATTATTAATCATTCAGTGTCTGAGTTTGTATTGGACTTTGTTAGTATTATGCCTGGAACACCAAAAAGTAAGGTAAAATCAAGAATCATATTAACTCCTCAACATGCTAAACGATTAGTAAAGGCTTTAGGAGATAATGTACAACGTTTTGAAAAAGCACATGGTGAAATTAAAGATTACGAAAAAACACCAATACCATTAAATTTTGGACCAACTGGTCAAGCTTAATTAGTTTTGAAATATTCTTCCAGAACCTATTTGTTTTTGGAGGCTTTTTCGAAATATTTAATAGAAAAAACACCAATATCACTTGATTTTGGTCCAACAGGGCAAGCATAAAAAAAGCCCTTTGTAAATTTACAAAAGGCTTTTTTTTACATATATATTTAGCTTACTTTCCTTTTTGTAGCATTTAAAGAATATTGTAATGCACCAGAAGGACATTTATTTATTTGGTCAATAATCCGTTTGGTTTTAGTTCCATCTAAATTAATCCATGGAATCACTGAAGTTCTAAATACTTGTGATAATTCTTGCGCGCATTTTTCAGCGTGAATACACTTGCAAGGTTCAAAGGTCACAGTAATATCATCATTACTGAAAATGTTGTCTTGAGTTTCCATAAGTAGTTCATGTTTGGGGTATGAAACTATATTAAATGTATAAAATCAATCATTTTAAATTTTAAAACATCGTTGAAATGTACAAAAAATACGATTAAAAACAAATAAATACTGATTTTAAAGATGATTTACAATTATATATAGTTATAACTATTTGATTATTAGTTGTATTCAGAAGTTAAATGAAATTTTATACTAGGATATTTTTGTTGTGTCATTTGTAACGAAAAGATAGAATCTGCAAGAAATACTAATTGATCTTGTTTATCCTTTGCTAAAAAACGTTGCTTTACGCGCATAAATTCTTTAAACTCATCATTGGATTTATCTTCAGGCTCAACCCAACAAGCTTTATGAACATTTAAATTTTCATATGTACACTTTGCACCATATTCATGTTCTAATCTGTATTGAATGACTTCATATTGTAGTGCACCAACAGTACCTATTACTTTTCGACCATTTAATTCCAGTGTAAAAAGTTGAGCAACACCTTCATCCATAAGTTGATCTATACCTTTGTGGAGTTGTTTCGATTTTAATGGGTCTGCATTATTAATATACCTAAAGTGTTCAGGTGAGAAACTTGGAACACCTTTATAATTTAAAATTTCTCCTTCGGTAAATGTATCACCAATTTTAAAATTCCCCGTATCTTGCAATCCTACGATATCTCCAGGATATGATATATCAACAATTTCTTTCTTTTCAGCAAAAAATGCATTTGGACTAGAAAATTTTACTTTTTTATTACTTCGTACATGTAAATAAGGAACATTACGTTTAAACTCCCCAGAAACAATTTTCACAAAAGCTAATCTGTTTCTATGATTAGGATCCATATTGGCGTGTATTTTAAATACAAAACCAGAAAATTTTAATTCGTCAGGATTTACCAAACGTTCTTCACTTTGTTTTGGTCTTGGAGTTGGAGCTATGTCTACAAAACAATCTAATAACTCTCTAACTCCAAAATTATTTAAAGCAGAACCAAAAAATACAGGTTGTAAATCTCCGTTAAGATATTCATTTTTATTAAATTCAGGATAAATACCTTCAACAAGTTCTATGTCATCTCTTAACGTTTTTGCTGCTTGATCACCAACTAAAGTATCTAATTCTGGCGACGATAAATCTGAAATTTCTACAGTTTCTTCAATATCCTTTCTACTATCACCACTAAAGAGGTTAACATTTTTCTCCCAAATATTATAAATACCTTTAAAGTCGTACCCCATTCCAATTGGGAAACTTAATGGTGTTACTTTTAAGCCTAACTTTTGTTCAACTTCATCTAATAAATCAAAAGCATCTTTACCTTCTCTATCCATTTTATTAATGAATACAATCATTGGTATATTACGCATCCTACAAACTTCAACAAGTTTTTCTGTTTGCTCTTCAACACCTTTTGCAACATCAATAACAACGATTACACTATCAACAGCAGTTAATGTTCTAAACGTATCTTCGGCAAAATCTTTATGTCCTGGAGTATCTAGAATATTAATTTTAATACCATTATATTCAAATGCTAAAACAGAGGTTGCAACAGAAATTCCACGCTGACGTTCAATCTCCATAAAGTCACTTGTAGCTCCTTTTTTTATTTTATTGCTTTTTACAGCTCCAGCTTCTTGTATGGCACCACCAAATAGCAATAATTTTTCGGTAAGTGTAGTTTTTCCAGCATCAGGATGCGAAATAATACCAAAGGTTCTTCTGCGTTCTATTTCTTGTAAAAAGCTCATAATTTGTTGTGCCAATTGGGATGCAAATATAGGCTTATTAGCCATAATAAATATAATCGATTATGCTCGTTTTTAAATCTATGTTTTGATGCCATTATTCTTGAATTATCTTACTATTTTTACTTTATGATGGAAGAGCAAGTTATTCTGGTAAATGAACAAGATGAGCAAATAGGCTTAATGCCTAAGATGGAAGCTCATGAAAAGGCATTATTACATCGTGCATTTTCAGTATTTATTTTTAATGATAAGAAGGAATTAATGCTGCAACAACGCGCATTTAGTAAATACCATTCACCTGGATTGTGGACGAATACTTGCTGTAGTCATCAGCGTGATGGAGAAACCAATATTGAAGCTGGAAAACGACGATTACATGAAGAAATGGGATTCATTACTGAATTGAAAGAAATTATTTCATTTATTTATAAAGCACCTTTTGAAAACGGATTAACAGAGCATGAGTTTGATCATGTTATGGTTGGTTATTATGATGGTAAACCAGAAATTAATAAAGATGAAGTTGAATCATGGAAGTGGGAGAGCATTGAAGATGTTAAAGTTGATATTGCTTTAAATCCTGATATTTATACAGCATGGTTTAAAATTATTTTTGATAAATTCTACGAACATATAAATTTAGTTGATAATGAAAGTAACAGTTAGTAGAAAAGCACATTTTAATGCAGCACATCGCTTATATCGAAAAGAATGGAGCGATGAAAAGAATAATGCAGTTTTTGGAAAATGTAATAACCCAAATTTTCATGGTCATAACTATGAATTGATTGTTAGTGTTACAGGAGAAATTGATAAAGAGACTGGTTTTGTCATTGATATGAAAGATTTAAAGGATATTATTAAAATAGAAGTAGAAGAAGCCTTTGATCATAAAAACCTAAATCTAGAAGTGCCAGAATTTGCAACGCTAAATCCTACTGCCGAAAACATTGCAGTTCTTGTTTATAATAAAATAAAGCCAAAACTTAATACATCATTTGAATTAGAAATTACGCTTTATGAAACACCAAGAAATTTCGTAACGTATTCTGGAGATCATTCATGAAAAGTCAACTATATCCATTAAAATTCTCTCCTATTTTAAAGGAAAAAATTTGGGGAGGACAGAAGCTTAATAAGTATCTAAACAAAGAAAATGTTGCATCAAACATTGGAGAAAGTTGGGAAATTAGCGACGTAGAAGGTGATACATCAATTGTTATAAATGGTTCATTAAAAGGAAAGTCTCTTAAAAGCCTTATTTCTACGTATAAAAATGATTTATTAGGAAATAAGAACTACGAAATTTTTGGTAAAAACTTCCCTTTGCTTATTAAGTTCATTGATGCCAAGGAGGATTTGTCAATTCAATTACATCCAAATGATGAATTAGCTGCTGAACGTCATAATTCTTTTGGTAAAACCGAAATGTGGTATGTTATGCAAGCAGATAACGAAGCCAATTTAATTGTTGGGTTCAATCAAAAAGTCACACCTGATATATACTTAAAACACTTAGAAGAGAAAACACTCACAAAAATCCTTAATTTTGATAAAGTTAAAGAGGGAGCTACTTATTTCATTGAAGTTGGTCGTATTCACGCTATAGGAGCAGGAGTGATGTTAGCAGAAATACAACAGACAAGTGATATCACATATCGTGTGTACGATTGGGATAGAAAAGATAATGAAGGCAATGAGCGTGAATTACACAATGATTTAGCTCTAGACGCTTTTAATTTTGAAATGGAAGATAATTTTAGAGTATCTTATGATGAACAAGAAAATCAATCCAATAAAATGGTGTCTTGTCAATATTTCACAACCAATTATTTGCACCTTAATAAAACATATAAGAAGGAGAATTTGCACGATTCTTTTCTCATATATATGTGTGTTGATGGAGAGGCAACAGTCCAATTTAATGATGTTTCAGAAACAATTAAAAAAGGAGAAACTGTTTTAATCCCTGCTGTTTTAAAACATTTTGAGATTGTAACAAACAATGCAAAACTTTTAGAAGTATATGTATAAAATTGTGTAATTTTGCTAAAATTAATTTAAAAGCATATGGCAAACGTTAGAAATTTAAAAAAGGATATTAATTACGTTCTTGGAGATATTATTGAAGCAGTGTATGTATGGGAATATAGTAATACTGATAAAGAAACAAAAAAGAGCGAAGCAATTATAGATGAAGCAATTGAAACTTTTGACGATTTAATTGCAAAAGTAAATGATAAAAGTGTTGAAGATAGAAAAGCACACTTTAAGAATATTAATGTTGAGCTTGAAGCAAAAGGTCGAGCCTTGATTGAAAAAATAAACAAATTGAAATAAAAAAAGCGCTTCTAAAGCGCTTTTTTTATGAAGTTAATTTACTCTGTTTTCTTCTTCCTTACGTTTGATAATGTAAGTGTCTAATTCTTTACCATATTTAGAATTTGCAATGTCTTTTGGTAAAGCTTTATAAATAGTATCTAGGTATTTTGTGTTTGCATTATAAATTTCTGCAAGAGCTATATATGGCGCTATTTCGCTGTCTTTATTGTTCATAGCAAAGTTAATAGCATATAAATATTTACGTTTTAGTAAATTATCTGAATCTTGATTTGATTTATTAATTTTTGCTGAATCTCCACTTTTTTGAGCATCAAATTTGGACTTAATCAGTTCTAGATTCTGATCATTAAATTTTGATACAATGCCTTTGAATTCTTCAAGTTTTTCTTGTAATGGAGATCCTTTAATTTTAGCATCATATTCAAAGCGCTTTAAGGTTGTATTAATTTCAATAACACCTGGAACTGCAAAGAATGAAATTCTTGGTATATCATCACCTGCATTCTTATCGAGTGTCAAATATAACATTTCAGGAGCCTCTAAATCACTAGTAAGTGTGTAGTTTTCTTCGCCATTATATATTACAGAATCTTTTACAATTAAAATAGTATCCTGAAGTTGCTGTAAGTATAAGGTGCCTTTTTTTAATCCCTTAATTGAACCTGTAACTGTTAAGTTTGGTTCAGTTTTTCCGCAAGAAATAATAATGAGGAGAATAAGAAGTAGTGATGCTTTTTTCATTTGTTTAATTGAGCAACAAATATCATATAATTAATGCTCAATTGAAAATTTAAATGCCGTCAAAATTAATTTTTAGCTCACTGAAGCCAACTCCAATAGAATAGTACAAGCAATTGCTGCGACTGTACCAATAGCATATCCAAACACAGCCAATAAAACTCCAACTGTTGCTAAAGATGGGTGAAAAGCTGATGCTACAATTGGAGCAGATGCTGCTCCTCCAACATTGGCTTGACTACCAACAGCTAAAAAGAAATAGGGTGCTTTTATTAGTTTTGCAACCAATACTAATAATCCTGCATGAATAGTCATCCAAACAACTCCAATAGCAATTAATCCTGCATTATCAAAGATTAATGTCAAATCCATTTTCATACCTATTGATGCTACAAGGATATAGATAAATACACTGCCGAATTTACTTGCTCCTGCACCTTCGTAGTTTTTAGCTTTAGTGAATGATAATAGAATAGCAATAATCGTTGCAATACTAATCATCCAAAAGAATTTTGAACCTAAAAATGTAAAGATATTTCTTGTTGTTGGAGATTCAATCCCTGCTACCATATCACTAAATAAAGGAGCTAAGAAGTTAGAGCAGAGATGTGCTAAACTAACAGTTCCAAAAGCAATGGCAGCAATAATCATTAAATCTGTAAGCGATGGATTTCTTTTTACTTTCGCTGCAAAAGTTGATACTTTTTCTTTGAGCTCTTCAATAGAGGAGGTGTCAGCTTTAAGCCATTTGTTGATGCGATCTCGTTTTCCAATTCCAATTAATAATATTGCCATCCATATATTGGCGACTACAATATCAACAAAAACCATTCCTCCATATAGTTTTTGATTATAACCATAGATTTCAAGCATAGCTGTTTGATTAGCTCCTCCGCCAATCCAACTACCAGCTAATGTTGATAAGCCTCTCCAAACAGCATCTGGGCCAATTCCACCAACTGTTTCAGGAGAAACCATAGATATTAGTAAAATAGCAATTGGGCCTCCAATAACGATTCCTATAGTTCCGGTAAAAAACATTATTAAAGCTTTCCATCCTAAATTAAAAACGGCTTTTAAATCAATACTTAAGGTCATTAAAACCAAAGCTGCTGGTAGTAAATACCGACTTGAAACAAAATACAGATTAGTTCCATGGCTATTAATTTTATTAATATCACTAATTGTTTCCCATTCTGGAGCTATTAAACCAGAAGTAGTTAAAACGGCAGGAAGCATATAGGCAATAAATAAACCTGGTACAATTTTGTAAAATTTGTGCCAAAAACCAAATGGACGAGATTCTGTAAAAAATACAAGCCCTAAAGCGAGCATTAGTAATCCAAACACAATAGTGTCGTCAGTTATAATTGGAGCCCTTATAATTGCAGTAGATTCTTTAATATTAGTGTCAACAAATAATTGTTGCTTTTCTTTTGAAAAGGAGACTTGATTAATTTCAAAAGGCAATTTGTTTACAAAGCTTTCGTTAGCTTTTACAATAATTTCAAATAACTTTCCATTCTCGATAAAAATATCTTTTTCAGAATTAAAAAAGATTGAAAACTCATAATCGGTTACTTTAATAATAGTGTTTTCTTCGGAAAGTAAATCACTTAATTCAATGCCTTTTATTTTAACTAAAGAATCTTTAGAAGTTATTTTTATTTTAAAATCATTAAAATTGATTTTATTAATAAATACAGGAATATTGAATTCCTTTGAGCTATTCTCATCAACTCCTTGAATACTTATAGTTTGAGAATAAATTGCGTTTGAAGTAAATAAAAGAAAAAGAACTAATGTAATTCCTTTGAGTAATTTCATGAAAACGAATTTAGTGAAAAATGCCTTATATGTTTAACCAATAACTAAGTTTCACATTAAATGATCGCACTCTTGGTGCAAACACATTGTCTGTAAAATAATTATCGTTGTAAACTACGAATAAATCTGATAATGGAGCAAATCTCCATTGCAACCTTGTGTTTACGCTAAAGTTATCATTTTGAGTACTATACTGAATAAAAGTTGCCCAAAACAAATTTTTATTGAAGGTGACGTCTAGTTTTGGGCCAATTAACCAAATTTTAGCATCTGAATAAGGATCAGGTAATCTGATATCATCATAATTAATTTGAATACTTCCTGCAAAAAACGGTTGTAACCTCCAAGTTAGCATACCTTTAAATGAATATTTTTCTCCATTGTAAAATTTTCCAACCGAAGGGCCTAAATTATAAGAAAACTGCTTCCTTTGATCAGAGTTATAACTTGCTTCATAACTTGTATAATAATAGTCGCCTTCTGGTAATGGTATTGCTCCATCTGTTCCTGTTGGATCAAATGAGTCAAATAGATGAGTATAACGATTAAACATTTGAAGCTCCATTCTTGATGTGTTTTGCATTTCTGCTCCCCAACTTGTTACTATTGTATAATCAGAATTTTCCCATTTTTGCTCTGGTCTCCATAGAAAAAAAGGCATTACAGAAATTCCGTGTTTTTGTATTTGTCCTTTTTTTGGCCAAAATGTGCGCTCAATTCTTGGACTAATTTTAAAAACATCTGTACGTCTTAGAAATCCTAAATCTGATCTATAATTCTCTCCTACAAAAACAGCTCCAGCTTTAAAATTCCAACTTCTACTATTATATTCTGTTGAAAATCCTGCAGACATGTCCTTGTCTTTAACATCAGGGGAAAACGATTTATGCAAAAAGTATTTACCAACCCAAGTATTATCTGAAGATGCTAATCTGTAATCAATTCCTAAAACACGATTATAACGATCTTCATTTGCTAAAAAGTCATAATCTTTGGTTGCTTGTTTGTTAATAAGCATCACACTCAAATTGGAACGACTAAACATTTTTTGTTGAAATGTGAATACGGAATTATTGGTGGTTGGAATTTCGTTAGCAATATCTTCTGCTGTTTGCATACTAAGTACTCCAATGCGTGAGTCATTACTTATTTTCCCACTTAATCTAACTCCAGCTACAATATCATTTTCAATGCTGTTTCCATTAATATCTGTTGCAATTCCGATACGTCTAGAAAAGAAAGGGTTGGAGTCTCTATTGTCACCAAAATCTGCAAACAAATCACTATTTTCAATAAAAAACTGACGTCGTTCTGGAAGAGAAATTTCAAAACGTGTTAGATTTGTGACTTGCTGATCTACTTCTACTTGTGAAAAATCAGGATTTATTGTAAGATCTAAATTTAAACTATTTCCAATAGTCATTTTGGCATCACCACCAAATTTGAAGTCAGAAGTAGATTCGTTTGTTTCATAATCTTTTCCAACCAAGGTATTTACATAAGGAATTATTGAAATGGGAGTTTTTGAGTTTCCTAATGGTTTTTCAAAAATCATATCTCCCATATATGCTAAACTGAAAATGAACTGGTTTTGTGGAATATTCATCCACGTATTACGCTCATTATCTTTAGTGTCAAATTGATAACTGTTAAATCGCCATTTAGTTTCTCCTTCACGATATTTAAAAGCAGAAAGCGGAATCTTTAATTCTGCAATATAATACGTATCATGTATTTTGGTTTCACACAACCATTTTGTATCCCAAGCTAAATTAAAGCCTCGTAAATCTGTTCCACCACCAGAGAGTAAAGCCTCTCTTTTGACGCCTAAAGGATTTGTACCAAAGAAGAAAGCATTGGTGCCATCATTAAACGTGTCAAATAAAATAGTAACGTTATCATTACCTGAAGCTCTAAAATCTCGTCTTAAGGAGGGTATGATAAATTGATCATTTGCCGAATTCACTTTCATTCCTATATAAAGATTAGTGTCGTCAAACAACATTCTTATTTCAGTTTGTTGTTTTGATTGTAATGAATCTGTCGGAAAATGTTGCCAGAAGTTAGTTGCAGGATCAGTTTGACTCCAAGGAGCTTCATCAAGAACGGCATCTACTGTTATAGGTTGATTTATGTATTTTACATGTACAGTTTTATTTTGGGAATAGCCAATTAAAACTGTAATTAAGGCGAATGGTACTAGTGCTTTTTTCAATATAATAGTTGGTTAGCTAGCATAAAAATAAAAGAATAATTTCTAATGCATTGATTATATAGAAAATTTAAGATTGTTTTATGACTTTTTAGGATTTCGGTTTGCTTTTTTAAGGCTTTCCATAAGCATCCATTCTATTTGTCCGTTGGTGCTTCTGAATTCATCTGAAGCCCATTTTTCAATAGTCTTTAGCATATCTTCATTTACTCGCAATGCGAAAGCTTTTTTCTTCGCCATGTTATCTTTATTTATTCAATTTTCTCATATAAAAAACAAGTACAATAGGTAGAATAATACTAACACCTATAACTATAGGAACAAACCAAGTTCCAAGATTAAATTGCTTACCAAAAGCTGACTCTACAATCATGTAAGTTAAATATGTCATTAATAAAGCACAAAGAAAATTAATAACTCTAAGTACTCTTGTGTTTAATCTGTAATTTTTCAAGGCATTATCTTGAGTGATATTCACCATATAATTATGCATATAAGGATATTTGTTTAAAATAAATAAGCCAACATATATTACAGTTGCAATGATAGGAATAATCCAAATAGTAAGTTTGTTTCCAAAACCATCAGGTTCAACTAATCCATTAAAATGTGTTGCTATAGTATCTGGCAAATCAGCATAATTAATGATACAGTAGCACCACATTAATAATATTATTGCAATTGATGACAACTCAATTATTAAATCGATGAATTGTAAAGGAACTTTAATACGTGGTCTTGAATTACTCATTATCTGTTTTTATCTCGTTCAAAAACAATATGCGCAATAGTGTGTTCATGTGGTGTTATGGTTTTTACAATCCAACCTTGTTTTGCATGTGTATTTAAAAGATCTTCTAATTTATCAGTGGTATTTCTCCAACCAAGTTTAGGTTTTATTACTTTATATTCTTTCATTTTTTAATGATTTAAAGTTCCTGTATTTAGTACTGGAGATGCATCTTTGTCACCACAAAGTATGACCATTAAGTTACTTACCATAGCTGCTTTACGTTCATCGTCTAAATCAACAATTTGTTTTTTTCCTAACTCTTCCAAAGCCATTTCGACCATACTAACTGCACCTTCAACAATTTTATGTCTTGCAGCTACTATAGCTGTAGCTTGCTGACGTTTAAGCATCGCATTTGCAATTTCCTGAGCATATGCTAAATACCCAATACGAGCTTCAAGCACTTCGATTCCAGCGATAGATAATCGCTCATCAATCTCCTTTTCTAAAGCTTCACTTACTTCGTTTACACTAGAGCGTAATGTAATATCTTCTTTATGACCTTCATCAGCAAAATTATCGTATGGATACATACTAGCTAATTTTCTAACAGCAGCATCAGTTTGTACACGAACAAAATTTTCAAAGTTATCAACATCAAAAGCAGCCTTATAAGTATTATCTACTCTCCACACTAAAATAGTGCTAATCATAATTGGATTACCTAGTTTGTCATTCACTTTTAAACGCTCACTATCAAAGTTACTTGCTCTTAATGATATTTTTTTCTTCGTATAAAACGGATTTACCCAATAAAAACCATTTTTCTTAACGGTTCCTACATATTTTCCGAATAACAGTAATACTCTTGAATTGTTTGGCTGGACCATTATAAATCCTGGTGCAATAAAAATTGCTGTTATAATTGATAAAATAAAAATTGGATTCTTTATAGCAATCATTGCAACTATACTTCCAAAGAACAGTACAAGAAATACAAGTAGCATTAAGTAACCGTTAGCTGGGACAATAATTTTTTCTTCTTTCATGGGATTAAATATTAATGATATTAAAATGATATCATAAAGATACTAAAATAATTTAATTTTGCAAATTATTTCACTAATATATTATTTTGGCACGAAGATTGAATATAGATTAAACGTTACTACAAAAGAGTTTTATAAAGTGTGGTTACTTTAATTAGAACGTAGTAACAATTTTGGTTGGTTAGTAGTAAAAAAGCACCCTCTCAGGTGCTTTTTTACATTTTATATGTGATATATATGTATGTTGTTTTAGTAAGGACAATAGCACTTGTCATTTTTAAAGATGCCTGCAAAGAATCCTCCAATATCATCCTTGTCTGTCTTGATGATGTCAATAAATACGCTTAAACTAATTACATTAGGTTTGTAAGATCTTAAATCTGCTAAGTTTACACCATATTCACTTCTAATAATATCTAGTAGTTCTTCTTCTGTTTCCTTAGAATTCATTTCGTAACGTAAATCAATACCAAAACGTCCAGCTTTTAACATAATACCAAAGTTTAAATGCATTGCTGTTTTTTCTATATCTGGACCTCCATCACTATATGAGGTTACTTGAACACCATCAAGCGTAGTATCATTAAATACATTGAATCCTGGTCCTACATATATGGTTATAGGATCAAAAATTTCATAACCTAATAGAATAGGAACATCAATACGAGAAGTTTTCCAAAAGGCTTCTTTAGTTGGAAAGTCATACCTGTTTTTTGATGATGAAAAGTTTAATTCTGGGCGAATAAATAATTTGCCGAATTCAATATTCAAAAAAGCTCCAAATTGCGTACCTAATTCTTTATTTGGTGAAAAAAGTTCATCTGGTTTTCCAGTTTGTATTGAGCCTCCTCTAGAGTTTAGATCACCAATAGTGTATTGATTAAAACCAGCACGCGCACCAATTGTAAATTCTTGGGAATAACTAGTAAAGCTTATAAAGCAAATTACTATTAAAAGTAGGTTTCTAATGTTCATAAGATTCATAATTTGGGGTTATGAAGTCTCAAAACTATGTTATCAACTTAAAATATGTCTAAATTTTTCGACTATTGGGTGTGTTTCCACGTTATAACGATGTTTAACACCAGAAATGATGTGTAGATTTATTAAAAAAACCTTAAGTTTTGCTAATAAATTGAATAATTGATTCAATCAAATCTTGTGAAATTTCTCGTTGAGATTCATTGTAAGACTTTGAGTTTTCTAAGGTATCACCTGCAATTGGTACCAATATATGATTCATTTTTTCTATAATTTTTAAAGTTGAATTTGAATTTGCCTTATTCAGAAGTTTAGCTTCATCTATAGATACTTGTAAATCTTTAGTACCATTGATAATAAGGGAAGGTATTTTTAAAGTGCTTATTTCTTCTTGCGGATTAAATGCCATCCAACTCATCATAAATGGTTGTACTTCTAAATTAAAGATTGAAGTTAGAGCCAATGGGAAATCTGTTGTGGTTTTTCCTTCTTTCAAAATTGAAAATACGCGTTTTGTGTCTTCAGTAAACATTGGAGCTGTACTTATAATTTGATCAATTATTACCTCGTCTATTGATTTTCCTGCTCCTGCTAGTGAAATAAAACCATCAGCGCCTTCTTTAGCTGCTACTATTCCAACCAAACTGCCTTGACTATGACCTATTATGTATATGTTTTTGAATGCGTCACTTGCACTAAAGTAGTTTAGCACAGAAATTGCATCAGTAATAAAATCGTCAAAACGAATGTTCATATTAACATTGCCTTTACGAATTTGTTTTACAATGCGCTTATCATACCTAAATGTTGCAACTCCTTTTGAAGTTAAACCCTCTGCTAGTTTTTTTAAAGAGTTATTTTTAAGCATATTCTGATTGCCATTTCTATCGGTAGGACCAGATCCAGCGATAATAATTGCAAGATTTGGGTTGTTTACATTATTAGGAATAAGTAATGTGCCATCAATAAATTCATTAATAGTGATTTCTTTTGTTGAAACATTATGCTCTTGAGCAATTATATGACTAAAAAGGAATGTGAATATAAAAAGCAATTTCAATTTCATAATATTTTTGTTTTTTTGAAAGTAATGGTTTCAATTAAATTTGGTATTTAATTGAGTGAGTTTTATTAACGAAATTATTACAATTGATATTTTGTTTCGTACTAAATACATGCCTAATAAAGTAATTTTAAAAGCGCATTTCGTCGATTATTTAGCTGATTTCATCGTATAATGTTAAAAAAACATGTATTTCATCGATTATATAGTGTTTTATAACGATGAATTAAATATATCTTTTACATTTGAAGTGTACTAAAATTTAGTTTTTAGTTCAATGGATTAATTAATTAATATTTGCATTGTGTGTTGGAATTAGAGACCCTAAATCTACTACATAATATAAAAAGCAAATTAAGAAAAGCCGAGTTTGAGGGAACTCGGCTTTTTATTTTAATATTCTGAAGGTTAAATTAATTCTAGGTTCCACTTTCTTTTTTGTTTTAGGTATTTGATGAAGCCATGTATGCTGTGTTGCACCTTTCATTATTAGCAAACTTCCTGATTCTAAAATTAATTTCTGTTTTAATTCTGGTTTGTATCGATGTTTTAAATGAAACATTCTGTCTGCACCAAAACTTACAGATGCTATTATTGGATTTTTCCCAAGTTCTTTTTCATTGTCTGCATGCCAACCATTACTATCTTGACCATCACGATATAAGTTAAGTAAACATGTTGTGAAGATTATATTTATAGAATTTTCAATTTTCATTTTTATTTCAAGGACCTCATCTGTGAAATTATATGGATGCATGGTAATATTTGAGTATGAATACGACTTCTGATTATTTGAATAAAGTGCAGTTAAACGAGGCTGTTTATAGGTTTTTCCAAAAAGGGTGATATCATCATGCTGCCATTTAGTTTCTGAAAGTAAAGTTTGAAAATAGTAATGGCATTCTTCTATTGAAAAGAAGTCTGGATAATATATTACATCTGCATCTTTTAAGTTTAAATTTATACCGTTCTTCATAATGAAAATTTATTTCTCTAAATTAGCGTTAATAGTTTTATTATGAATTTCAAATTAACATTTTTGTGCCTCTTTAGTTTTAGTATTGTATATGCACAATTGCCTAAGGAGTTTGCGTATGTTGAAGATGTAATACCTTCAATAAAAGTTGAACTTCGATATTTTTCAATGAATAATTTTTTAGCAACACAAGTTGATGGTTATAAGAAAGATGTCGCAATTTTATCAGTTCAAGCTACGGAAGCCTTAAAAAAAGTTCAAAATGAACTAAAACAATACAATTTATCTATTAAGATTTTTGATGGTTATCGACCACAGCAAGCAGTTAATCATTTTGTACGTTGGGCAAGAAATTTAAATGATACTATTAATAAACAAGCATTTTATCCAGCTGTAAAAAAACAGCATTTATTTCAAGAAGGTTATATCTCTTCTAAATCTGGACATAGTAGAGGAAGCACACTTGATATGACTTTGGTTGATATAGATACTGGAAAAGAATTGGATATGGGAAGTTCTTGGGACTTTTTTGGACCTGAATCGTGGGTTGCAAATTTAGAGCTTACCTTACAGCAGCGTGCTAATAGAATGTTATTACAAACCATTATGATTAAACATGGTTTTAAATATTACACAAAAGAATGGTGGCATTTTACATTAAGAAATGAACCTTTTCCTGAGACGTATTTTGATTTTCCAGTGAATTAGATTTCTATTATTCCTACAAGATACTTTACGGCTTTTCCTTTTATAAAAACACGATCGTCAGCTAGTTTGCAAATTAGATCTCCTTTACGTTCTGAAATTTGACGTGCATACAATTCAGTTTTACCTAATCTATTAGCCCAAAAAGGAACCAATGTACAATGTGCTGAACCAGTTACAGGATCTTCAAAAACTGAAGCGCCAGGCGTAAAAAAACGTGAAACAAAATCTGAATTATCACCTTTTGCAGTAACAATAATACCACCTGGATCTAAATTAATTTGCTCTAATATAGAAGCACTTACTTTTAAATTCTGAATATCGTTTTCTGAATCATATACCAAAACATAATCACGCGCCTTATATACTTCATTTGGTTGTTTGCTTAGTGAATTAGCAATAATTTTAGGCAGTTCTGCTTTGCTGGGAGGACGAGATGGAACATCCATTTCAAGAAATTCTCCATTTTGAGAGACAATCAATTCGTCACTCATTGTTTCAAATACAACAGTTTTAAAATCATAATCTAAGCAATTAAAAATCACAAAAGCTGACGCTAAAGTAGCATGACCACAAAGGTCTATTTCAATTTCAGGCGTAAACCAACGCAGATGAAATATATTGCTGTGCTTATGAACAAAGTAAGCAGTTTCGGCTAAATTGTTTTCTTTCGAAATATTTAATAATACATGATCTGGCAACCATTCTTTTAAAGGACATACAGTTGCGGGATTTCCACCAAATAACTTATTTGTAAAGGCATCAATTTGAAAAATGTCAATAGTCATTTAATCTGTCTTTTTCGGTTTTTTCTTCTTAGTCCAAAAATCAATTTCAATATGAATATCTTCACTAAGAAAATTTTCCATGGATGAGTGTTTAAAATCTGCTCCAACTCCATAATCAATACGATTTATTGTTAGGCGTGATGAAAAACCAATGGTATTTTCACCATCTTTTCCTGTAATTTTCATAGGAAACTCTATTTGTTTTGAAACACCATGCATGCTGAATTCACCGTTTATCATATATCCATCTTCTGAAGATTCTATACGATTGCTCGTAAAGGTGATTTTAGGAAATTTTTCAACATCAAAAAAATCTGGAGTTCTCAAATGATCATCTCTTCCATCTATTCCTGTATCAATACTTGCAACTTTAATTGTTGCTGATATGTTAGATTTTGTAAAGTCAGAATCGTTATAATCAATATCAATAGTATAATCATTAAACTTTCCGGTAACTCTAGTTATTCCATTTGAAATTGGAACGATAAATTGTACAGTAGAGTGATTAGATTCAACAGTTAAAGGTCTGTTTTCTGATTGGTCTGAAGTAAAACTGACTAACACTAAAGAAAGACTCAGAAAGACTAAAACGGCTTTATAACTTGATTTCATATCATAAGAATTTATGTTACTTAAAGTAATCATTTCTTATTTGTAAATATTTAAAATAGTGTTAATTATTCTTTATAACCAGGACCTCTTACTACTTTTCCAGGAGTAGCTCCAGTATGTTCCCCATCTTTGAGTACTTGCTCACCATTCACAAGCACATGTACCATTCCTGTGGATAATTGATGAGGTTCGGCAAAGGTTGCATGATCCTGAATGGTTTCTGGATTAAAAATAGCTAAATCAGCAAAATAGCCTTCGTTTAGACTGCCACGCTTTTTAATTTTTAAATTGGATGCTGGTAAAGAGGTTAATTTTCTAATGGCTTCTTCTAAAGAAATTATTTTTTCATCTCTAACATATTTACCAAGTACTCTTGAGAAATTACCATAAGCTCTAGGATGTGTGCTAGAATTTAAAAACACACCTTCAGGAGCCATAGAGCCAGCATCAGATCCAAAACTCATATAAGGTAAAGCTATTTGCTTTTTCACATTGTCTTCTGTCATTAAAAAGTAAACGGTTCCAACACGACTACCATCTGCAATCACTAAATCCATAGCTGTTTCTTCTGGAGATTTACCATGAATTTTAGCAACTTCAGTCAATGTTTTTCCTGTGTAATGGCGTAAACTGTCGTTTTCAAAACCAACTAACAATAAATTGTCTGGAGTTCCAGCAGCATACATTAAATTTTCCCAATCGTCTGTAGGAGTTGTCATTTCTTCTAAAACTCTTTTACGAATTTCAGGATCTTGTAAACGCTCTGACCATTTTTCATAACCACCTTCTTGGACCCAAGGAGGCATGGATGCATCCAATCCTGTAGCTCCTGCAACATATGTGTACATATCTGTGGTAATATGTAAACCAGCTGTTCTAGCGGAATCTATTTTTCTAACCACATCATCATATTTACTCCAATTTTCTTTCCCACTCATTTTTAAATGATAGATTTCTGCACGAATATCTGCTTCATTAGCAATGCGCATTAATTCATCAATGCTTTGCAGTAAACGATTGCCTTCACTTCGCATGTGAGAGATGTACATGCCATCATATTCTGACGCTACTTTACATAATTCAATGAGTTCTTCAGTTGAAGAATAAAAAGCAGGAGCATAAATTAATGACGAACCAACACCAAGAGCACCATCTTCCATCGCTTTTCTAACCATGTCCTTCATTGAAGCCATTTCTTCATCTGTTGGAGCACGATCTTCATAACCAATATGATTAATACGCACTGTTGTAGCTCCTATAAATGAAGCCACATTTGGCGAAATACCTAGTCGCTCTAGGGATTGTAAATACTCATCGAGTGTATTCCAATCAACATCGTATTTAATATCGCCTTGCGCTGTTGGTAATTGTAATTCCTTTTTTAAATCTTCACTTAAAGGTCCCATTGACCATCCTTCACCAAAAACTTCCAAGGTTACACCTTGTCTGATATCGCTTTGAGATTTTCCATCTTCAATCAACGATTCGGTTGCCCAAGACAACATATTAATAAAACCAGGAGCGACCACTAAACCAGTGGCATCTATTTCTAAAGCGCCTTCAGCATTTAGTACTCCAACAGCTGCAATGGTGTCTGCATTAATACCAACATCACCAATGTAAGTTGGATTTCCTGAACCATCAGCAATGGTGCCGTTTTTTATTAAAATATCGTAAGTAGTAGGAGAGGAGCAACTTGAAACTATGATCGTACATAGCAATAGAAGTTTAATAGTTTTCATATTTTGAGTTGTTGGTTGTTTAATTATTAAAGTTACAAAAAGAAATTTAAGATTATTTAATTGAGATTTTCTTCAATCAAAGAAATTATAGATTGACATTCTTTTTTTTGCTTTTTCAATTTGTGGAATAACAAATATTAAGTTGAAATCGAGTAGGTTTAGAAAGCTTTTGAAATGTCGGTCTTTCATTAAATATTCTACATCTTTTTTATAAACTTCAACATCTTTACTTTTTGAGAATGATTCTTCTCTTTTTTCTACTGAGAATCCTGTATCGGCAATGAATAATCCGTTCATTTATATATGATTCATTGTTAGTGCACTATAAAAATATACACTTCTATCTTCGTAAATATGTCCTTCGTTTAATTGAATTCTTTTATATGTACTCCGTAGATCAAGTAGTCTATTTTTAATATTCTCATCTGAAATGAATCTTAAGTGTGATGAGTTTAAAACTTCTTCTAAGGTATTTGAATTAGGTGTAAACCTGTAAAAAGGAAATAGAAAGTAATAATGGTTATAAAAGGAATCAAGCTCATATTCATTTGTCTCAATCATATTAAGCAAGGCTTTTAAACTCGCACTTTGCCTTTTCCTCCCAGTAATTAATGTTTCTAATTGTTTTTGATCTTTTTCCAAGTCACTAACAAAACCAGATAAATATTTGTTGGTAATTGCTTGCTCTTTTTTGGTTTCATTCAAGTTATTTATTTGAAGTGCAATTAGAATCCCAACTACAACTAAGAATTTTTCACCGATGGCATAAATAGTATACTTACTGGTTTTGTTTTCAGATAGCAGATTTTGACGAACTCGTCTGAATAATTTTAGCATAATAGATTCGTTACAAAATTTTTATTAGTGTATAATTTTATTTAAAGGCAATAACAGCACTTGAAGGCCCTGTTAATGGTATCACTTTGGTGTTTTTAAAACCTACTTGTTTTGTCCATTCATTAAAATCAGCAGCCGTAAAATCAAATCCTTCCTCGGTTTCTATAGCCATATTTAGAGACATCATTAAACCAAATGCATTATGTCTTCGATCATCATCAATAATATTCTCAATCACAATTAAAGCTCCACCTTTTGGTAATGCATTGTAGGCCTTTGTAATGAGCATGAGTTTATCTTTAGTTCCCCAATCATGAAGAATATTTCCCATGGTAATTACATCAGCTTTTGGAAACTCATCTACAAAGAAATCACCAGAAACTGCAGTTACACGATTGCCTAATCCCATATGGTCTATATTTTCAGTTGCAACTGGTGTTACAGGAGGCAAATCGAAGGATGTACAGGTTAAATGATTATGGTGTTTTGCTAAATGAATCGAAAGATTAGCACCAGATCCTCCAATATCACAGACTGTGTTATAATTTGAAAAATCAAATACTTCTGCAAGCATCATGAAATTGCCCATTTGTACACCTCCCATGGCATGTAAAAACTCTCTTAATTTTGACTCATTGGCATAAATAGCTTCAAATATTGGTTTACCACCATTTTTTGTTTCGTTTTGTGGCTTACCTGTTTTTAATCCTTCTTCAAGGTCATTCCAAAACGGATACAATCTATTATTAGACATTTCTAAAATACCACCAATATAACTGAGTTTGTTTTTGTCTAGAAATAAATCAGCATCTGAAGCATTACTATATATTGCACTTTTTTTTAATCCTTTTCTACTCAAAAACCCTAAAGCCACTAAAGTATCTAAGAAATCATATAAAGACCTTTTTTTTAATCCTAATGCTTTTCTAATTTCTCGACCAGACATTGAGTTGTGAGCTAAATGTGTAAATAAACTCATATTAACAGCAGTTATTAAGGTTTTTGAGGCCCAAAAACTCATACCTATTTGCATGATTTTTTCAGGAGTGATGGGGTTGGTTTTTGTTGGTTCCATTGAATAGTGTTTTTAAAATTGGACATAAATAAAACACAAATAGAAAACTATATTAAGTAGCTTGGGAAATAATATTGTTAGGTTTTGAGTTATGAAAGTTACATAAAAGAAATGAACTTAGCTATTGAACTCAGTTCTAGACCTATTTGAAATGTTTTTGATATGTTTTGGTCCTATACGGCAACAGCCACCAATAATATCTGCACCAAGCTCCATCCATTCTGATGTCATCTCGGCAAAAGAAATAGGATTAGAGTTTTCAATCCATGTTTTAGACTTTGCATTATAAGACTCTCCTGAATTTGGATAGGCAATGATTTTTTTATTACCAACTGCCGATTTAAGAGCAGTTATTAAGGAAGATATATACTCTGGAGCAGTACAATTAACACCAATGGCAAAAACATTTGGGTGATTCTTTAATAAAGCTGCAGCTTCTTTAATTGAAGTTCCATCATTAATGTGATTTTCGTCCTTACAAGAAAGAGAAACCCAAGCAGGTGTTTTAGTTGTTTTTAAAATTTCGGATAGTACTTTAATTTCCTGAATACTTGGGATTGTTTCAAAAGCAAGAAGATCACAATTGGACTCGTCTAGAAGTTTAATTCTTTTAATATGAAATTCTGTTAGTGCTTTATCTGAGATGTTGTAATGACCTCTATATTCCGATCCATCTGCTAAATATGCACCATAAGGCCCAATACTTCCTGCAATTAATGGTTTATGTTGCGGATTATTTTTTAAGGAATAACGCTGTAAAGCAATATTTGCAAGCTGTACAGATTTTAGAATAAGTGCTTCAGATTCAGAGTTGGTAAACCCAAGTTTCATAAATCCAGGAATAGTAGCTTGATAACTTGATGTAGAAATTATTTGTGCACCAGCATCTAGATAAGCGAGGTGCGTTTTAATAATAGCTTCAGGATTGGTGTTTAGTAAATTTGCAACCCATAATTTATTGTTTAAATCACACCCAAAATCTTCCAAAACATTAGAGAGACCTCCATCAAGTATTAGTGGGAATTTAAGTTTTGATAACAAAGGACTAATCTTTTTTAGTTTAAAGAATCTATTTGTTGTTCGTTTAATTTTTCATCAACTTTTGCTTTTACACGAAAAGCAAGTTGATGCTTAGGATCTAAAGCAATAGCTTTTTCAATATTGGTTTTGGCCAAATCTAAACTGTCCAGGTCTAAGTATAATTGAGCATAGGTGTAGTGAACTGCAGGAGCTTGATCATTATTAATAATTTGTTTTAGTTGATTTGCTTTTGCTAATGCCTTCTCATAGTTGCCAAGCTCAGATTCTAAAAACGCTGCGTAACTCAAATAAAAGGGAAGTGTTTTTTGCTGAGGTGTAGTTAATACATCGATTGAATCTAAAGCAGTTTGAGCACCATGATTTGCATGTAAAACTTCAATGTATTCTGCTTTAATATAGCTTTCATGAGGATATTTATGGATAAAACTTCGCATTCCTTTTTCTGAAGATTCATAGAAATTTTCATAGAAAGCTTCGTCGAGTTTCACACCTTGATCTCTAGAATTGAATAACTTTAGCACCAATAATAAATCATCCAATAGTAAACGCTCATCAGTAGTAGCATTTGTTTTACGGATTTCTAATTCGTTATAAATAGCAAGACGTTCTTCTAAATTAGTAGTTATTTTTCCAACGATGCCTTTGCCTAATACAAATTCAGGATCAAAAGTCATGGCTTTTCTATATGCTTCTTCCGATTTGGTCCATTCACCAGTGTCCAAAATATATTCCCAACCTTTATTGTAATAATATAAGGCAGAATCGTTTTCTGTTCCGAAGTTGAATCTGTTAGAAGTTTGCTCTTTTTGACAAGAAAATGAAACAGCAAGAACAAGAAAGCTCATAATAACTAATGACTTTGATGTGCTTGTGTTCGTAGTTTTCATTTAATTACTAATAGTCTAATGAACAAGCTGCGCTAATAGCGCTTTGATACTATTGCTTATTCCTGTTGCATATTGTGCTCTCTTAAATGCAGTAAGTATTGATGTGTTAATTATGTCATCAACCTTATTTTTAGTTAGGGTTTTTGTTAGTTCTTTTCCAACTCCAATGCTAACTTCTTTTGATGATTTACTAATCATAAATACAACACCTTTAGGATTCTTATAAGTACCAATGCTCCATTGGTTATTCTTTTCAGAATTATTAGGCATTACCATAATACTCATTGGAATTTTGGTCGTTTTTATAAAATCTTGTATTTGTAATTCTAGCGCAGTTATTTCGGTTTGAGTAAAGATATTTTCTTTATCAATAATTTTCCTAGCAGGAATATTTATTGTTTTTGCAGATGATTGTTTTTGCTGTGCATAACTGCTCATTGAAACACCAATAAGTAAGCATAGACAAAGGCTAAGTTTTAAAACCAGTTTCATAATATTTGTTTTTTTAGATTTAAGGATATACTAAGTTACTGTTTTTTTAACAAAGTGACCTAAAACTGAGTACATGGCATAAATAAAACTTAACTTTGCAGCTTAATAAAAAATGGCGCTATAATAAAGAATGTCATTTGCACAATCATTTATATGTCATTTAATTCATTAGGCTTATCCAATGCCTTATTACTAGCCGTTAGTAAACAAGGCTACACAACACCATCACCAATACAAGAAAAAGCAATTCCTTTAATTTTAGAAGGTAAAGATGTTTTAGCATCAGCTCAAACTGGAACTGGTAAAACAGCAGGTTTTACGTTACCAATACTTCAAATATTGTCTCAAGGACAGCAAATGCGTAAAAGACCTATTCGTGCTCTTGTATTAACGCCAACACGAGAATTAGCAGCTCAAGTACATAATAATGTAAAATCTTATAGTGAGTTTTTAGACATTCGTTCTGCAGTTATTTTTGGAGGTGTTAATCAACGACCACAAGTAGCTACTATTAGAAATGGTGTAGATATACTTATTGCAACTCCAGGACGCCTTTTAGATTTAAATAGTCAAGGTTTATTATCGCTCGCTAAAATTGAAATATTGGTTTTAGACGAAGCAGATCGTATGCTTGATATGGGTTTTAAAAGAGACATAGATAAGATAATGAGTTTAATGCCTTCAAGACGACAAAATTTATTGTTTTCGGCAACGTTTTCAAGAGAGATAAAAAATCTGGCAAATAGCATATTACATCATCCAGTTTTGGTGGAAGCAACACCTGAAAATACAACAGTTGATGCCATAGAACAAAAAGTGTATCGCGTAGCCAAGGCAAAGAAAACAGATTTAATTATTAAGCTAATTTCTGACGGAAATTGGAAACAAGTTTTAGTTTTTAATAGAACGAAACATGGTGCAAATAAGCTTTGCAAAAAAATGGTTAGTGCAGGTATTTCTGCTTCTGCCATTCATGGAAATAAAAGTCAAGGAGCGAGAACAAAAGCTCTTGCAGGATTTAAAAACGGATCAGTTAGAGTTCTGGTAGCAACAGATATTGCTGCTCGTGGTTTAGATATTCCGTTGTTGCCACACGTTGTAAATTTTGAATTGCCTAATATTTCGGAAGATTATGTGCACAGAATTGGAAGAACAGGTAGAGCAGGAGCTAGTGGTGAAGCCGTATCTTTAGTAAGTGCCGATGAAACTACGTATTTAAGAGATATTGAAAAGTTAGTAGGTTTAAAAATTCCTGTAGAAATTGTGGAAGGTTTTGAGCCAGATCCTAATGCATCAACCAAGCCTATTAAACAAGGTCAAGGAGGTGGAAGAAACCAGCAAAGATCAAATAAACCAAAATCTCAAAG
>Ga0316189_10000787_pt1 | contig 31701 bp, 24 predicted proteins | sample LowCovwburrow_MG_FD_204930 | JGI IMG/M metagenome (GOLD analysis project Ga0316189, IMG submission 204930) | Coastal sediment microbial communities from Maine, United States - Lowes Cove worm burrow | ecosystem: Environmental > Aquatic > Marine > Coastal > Sediment | place: USA: Maine...
GTCAAGTTGTTATTAGCAGCCTCCAATTCCTCCTTGGCATTGCTGTAAGCAAGTTCATACTGCAGAAATTCGGATTCTGCTATGATGCCTTTTTTAAACAGCGTTTTGCGCCGCTCGCATTCTCTGTCTGTATCTTTCAGGTTGAGTCTGGCTTTCTTCACCCTGGCCTCGGCATTATTTAGCGTGACCATGTCCGGGATGATTTGAATCTTGGCGATCAGAGTCCCTTTTACCACAGTATCACCGGATTCCACGTAAATTTTTTCAACTACGCCCGAGACCTGAGGCTTAATTTCTATTTCTTTGCGGGGTACAACCGAACCGGTTGCCACCGTCTTTTTGATGATACTGGTTTCAAAGGGTGTGGTGGTCTTAAACACGACCGGCTTTTTTTTGGACTTGTTATACAAAAAGAAAATAGTTCCGATGAAGACAACCAGAATGAGTAAAATGGTCAGTAATTTAAGAAATAATTTCATTTTTCGGCCCGTTGTTTTTGCGAAGCTTCTTAATTTCGAATTTTGTCTATTTTAGGGCAAACCATTTTCGCCACCAAGAAACAAAAGTTAATATTAACCAAAGGATTCCTTTTGTGTCTTTGTGGCAATTTATTTCCAGTTTATCAGGGTTAGGTGTTATTCATTTCGAATGGCCTCGACCGGCTTGATGCTGACGGCTCTTTTGGCCGGTATCAATCCGGCCAAGGCACCGGAGACAATCAGGACGGCCAGGGCGGTTGCCGCCACCGAGAGACTTACTTCCGGGTTTTTAAAGAACTCCGATCCGCCGCCGGCCCCTTTCATGGCGGCTGCTACCATTTCGGTTATGCCGACACCGACAACCAAGCCAAAATAACCGGCAACCGTTGTCAGCAAAACCGATTCAAGTATAATTTGGCTGATAACGGCAAACGGTGTCGCACCGATAGCGCGCTTAATGCCAATTTCCCGGGTGCGCTCCTTTACGACGAACAGCATGATATTACTTACGCCGATGACTCCGGCTAGGAGCGTGCACGTGCCGACAAACCATATGAGGGCGTTGATGCCGATGAATAAATTGGTCATTTTTTTATACTCTTTTTCGGTATTCCAATGACCGATGGCATGGGCGTCATCGGGGGCCACCTGGTGGCGTTCGGCCAGAAACACAATGGCTTTTTTTTCAACCTCTGAAGCCGGCACATCCTTGCGGGCGGTCAACGAAAACCAACTCACCAGGATGCCGTAGTTAAACGCCTGCTGAAATGTGGTAAACGGGATAAAGACCGTCTGGGTTTCCTCATCGGCCTCATCGCCTTCTTTGCGGGATTCAAACGCGCCGATGACCTTAAAGTAGACGCCTTTTACCAGAATATACTGGCCGATAGGATCCTCATCGGATCCAAACAAAATTTCACGAACTCTGGTTCCGATAACTGCCACTTTCCGTTTTTCCTTTAAATCCATTTGGTTGATAAATCGGCCGGCCACGATGTCCATCAGTGAAATATGGGCGATTTCCGGGTAGTCACCATAAATGTTAAATGCACCATCTTTCGTTCCTCTGGTGACATTCGTGACCTGCCTGAAACCGCCCAGTTGATTGCGGGGGGCAAGGTGCTCGATTTCGGGAATGTGACTTCGCAGCGCTGTGATATCATCATTGTCGAAGTTGAATTTACGGCCGCGGGGAAAACCCTTAAACGGTAGGGTGGTGGGCTGTGTCCAGAGAAAAACGCTGTTAGCGGCCAGGCTCTGAAAATCATGCATGGCACCGTTGTAAAGGCCGTTTCCCGCTGCCACCATGATGATCAGCATAAAAATGCCCCAGAACACACCGAATGCGGTCAAAAAGGAGCGCAGTTTATTCTGCCTGAGCGTGCCGGCGATTTCCAGCCAATTGTCTTTGTCAAAAATCATTGGTTCTACTTTCATTCATTTCGCAGGGCCTCCACCGGTAAGATGTTGGCGGCTTTTCTGGCCGGTATAAACCCGGCGATCAAACCCGCTAAAACCAGCAAAATGACAGCCCCGATCGCGGCTTTGAAATCTACCTGGGGGTTTTGAAAGAGTTCGACCGCCGGTAGATGGGATGATGCCAGTTCAATTATGCCCACACCGGCAACCAGTCCGATGTAGCCCGAGAATGATGTAATTAAGACGGCTTCCGTTAAAATCAGATTGATAATAGACGACGGCGTGGCCCCCAGCGCCTTTCGAATACCGAGCTCGCGGGTCCTTTCTTTTACGGAAATGAGCATAATGTTACTGACACCAACGATACCCGCGATAATGGTTCCAACAGCGATCAGCCAGATAAATTTCCGGATGCTGCTGAACAGGTTCACAAATTTTTGATAGCTTTTGAGGCTGTTCCATATTCTGAGCGCCTTCTCATCGCCGATGTCAAAATTATGCCGTGCCGCCAGACGTTCACGGACCTGCTGTTCCATTTTCAGACCTTCTTTCATTGTTGCCTCGCCGGCAGTAAACATCAAAGAGTGGATCCGGTTGCCGGCGCCGAACACTTTCTGGACCGTTGAAATCGGCAGATAAAGCCACCGCAAAGGCCGCTCGGATCCCTCGTCGAAGTGCACCCCGACGACTTTAAACGCTACCCCGTTGATATTGATGTATTTCCCGAGGGCCGATTCATTCCTGAAAAGTTGCTCCTGAACCAGGGTGCCGATGGTGGCGACTTTGCGGAACTGTTCGACGTCAATCTCATTAATTAATCTTCCCTCGGCAAGGATGGTTTTTTCCAAATAGCGATCAGCAGGATGGCCGGCAACGATATTAAAGGTACCGTATTCTTTCTTATAAGTGACGAGATTGTTCTCCCATAAATAGAATCTGGCTGCAATATGCTCCATTCCCCGGACGGATGATTTAATTTTCTCATAGTCGTCATTGGTGAATTTAATGTGCCGTCCGGGCTGCAATCCTTTATAGGGTTTGCTGGTTTGTCCGCTACGCACCCAGATACTGTTGGTGGCGACATTTTTAAATTCGGCTTTGACGCCGTTTTCAATGCCGGTGCCGGAACCGAGCAAAAGGATGAGCATAAAAATGCCCCAGGATACACTGAAACCGGTTAGAAAGGTCCGCAACTTATTCTTATTAACCGTGTTGAAAATTTCCTGCAGTTTGTCGATGTCAAACAGCATCTGATACCCGCCTAAGTGCTCCTATTCATAATTTCGGTAACATATTAGCCGTAATATTTTTCTCCACAAGGACCCTGGATGTTGAATGGATTCGATCTTTAATTTCTTTTTTTTGACAGGATTTACAGGATTAGTGGGATTTTTTTCGCCTGCGGCGAGATACTCTTAGGCCGAAGGCCCTTCTATCCAGATGATCCTGTAAATCCTGTCTGATATATTTTTTTAAATAAAATCCATTCCTCTGATTTTACCTTACTGTATTTATGAATCTAGTTACTAAGATCTCAATATGATAAAAAGGAGTCGTTTCGCTCTTTTTTTTGTTTTCAGGTTCCCGCACGGTTATCGATATTACCGTCCCTTAATCGAATTGTCCTGGCGGTCATAGCGGAAATGTCGTGCTCATGGGTGACGATGATTACGGTCACACCGTTTTGATTAATGGTTTTCAATAAATCCATCATTTCGTAGGAGGTTTCTGTGTCCAGTGCACCCGTCGGCTCGTCGGCCAAAATAACTTTAGGTTTCGAAATCATGGCCCTTGCAATGGCGACGCGCTGCTGCTGGCCTCCGGACAATTCGCCGGGCAGGTGGTCCGCCCAATCGCGCATCCCCATTTTATCCAGGTATTCGAGGGCGATGGCGTTGCGTTTTCGCCGGCCTACTTTTTGGTAGTACAGCGGGAGGGCGACATTTTCCGCCGCACTTTTAAAGGGAATTAGATTAAACGCCTGAAAAATGAAACCAAAAAACCGATTTCTGAAATAAGCCGCCTGGCGTTCACTCATTTTTTCTATGATCCGATTATCCAGCTGATATTCGCCGGAATCATAGGTGTCCAGCAGGCCGATAATGTTCAGCAGGGTAGATTTGCCTGAACCCGATGGACCCATTATCGATACAAGTTCGCCGGCCCCGATGTTAAGATCGATACCTTTTAAAACGCGCAGTTCATTGCTGCCCATGGCGTACGTTTTATGTAAATTTTTGAGTCTAATCATCTTGATGCCCCAAAACAAAACCCCGTCCTTCAGGATGAAAAACGGGGTTTGTTGTGTATGGGATCATGCAGCCCCCCTTATTTAGGGTTCGCCGATATCAATCGTTTTTATTCGTGTCTATTGAAATATATTCTGGACTCCTATACGGCGAGACTATTTGAGATCGCCTGTCGTTTATTCATAGCTGATATTGATATAAAATGCAATGACCTGAAAGATATCGGTGCAGAAGGCGATTTATATGGAAAATCCCTTTAAAATTAGGTGTCAGACAGCTATGCCAGATCGAGTCACCGATTTATCAATCTCCAGCCTGTTATTTGTCCGATGCGCTTACCGGCAGGTTAAACGAGAAGCAGGCGCATCTAATTCTTTACTTGAGGAATTCATCTTCATCCCAATCGTCGATTTCGGCCAATCCCTCAGCCATCGCCAAGGCCTCATAAACCGCATCGGCGATCTCCTGGTCATCATCGTCGATAAGATCACCCAGAACCGCTGCGGCCTCCTGTGGGCGAATGTTGATCACAGCGTCTATGGCGGCAAACAACAACGACTTGTCGGTTGCGCCCGAATCGACCAACTCACAGATGTGCGGCCAGGCAGCATCCACTGCCCAATTGCCCGCAGCGCAAACAGCATGATAGTGAATATCGGCGTTCTTATCACTCAGTGCTTCGAGAATCTGATCATCAAATCCGCGAATAAATCGCATGCAAAAAACCGCGGTCAGCCGCCAGCCCTTTTCACCACTGGAGAAGGCCCTATCGACATTCTCGCAATGCCAGTCCTGAGGCGCCTGGACCGAGGCCTCCAGAATCCGTTGCCGCAATTCTGTTGGTATATCGGTATCCATGAAAAGTTTGTGCAGCGTCTCCTGGATCTTGATAAATGTCTTTTCGGAAATCATGATATCATCTGGATCTTCAAATCCCATCATATCGGCATGCGTGAGGCATGACCCCAAAGAAATCACTGAAATCCCCCGTAATTTTTCCGATTCATGGGGATTGTCCGCAATTAAAAGCAAAGCATGAGCGATTTCATCGTTGATGACGGTATAATCTCCGGCCAATTCCGCCGCAAGGCAGCGGTCGGATTCAGCGGCCTGACCATCACCGAGAATTTTGAGGAAATATTGGGCGGCATCTTCCGGCCACTCCCACGGCGGTGTATTTTCCAAGATCTTCAAGTCCATCCGATAGCCCTCCCAGTAATATGGTTAGTCTTATTTTCAGCAATCGTTTACAAATTATTTCTTCATGAACTTTTATCACCAGTTTAACGCGAGTAATCGAAAACTCGCGGTTACCTGAGTAATTATTCGCTTTGATGTCACACTGTAAATCCTTATTTTGAATATATTATTTTGATTCTAAGTCAATATCAGATTTTTCTATTTTATAAAAAATTAAAAAGCTTATCACAGGAATTCTTTTCTGGCAAAACGAATGGCCCGGGAGATTTCGGAATCTGGTGTTCCGGGTTTCAGCTCAAGCACTTTCAGCGTATCTTTTTTAAGGCAGGAAGTTGACAGAGCAAGCATGTTTAAATAATCCTGATTTCTCGAAGAAAAGATGCCAGATCATGCCAGAAAACAATCCAATCCGGCGGACAGTCATTATGGCCGGCATTATAAGCGATCATTTTCCCTTTTTGAAGCGCTTGGTAAAGAGTGGTGCCATGGGAGAAGGGAATTACCTCATCGTGTCGTCCGTGTATGACCAACACCGGCCCCGGGTAGCTTTTTACCACCGCTAGATTGTCAAAAGGATCCCGCACGAGAAAGGGTGGGACCAAAAAACGTTTTGCAAAGTGACGAACACCGGTAAATGTCGACATCAGGATGAGCGCTGCTGAAGGTCGCCTTTGCGCCAATGCACAGACGGCTCCCCCACCCAAAGAACGGCCAAAAAAAACAATACGGGAGCTATCAATCTCCTTCCTTGACACCAGATCGTCATAGGCGGCAACAAAGATCTGCGTAATACTGTCTTGCGAAGGGGAGCCGGCCGAAGACCCGTAACCCGGATATTCCACTAGCAGCAGTGCGATTCCTAGCCGGGCGAACCCTTCGAGTTTATCGGGCCAGAAATCGATCAATTCTCCATTTCCATGGCCAAAAATCACGGCCGGAGCCGCGGCAGCCATCCCTCCGCCAAAGGGCGGTATAAACCAGGCATCAACCTTGCCGAATCCGGCATCCAGCCCGATTTTTTCCAAACCGACAATGTTCCGGTCGGATTGCAGAGGCCGCGGAATCGCGCTGCGGGGAAACAGGATCTGCCGCTGCAAAACGAAAAGCAGGCCGCAGTAGGCAGCATAAAGTAAGAGCGGCAAGGAAATATATTTCAGCAGCGGGTGCATATTGACTCCCGAGGAAGATGGGGACGTCCGTTCTATATTTGCATTTGGCCTCGATGGGAAAGGAATCCCCTGTGAGGAACTCGAGGACTTTCTGTGTTCTTTATGTCAACAAAAAGAATAATTACGGTCAGATAATGAAGATTGAACAAACTCCTAATTCCTGTATGTTTCGAAGAAAACAAGTTTTTTTGCAAGAGAAGTCCGGAAACAGCGTAATAGCAGGCATAGTAAAGTCGATTAACACAGGCTTTCCACCTTCTTGATTCCTGGAGAATTTGAGCATCTTCTAACGTTTCATATGCTCTTTCTGTATCATCGCATTTTCCAATAGGTTGAATTTCAAAGTTTGACTAAATCGTAAATAGTCCCAATTTTCGTCACTCTGGCAAAAGCCGGAGTCTATAACCATCTGAAACGACTGGATTCCGGCATTCGCCGAAAGGACGGTACGAGCCCATTTCGGACTTTTTACAAGACCATCAAGTTTGATTAATAATAGTAAAATAATATGTAAGCAGTCAAGATAAGAACTGGACGCGTTTGATACATAAAATCTACTCTGTTAAATTTCCCCAAAGGGACCCCATTTAACTGTGGATTTTTCCATTTGCAGCTTATCCGCGCGAATCGCCCTCAAGACAATCTTTGGTCAACAGCTTATCGAATGCCACGGGATAGCAGCCGTCAAAACAGGCTTTGCAGAAGTTATTTTCCGGGCTTTTAAATTCGGTGGCTTTTAGAAGGCCGTCGATGCTGAGATAGTACAGGGAGTCGAGTCCTAAAAATTCACGCAACTCTTCAACCGTTTTGCGGGCTGCAATCAACTCGCCTCTGGTTGAAAAATCGATGCCGTAATGACAAGGAAACCGATGCGGTGGGCCGCTCACGCGCATATGCACCTTTCTTACCCCAAGCTCCCGCAGGGCTTTTACCCGTGTTCGCACGGTTGTACCTCTGATGATCGAATCTTCGATGATGATGATGTCTTTGCCTTTTAAAAGATTTTTAACGGGGTTGAGTTTGATGCGGACCCCAAAATCCCGCATGCTCTGGGTCGGTTGAATAAATGTTCGGCCCACATAATGGTTGCGGATCATACCCAACTCAAAGGGGATGCCGGATGCTTCCGAGTAGCCCAGCGCGGCATAGGTGCCCGAATCGGGAAACGGCATAACAAGATCAGCCTTAACGGGTGCCTCTTCAGCCAGACGCCTGCCATGGGCTTTGCGCGTCAGATAAACATTCTGACCATAAAAAGTGCTGTCCGGTCTGGCAAAATAGATAAATTCAAAAATGCAGAACGCCCGCCGGGCCGCCGGCGACGTTTGGATGCTTTTTATCCCAGCGGGTCCAATAATGACGATTTCTCCGGGGTCGAGTTCACGCACAAACTCGGCCTCCACAAGATCAAAAGCGCAGGTTTCGGACGCCAGCACATAACTGCCGTTCAATTTTCCCAGACACAGCGGTCGGAAGCCATACGGATCTTTAATTCCGATAATTTCTCCCAGACTCGTCAACATCACAAATGAAAATGCGCCCTGCAGTCTGGAGACAGATTTAACCAGGGCCTGTTCAAAGCCGTATTCCAGGTTTTTCACAAAAAGGTGCAAAAAGATTTCGCTGTCCATGGTAGTCTGGAAAATAGAGCCGGATTCTTCAAGTTCGTCTTTCAGGGTGTGCGCGTTGACAATATTTCCGTTGTGGGCGACTGCATAGGATTTTTTGCGGTGACGCACCAGAAAAGGCTGGGCGTTGGTCAGCACCGAGCTGCCCGTGGTGGAATAGCGCACGTGACCGCAGGCACTGCGCCCCTCCAGCACATTCAGAAGGCTCATGTCGAAAACATCGGATACCAGTCCCATGCCTTTATGCTCAATAATCGAATCTCCCCGGATCGTTGCAATCCCGGCACTTTCCTGGCCCCGATGCTGCAAGGCGTAAAGGCCGAAATAGGTTAGGGGAGCTGCTTCATGATGATCGCAAATTCCAAAAATGCCACAGGCTTCGCGGGGCCTATCAAAATCAGTCATTTAGGGTAGACTCCTCTTTCCGGACAAGCCGGAAATGAAAAATAAAAAATGAAGATTGAAGATTTGCGGTATTGCTCTCCGAGGCGTAGGCGCTGCAACCCCTACGAGCCGGAGGCTTCGCTCTGTCTTTTCTATTTAAATCGATCTTATAGTCCCAGTCAATCAAGCGGTGCATTTTCCACCAGATCCCAAACACCACACGGGCAGGCGCCGGCGCAAAACCCGCATCCGATACACAGGTCTTCATCCACCACATATTCATAGGCGTCGTCGTCCAGCCCTTTTCTGCTGATGGCATGCTGCGGGCAAACCGACACGCAGATTCCGCAGTCCCGACAGGCACCGCACGAAGAGCACTGGGACCCGCAATGATCCAGATCCGAGTATTCCGTCACCCGGGGATCAAAATATTCCAGTGTAATGCGGTTGCGGTCGATCATTTCGCGTTTTTGTACCAGCGGGGGCTTGTCTTCCAGGATGTCACAGATCGTCTGAGCAACGATTCGACCGGATCCGATGGCATCGGTTAAAAGTCCGGGTCGGACCACATCACCGATGGCAAATATTTTAGGATCGGTGGTCAGAAAATGGTCATTGACCTTAACGAAACCATTTGCAATCTCGATGTCAGCCGGAAGAAATTTAAGATCCGGCATGTCGCCAATTGAAATAATTACGGTGTCGGCTGGGATTTCTTCGCCGGATTCCAAGGTGACGCCGTTGCCGGTAATCTCTTTGGTGAAGACCGGCCATTTGAACTCGACACCAATCGACTCTGCCGCTTGTCTTTCCTTACCAAAAGAAGCCGGCTCCTCTACATCCAGCAGCGTGATATTTTCGGCACCCAATCGATGGGCCTCGGTGGCTGCATCGCAACCGACGTTGCCGGCGCCGATGACCACGACATGCCTGCCGACTTTTGCTTTGTTTGCTTTGGCCTTTTCAAGGAAATCCAGCGCCGTCAGCGCCCGCTTGTTACCCGGTATCGGTAATGTTCTGGGCTTTTGGGCGCCCGTTGCAATCACCACAAAGTCAAAATCTTCTCGAAGCTGTTTGACGTTTTCCTGGTTGAGGGGCTGCTGAGGGTGTACATGCGGCAGCACCTGCTTGATCCGCTCGAGTTCTGTCGTAATCACATCGGTCGGGATACGGCTTTCTGGAATAACGCGAGTGAATTTGCCGCCGATGTCTTTCGCGACTTCATAAATGACAACTTGGTGCCCCTTCTGACGTAGCTGCCATCCGACAGAGATCCCGGCCGGGCCGCCGCCGATAATGGCAATTTTTTTATCCGATTCAGGCGGCAGTTCCGGCAACTTTGCTTTGATGCTCGCCCGGCCGAGCTGGGTGACATCCACGGCAGGCATGGCAGAGGATTGACGGGTGCATGACTGCATGCATAAATTGGGACACAGATAACCGCACACGGAAGCGGGAAACGGCGTGTAGGCAAGGGCCAGATCGACGGCCTCATCGATACGACCCTCGCGAACCAATTGCCAGCGTTGCTGCACCGGAATTCCGGTCGGGCAGGTGGCCTCACAGGGCGCGGCATATTTCCGGTTTTCCCAGATTGGAACAAAGCGCCGCAGCAGATTCGTTGTGATCAATGGTATGGGGCTGCGATCCAGCTGGGTGAGGTCACCGATCAGGCCGCCCTTTCCGAGCTCTGTCTCCCACACCCCGGAGTAAAACGAATGGATGGATTTCATCGGGCGCTGGATTTTTTCCTGGGGCGACCGCGCAACGAGCAGCTGCCACTGACGTCTATCTGAAAATACTTTAACCAGTTCGGTCCGGCCGATGTAATCTAAAAAGACATGAAGGTTTTGGTTCAACCAGTCCCATTCTTCATCCCCGATAGAAATAAGCTTGGCGTCGCGCTGACTATAACCTCCGTGGGGGCCATGAAAAAACACCTTTCCGCCGACCATGCCCACAAACGGCCGATGACCGAGAATATTATCGGGAATTTGGGCCTCATAACCGCAAATCACGGCGATACCACCCGCCATAAACTCACCGAAATAGTCCCCAGCTGAGCCCAGCACCCAGAGCTCGGGATGATCAAAGCGCGGGTTGTGTTTGGTCATGGTCATACCCCGGGCACCGATATTGCCGCCAACGTAAATTTTACCCTGGGCCATGGCATTGGCCGTTCCGTTGCCGGCATTGCCATGAACGATAATTTCGGCACCGGCATTGAGCCACCCCAAATCGTCGGAGGTCGGCCCGAGAATTTCAATGAAGGTGTTGGGAAATCCCATCGACCCAACACGTTGCCCGGGCTGGCCGGATATTTTTACATGCACCTTTTCGTCGCCGGCCTGCCAGAGCCGGCCGCCGATTCCATGCTGGCCGTAGGCATTGATCTGCAGGCGGCGGTGTCCCTGGCCCACCGCTGCCTGTACTTGCTCTTCTAAAATCCGTGAATCAACCCGTTCACCGTTGATTCTGCCGGAAATCACACGATAGGATGCATTGTTGCTCAAATTTAGCTCAGACATTTATTTTCTCCAAATTACACCACATATTTTATGCTTAATCTTTCGGCCGCGGCATAATCATCGATTCCCAGCGCATCTGACATACCAATGGGAAGCGAGGTGGATCGGCCCAAAGGCGCCACAATTTTTTTCAATTCGGTGTCAAAGCTCAAAAAGACATCCACCAGCCGCTGGGCGACATCTTCGACATTCAAGCGCCGGTACAGACGGGGATCCTGAGAGGTAATTCCTTTTGGGCACAACCCGATGTTACAGATGTTGCAGCGGTCCGATTCAGACCCCAGGCAACCGGCTGCAGCCTGCATAATATATTTTCCGACCTGGACACCGCTGGCACCCAGCATGATGAGTGCGGCGGCATTGGCCGCCAGATTGCCGCTTTTGCCGATACCCCCGCCGGCAAAAAGCGGGACCTGATTCTGCATGCCCAGCTTAACGAGATTCAAATAGCCGTCGCGAATATTGCTGGCAATGGGATGCCCCATGTGATTCATGGACACATTGTAAGCTGCACCCGTGCCGCCGTCTTCACCGTCGATGGCAAGACCAGCGGCATAGGGATTGCGGGTGAGATTGTTCAAGACCGCCATCGCAGTGGACGTTGCTGAAATTTTTGGATATACCGGTACCCGAAAGCCCCAGGCCATGTACATGGATTGGGTCATCTTGGCCACCGCTTCTTCAATGGAATACTTGGTCTGGTGGGTGGGCGGACTCGGCAGGCTGACACCTGCCGGCACACCCCGGATGGCTGCGATCAGGTTGTTGACCTTGTACCACATGAGCAGACCGCCGTCCCCGGGCTTGGCCCCCTGGCCATATTTAATTTCAATGGCACACGGATCTTCTTTCATCTCCGGGAGGGCATGAATAATTTCATCCCAGCCGAAGTAGCCGCTGGCAATCTGCAGAATCACATATTTTAAGAACCGTGAACGCAGTAATCTGGGCGGGCAGCCGCCTTCTCCGGTACTGAGCCGTACCGGCAGGCCCAATTCCTCGTTGAGATACGCCACTCCCATCTGAAGTCCTTCCCACATGTTGGGCGATAACGCGCCGAATGACATGCCACCGATAATCAACGGGTATATCTCACGGACAGGAGGGATCCAGCCGTTGGATCGCAGGAATTTCAAGTTTTCTTCCGGGGGCAACACCCGCCCTAAAAGGGTGCGCAGCTCAAATTCATGACGTCCCGCATCCAGGGCAGGGTCGGTTAGCATCGATATGCGGATAAACTTTATGCGGTCCAAAATACCCCCGGCAGTGTTGCGGCGTCCGCCGCGCCTGCGGGGTTGTCCGCCGCGATCGATCTGAAATTTTAATTTGTCTGCTTCATCGCTGTGGTAAGGTATGATGGCATCATTGGGACAAACCATATTGCACATGGCACAACCGACGCAATTGTAAGCCGGATCGGTTTTTTGCCGAATCCCATAGTAGGCTTTGTAAACACTGGCGGGGGTTTCTAAAAAACCTAAGGGCGGCTTCACGGTTCGTTTGCGAAACACCCCGAGGTCAATGGCATTCACGGGGCACACGGCCGTGCATTTGCCGCACAGCGTACATTTTTCTTTGTCCCACAGAATCTGCCACGGTAAATCTTTAACACTTAAAGTTGAGGGGGTAATGGGTCGTTCTGACTGCATATTCTGGCCTCTTGGCGATCCGGACCGACGATGGCCGTATCCAGATGCATGGGTTGAAAATCTTTGTGCTTATCTCGTAGGGGGATGGCGGCATCCAGACCACATATTTCCGAAGAAAATGCATACATACCGGGTTTACCCCCGACAACTCCGGGTCGGAGCTTTTTGCGATCCTGCACCATAAACAGACTGTGATCCGGCAGGCAGCCGATAACACAGTTAGGTCCGTCGATGATCAGTTGCCGGCAGGTTTGCTTCAGGTTCTTTAAAAATACCGCATTCGGGTGATTGGTAATATCGTCCTGCTGAAGTGGGGTTATGACATGCTTGTAGGTCTCCAAATTCAGACCCAGCTGCGCCATGGTATAATGCAGGATATGGCTGAAAACCTCCGAGTCGGATTCATATCCGATGTAACCGGGATAGCCACGCGACTCCAGGTAGGCCTTAATGGGCAAAAAGGCGGTGTTTTCACCGTTGGTCATGGTGGAGTATCCCTGGATGAAAAACGGATGGCAGGCATACAGGGTTATCCCGTAGTTTGTATTCTGCCGACCCTGGGCCATGATGACCCGGGCATTCAGCTCCTTGCGGTCGAGTTTCAAATGATTCGTCACCAGCAGGGGATCACCGATCTCCTTGATCATGATCACATCGGGCCAGAATGAGAATACAATCATATCCTGTTTCTCCTCGCCCATAGCCCGGAGTTGCAGTCGAATCGGCAACAGGCGCTGCATCCGTTCCTGGTCGCTGAGATCATCCCATTCTTCCGGATATTCGTAGGCCCGGATCAGGTATACATCCCGTTTGGGAATCCCGGGCGGTGGTGTTTTCGGCACTTTAATGGTAATTTTATATTTGGTCATAAAACCGAGGTCCATCATGAAGGAATCCAGACGCCTTAATCCTTTTTCCGAGAAAATTCCGGACAAAATGGGTGCATTTTTCATTTCGTCAAACGGGCCGGCCAGATCTCGCAAGAAAAGACCCACACCGGAACAGTCATGACCTTCCCGCATGACATTTAAGGCCTCAACAGCAACCATGGGAGACAACGGTTCTTTGCTGGTTATGGCAAATAAGCGGCACATTTCCCTTTTTCTCCTTTTACCAACTATTTAACGGATAAAATTTCCGGCCGGGCTTCCCCGGGTTCGTATTTGTCAATATCCTTTGGACAGTTATGATTAATGGTGATGGGCTATCCACCGGAATAATAAGGCTGGAATAATGCGAGACGGGAGATCTGAAATGCTCGTGTATCGGATTGCAGGAAATTTTTCCAATACGTAAAGGTTGCCTTTTGGTTGATTACGGATTTATACCGAATTCACAGTGTATTTTGAAACCACCACGCCATTATTTCAAATAAAAAAGTCTGACTACCCTAATTGGAAATGTTCTGAATGTCAATTTAAAATTGCATAATAGTGAAATTGGGCTGGATATATTACAAAAATGTAAGATTTTATTCAAATTTAGAAAACCTGGTCCTCTGGCTCGGATTGTTTACTGATTATGGCGACCAACCCACGAAACATTTATTGTTCCTTTTTTTTTGACATGCTTCCGGCTTTATTTTATAAATCACCATGGGTTCGTTTGTTTTAAATGATGCATCAACAGGGGTCACTATGTTTATCAAACAATCAGAGCTTTTGATGGGTACCAGCATGGATTTTATCAAAAAATTCATGGATATTTCTCAAATGGTATCCCATGCAAAGGGAGATGTACTCTTTCGGGAAAAAGATCCGGCGCTATATTTTTACGTCCTGCTTAACGGTCGGGTCAAGTTGGGTGTTGGTGAGAGCGATCAGATGGTTTATGATGTCAGACAAAATGGTGAGGCCTTTGGCTGGTCCAGCTTAATCGGACGCGACAAATATTCGGCCTCGGCAGAATGTATCGACGCCTCAAAGCTCTTAAAAACTGACAGCGAAAAACTGAAAAAAGAACTGCAAAGAGATCCGGCCAACGGGGTTATTTTTTTCAAACAGCTTGCCGCAACACTCGGAAATCGTCTGCTCGAAAGCTACAAAACGATCTCACGGCAATCAGAATAGCCAGGAGGTGCTATGGTGAGCAATACCTTATCGTTTGCAACTGCAAGCAAGATGACGCGCCGGGAGTTTCTGTGGTTTTCATCCATGGCCGCTGCCGGTCTGTTTGCCGGCTGTGCCACCAACCCGGTGACCGGCCGAAGCCAGCTCATGCTGGTGTCCGAAGACGAGGAAATTCAAATCGATAAACAGAACTCACCCTACCAATTTTCGGCGGACTACGGGACAGTTCAAGATAAAGGGTTGAAAGCCTATATTGATCGTACCGGCAAAAATATCGCCGCCCAAACCCACCGTACGCACATGCCCTACAATTTTCATGCGGTCAATGCAATCTATGTCAATGCTTATGCCTTTCCCGGCGGAACGATTGCCTGCACCCGTGGTATTTTGCTTTCCCTGGACAACGAGGCCGAACTGGCGGCTCTGCTGGGACACGAATTGGGCCATGTAAATGCCCGGCACACCGCCGAGCAGATGTCAAAAGGCATGCTCACCCAGACGGTTGTCGGGGGCCTGGCTGTGGCGGCAGGCACTCAGGGCGCCGGTTACGGTAATCTGGCGTCCCAGCTGGGACAGTTCGGGGCCGGTGCACTGCTGGCTAGCTACAGCCGCGACAACGAGCGCGAGGCGGATGCACTGGGAATGGAATACATGGTGCGCGCCGGATACAGTGCCCAGGGGATGGTGGGTCTGATGGACGTGCTGCGGAGTATGGGTAAGCACAAACCCAGTACCATCGAACTTATGTTTTCAACCCACCCCATGAGTGACGAACGTTATCGGACAGCGGTTGAAACGGCCGACACGAAATATAAGGCCGCCAAAAATAAGCCGATCTACCGTGAGCGCTACATGGACAATACCGCCAAACTGCGATCCCAAAAAGGCGCCATCGATGAAATGCAAAAAGGCCAGAAGGAAATGGCTGCCAGTAATTTTTCCGCAGCCGATCTTCATTTGCGCAAAGCAATAAAACTGGCGCCCAAGGATTATACGGCGCTGGTCATGATGTCCATGAGCCAGTTGGTCCAAAAAAAATGGACCGTGGGGCGGCAATACGCCGAGATGGCCCAGCAGGTTTATCCTGCAGAAGCCCAGGCTTGTTACCTGAGCGGATTTGCCAAAATCCAAATGAAGGATTTTGAAGGTGCTTTGGAAGAATTTTCCAGCTATGACAACATACTTCCCGGCAATCCCAACATCGTTTTCTTCAAAGGTTATGCTTATGAGGGGATGAAGAAATACCCTCAAGCCGGCCGAGAATACCAGCGCTATTTACAGTTCACCCAGCAGGGTGATTACGCCCGCCACGCCTATCAACGGTTGCGCGAGTGGAGAGCAAGAGGATATATTTAGTATCCGGACGAGCATTCACCAAGAGTTTAGGCCCTTATCGGGTTTTATCTGGCAACATGTTGTCAGAAAATTGAGGTTTCAGCCCGCCCTGGTGCGATATGACGGATTTTTACTGTTCACTGTAGAAAATCCCAATAATGTCTTATCTTCCAGATTCATGCAAAGTTAGGTCTGGGCCAGGGGTGTCAGTGTTCAGGTTTCAGCAATTAAAAAATTTCAAATAACAAAACACAAATACCAAACAAATCACAATGACCGAAATTCAAAATTCAAAACATTTGGCTTTTGATCTTATTTGAGATTTGGATATTGTAATTTGGAATTTATTTGGCCCAATTTTTAGATCAGGTGGTGCTTGTATTTTGTTATTTTCGTTTTATCCGGTTTAGTATTTACTTTTTTCTACTTTGGACATTGGGCCTTGTATAACTACTCAGAAAAATTGTTCACAGATGAATTTAACCACAAATGGCTCGCTTACCTGAAGGCGGCCGATGCCGCGGGTTTCCCTCCTATCAACAACCCGGAAATTCTTAACAGTTTAAAGCAGGTCTTCGCCTTCAGTGATTTTGTGGCCGCAGGCTGCACCCGCGATCCGGCTATGCCGGTCGATCTTATCGACAGTGGTGATATCGCCCGTCGTTACCCGGAGGATGAATACCATCTAAAATTAAAGCCGCTATTATCCGGCGCGACCGATGAAGAAACTCTGAGCCGCCTGCTGCGGCGTTATCGCTGCCGTGAACTGGTCCGCATCGCCTGGCGCGATTTGTGCGGTTGGGCGGACCTTTCGGAAACCGTGTCCGATCTATCTGCTTTTGCGGATGCCTGCCTGGAACATGCGCTCAACACACTCCACCAATGGCACTGCCGCGGTTATGGTACGCCGACAGCGGCAGACGGCTCAAAACAGCGTCTGGTTATTCTAGGATTGGGCAAGCTGGGTGCCCGGGAGCTTAACTTCTCTTCCGATGTCGACCTGATTTTCGTATATCCACAGGCGGGTGACACCCGTGGAGCAAAAGAATCCATGGGGAATGGTGAATTTTTTTCCCGTCTTTGTCGCCGCCTGATCAAAGTCATCGGTCAGTCAACCGCAGATGGCTTCGTATTTCGGGTTGATACCCGCCTGCGCCCCTTTGGCGAAAGCGGCCCGCTGGTCATGAATTTTGAAGCCATGGAACAATATTATCAACAGCAGGGGCGGGAATGGGAGCGCTATGCCCTGATCAAGGCCCGGGCTGTGGCCGGTGACAAAGATGCGGGCGCCCTTTTGCTCGAGCGGCTGCATCCCTTTATTTACCGCAGATATTTGGATTACAGCGTCTTTGAATCCCTGCGGCAGATGAAGCAGATGATTGCCCTGGAAGTCAAACGCAAGGGCATGGAAAACAATATCAAACTCGGTGCCGGTGGCATCCGCGAGATTGAATTTTTTGGCCAGATTTTCCAGCTGATACGCGGCGGGGTAAATCCCGCCCTCCAGAACACAGGTATCCTGAAGGTATTAAAAATGCTGGCCGCTGAGCGTCAGGCCCCCCAAGAAGTCTGTGATGAACTGATCGATGCCTATGTGTTTCTACGAAATACCGAAAACCGTCTCCAGGCCTTCTCCGATCAGCAAACCCACAAGCTGCCGGCGGATGACCACGATCAGTTGCGGTTGGCGGCATCCATGGGTTTTCCCGACACGGAGTCATTCAATACGGCTTTAAAAAATTACAGGAAAATCGTCCACGGCCACTTCCAGATGCTTTTGGAATCCGGTGATACGGATGACCGCCAGAATAATGTTGCAGAGCCGTCGGAAGTCATCTGGCAAAACCCGCCGGCTGATCAAAAGGCGGGAAATATGCTGAGTGCCATGGGCTATGATCGCCCGGAGGAAGCCATCAGGCTGCTGACTTATTTAAAAAATGATCCGGAAACAAGAGCGCTGAGTCCCCGGGGGCGTCGGCGTCTGGACAAATTGGTACCCCGCTTTTTGAAAGAAATCGGCACATGTGAAAATCCGCTGATCACGCTTCACAGGATCATCGACCTGATCAAAACCATTGAAAGGCGCACCAGTTATCTGGCCCTATTATTGGAAAACCCGACGGCCCTTTCCCATCTGGTGAAGCTTTGCGCTGCCAGTCCCTGGATCGCATCATTTCTGGCGCGCCATCCGGTGCTGTTGGATGAACTGCTCGACCCGCGCACGCTTTATCTGCCGCCGAAAAAAATCGAAATGAGAAATGCCCTGCGTCAGCGGCTTGGCCAGGTACCCATCGATGACCTGGAGTACCAGATCGAGCAGCTGTGCATTTTTAAACAGATCAATGTGCTGCGGGTGGTGGCGGCGGATGTCACCGGCACCCTGCCGTTGATGCGGGTAAGCGACTACCTCTCTGAGATTGCCGAAAGCATTCTCAGTGAAGTTGTGGAACTCGCCTGGAATCACCTGGTGTCAAAGCATGGCACGCCCATTTGCCGGCTGGACAATAAACGTTGCGAAAAGGGATTTGTTGTGATTGCCTATGGCAAACTGGGCGGGCTGGAACTCGGTTACGGGTCTGATCTTGACCTTGTTTTTCTGCATGCCGGAACCGGCGAACAAACCCGGGGAAAAGAAAAAGGGATCGATAGCGCTCAATTCTTCAACCGCCTCGGCCAGCGCGTCATCCACATCCTCACCTCCCATACCCGTGCGGGTAAAGCTTATGAAATCGACATGCGCCTGAGACCCAGCGGAAGCTCCGGAATTCTGGTCAGCCACATTGAAGCCTTTAGCAACTACCAGTTCGAAGACGCCTGGACCTGGGAACATCAGGCATTGATCAAAGCAAGACCGATCTGTGGGGACGGCATTTTAGCGAAAAAATTTGAAACCATTCGCAAACAAGTCCTTGCCTGTCCGCGGCTCCAGGAGAAGTTAGCAGTAGAAGTCGTCGACATGCGCGAAAGGATGCGCAAAGAACTGATGAAACCGGAAAATGGCGTTTTTGATCTGAAGCAGGACACGGGCGCCATGGTAGACATCGAGTTTCTGGTACAGTACCTGGTCCTGTTAAATTCCCACCAATATGCCGGCCTTTTGAAATGGACGGACAATGTTCGCCTGATCCAGTCCCTGATTGAAACCGGCACCATGGACGAAATTACGGCCCATGTGCTAAAGCATGCCTATCTGATCTATCGCGCTACCGCCCATCAGCTCAGTCTCCAGGAAAAACCCGCCAAAGTTCCCCGGGGAAAATTCGACCGTCTGCAGAGACGGGTGGAAGAAATCTGGCAGGCTTATTTTTAAAAATAAATTGTTACAAATTTGTAATATTTTATTTTAATTTTAGCCAAATTTGTAATTTTCTTCATATCCAATCTTATGGAGATTTTCCTTCAATATACTGAAATTATTTGTTTTTATTTAAATTTAGAGTCTTCGGCACACATGTTGCTTTATAGATACGCTTTCGGATATAGTTTTTGGCAAGGATAGAAGGAGTTGCCCTGAGTAAGGCGTACAATAATGGAAAATATCCATGAACAGGCCTCCGGTCTGCTGCAGGAAAAAACCGAGGGACTCGTTGCCCGTTTTTTTCAGGGCAAAGAGCCCGATTTTTTAAAGCAGCATGCGCGGATATTAGATGATTATTTTCGGCAGGCATTTGAGACAAGCATGGTCGGCCCGCGCATGGATATCAGCAAAAACCCGTATACCATTATTGCGCTGGGTGGTTATGGCCGCCAAGAACAGTGCATTCATTCCGATGTGGATCTACTGTTTCTATTCAAAAAAAGTGTCCCGGCCCAGGCGGAAAATCTGATTCAGGAAATTGTTTATCCTTTATGGGACATCGGTCTCGATGTCGGTTACGCCACCCGATCCTTGAAGGAGTGTTTGGCGCTCGCATCCTCAGATTTCGAAGTGTTTACCCCGATCCTGGATGCACGGTTCATTTGCGGCTGGTCGCTTATATATTCTGAACTCATGGATCAGCTGCGGCAAAAGCTTATCCGCAAGAAATCCCGTACCATTATTAACTGGCTGGTTGAAAAAAATAAAATGCGGCATGCCCAATTCGGCGATTCGGCTTATCTGCTCGAACCCAACCTCAAAGAAGGGCAGGGTGGTTTGAGAGACTATCATACCATGCTGTGGATCGGCCAGATTGAGTTTAACATGAAGCAGCCCAGAGATTTTGAATATCTGGGACTGCTCTCCCACGAAGAATTCCAGGCCCTGCGTCGCTCCCTCAGGTTTATCTGGTACGCGCGCAATCGCATGCATTACATTTGCGGCCGCAAATGTGATCAGCTGAACTTTGAAAATCAGCTCAAGCTGGCTGAAGCATTCAAATATAAAAAAATCAATCATCAGCAGCCGGTGGAAAGATTTCTGGGTGAGCTTCATGGGCGGATGGAATATTTGAAACAGCAGCACCTGATGTTTCTGCATGAACTGGGTATTGAAAAGAAGCGCAAACGGAGAAGAAAATCAAATATAACGAGTGCTGTGAAAGGCTTGGAAGTTATCAAATGGGGAATGCTGAATTTCGCTGCGCCTGAGAGGATAATGGAATCGCCGGTTCTTTTGATGAAAATATTTGAAGAAAGCGCACGCTTAAAAATTCCCTTAAGCGCCGAAGCCAAAAGACTGGTCAGGGAATTTTCTTATCTCGTAGACAATAAGTTTCGAAGCTCAAAACCCATCGTCAAATCTTTCGAACGAATTCTGGTAGCGCCGGCACCAACATTCAACGTCTTAAATGAGATGCTGAACACCGGCTTTCTGGTGCGATTCATACCCGAATTCCGCAACATCGTTAACCGTATCCAATATGATGAATATCATCTTTACCCTGTTGACAAGCATCTGCTGAGAGCCGTTCAGACCGTCAAAAAATTCGGCACCGGCAATGAGAGCAGTTTGGAACCGTTATGCGATATGATTTACGGTGAACTTAAAAATAAGAAGCTACTTTTATGGGCCGTGTTGCTCCATGATATCGGGAAAGGAGAATCTGAAGAGGACCATGCGGAAAAAGGCGGCGACATCATAAAAAAAATTTTGACCAGAAGTGGAATGAAATCCGAGGATCTGGAAACGGTCGTTTTTCTGGTCCGGGAGCACCTCTTTCTGGTCAAAACAGCCACCCGCAGAGATATTAACGACGAAGAAACAGCGATTTTCTGCGCCAGAAGAATTAGAGATGTAAACCGGTTGAAAATGCTTTATCTGCTGACAGTCGCCGATTCGATCGCAACCGGCCCGTTGGCCTGGAACGACTGGAAGGCAGCTCTTTTGAGGGACTTTTTTCTCAAGGTTTTAAACGTGCTGGAAAAAGGGGAATTGGCCACCGAAGAGGCCGTCGAACTCATAGAGCAGAAACGAAATGACGTCATCCATTCCGTGCATACGCAAAAAGCTCAAGAAGATATTGGCAACCTGTTTAAGGCCATGTCCCCACGATACCGGCTCTATATGCCGACACCTGCCATCCTGGAGCACATCAATCTTTACAACAAGCTAGGTGCTGCCGACTTTTTATGGGATATAAAACGATCCGCCGATGCCAACACCCGATCGGTTACCATCTGCGCCAAAGACCGCCCGGGGCTCATTTCTAAAATAGCCGGCGCATTTACTTTAAACAACATTGATATTCTTGATGTCCAGGTGTTCACCTGGCGCAACAACATCGCCCTGGATATCTTCAAGGTCAAACCCCCGCCGGATCAAATCATGGAAGCGGAAAAATGGGACCGGACCGCAAAGAATCTTGCTGCCGCTTTATCCGGCGAATTAAACCTGGCAGCAGCGCTTCAAAAAAAAAGGACCGCTTTCCGTCACTCCAGCATTAGAAAATATAAGAAACCCCATCGCGTCGAGGTGGATAACACCGCTTCAAGTTTTTATACGATCATCGAAGTCTTCACCTATGATTCCCCCGGCCTGCTGTTCGGTATTACAGATGCGCTGTATCGATGTGAACTGAACATCTGGGTCGCTAAAATAGCGACGAAAGCGGACCAGGTTGTGGATGTATTTTATGTCTGGGACCTTAACGGAGATAAGGTTGATTTACCGGATCAAGTTTCACTGATAAAAGCCGCCATACTGGAAAGGCTGCCAACGATGGAATGACGAATTTAGATTGACGAATGAAGAATGACAAGCTGGAATGACGAATTACGAAAGGAGAGAATAGTTTGAAAATGAATATTAAACGCTTGCTGCTAACGGCAATCCTATGCACAATTCCTTTTTCTTCGGCAGTTGCTTCCGAAGGCATAAATTCCGGAGACACTGCCTGGATAATCGTATCAACCGCGCTGGTAATGATGATGACCCCGGCCGGTCTGGCTCTGTTTTACGGCGGTCTGTCAAGATATAAAAACCTTTTAAACACATACGCGATGACCATTGTTGCCTATTGCCTCGCCAGCGTCATCTGGGTCATGTGGGGCTACACCCTGGCTTTTGGACCTGATAGAGCCGGCATCATTGGAGGCCTGGAAAACCTATTTCTGGCCGACATCGGGGTGGACAGCGTTCATGGCAGTATCCCAACCTATGTGTTTGTTCTTTTTCAAATGACGTTTGCCGGTATCACGGTTGCACTGGTTCTAGGGTCGATTGTCGATCGGATGAAATTTTCAGCATGGATCGTTTTTACGGTTTTGTGGATCACGTTTATCTACGCGCCGATAGCCCACTGGGTGTGGGGCGGCGGCTGGATGAGCAAGCTCGGTGCCCTTGATTTTGCCGGAGGCAATGTGGTCCATATCAATGCCGGCGTGGCCGGGCTGGTTCTGTCTCTGATGCTCGGCAAACGAATCGGATACGGCAAAGAGGCCATGTTTCCATCCAGCATTGCCTTAACCGCTTTGGGTGCCGCCCTGTTGTGGTTTGGCTGGTTTGGCTTTAATGCCGGCAGCCAGTTAGCGGCGGACGGTGTCGCCGGCTCAGCCTTTCTGGTCACCAACACCTCGGCCGCCATGGGCGCCCTGTCCTGGATGTTTATCGAATGGATGGTGAATAAAAGACCGACGGTTTTGGGTATGGCTTCGGGGGTCGTATCCGGATTGGTGGCCATCACTCCTGCGGCCGGCTTTGTCAACATGCCGGCTTCCTTGATTATTGGACTGGTCGCCGGCATTTTGGGTTTTTACAGTGTCGCCGTATTGAAACAGAAGCTTGGCTATGATGATTCTCTGGATGCCTTCGGGGTACATGGAATGTGCGGAATTTGGGGAGCCGTTGCCACCGGGTTGTTTGCCAATCCTTCCATCACCGAAGGGGCCAGAGGCCTGTTTTACGGTAACCCAAAACAACTTTTGATTCAGATTATCTCCATACTGGCAACGGCGATATTCACGGCTATTGGAACCCTGATAGTTGTCTATATTACCAAGTTTCTAACCGGCGGCCTGAGAGTAGATGGAGAAAATGAAGTCGTGGGGTTGGATAATACCATTCACGGTGAAAGGGCCTTTGAGATTCAACTGTCATAATAACAATTGACTATTTTAGGAAATCGCTTCGCTCCACCATCTTTATAAAAATCTTTTTAAAATCGAAAGAATACCTTAAATATTCATTATTCATTATTCATTATTGTTAAGGAGGAGTTGTCATGAAAAAAATTGAAGCGGTCATTAAACCCTTCAAACTCGACGATGTAAAAGAGGCACTGAACGAAATCGGCATCCAGGGAATGACGATTTCCGAGGTGAAGGGCTATGGTCGGCAGAAGGGCCACAAGGAAATTTACCGCGGGGCCGAGTACGTGGTGGATTTTATCCCTAAAATTAAGATCGAAATTGTGGTGGGCGCCGACCGCGCCGACCAGGTGGTGCAAAAAATTCGCGAAGCCGCCAATACCAACAAGATCGGAGACGGCAAAATTTTTGTGCTGCCCGTGGAGGAAGCCGTCCGGGTCAGGACGGGTGAGACGGGGACGGATGCCATATAGAGCATGGAGCAGAGGGCATAGCGCATAGTGTATAGGCAGAAGACTGAGGCTTTCGATTGTCATCCTGAATGTGGAATTCGGAATGGGGAATTCGGAAGGTGAGAAGGTGACAAGATAAAGCTATGGATTAAGGTTTGAAAGTGGAAGGACTTCGGCTCCCAACCATCCGAACGATCAAAACGATCAAAACCATCAAAACGAACCTAACCATCTAAACGTTCGAAACGAACTCAACGAACTAAACCATCAAAAATATTTAATCAGGAGGATTAAAAACATGACACCCAAAGAAGTATTAGACATGGCAAAGGAAAACGGAGCAAAAATAGTCGATTTACGATTTATGGATTTTCCGGGGCTCTGGCAGCACTTCAGCGTACCCATGCGGGAGCTGGAAGAATCCAGTTTTGAAGACGGCTTCGGTTTTGACGGGTCGAGTATTCGCGGCTGGCAGCCGATTCATGCCAGCGACATGCTGGTCATACCGGACCCTGAAACGGCTAAAATGGACCCTTTTTATGAGGCACCGACCTTGACCTTAATATGCAATATTGTCGATCCGGTGACCCGTGAGCCCTACACCCGGGATCCCCGCAATATCACTCAGAAAGCGGATGCCTATTTGAAAAGCTCCGGTATCGGCGATACCGTCTACATCGGTCCTGAAGCGGAATTTTTTATCTTTGATGATATCCGTTTTCAATCGACCCGTTTCGGGGCTTTTTATGAAATTGATTCCATCGAGGGCAACTGGAACACCGGTCGCGATGAAGGCCCCAACCTGGGCTATAAGCCGCGTCACAAAGAAGGATATTTTCCGGTCCCCCCCATGGATAAATTTCAGGATTTGCGTACGGAAATGGTTCTGACGTTGGAGGAGCTGGGGATCGAAACCGAGGCCCAGCACCATGAAGTCGCCACTGCCGGGCAGTCGGAAATCGATATGCGTTTTAAGCCGTTGCTGCAGATGGCCGATCAGCTCATGTGGTTTAAGTATGTCCTCAAGAACGTGGCCTATCGTCACAACCACACGGTGACCTTCATGCCCAAACCTCTTTTTGAAGACAACGGTACCGGCATGCACACCCATGTCAGCATCTGGAAAGAGGGGCAGCCATTGTTTGCCGGTGACAAGTACGCCGGGGTTTCCCAGGAGGCTCTGTATGCCATCGGCGGTATCTTAAAACACTGTCAGGCCCTATGTGCCTTTACCAACCCCACCACCAACTCATACAAAAGACTGGTCCCGGGGTTTGAAGCGCCGGTGAACCTGGCCTATTCGAGCCGCAACCGCAGCGCTGCAGTTCGAATCCCGATGTACTCCACCTCTCCCAAGGCCAAACGGATCGAATTCCGTACGCCGGACCCATCCTGCAACGGCTACCTGGCATTTTCAGCCATTCTGATGGCGGTCATTGACGGAATTCAGAACAAAATCGATCCGGGTGATCCCCTCGACAAAGATATCTACAATCTGCCACCGGAAGAACTGGCCGAAATCCCCTCGGCTCCCGGCTCGCTGGACGAGGCCCTTGAAGCCTTAAAGGCCGATCAGGAATTTCTCATGAAGGGTGACGTTTTTACCCAGGATGCCATTGATATGTGGATTGACTATAAAACCGAAAATGAGATCAACGATATTAAACTGCGGCCGCACCCGCATGAGTTCTACCTGTACTACGATATATAACCCCTTAAAAAGCAGCAGCCTGCAAAATTACAGCAGGCTGCTGTTTCTTTCCTAATTTACTTTCTCTTGACAATTCAATTTCTTACCTCTAATCTGACCAATTCCTGTGGAAGAGGGCCGCATCCGTTTGTGTTTTTCGTGAATTACCTTGCCGAATTTAATTTAGATAGAATCCTAAAAAAAGATGAATACCCGGAGCTCGATATCATGGCCGACAACAACCAGCTAGAAATCCTATCGCAAGGCGTGGCAGCTTGGAATAAATGGCGTGAGGAAAACCCTGATGTTTTAATCGATCTCAATCGTGCCAAACTCATGCACATGAATCTTGAAAATGCCAACCTGGCAAAGGCCGATCTGAAAAAAGCGAATCTTGCCTTCACGAATTTTAAAAATGCGAATCTTGTTTTTTCCAATCTGGAAAGTGCTATTCTTTCATTCTCCAACTTTGAAGGCGTAAATTTTGGTGGCGCTCAATTGGAGAATGCGTACCTCGAAGATGCCAACCTAAGTAGGGCAAGATTATCCGGCGCGAACCTCAAAAACGCCATAATGGCAAACTCCAACCTGAAAAATGCCTACCTTGTAGATGCCCATCTGGAGGGAACAAATCTCAACGCAGTTAATTTCCAAAACGCGAATCTATCTTCTGTAACCTTTGACCAAAAAATTATGTGGAAATTAGCCAAAGCAACCTGTTTTAGTCTAAAGAAGCTGTGGAATAAAAGAGACGATATACTATTAGATACGACCATTCGCTGCAAGGGAGTAAACGCAGCGACTTGTTATGGCAGCCAGCAGTTCAAACTTTTCTTGCAGGACCAAGATTTTCTTGAAGAGTATTTGGAAAAGAAATGGGGGAGAAGAATATTCTTTATCTGGTGGCTTTTTGCAGACTGCGGACGATCACTAGGGCGCTGGGCCGGGTGGTCATTTGTGTTGGCTTTGCTATTCACATTTCTTTTCTGGCAGCTAGGATCCAACTCTTTTGACACACAGCATTTAAACTTTAATTTTTTAACCATGTTTTATTACAGTGTCGTCACCTTTACCACGCTCGGCTTTGGGGATATAATTCCGAAAACTTCTACAGCCGCATTGTGTGTTACGGTTGAAGTTATCCTTGGTTACGTGATGCTCGGAGGACTGATCACTATCTTTGCCAGCAAGCTGTCACGCAGGGGGGGATAGATATTTACAAATTTAATATTCAGGCGTACGGCTAGGGGTACTATAAAAGCATAACCTTTTAAACAAAAGCAGAGAGTACGAGGTGGATATGGTCAACTTTGGCGAGGGAGTTCGGAATAAGTTTCACTCTCATGATTATGAGAAAATTGGGCAATCAGCAAGCATACACTTTTACGGTTAGGAGGAGTTTGATGAAACATAATTCTGTTAAATGGTTTGGCTATCTGTTTCTATTCGTTTTTATTATTTCTTGCGCCGGGACCGGGACCGAACTTACGCAAAACAAGATTGACGAGGCGGCTTATAAGGGGGCCCCTGTGTCTGATATTCTTGTAATCGCCATAACAGGCAATGAACATAATCGGCGGTCTTTTGAGAAAAAATTTGTTGCTCAGCTAAAATCAGTTGGCGTTGACGCGATCTCAAGCGAAGCGGCCATTCCGATGCCTGCAGATTTAGAATTGAAAAAAGAGACGATCTTGTCTGCTGTCAAGCAATATGAAAATGATGCTGTGATCATCACGCATTTGATCGGCAAAGAAGAAGAAGACGTCTACACTCGCGGCGGTTCGGGGCATCGAGGCTTTTTTGGTTTTTATAGCAGTCGTCACAGCATTGCACGCGATCCGGGTTATGCCAGCACAAGTACAACTGTTCGATTGGAAACGAATTTATACGAGGTAAAAACGGAAAAACTCATCTGGTCCGGGAAATCAGATTCCTGGAGCAGAGACTCCAAAGATCACATCATCAATGATGTAATCAAGGCAGTGATAAATGATTTGCAAAAGAATAAATTGATCGCGCCAAAATAAATGGGGCTTTACATTTACCCGGATACGGATCACCACACATTTTCCAGGGCAATGTGATTGTCATCATTTTTGTATTCCACCTGGAAGTGGGTACAACCAGCTCCCTTTACCGTTCCATATTTTTAATTCTATTGCTAATCCTGTCAATTGTTTGACGGCAGAGAATTTTCGCAATTCCATAACATACTGAAATATTTGTTGATTTAGAATGGCACATTTCCTGCTAATAGTTGTCCTTACTTATTGATAATTCAATTATTTAGGAGGAACAATGAAGCTTTTTAAAATAGTATTATTCGTATTGCTTTATGCCATTTTTTTAATGGGCTGTGCAACTACCAAAGGTACAACTCCCCAAGATAAGCGGCATGCCATTCTAGATATGAAAAATGAGGCCCTGTCGGATCTCTATAAAGTTCGGCCGCAGTCGAAATCCCAAATCGTAAAAGCACCGGGTTATGCAGTCTTCAGCGATGCAAATATCAATGTCATATTCGCCAGCTTCGGCGGTGGATATGGTGTGGTTAAGAACAATAAAACCGGTAAACACACCTATATGAAAATGGGTGAGCTTGGCATCGGGCTGGGGCTGGGGGCAAAAGATTTTCGCGCCATTTTTATTTTCCATGACCACGAAACCATGAACCGATTCATTGAAAGTGGTTGGGAATTTGGTGGGCAGGCAGATGCTGCCGCCAAGGCCAGTGATAAAGGTGCCGCCGTTGGCGGGGAGATGCTGGTGGATAACATTACGATTTACCAGATAACCGAAAGTGGATTAGCGCTTCAGGCGACCATCAAAGGCACCAAATACTGGAAGGATGGAAAGCTGAATTGATCTAACCGGGGTTATTCTATAGACTGAAATACACAAGTTTTAGAAATTGCATATTGTTACCGGTCATCTAATTCTAAAGAATGACCAAGATTGTAAAACAGGCTATTTTACACGAACAAATCAGCGGTACTGGCGATAATCCACGCCGTACTTTTGTGCTTTGTAAGCAAATTTTCTGACCGTGGTCTGCAGAATCTGGGTGGCCATGATGACCTTGCCGCCGGTGTTTTTGAGGGCATCGATGATCATTTCTTTCTCCAGGCTGGCGACGGCGTCTTCCAGAGACAGGGAGGGCACGGTGTCGGATTCTTTTCCGGTTTGCAGGGTCGGCGGCAGATGATAGCTGTGAATAACGCCCTCCTCGCACAGCAGGACCGCCCGTTCAATGCAGTTTTCCAGTTCCCTCACATTTCCCGGCCAGTGGTATGCCATGAGCATGTCAATGGCCGGCGTGGAGAAGCGTTTAATGTCTTTGTGGTTTTCTACGGCGTATTTTTCCAAAAAATAATCGGCCAGCAATAAAATATCGGTCTTGCGGGCCCTTAACGGCGGCATGTAAATTGGAAAGACGTTCAAACGATAATAAAGATCGCCCCTGAACGTTTCTTCCTCCACGGCGCGCTCCAGGTTTTTATTGGTGGCGGCGATAATGCGCACATCCGTTTTAAGGGTCCGGTGTCCGCCGACCCTTTCGAATTCTTTCTCCTGAAGGATGCGTAACAGATTGGCTTGAATATCCAGCCCGATGGATCCGATTTCATCTAAAAATATGGTTCCCTTGTGGGCCAGCTCAAATTTGCCGATCTTCTGCTTGATGGCGCCGGTGAAGGCACCTTTTTCATGTCCGAAGAGTTCGCTTTCAATGAGTGTGGCCGGCAGGGCCGCACAGTTGACTTTGACAAACGGATTTTTTTCCCGCAGGCTGTTGTAATGAAGGGAATTGGCCACCAACTCCTTGCCGGTGCCGCTTTCCCCACGAATCAGCACGGTGGCGTTGCTTTTTGACACCTGGGAGATCATTTGATAGACCTCGCGCATCTTGTTGCTGTTGCCGATAATGTTACGAATACTGTATTTATCTTTCAGAACGCTCTGCAACCGTCTATTTTCCTCTCTTAACCGTTCTTTGTCCATCTGGATGGTTTCAAGCTTGATGACATGACTTGCGATCATGGTGGCGATAACGGAAAGCAGTTTTTCTCCGCTTAGTAAAGAATACGATTCGTCAAAGGGCCGGTCGACGCTCAGGGCGCCGATGACCTGCTTTCCTTTTTTTACGGGTACACAGATAAAGGACTGGTCCCCGTCCTTTCTTTTCTTGCGAGAACCGGTACGGTCCAGAAAAAGCGGCTCCTCACTGATTTTCGGTAAGGACACAGCCTCGCCGGTTTCTATCACCCGACCGGTAATACCCTCCCCCAGTTTGTATTTTACCCGCTCCATGGCACTGCGGGTCAGTCCGTGGGCCACCTCTATGCGTATCTCATTGCGCATGGGATTTAAAATTGTTATAGTTCCCCGTACCATGTTCATAGAATTGGAAAGGATATCCAAAACTTTATACAGGGACTTTTTTAAAACCAAATGCGCATTGAGCGCCTTGGTGATCTCATACAACATGGTGACTTCTTCGATCGGTTTCATAATAAAATTTTGTCCCAAAATTTTATGTTATTTATTACGAATCTGTCGAGATACAATACGGAAAATACAATTTTGTAACGATAGCAGATTAACCTGTTAATGCAAGAGGTAAATTGTAAATGCTGGGCGCTGGTTGTTGGAAATTGAAGGGTGTAAGGCCCAAGGTGCAGGGCATAGGGCTGAATGAATTGAATCGGATGGTGATGCTGGATGCTCAATGATGGTCGTTGAATCTGATTTTTTATCTGAAACCCGCAATTTTATATCAGAGGACAGAAATTGGAATTCTTCCAAATGCCCTTTGCTCTTTTTGCCCGTAATCCGCAATCCGATATCTAAAATCCAAAATCGAGAGATGATTCTACACATCGACATGGACGCCTTTTATGCTTCAGTCGAGCAACTGGACAACCCGTGGCTCCGGGGCAAGTGCGTGATGGTCGGGGGAACCTCAAACCGAGGGGTTGTCATGGCATCAAGCTATGAGGCCCGCAAATTCGGTGTGCGCTCGGCAATGCCGATATTTCAAGCCAAACAGAGGTGCCCGGATGGTATCTTCATTGCGCCGCGAATGAAGCGCTATAAAGAGGTATCCAAAAAGGTTATGGCCCTTCTTTCGACAATTAGAATCGATGGGTATTAAAACCCTGGGGGACATCCCAAAGTTACCAGAACAGATGCTGTTGAATAGATTGGGTAAATTCGGCTACCGCCTGGTTGAGCTGTCATCCGGCGTTGACTGCTCTGCGGTGACGCCCCATGCACCGCAGAAATCCGTCAGCACTGAATGTACCCTGGGCGAAGACACCCGCAGCAAATCCATTGACCGGCCGACCCAGTCTTCAAAAACGATCCACAGCCATGCGGTCAAGCTGCTGGACAATTACCGGCTAACCCGAAAATTACGACTTGTCGGTGTCGGCACCTCGGGGTTTCAATCTGCAGGGTTGCCGGTGCAGCTGGATCTATTTGACGAGATCAAAGAAAAAGGAAGCAATTGGGAAAAGGTCGATCGTACTTTGGAAACCATCACTAAAAAATTCGGGCAGGATGCCATCAAGCGGGCGACTCTGACGGATCGGTAATTCAATGTAAAGATATCGTTGATTGGTTGTAGATATGAATTTATCCCATATTTTCCAAAATAATTGAACACTTCATGTTTTAGCAATCGTAACATTCTAAAATTATGGCTATAATTTACCTAATCAACCATTCAACCAGTAAACTATTCAACAAGGTCGGATGTATTGGAATTTCCACTTTGGAGACACGGATGAACACGGATTACCAGGATATTAAAAGCTAAAAAAAACAAAATATCTGTGCAAATCTGTGAAAATCTGTGTCCTAATTTAACTTGTCAAAGGAGTCGAAAACAATGCACGTTTTGGGATCCAACGAGCTGATTGAAGACGTCTTCAACCGCGACTTA
>Ga0316189_10000788_pt1 | contig 31657 bp, 27 predicted proteins | sample LowCovwburrow_MG_FD_204930 | JGI IMG/M metagenome (GOLD analysis project Ga0316189, IMG submission 204930) | Coastal sediment microbial communities from Maine, United States - Lowes Cove worm burrow | ecosystem: Environmental > Aquatic > Marine > Coastal > Sediment | place: USA: Maine...
ACCTTGATCATCAGCGCCTCGGGCCGAAGGCGGGCACCCCGACACGCGGGACACACCTGGTCGTGGGCGTAGCTGCTGACTTCGGCCAGCGCCCCCGTGCCCGCCTCGCTGTCGGGTCTGGCCGCGACCTTGCCCGACAGCTCGTCAAAACGCCGCCGCAGCCAGGGCCGGACGCCCTCGAACGGCTTGCCGTCGATGACCTCATCGCCCGAGCCCTCGAGCACGACGATCTTGACCTCCTCGGGCAACCCTTCCCACGATGCTTGCGCGTCCGCGCCGAGATGGCGGACGACCGCGCTGAGGCGCTCCGCGAGCTTTGGCGATCGTCGCCAGGGACGAATCGCCCCCTGCGCCACGGTCGCCGCCGCATCCACGATCAGGCGCGGCTCAAACACTCTTGTCGTCCCCAGTCCGCTGCACTTGGGGCACGCACCATCAGGGCTGTTGAACGACAGCAGCGAGGGGGTCAGCTCGGGGAACGGAACAGCGCGCGTGGGATCGTCAGGGTCCGAGAAGCGCTGAGAAAACCGCAGCGGTTCGCCGGTCAGTGGAAGAATCTCCACCAGACCACCTGAGAGCGATGCGGCGACCTCGATCGAATCGGCGAGGCGCCCGCGCAACCCATCCTTCATCTTGAGCCGGTCGACGTACACGGCGATGTCGTGCCTGGCCGCAGGATCCAGCGCGATGGGGTCTCCCAGGTCGCACACCTCGTCGTCGATGAGCACCCGGACAAAGCCGCGGCGTCGGAGGTCGTCCAGCAGCTCTGCGTGGTCGCCGGCCCGCGCCTGCATCATGGGTGCAAGCACGGAAAACCGCGTGCCGTCCTCCAGCCCGAGCGTCGCCTCGAGCATGTCTTCGATCGTGTGGCGGCGCATCGCCTTGCCCGATGCCGTCACCGCGGTGCCGACCCGTGCAAACAGCAAGCGTAGAAAATCGACAATCTCGGTCGTGGTGCCCACCGTCGACCGTGGATTGCGGCCCGAGGACTGCTGCGCGATGGCAACGGCCGGAGACAGTCCCTCGATGAGATCGGCGTCCGGCTTGGGCAGCTGCGACAGGTATTGTCGCGCGGAGACGCTGAGGCTCTCGACGTAGCGGCGCTGCCCCTCGGCGAAGATCGTGTCGAACGCCAAGCTACTCTTGCCCGAGCCCGACGGGCCTGTGATCACGATCAGGCGGCCGCGCGGCAGATCGATATCGACGTTGCGGAGGTTGTGCGTTCGAGCGCCACGCACCCGGATGACCGTGGGCGTGCTGACGCGAAGGTCGGGTTCGTCCGCCGCTCCCAGGCGCGTCGGGTCGTAGCTCGGGGGGCTGCTCGCGGCCCACTCCGCGGTGCGCGTGGGGACGGGTTCGGGCTCCACAGCGGGCTCCGGCTCGACCGCATCGGGCGGCGGAGCGGGCTTGCTACGGCCCCCGCGCTTGCGGCCTGCGGGGGGAGGCACTTTGCGCGGAGGCGTCATCGCTCGCTGTCTCGCGCCCGCGTTGCCGCAAGCCGACGCGCACCGACCAACGCCGCCCGCATGCTCGACGAGGACGCAATGCCCTGCCCCGCGATGTCCTTGGCGGTGCCGTGATCCGGTGATGTGCGAACGAATGGCAGCCCGAGCGTCACGTTGATCCCGTCGTCGAAGTGCAGCACCTTGAACGGTCCGAGTCCTTGGTCATGGAACATAGCGACCACGGCGTCGAGGCCTCCCTGCGCGTGGGCGGCGAACGCTGTGTCCGCGGGCAAGGGTCCGACGATCTCCGCGACGTCCTGGTACTTGCTGGCCAGTGCCTCCACAGCCGGCCCGATGAGCGTCTGCTCCTCGGTGCCCAGCTCGCCCTGTTCACCCGCGTGTGGGTTGAGCCCCAAGACAGCGACCCGTGGCCGCGCGATAGCAAAGTCGCGGCGCAGCGCGTGCACCACCAAGTGAACCACCCGGGCGATGCCGTCGGCCGTCAGCCTCGCGGGGACCTGAGCCAGCGCGATGTGGATCGTCGCGAGCGCGACGCGCAGACGGGGGCCGACCATGAACATCGCGAAGTCCTCGGTCTTGGCCCGCGCGGCGAGATACTCGGTATGCCCCGGGTAGCCGAACCCGGCCCCCGCACACGCGTGCTTGTCGATGGGAGCGGTCACCAACGCGGCCCCGGGGGCGGCCAGCACACAGTCGACACCCCGCCGCAGCGCGGCGACCTGGCTGTGCCCAGCGTCGGCCTGCGGCGCGATCTCGATGATCCGGCCATCGAGAGCGGCCCGTCCCGCGGGCGCCCATGGGGTCTTCAGCACGGCGGCCACGCGGTCCAAGACGCGCGGGTCCGCGACGACACGATCGGCCGGGCTGAGCGCGCCATCTGCGGCCAGCGAGAGCAACAGCTCCGGCCCGATGCCTTCGGGGTCGCCCTGGGTCACGAAAAGCGGGGCGGGTCGAGGATCGGCGACCGCCGATTGGGATGTGGTTTCGGCGTGCGTCACCGGGGGCCCAAGGGGCACGCATCGTACCCCGGCCCCGTAGGGCGGGCAGCGCGCGATTAGCGACCGACCGAACTTGCGCCTACGCTTTGGGTCGCAGACCGTGAGCACGACCCCCGCACACCGACTTTCTCTGGGCTGGATGACGACGCGTGTGCTTCCCGCGGTGGCCACGATCGGAATGCTCGGCCTCTCGGTTGCGTGGCCGCTTCCGTCGATTGCCGCACCCAACGCAGCCGCCCAGGACGCGCCGACCGCGGCCAAGCGTGGCCAGCCAACCGCGACTGCCAGGGCCCGCGCCAACCGTCGCCGTCGCAAGGGCCAGGCGCCGCCCGCAGGCGAGGTGGCGCCCGTCGACAGTGCCGCGGCGCCGCGCACCAAAAACCCGCCGGTCGTGCGACTGCCCGGCGGCAAGGGCAAGCCGATTCGCGGCCAGGGCATCCGTCCCGCCCCGACCTTGGGCGGTTGGAGCCGCGACTTGGCCGAGCCCCGATTCGTGGACCCGCGCCGTCGCTTGGTGCGCGGAGCCCCGCCCGCTGATTTCGCCGACACCCTCAAGCCGGGCGAGCATTTTCGCTTTGACGTGACGTTCGCGGGCAACCCGGCCGGCCTGGCCGAGGCCTCCGTCATCGCGATCGAGCCGGATCTACGTGGGCCCTCACCCGCGGGTGCGGCCCGCATCCGCCTCGAGGGGCATGCCCGCACCAGCGGCGTGGTTTCTCTCCTCGCGAGCGTGACCGACGACATCGTCACGTACATGGACGCCGACACGGGCGCGGCAATAAGTTCGGTCAACGTCCTGCACTACTCGGGCTGGGCGCCCCGCAAGTACAAGCACCGCGTCACCGAGCACGCGTATGAGGGTCGCGGGCAAGTCCGCATCACGGACACCAAAGACGACAAGATCCGAAAGAAGCTGATGAAGGTCCCGGCCGACACGTTCGACCCGATGGCCGCGATGGCGTGGGTCCGCTCGCTTCGACTGGACAAAGGCGACACGGCGACCGCGCATGTGATCGACGGCACCACGCTGATGCGGATCGAGATCGAGTCCGCGGGTCGCACGCGGATGGGCGACATGCCGAGCATCGGGATCGCCATGGGCCTGTCCCGCGACGACGCCCGGCTGATCGACGGTCGGATCACCCGCGTCGATCGCCATGACCAACCAATTCCCGACAAACGGGTGTTCAAGCTGCGCGCTTGGCTGAGCGACGACGAGCGGCGGGTGCCCCTGGTGATGGAGAGCGACATGTGGGTCGGGGCAATTCGGCTGGAACTGTCGGCGTACGATCCCCCGGAGGCTCGTCGGCAGCCGCGCGGCCCCGCAACCCGGGCACAGCCCAAACCGGCCACTGCGCCCCCTGCCGCACCACCCCGCTGAGCTTTTGCCATCGCAGCGCCGATCGGCCCGCGAACAGCGAACAACGGCCGCCGTTCGTGTACAATCCTGGCGACTCTTGGGTCGAAACTCACTCCAGTACCGATCGCGGTAGGGAGCTCGCCCAAAGCCGGGTCCACGTCATGTCTGCGGAGCGATATCGCCCACTCTACAAGCTCGATTCTGGAGGCATGGCCGAGGTCTATGTCGCTCAGGCCGAGTCGATGGCGGGCTTCAAGAAGAAGGTCGCGATCAAGCGGATCCTTCCGGAGCTTCTGAAGGACGAGCGCTTCGTCCGCATGTTCTTGGACGAGGCGCGGCTGTCGCTGCACCTCAATCACGCCAACATCGTTCAAGTCTTCGACATCGGGAAGAGCTCTTCCACCTACTTCATCGTGATGGAGTTTGTGGAGGGCGTGAACCTCAAGAAGGTTCTGCAGTACTTCACTCGGAAGCGGACGCTCATCCCCGTCCAGGTCACGATCTGGCTCCTCAACGAGATCCTCAAGGGCTTGGACTATGCCCACTCGCTGACCGACGCCGAATCGGGCGCCGCGCTGGGCCTCGTCCACCGCGACATCTCGCCGCCGAACATCTTGGTCTCGTGGAACGGCGAGGTGAAGCTCGTCGACTTCGGGTTGGCCAAAGCCACGACCCAGCTCGAGACCACCGATCCAGGGGTCGTCAAAGGCAAGTTCTCGTACCTTTGCCCCGAGGCCGCCAGTGGCCAAGAGGTCGACCACCGCGCCGACATCTTCGCCGTCGGCATCCTCGCGTACGAGCTGCTCACGGGGCGACGACTGTTCCTGGGCGAGTCCGACTTCAAGACGGTCGAGCTGGTCCGCGCTGCACAGATCCCGTCGATCACCAAGCAGAACCCCGACGTCACCCCCGAGCTTGATCGCATCTTGCTCAAGGCGCTCGCCCGCGACCCCGCCGATCGCTACCAGCACGCGCACGACTTCGCCGACGATCTGCTGGCGTTCTTGTTCTCGCGCAGCCTCAAGGTGTCGGTGCGCGACGTCAAAGCGCTGCTCGCCCCGCTGCGCAAGCAGCTGCCCACTGTGGCCGAGTCCACGGCCGAGGGCGGCGCAAACGTCATCTTGCGCCTCATCGACGACGAGTTCGCCGAGATTCGGTCGCTCGACGACGACAACGCGCCCGAGACGGGCTCGCAGCCCCTCGAGGGCCTGGGTGGCGACTACGACCCCTCTGCGCCGCTATCGTTTGCGCAGTTCGGCGGTGAGGACGGTTCGCCACCCCCCGAGGGCCTGGACGTCGCGGAGCCAACCCCGGTGCCTGCCCCAGGCTCGGCCCCGATGACGCGCCCCACCCCGAGTGCACCGCCACCCGTCGGCGTCGCCAGCCCGCCCCCCAAGTCGCGCAGCATGGTCCTGCCGCTGCTCATCGTCACGCTCCTGCTGGGAGCCGGCGGCGGCGCGTACTACTGGCTCATCGTCCTCGGAAACGCCTGAGCGCTGCCCACCCCGGCTCCGCAAGCGCCTGCAGAGCGCGCTGCGGCGGGTTCACCGTCCTCGGCGGATTTTGGGGTAACCATGGGCGCGATGCTGGAGCCGTACCGAGGCAACCACCCGAGCGTCCACCCGACCGCGTTTGTGCACACCAGCGCGATCGTCATCGGGCACGTGACGATAGGCGAGCAATCGACGGTATGGCCGGCGGTCACCATGCGTGGCGACGACGGCTCGATCGTCGTCGGCGACCGCAGCTCCATCCAAGACGGCACAGTCGTGCACACCACCGAAGGACTGTCGACGGCGACCATCGGCAATCAGGTCACCGTGGGGCACAACGTCATCCTGCACGGGTGCACCATTGAAGATGACTGCATCATCGGCATGGGCTCAATCGTCATGGACAACGCGGTCGTCGAGCGCGGCAGCATTGTCGGTGCGGGGACGCTGGTGCCCATGGGCAAGCGTGTTGCCGCTGGGACGGTCGTTGTTGGCAACCCGATGCGGGTGCTACGAGACAGCACCGCCAAAGACGCCGACTGGATCGTTCACAGCTGGAAGGAATACGTGGAGCGCGGCATCGAATACCTCGCCGCGAGGTCAGGCCCTTGACCGCTGGACGCTGGCAGATCTGGATCGATCGCGGGGGCACGTTCACCGACTGCATCGGACGCGACCCCGCGGGCGCGCTGCATGTGAACAAGGTGCTGTCGGCAGACGACGCGCCGCTCGCTGGGATTCGGGCACTGCTGGGGTGCCCCGCGGACGCACCGATCCCCCCGTGCGACATCCGCATGGGCACAACGGTCGCGACCAACGCCCTGCTGGAACGAAAGGGCCACCCGTGCGTCCTCATCACCACCCGCGGCCTCGGCGATCTTCTTGCGGTGGGCGACCAGACGCGCTCGGACATCTTCTCGTTGCGCATCGAGCGACCCGCACGCCTGTACACGCGCGTGATCGAGGTTGATGCGCGGGCCAGCGCCGATGGCAACGTCCTGGCGCATTGCGACGCAGCGACCGCAAGCGCCGCGCTGACGCATGCCGTTGCTGAGGGCTTCACCAACGCCGCGGTCGTACTCTTGCATGGGCATCGGGCGCCAGCGCTCGAGCGCGAAGTCGGGGCCCTCGCCGCGGAGGCTGGGTTCAAAAACGTCACGCTGTCGCATGAGGTCGCCGCCGAGGCTGGAATGCTCGGACGCGGCGACACCACCGTCGTCGACGCGTACCTGTCGCCCTTGCTCCGCGCGTACATGGCCCAGCTGCGCGAGGCGCTGCCCGGGAGCACGCTTCGGATGATGAAATCCAGCGGCGGATTGGCCGATGCCGCGACGTTTCGAGGCCGAGACGCCATCTTGTCGGGACCCGCGGGCGGCGTCGTCGCGTGCGCCGCCATTGCGACGCAGACGGGCGCCGAAGCCGTCATCGGGCTGGACATGGGGGGTACGTCCAGTGACGTGTGCCGGACACAGCAAACGGGCGAGCCGATGGCGCGCGTGTACGAGACGCAGGTCGCGGGAGTCCGGGTTCGCACCCCGATGCTGGCCGTGCATACCGTCGCGGCGGGGGGCGGATCGGTGTGCCGGTTCGATGGACATCGTCTCTCGGTCGGCCCCGACAGCGCGGGCGCAGTGCCGGGCCCGCTTTGCTACGGCCGCCCCGAGGCGACGGAGCTGACTCTGACCGACGTTGCGGTCGCGCTGGGCCGTGTCTGCGATGCTCGATTTCCGCTGCCGTTGGTCAAGCAACGGGCCGTCGACGCGCTCGGTGCTCTGGCGCGCAGGGTTGGAGACGGCGGCGACGCGCAGAGCCCCCTTCAGCTTGCCGAGGGGTTTCTGCAGATCGCCGTCGAGGCGATGGCCGCGGCCATCCATCAGATTTCGGTCGCCCAGGGCCACGACGCGCGCGCGCACGCCCTGGTCGTGTTCGGCGGGGCAGCAGGTCAATACGCCTGCGCCATTGCCACGAAGCTGGGAATCGAGACGCTCATTTTTCATCCGCTGGCCGGCGTCTTGTCGGCGTATGGTATCGGTCTGGCCGCAAGGGTCTGGCACGGGGACACGGAGCTGTCTGGCCGGACACTCTCCGAAGAGACCGTGCGCCTGGCGACCACCGCCGCCGATGGACTCGCCGAGCGAGGGCGGGTGCAGTTGAGTTCGGACGAGGCCATCCCCGACGGGATGCTGGGTGACACCCGCGCGTTGGGGCTGCGCTACCAGGGCACGCAGACCGAGCTGACGATCCCATTGCCGCGCTCGGCGGATCCCGCCGCGCTCCGCATTGCGTTCGAAGCGGCGCATCGCCGCGAGTTGGGATACGACCGTCCGCAGCACCCGATCGAAGCGACGGTGGTGCGTGTGGACGTACACACCGAGCCCGGGCTGTCCGGCGACAGCCATCTCGCGCCCCCCGAGGGCCTACCGACGCCCACCGACAAGACCGTTGAGCTCTTCGTCGACGGTCACGCGCGGGCCGTCCCTGTGCGGTACCGCGAGCACCTCACGCCCGGCCAATCGCTCCCGGGACCGTTTGTGATAGCCGACGCCACCGCCACGATAGTGGTGGACGCGGGTTTTTCGGCCATGACGCGCGACGACGGGATCCTGATGGTCCAGCGCATCGCTCCCGTCGTCGCGGCCCAAACGCAGGCTGAGGCCAGCGCCGCGCCCGACCCGGTGACGCTCGAGCTCTATGCCAATCGGTTCATGGCGATAGCCGAGCAGATGGGGACAATCCTGCGGCGCACGGCAATGTCGACCAACATCCGTGAGCGGTTGGATTTTTCGTGCGCGGTCTTCGACCCCAGCGGTGGGCTCGTGGCCAACGCCCCGCACCAGCCCGTGCACCTGGGGGCCATGGGCGAGTCCGTGGCCGCCATCGCGGCGCAGCACCCGAACCCGCGCGCGGGCGATGTGTTTGTCACCAACGACCCTTCGGCGGGTGGGTCGCACCTCCCCGACATCACGGTCGTATCCCCTGTGCACCGCGACGGCCGCGTGGCGTTTTTTGTGGCCAGCCGCGGACACCATGCGGATGTCGGCGGAATCACGCCGGGCTCGATGCCACCCGACTCGCGCCGACTCGATCAAGAAGGGGTCGTCTTCCGCGGCGAGCGAATCGTCTCGGGCGGCGTCTTTGACTCGGCGGGCATCCGGGCCATTTTGGTGGGCGGGCCGTACCCAGCCCGAGCACCGGACGACAATCTCGCCGACCTGCAGGCCCAGATCGCCGCCAACCAGGCGGGCGCTCGGCGGCTCGCAGCGCTCACCGAGCGGCACGGTACCGACGAGGTTGCGCGGTACATGCAACACGTTCAGGACCACGCCGCGGCGCGCGTCTCCGAGGCCATCGTCGCGCTCCGCGACGGCGAGCATCGCTTCGAGGACAAGACGGACGATGGCGTCTGCATCGCGGTCTGCGTCACCGTGAACGGGGACCAGCTCAGCGTGGACTTTTCGGGCACGAGCGCGGCTGTCTCCGGCAACACAAACGCGCCGCGTGCGGTCACTGTGGCGGCGGTCCTGTATGTACTTCGGGCGCTCGTCGGCACGGACATTCCCCTCAATCGCGGTTGCCTGCGTCCGGTCCGGTTGACCATCCCCGTCGGGAGTCTGCTCGATCCGCCATCGCATGCCGCCGTTGCGGGCGGCAACGTCGAGACGGCACAGCGCGTTGTCGATGTTCTGCTCGCGGCCGTCGGCGTCAAGGCAGCCAGCCAAGGCACGATGAACAATCTCACCTTCGGCGACGCCAGCTTCGGCTACTACGAGACCATCGGCGGCGGCGAAGGGGCGGCGGTTGGGCACGCAGGCAGCAGCGGTGTTCACACGCACATGACCAACACCAAGATCACAGACCCGGAGATCCTGGAGGCTCGATTCCCAGTGCGCGTGGTCGAGTTCTCCATTCGCCGAGGGTCCGGCGGCGACGGGCGATGGCCTGGTGGGGACGGCCTCGTCCGCACCCTCCGCATGCTCGCCCCCCTGTCGGTGGGTATCCTCTCGGACCGGAGAACCTCCGTGCCATTTGGGCTCCACGGCGGCAAGCCCGGTCAGCCCGGCCGGAATGCCTGGGTCGGCATGGACGGCGCGACACACGAGCTGTCGAGCCGCGCCCGGCTCCAACTGTCGCCCGGTGAAACCTTGACCATTATGACGCCCGGCGGGGGTGGCTACGGCTCCCCGGCCACGGCAACCGGGAGCGACGAACCGTAGCGGTGCTGTCCCAGGCCCGGCCGGTTTCACGCAACCGCGCTTTGCCTCCCCGACCGGCTTGGGCTAGCGTTTCGCCCCTACGATGCTTGAGGCCCTGATCCCGTACTTCGCCGCGCCCCAGCGGACGCTGGTTGAAAACCTGCCGATCATCGGCCCGCTCAAGCTGCAGCTGTTCGGCCCCTTGGTGGCGATCGGTGTGGTCCTTGGCTGGAAGGCATGCCTTCGCTACGCCAAGGAGAAGGACATCGATGAGTTTCTGTTCCGCGACTACATGTTCTGGACGCTGGTGGCGGCCTTCGTCATTTCGCACTGGGTCTCGGTCATCTTCTATTTCCCCCACCAGATAGCGGAGGACCCACTCGTCCTGCTCCAGATCTGGAACGGCTTGTCGAGCGTGGGCGGCTTCTTCGGCGCCTTCGTGGGCGGGATCTGGTTCCTGCTCAAGCACCGCCAACCCATCGCCGTGTACGCCGATGCCTCCATGTACGGGCTGCTCACCGGTTGGTGCTTTGGCCGACTGGGGTGTTCGGTCGTGCACGATCATCCCGGCCGCATCGTTCCCGAGGGCACGTTCATGGCCGTCGGACCGTGGCCGGACGGCACGTGGCGCTACGATCTCGGTCTTCTGGAGTTCTTCTTCATCGTGACCCTCACGATGGTTGTCTACTTCCTGATCAAGGCCCACAAGCGAAAGCCCGGCTGGGTCGTTGGCTTTATCGCCGTGTGCTACGCGCCCTACCGCTTCCTGCTGGACTCGATGCGGGCAGACGAGCGGGCGGCTCGGGTCATCTCCACGCCGGACGCCCGGTACCTTGGAATGACCACCGCGCAGTGGTTCACCATCGCTTTCTTCCTCATCGGTCTTTGGGCGATGTTCGTCCGCAAGGGCAAAGACAGCGACTGGAGCTACGCCAAGGACTCCGACCGCATCAAGCGGGAGGCCGCCGAGGCGGCGGCAGTCGAAGACGATGACGACGACGACGACGACGACGACGACGACGACGACGACGACGACGACGTCGACAACGCCGACGTTCGCGCCGCAGCTGGGAAGGCGGCGAAGGACGACGACGGCGACGACGACGACGACGACGGCGATCCCGACGACGACGAAACGGCCAAGCTCGGCGATCGCGCCAGCAAGGATGCGGACGCCGATCCCAGTGGCGCCGCCGCTGACGCCGACGCATAGCTCACACGCACGACCCCGCGCAGTTTGTCCTGAGGGACGCAACCCGTGGGGTTCAAGACCGTCTTGCCTCAGTGAGTGGAGGGCCTGGGTCCCCTAGACCAACCCTCCGCTCACACTGGACTGCTCTCCGTCCGTCGTGCCTCCCGCTGGGAGGCGCACCGTTTGGCGGCTCGGGCATTCGTGGTGAGGCCCGAGCCTCCAGGCCCCCCAGGATGCTGCACTTTGGGCAGCACAGCATCCTGAGGGGCTTTTTTGCGCCTCGTACGGGGCTAACACGCTGATTCAGCGCGTTGTGGTCACTCTCGTGACGCGCTAGGGTCGAAACAGCGTATGTGGTCCTCGGTTCGTTTCCCTGCTTGTGCTGCGATGGGCCCGTGGTTGGGTCGGGCCGTCGCGACCGCGATCCTCACAATTCCAAGCCTCGCGGCGGCGAGCAACGGTACGCACCAACGCACCCCAGTGATCTGGGACGCGGGCGCCTGCCTCACGGTCGTCGACCGCAGCGTGGACCCGATTGTGAACCTCAGTTACTCGATTCCGTTCGAGGACACCGAGGTGAGCGACGACGAAGTCGACGACAGCCGGACCCACCAATTCCTCGCGTTTTGCCGCGATAAAGACCCTCAGACCGTGCACCCCAACTGGGTCAGCTGGGACGATGTCATCGCCGCGTCCCTCAAGCCTCTGGACGTCGATCCCGACCTCGTCGACGACTCCAACGTGCTCGACCTCAGCGACGAATGGGACGCGTGCTGGGGCAGGATCACCGAAGACGCCGACCGCCGACCGATCACCGAGGCCCAGGCGGCGATGCCGGTGGTCTGGGACACAACCGGCTTGGCCGCCGGACCGTGGGTTGTCTACGGCTACACCTACGAGCCTGCGTTCAACGTCTACGTGCGCCGCCCCGGCTTGGTGCAGATCGTCGACGACGCGGATCCGGCCTCCTCCCCGCCCGGCCTGGCGATCACGACCGAAGAGGAGATCCTCTACAAGGGCGAGATGATCACCTTCGAGGGCTGCATGTCCGCGATGGAGGGCTCCACGCTCAACGCGTACTGGGCGATTGCCTCGACCGAGCCTGAGTGGGTCCCGTTCGCCGAGGACGAACCGGTGAGCGGCGAAGAGCTCGCGCTGGAGTTCCTGCCGCCCGAAGACTTGTCTGGGGAGTCCGCGATGATCCGCATCGACATCACGGACCCGATGGGCCGGAGCCACACCGCGTACATGAACGCGTTGGTCACCGTCCTGATGTCCAAGGATCCCAACGCCTGCGACGAAGGGGGAAGCTTCGTTGCCAACCCCGGCTGCGAGCCGGACACCGGCGGCGGCGGGAGCGAAGGCGATGGCGACGGCAGCGGGTCCGGCGGCACGGGCGGCGGCTCGGGGACTGCCACGAGCGCGGGTCCCGGGACGGGCGATGCCGGGGCCGACGGCGACACCGCGGGCGATGATGGCGGCGGCGGGTGCAGCTGCGGAGTCCCCGGCAATGCCCCGATGGCGCCGCTGGGCACCGGTCTGCTCGCGCTCGGCCTGCTCGGCCTGCGTCGCCGACGGTAGCCCGGGCGGAGCCAGTCGCTGGCTCGACTCGCAGTCAAACCAACGCACTAGGCCGGGTCGGCTTGGTCCCACAGACGTGCCGCGCCGAGCACGCCACTGCTGTCACCGTGCGCCGCGCGGACCAGCTGCGTGCAGACGGCCGCGTCCGCAAACACCCACGCATCCCAAAGGCGCGGCACCAGTGCGTACAGGGCGGAGACATTGGAGACGCCGCCTCCGAGCACGATAACGTCGGGATCGACGAGGTTGATCACCGACGCCAGCGCGCGCGCCAAGCGACCGGCGTAGCGCCTCATGCTGTCGGACGCGGCCGGGTCTCCGGCTGCCGCGCTCTGAGCTATCGACACGGGATCGAGTGTGTCGCCGTGGCAGGAGGCATGCGCGCGAGCGAAGGCCGGCCCCGACAAGAACGTCTCGATGCACCCCGCACGACCGCAATAGCAGGGCGGCCCGGGTCGCTCATCGTCACGCGGCCACGGCAATGGGTTGTGCCCCCACTCCCCCGCGACACCGTTGCATCCGCCGACCAAAGACCCGCCAACGACCAGTCCGCCGCCCACGCCCGTGCCCAGGATCGCCGCGAACGCGACCGCGCTGCCCGCGGCTGCCCCGTCGGCAGACTCGGACAAAGCCAAGCAGTTGGCATCGTTGGCCAGGCGCACGGGACGTCCCAGCGCGGCCTGAAGATCCTGAGGCAGCGGTCTCCCGTTGAGGCACGTGGTGTTCGCATTGCGCAGGCGTCCCGTGCTCGGCACCACGGCGCCCGGCGTGCCGACACCGACGGTCGCTCCGCTGATCCCGAGGTCCGATTCCGCCGCCGCGACCAACCCCGCAACCGCCCGTACGATCGCATCGTAACCGTCCGCGGCCGGCGTTGGACATCGCCTCCGCAGCGCGATGCCCCCGTCGCCGCCGAGTGCGACCACCTCGATCTTTGTCCCGCCCAGATCTACGCCGAGACGCATTCACAGGCGATAGCATGTCCTGCACTCGGTCGCGGGGAGCTATTGTATCGTGGCGTCCGATGTCGACGGTGTGCTCTCCCTCGTCTTTGCGCTCAGCAACGCGCGGTCTAGCGGTGGCGGCGACATTGATGGCTGGCTGCACACAAGAGGCGGCCGCCCCGCCCACAACCGCAGCCAAGCCGGACCCGACCCCCTCTCCGCCCCCCGCGCCCGTGTCGAACACGCAGACGTGGACCTTCGACGGCCCGGGTCCGATCCCCGCGGGGGTCCGCACCGCCGAAACGGGCGGCGCTGGCCACCCCGCGACGTGGACCGTGCGGCCGATGCCGGACGCGCCTTCGCCCCCCAACGCTTTCGGCATCACGCGATCCGACAACGACAAGAGTACGTACAACCTCGCGATCGTCAGCGACGTCAGCGTCAAGGACACTGACCTCTCCGTCATGGTCAAGGCGGACGGTGGAGTGCTCGACGCAGGCGGCGGGCCGATCTGGCGCGTCACCGATGACGACAACTACTACATCGCACGCTGGAACCCCCTGGAGAGCAACGTCCGCTTTTACGTCATGGCGGGCGGGGTCCGCAGCGCGCTGGCGGAAGCTTCGATCACGCTGGACACCACCCAATGGCACAGCCTGCGCGTCATCGCCGAGGGCACGAGCATGGAGCTGTTTGTCGACGACATGCCCGTCTTGCGGACGGAAGATAAGACCCATCGCGTGGCCGGAGCAGTCGGCCTTTGGAGCAAGGCCGATGCGACCACGATGTTTGACGATCTGTCGATCGCGCCGCCGTAGGCTGTGTTGCTCAGTGCGTCAGGTCGTCGCGCGGACCCACATGCTGCGGCCTCGCTTTTCGAACTCGACCTTGCCTAGCTCCGCCAGAACAGGCGCGACGTAGTTCGCAAAACGCCCCCGATATCCTTTGCGCAGGCCGTACCAGCCGCCAACGGGATTGTCTTCGCCGCGGGCCCACGCCTCGACCGTGCCCGGCTTGGGCTCGGCCTTTTCGTCCTTGTTGCCCAGCTCCATCCAATCGCCGTGCTCGGCCAACATCGTGTGCAGGTCGTCGAGCGACTGCGGACGGTAGTGCAGCCAGGTCGATCCGACTTGGCAGTGCAAGACCTGCTTGTCGTGGTCGCGGAACATCTCGAAGCTGCTCCCGCCCGCAGGCGTGTTCAAGATCCAGGGATCATCTTTGGTGCCGCTACCACTCACCATCCCTGCATAGCACCGCGATTGGTGCCGTATCTGCAATTGTCAATTGCCGCGCGCTACAGCGTGATCTTGCGCGAGAACCGATGTTGTTTTGCCCCGAACTTGGGGAAGCGGCTGCCCTGCAGCGTCGAGCGCACGCACGCCTTGACCCCGGTGCCCCCGCCCGTGATGACGACAGACGTTGGTTTTCCGGTGGCGCCGTCGACCACGAACGACGCCTTCACCCGCACGCTTCCACCGCCGGTCAGCCCTCCTCGGCAAAAAGACAGCGCGGGCTTGTGCGACTTGAGGACTTTGCTGATCTGCGCCGAGCTGAGTCTTCCGCCCCCCGTCTTGGGGCGCGGGGCTTTGGGCTTGCCACCAGGCGGCGCGACAGGCTCGGACGCCACGCTGTCGCCGAGCGCGTCGCCACCCTCGCTGCCGGAGCCATCACCGGACCCGTCGCCCGACGCCGCCTCGGAGTCCGCCCCTGTCCCTCCCAGACCGGTTCCCGCCCGAGTCGCGATGTCCTGGGGAGCCGTCGTTGGGAGAGGTGGCGCGCCGCTGGCCGAAGCGGCCGGGAGCTCGCTTGGGGCCGGGCTCGTGCCAGATTCGAGCGCGGCGACCGGATCTGCCCCGGTTGCCTCGCCCCCGGAAAACAAGCCCGCGGAAGCGGCAATGGCGGCCACGCCGCCCAATGCAACCACAGCGACCACGGCAATCCACGCCGGAGCCCGCTTCGTCTCGCTCTTGAGCCGCGGGGAGCTGAACTCGGCGGTGGCCACCTCGGCCGTCCCCGACACGATCGTCCTTCGACGATTCACGGCCGGCAGGTCGTCGGCCAGGAGGGTCGCCCCCTTGACGACCGGCACGGGCCCCGTTGTGAGCACCGTGCCTCCGGCATCGCCCATGAGGACGGCCTGCACCGCCTCGGCAAACGCACCCATCGAAGCAAATCGCTGCTCCGGGTCTTTGGCCATCGCGCGCACGACTATCTGATCAACGGCCGGCGGGAGTGAGCCCGGCGGCATGACGCTGCTCGGCCCGACGACGGGCTTGTGCAGGTGCTGCATCGCGATCTCGAGAAACTCTGATCCGTCGTACGGGACACGGCCCGCGATCAACTCGTACAGAATCACGCCCACCGCGTAGATGTCGGTACGGTGATCGATAGGCCGGCCGCGCGCCTGCTCGGGCGACATGTACGCTGGGGTCCCGAAGACGCTCCCCGTGCGGGTGAGACGTTGGTCGGTGGGTTGGGGCCGCACGAGTTTTGCGATCCCAAAGTCCAACACCTTGATGAAGTCGACGTTGCGAGCCTTGCGGGTGCGGAAGATGTTCTCCGGCTTGACGTCGCGATGAATGATGCCTTCGTCGTGAGCGGCGCCCAGGGCCGCACAGACCTGCGACACGACGCGCATCGCCCGTTGCCACGGCAGCCGTGTCTCGCGAGCCAGCATGTCGGCAAGGTCCTCGCCGCGCAGGTACTCCATCACGATGTAGACCACGCCGTCCGGCGTCTGGCCGAAGTCGTAGATCTCGAGGATGTTTGGGTGATCGATCGACGCGGTCGACCGCGCCTCGCGAAGGAAGCGCTCCGACGCTCGGTTCACCGCGAGCGTGTTGGTCAGAACCTTGACGGCGACCTCGCGCGCGTCCTTGTTCTGCCGGGCCTGGTACACGCGCCCCATTCCGCCCTCGCCCAGGAGACGCTCGATGCGGTACTCCCCGGCCAGAAGGTAGCCAATTGCCGGATCTGGCTCGCCCGGCTCCAACGCCTGGAACGGAACCGGCTCCAGCGCAGCGGCGTTCGGTTGAGAGTCACCCGACATTGAGCGCAGCGGGTCAATCGTAGCAGGCCTGCGCCACCCCTAGCGCGCCAGACCGCACTCCCACGCCGCACGCCCCCTGTACGGCCGGCCAGCATAACCGCAGGGCGCGACTGCGGGAACAAGCGTACGCGTGGGGACGAGGCGGCAACCTCGCAGATTCGAAGGGATGCCCGTACTGCCGGGCGCCCCCGACAAGGCGCAAGCGCGCGGCTACTCGTACCGGAGCGCGTCGATCGGGTTGAGACGGGCGGCCCGCACCGCCGGGTAGAGTCCGGAGACCAACCCCACGGCGACCGAGACCCCCGTCGACAACGCGATCGAGCCGACGGTCACCACGGTAGGCCAGTCTGCGTACGTGGCGACGACGTTGGCGATGGCGACACCCATGATCACCCCGGCCACGCCGCCCAAGAACGACAACGAGAACGCTGTAAGCAGAAACTGGAATCGGATGTCCCTCCTGCGGGCTCCCACAGCGCGGCGTACACCGATGGCGCGGGTCTGCTCGAGCACCGAGGCCAGCATGATGTTCATGATTCCAATACCGCCGACCAACAACGAGATCCCGGCGATACAACCCATCACGATATCGAACAGCCGCTGCGTCCGCTGACTCTGCTCCAGCAGAGCCTCCGGCACGATGATCTCAAAGTCGTTGGCGCCGCCGTGCAGCCGTTCGAGAAGCCCGGAAATCGCCGTGGCCACGTGACGCGGCGACGTGCCCGCCTCGACCCGCACAATGATCTCTGCCAGCGGAGACTGCAATGCGTCGCGCTCGAACTTTCGTAACGCCGTGGACGTCGGTACGTAGATCTCGCGGGCACGCGACGCGATGGCGACGCCCTCGATCGTCGACCCCTCCGTGGCCTCGGGTGAAAGCACGCCGACCACCTCGAGCCACACATCGTTGACTTTGACGTGCTCGCCGACGGCCCGGTCCGCGCCGAACAGATCGCGTCGCGTCGCCGACCCCAGCACGCACACTTGCGCGTGCTCCCGTTCGTCGGCCACGTCGAAAAAACGCCCCTCATCCAGCGTCAGGTCGACCAAATCCGCGTGAAGCCGAGAGACGCCGAACACGGACGACTCGGTCTTCCCCGTGCGGGAAAGGACCTTGTACGGCTCGATCTCGATGCGAGGAACCACATACTCGAGGCCCTCGACCGCCTCGCGAATCGCGTCGACATCCCGCGGGGACACGCCGATCGTCTTTTTTCGCTGCTCCTTGAGTTCCTCGTCGTCGAACTCCTTGGCGCGCACCAGTACGTTGCGCACGCCCATCCGGTCGATGAGGCCCAGGGCTTGCTCTTCGGCGCCCGCACCGATCGACAGCATCGCAATGACCGCCCCCACGCCGAACATGATCCCGAGCATCGTGAGCGCCGAACGAAGCTTGTGCTCCGCGAGGCTCTCCACGGATGCGAGCAGTGCATCGGACAGACGCATCAGTCGCGACTCCCCGGGTTGCTCTGCCCACTGCCGCCGCCCCCTGGACTCCACGGAGACTTGCCCCCGAGCGGAAGTCCTGCGTCGACGACGGTCGGGTCTCGCAAGGCGACCTCGTCGCCCGCAGCGACTCCCTCGGTCACCACGACGCGTCCCGCACTGGAGAGCCCCACCACAACCGGAACCGCGGAGAACCCTACGTCGTCGTCGCGGACATAGACCACCGTCTTGCCATCGACCTCGAAGACCGCCTGGCGAGGCACCACCAACGCATCGGGACGCTCGATGTTGATGACGGCGGTCACGCGCTGGCCTATGCGCATCGTTTTTGCGTCGGTTTGCGTCAACGCCAGCACCACACCGAAGTAGTGGACGGGCACCTCGTGGTGCCGAGGCTTGGCCAGTGTGTCGACGCGCAGAACCTTGGCCGCGTGGCCCACCTCGGGGTGCGCCTCGATCGTGAGCGTCGCGGCCAGGCCCTCGACAAGACTCCCTGCGTCCGCCTCGAGCACAAAGAGTGCCGCCTGCAGGCTCTCGACGTGCGGGAGTTCGGCGATCGTCTGCCCGCGCCACACGGTGTCGCCCACGCGCGTCGTTTCGCCCCGCCAGTTGCGCTTGAGCACCACGATGCCGTCGTGGGGCGCCTTGACCTCGAGCCGCGTCAGCGCTCCATCGGCGCGCTCCACCTCACGCGTGGCCCGCCCTTTGTCGATCCGGTGCAGCTGCATTTCGTGCGACGCCACCGATCGCTCGATCCGCTCCAGATTACGGGAGTGTCCGAACTTCGCCTCGGCGAGATCAATATCGATCGTCGACTCGATGATCTCGTTGCGGCTGAAAATCTCGATGTCGTCGGCGACAAAGCCTCGTGCGACCTCTGTCTCGAGTTCAGCGAGCCCCGCGGTGCCCTGGCGTTTGTGTCGCGCGGCGCCGCTTTGCACGGTGACTTTGTTGATCTTGCGCTGCGCCGACCGGACGTCGTCGGTGCTGTCGGCCTTCAGTCGAATGGCCTCGGTGTCGTCAAACCGCACGATCACATCGCCCGCGCGGACACGCGCGCCATCGTCAGCCACCCACGCGATCTTCATGGGGCGCTCCGAGTCCGCAGGAGCCGCCAGCGGCGTGGACTCGACGGCCTCCAGGGTCCCCTCAGCCTTCACGGGGCGTACGAAGGTCGCTGCGGCCGCAACCGTGTGCGTGGGCACGGGCCCCTGCCCCGCAGGCGCAGCCGAGCAGGCCGCAACAAGCAGCCAGATTCCGAGCGCCCAAACGCCCAACGCTGCCGCACGCAGGCGCGCCCCGGTCATGATGGCCCCTCCAAGAACCGAACGAGTTCGTCCCCATCGGCGAGCCCATCGGTCACGATCGCGAACTTGTCGTTGCGGCGGCCCAGCGTGACCGCGACGACCTCCGTGGCGTCGCCAACCCGGCGATGCGCGACCGGCCCGCTCGGCGTGTGACGCAGTGCGTCCAGCGGCACCAACAGGACGTCGGCCTCGCGCTCGGTCTCGATGTGGCCCCGAAAGCGCATCCCCGGCCGCAGCCGAATCGCTTCGTTTTCGTCCAGCGCGACCTGAAGCACGGCAACCTTGAGCGGGTTGTCGGGCGAGGCCCGCTTGACCGTGCGCGAGATGGTCTTGACCCTCCCTCGCAGCTCGACGTCCGACTGCGCATCGAGCCGCAGGGATACCGACTGCCCCACCGCCACCCGGCTGACATCAACCTCGTCGACCTCACCGGTGCCTTCCATCTGCGCCAAAGAGACGACATTGAGCAGCGTCTCAGCTCGCCACGCACTGTCGCCGACCTTCTTCTTTTCGCCGCGCCAGTTGGTCTTGTGGACCACGGTGCCACCGCGCGTGGCCTTGACGGTCATGCGCTGGATCGACGCTGTGATCTCCGCAACCCGTGCTTCGGCGCGGTCTCGCTTGCTCCGCCACCACGAGACTTGAGACGCGTCGGCCCGCGTCGCCCACTCGGCCTTGGACTTGAGATAGGCGACCTTCTTGCGCGCGAACTCAAGCTCGAACTCGGCTTTGCCAAGCTCGATTGACGAGGTGAGTTCGGCGGGCACATCGGCCTTGAGCTTGGCCTTGCCCAGCTCAGCCCGTGCCTGGGCCAACGCGAGGCGCTCGTCGGCCCGAGCGACGTCGACGGCCGAGCGCTTCATGAGGAGTTGCGCAGCAGCGGAGTCACGCTCCGCCGTCTTGCGTTCGAGGCGGCGCTGCAGGTCGGTGATATCAAATGCGACGACGGGCGCGTCCTTGGCGACCTCGGTGCCCTCCTCGGCCATCATTGCGATCTTGTAGTTCCACACGCCCGCCAGTGGCGGCGGCCCGACCCGCAGTGAGGTGACCGATTCCAGCGTGCCTGCAACATCGACATCGATGACGAGCTCGCCGCGCTCCACGGTGACCGTCGTCTCCTTGGAGGGGCCGACCCGGCACGCTGAACCCAGCAGCGCCAGCGCCAACGCGAGGGCGCGCACCTTCATGACGCGCCCCCCAGCGGAACAACCTGGTCCCCGACCTCGAGGCCAGCCAGCACCGCGCACGCGTGCGCCGTACAAAAGTCGACCTCCACATCGACCTCTTGCCCGCTCACCAGACGGGCACGCGCAGGCGCGGTGGAGCGGTCCAGCCCGGCTCGCGGCACGATGACTGCGTCGCGCTCGGCCCGGGTGAGGACTTCAATTTTCACCGACAGCCCAGGTCGGGCGATCTCGGGGTCAGCGTCGTCCAGCTCCACCACCAGCGCAAAGAAGCGCCGAAGCGACTTATCGGCGGCGTGAGCAACGGGGCTCACCTGGCGAATGCTGCCCTCGAGCGGACGGTCGGCGTAGGCGTCGACGGTGCAGCGCACGCGCATGCCCGCCATCACGCGCCCATCGTCGACATCCGACAGCGCCCCTTCCACGATCATCGACGACAGGTCCGGTAGCTTGCCAACCCCGAGGCCCGGCCACACATTGTCGCCCACCTGAAGCTTGCGCTGCTCCCACGGCTGCGTGCCCACCGTGAACATGCCGTCCAAGGGCGCGACGAGGGTCAGCTCGTCGAGCTCGGCCTCCGCGGCTCTGTAGGCGCGCATGGCCTTGTCCAGCGCGATCCGACGCACCTCAGCGTCGAGCCGACCGCCCTGCACGGCGGCCTCGTGGTCGTCGACCGCCGCGGCGTGGGCATTTTTGGCCCGCGCCAACGCCAGCTTGGCGTCTTGGTGCTCGCGGCGCGACGACAGAGTCTCGGGAAGCGCCGCGTCGAGCTCTGCTTTGGCGACCTCGATCCGCTGCGTCACGACCTCGAACTGCTTGTCCGCAACCGCGACCGCGTTGTCGGCCTTGGCTTTGGCCAGCTCGACATCCGCCTCGACGACAGCAAGCTCGAGCTCGAGGATGCGCTCGAGCACCGCGGAGTTCTCGAACTCTACGACTTTGTCGCCCTTGGAGACGACGGTACCGTCCTCGGCAAGCCAGCGGATCGCCAGCTGCCAGCTGTCGGTCCGCGGAACGGGAAGCTCCACCGACTTGGCGGCGTCGAGCACCCCTGTGAGCAGCAGCCCTTGCGTAAGGTCCCCTCGGGTCACCGCGAGGGGGAGTACATCCGGCGTCGTGCCGCTCTTGGCGCTGCAGCCCAGCGCGGCGATGGCCAGCCCGAGGGCGATGGCCCCGAGCCGATGCGAGAACCCGCTCACGACCGACTCCCCACCCGCCGCGGGGTTGGGGCATCGTCCACGATCCGGCCGTCGGCAAGCCGGATCACGCGCGGGCAACGGGCGGCGATGCTGGGCTCATGGGTCACCACGACGATCGTGTTTCCGGCCGCGTGCAGCTCATCGAGCAGCGTCATGATCTCCGCTTCGGTCGTGGAGTCCAGGTTGCCGGTGGGCTCGTCGGCCAGCAGGAGCGACGGCTCAGAGACCAACGCGCGGGCTATCGCCACCCGCTGGCGCTGGCCGCCCGACAGCTCGTGCGGACGATGCTTGATGCGGTCCGCCAGGCCGACCCGCTCCAGCGCCTGCGCTGCCAACCGCCGCCGCTCGCGCCGCGCGATGCCGCGGTACAGCAAGGGAAGCTCCACGTTGCGAATCGCCGTCGACCGCGCCAGCAGCTGGAAGCTCTGAAAGACGAAGCCGATGTGACGGTTCCGCGCCGCCGACAGCGCATCATCCGACAGGGCGTGCACATCGTCGCCGTCGAGCCGGTAGTGCCCGCTCGTCGCTTGGTCCATACAGCCCAAGAGGTTCATGAGCGTGCTCTTGCCGGAGCCAGACCGCCCCACGATGGCGACGTACTCTCCGGCGAGCACCTCGAAGCTAACGCCGTCCAGCGCCGCTATCGTCTGCGACCCCATCCGGTACGTCCGACCGAGGTTCTCGCAGTCGATGATAGCTCGGGCCCGCATCGTGCTGTGCACCAGGCCCACCCGCCGTGCGCGGGACGAGGCCTCCACCTAGTGACACGCGCACCAGCGAGAAGGTTCCAGCGATCCCTCGTCGACGCGAACTAGATATGCGCTTCGAAGCGGTCGGTGCGGATCGACGACTCGACGTACCGCACGGTCCCCGTACTGCTGCGCATCGCGAGCGTCTGCAGGTGAAGCCGATTGCCATCGCGTCGCACGCCCTTGAGCAGCGCACCCGTGGTCACGCCCGTCGCGACAAAGACAACCTCCCCGCGCACAAGGTCGTCCAGCTCCAAGTACGCATCGGGGTCGGCCATGCCCATCTTGATCGCGCGCTCGCGCTCGCCATCGTTGCGAAACCGAAGGCGCCCCTTGAAGCAGCCACCCAGGCAGTGCATCGCCGCCGCCGCGAGCACGCCCTCGGGTGCCCCACCCGTGCCGTAGACCATGTCGATGCCACTGTCGGGGCGACAAGTCGCCACCGCGGGCGCGACATCGCCGTCGCCGATCAAGAAGACTCGAGCGCCGACCTCGCGCAGCTCGGCGATGAGGTCCGTGTGGCGGTCCCGCTCGAGCACGGTCACGCCAATGTCGCCGACGCGGCAGCCCTTGGCGTCGGCCAGGCCGCGCACATTTTCGGTGGGCGATTTTTTGAGCGACACCACGCCGTGCCCCTCGGGCCCGGTCGCGATTTTCTCCATGTACGTGTCGGGTGCGGCGAGCAAGCAGCCGCGCCCCGCGACCGCCATCACCGCCAGAGCGCCCGGGCTGCCGTGCGCGCACAAGTTCGTGCCCTCGAGTGGATCGACCGCGATGTCGACCTCGGGCAAGTCCTCTCGCTTGGGGCCGACCTCCTCGCCGATGTACAGCATCGGCGCCTCGTCGCGCTCGCCCTCACCGATGACAACGGTGCCGTGAATCGGCACGCGATCAAACGCCGCACGCATCGCCTGCACGGCCAGTGCGTCCGCTTTGTCTTTCTCGCCGCTGCCGATCAGCGAGGAGCAAGCAATGGCTGCGGCCTCGGTGACGCGGACGAATTCAAGAACGAGCCGGCGATCCATCTCGGTACTCATGGGCGTAGCTTGGACCATGAACCGGGGACCCGGGAAGGGGGCCCACACGGGACAGACTCACCCCCCAGGGGTTGCGGCGGATCGGTGCTTGGCGAGGCGCTCGTACGCGATTTCGGGGATACGCGCGGGCTTGGTATCCGCCAGGGCGACGCAGCAGTGGCGCGTCTCGGCCGTGAGAATCTCGACGGGCTCTGTGGTGCCGTCCCGATCCCCCGCCTCGACCATCACTCGGTACTGAACCGAGACCCGCACCCGGGTGATGCGCGACAGGCCCGCGTGGATCGTGATGAGGTCGTCGTACAAGCCGGGTGACGCAAAGCGCACGCCAACCTCGATGAGCGGGAGCCCCAGCCCAGCGCGCTCGAACTCGGTGTACGAGACGCCCGCGCTCCGCAGCAGGTTGATTCGAGCCAGCTCCAAGTAACGGAAAAAGCTCGCGTGGTAGACGATCCCCATCTGGTCGGTGTCGGCGTAGAGGATTCGCGCCGTCGCTGCGGGGTAGAGGTCGGCGGTGAGGGTGGGCGTAAACGTCGCCGGCATGCGGGCCGTACAATGCCAGCGTCTGAGGCCGAGGTCGCCTCAAAACGCGGCCCGGGGCGCGGGTCCTTGCCGCGCCCGCGACACATGCGCACTGACGTCGCCCATCGAACGAACGGGTACGTAAGGCTGCTACCGCCCGATGCGCGTCCGCTCGGCCAGATAGTCCGCGCGGGCGCTGTCGAGTCCGATCACCGAGACGGAGTCGTCGTCGGTGTTCGCCACCAGCGCCACCGCGCGAGTCGGGTCGACGATCACCTCGCTGGGGCCTTCGCCGACGTCGACCGTCCGCAGCACGCGAAAGCTCGAGAGCCCGACCACGGCCACAGCCGCCGCCGCCCGACAGGCCACCAGTGCCAGCGGCTCGCCACCGGGGGGCCGGTACAAGGCAAGCGCGTTCGGATTGGCGCACAGCGGTAGCGAGCCGACGATCGACTCCGTCAGAACGCCCGCTTCATCCACCTCGGTGCGAATCCGGATGAGGGCCGCAGGGGTCGTGGCGACGGCCAACAAGAAGGCCCCCGTCTCGTCCTCGAAGGCCAGGTCCGCCATGAACGGGCGCCCCTCGACGGCGGTGGCGTTGAGCTGCTCGAGCGAGACCTCGTGTCCGGCCAGCACGCGGTCGCGTCCGGGCGCGACGGTGAACTCCCGCATGCCGGGGAAGTAGCGGTGGGTTGAGTACAGCAGCGGCCGGGTGCAGTCGCGGCTTGCGACGGGTGGCGAATCCGGATCGCACGGTCGCCGGGCGACCGCAAACCCACCGGAGAGCTCGTCCTCCTCAAAGACGTCCTCTTTGTAGAACTCGCCCACGACGTCACTGAGTTGCGGACCGGCCTCGCCGTCGAGTGAAATCAACGAGATCGATCCGCCCAGCAGATGAGGGAGATACGCAAACCGGTCGCCGAGATCGCCGACCGACAGTCGCGCGGGGCTCCCCGGCAGCTCCGTTCCGCCGGACGGCGTCGTCTGGATGCGATGCGCGTCGTCGCAGCGACCGTCATCGTCCTGGCCGCAGTCCACACGGGCCGCATCGCCAGCGGCGCCCAGCAAATCAAGCCAGACGACCTGCGGGGGCGAAGCCACAGGAATGAGGACTCGTGCGGGGCCGTCGTTGCCGGCCGGCCGGTCGATCACAATATTGCCCACGCCGTCCCCGAGCACCGTGGTGCGCTCGGCATCGATGAACGCGGCCGCGCTACACCGAACGTAGGCCTCGTCCCCCGTTCGGCAGGAGGCACCGCTCGACGCGGCTCCGGGGCTCACCATCGCGGCATCAAGCGCCGCCATGTCCACCACAGTGAGCGTTCCCGCCGCTGCGCGCCGGTCCCAGTTCCCGTTGGTGACGAGCAGAACCGATGCGTCCGGGGACATCGCGAGCCCCGAGGGCTGCCGAATCTCGTCCCGCGCGGGTCCGTCTTCGGTGGGGCCACATGCGCCCAGCAGCCACGCTGCCGTCATTGTGCTGACCCAGGCGCCGCGCATGCCGATGGATGCTACCTCACCTGCCGCGGAGCGACCGGCGCGGATTCGCGGGTTCTTTGGACGGCGCATCGGAGCGGCCTACGGTCCAGCGAATGCTCTCGATGGCACTGCTGGCCGCCTCCGCCGGAACCGGGTGGATACAGCTCGGCGCGGCCGTCGCCGCGGCCGCCGGTCTGGCGGTTGTCATGCAACGACGCCGCGCCGCCGGACCACGCCCCCACTCGATCCCGCTGACATCGCAGCACGCGGTGCACATCGTCCAAGCAGGTGGTGTGCAGCTGGTGGTCGGCACGGGACCAGGCGCCGCCCCCCACCTGCTGTACGAGCTGCCGATCTCTGCGGCCCCCGACCCCGCGCAGCGTCCCGCAGCGGCCTCGGCCTGGGACGCGCCGCTGGGCGGCACCAAAACCTGAGATGGAGGCTGCGCCCAATCTCACGGTGTGGGCGGCAATCTTCGCGCTGCCGCTCGTGCTCGCACTGGCGACTGCGTTCACCAAGACCTCCGTCGTTCTCGGTGCCCTGCGCATGGGGTTTTCGGCCGAGGCCCTGCTGCCACTGCCGGTCGTCTTTGCCCTGAGCCTCCTGGTCACCGCGCTGGTCATGGCCCCCACAGGCGCAGCGATGGCCGACGTGCTCACAGCCGTGGGCGGCCTGGACGCGCTGGCCCGCGACGCCGAGCAATGGCCAGCGGTGCTCGCCCCGCTCACCGATTTCTTGGCTCGTCACAGCGATCCGGCCGAGCGGACGTTTTTCGCCGAGCTCACCGCCCGTTCCATCGACGACCCTTTGGTCCTCGTCTCCGCCTTTGTGATCACGGAGCTGGCGGAGGCTTTTGCCATCGCAGTCGCCTTGCTGGTGCCCATGGTGGTCGTCGATCTCCTTGCGGCGCAGGGATTGGTCCTCATGGGGCTCGCCCAGCAACCCACGCCACTGGTCACCGTGCCGATCAAGCTGCTGCTGTTCCTGGCGGTGGGCGGTTGGGATTTGGTCATTGGTGGTCTCGTCGGAGGCTACGGATGAACGGACTGCTCGACCTGGTCCGCGACGGACTGATGGTTGCCGTCACGCTCGGCCTGCCGCTGCTGGGCGTCGGACTCGTCGCGGGCATGCTGGCTGGCTGGCTAGCGCAGCTGACCGGGATTTCTGATCCTGGGGTCGGGGCCGCGCTGCGTGCGGCGGCGATCGTCGGTGCGCTGTGGGCCAGCGGCGGATTGATCGCCGAGCGCGTCACCGAGCTCGCGGACGATGCGTGGGGCAGGATCGGCGCGCTGGGGCGTGACGGGATCCCTCGCCCGCCCAGCTCAGGGCTGGAACAACCCGAACCTCGCCTCGCGCCGCGCTGATGGACCCTCTGTTCGCCTCGGCAACCCTGGGGTGGGGATTGGTGGCGGTTCGGCTCTGGGCGCTGTTCCGGGTGCACCCCATCTGGCGGCTCGCCATCGGCCCGTGGTGGAACGTGGTCGCCGCCGGACTCGCCGGGATCGTCGCCCTCGGCGCGGGTTCTGCCGTGACCACGACCCCCGTGGCGACGACCTGGGTCGAGCTGGGGGTGCTGGTCGGCGTTGAGCTTGTGGTCGGAACGCTGCTCGGGCTGCTCGTGTCTCTGCCCGGCTACGCCTTGTTGGGGGCCGCATCCAGCTCGGCGGTCGCGCTACGCACCAGCGCAACGCCTGTCGTGGGCTTGGGCGTCGCCCTCATCCTGGCGACCGCGCTCAGTCTGGGGCTGCACCGACCGCTGCTGGTCGGCGCACTGGACACGGTGGCTGTCGTCCCGTTGGGCGAGCCACTGGCCGCCCCTCTCACGGCGGCTGCCATCAGTGCTGCCGCCCAAACCACGGTGCTGCTGGCATTGGCGCTGGCGACCCCCGCCCTGCTCGCGGGCGTGACCTTCGAGGTCGCCGCGCGCCTGGTCGGCCGCGGACCCGGCCCTGCGACCGCCGCCGCCGATACCGCCCCTTGGTTCAGGCTGGCCGCGGCGCTGGTGGCCCTGGGAGCGAGCTGGTCGGCGTACGCGCCGTCATGGACGACGGCCCTGCTCCCGCCTTAGCGGCGGGCGCTCAGCCGCACGTGCCCCGCGGACTCCCGCATTCGCCTGCGTCGACGCACGTCCCCACGCTGCACTCGGCGTCAAACCGGCACTCGTCGCCCGTTTCGAGCCCGCCTGCGCAATAGGGCGTGTCGCACTCGGTGGGGTACTCGGCCAAGCGCAGACCATGGGCCGGCAGCACCGTGACGCCGCTGGCGTCCATGTCGTCCACCGCGGACGCGGCCCCCTCGCGTGGCGCCTCGGCACGCTCCCACATCAGCGCGAAGTCTTCAGCCGACGTGCGCAGCTGCTCGGTATCGCTGCCGAGCTGGTCCATGTCGTCCAGCAAGTCGGAAAGCAGCCCGATGTGACCAAGGCCGGCCTCGTCAAAGCCCGTGCCCAGACGCGCGGGCCCGTTGTCTCGCTCGTCGCGGGCGTGACACTCCGCCTCGGTCGGGAACGACCCAGAGCACGCATCAGGCCCGAACCGCGGGCGCGACTGCTGCACAAACCCGTTGAGATCAGAGCCCATGCCCATCGGCACTTTCAGCCCGAGACGGCCGAAGTCGTAGGCCTGAGCGAACGAACGACTCGACCCGTGACACGTATTGGTCACCGCCGAAGGCGTGTACGTGTTGACCTCTTCGTAGGCCGTTCGCAGGCCCAGCATGCCGCCCGTGGCCCGCAGCATCTCCACGACCCACGCTGGCGTGGTCTTCTCCTCTTCGGCCTTGGGGCCGACCATCATTTCGCGAAAGTGAGCGTGCGAGAGGTAGAACGGGTAGTGATCGTTGTCGACGAGCAGGTCGTACAGGTCCATGACGCTCCGCTCCGACAAATGCGCCGCATCGATCAGCATGCCCTTGTCAATCATCGCCTGAATGAGCGCCCGGCCCTCGTCGGTCAGCCCAAGCGTATTGCGACAGTCGGCGTCGACATCAAACCCGAGCGTGTAGCCCGGTGAGGTCAGCCCGCAATCGGTGTCGATGTGGCAGTTCTCGGAGTACTGCGCAATGTGGAAGATCGAGTTGTGTGGCGCCGCGCCGCCGAAGCGGTTGTCGAGCTGGTGCACGGGCTGCAGGGTGCGAACACCGAGGTCGTACAGCGCGTCGAGCTGGGGCTCCCAGTCCCCCTCGCCCATGATGTGCGAGGCCTCGACACTGAGGACAAACGCAAGCTTGTCCTCCTCCACAATGCGCCGCAGGTCTGCTGCCGATAGCGCGACCTCCACCCAGTCGTTGGCCTCCGCAAACGCGTTGGCCATCTCGAGCTGGATGGTGATGTCCGTCATCTCGTCGCAGCCCGGACGCTCGACGTTCTCGTCGGCGATGCCCTCGCACAGCCAGTCCAGCGTGACCGCCGAGATGACCTCGACGCGCAACCCGGAGTCGTAGGCGTCGCGGAGATGTCCCTCCCAGACCTGTTGGTGGGCAATCGCGTCCCACCGTGGCCATCCGTCGAGCTCGGGCCAGCCGCCCGTGCGGTCAGCGTGCTCGCCCGTGTCGCCCTGCGATCCAGGGATGATCGACACATACTCACTGACAAACCCTCCGCCGGTGCCGATGAGCGTCTCGACGAGGGGGACCATGTCGCCCAGGTCCTCAAAGCTCGTCTCACAGGACCCCAGCAGCGGCAGCAGGTCGGCCTGCAGACGCGCGTGGTCGCCCGGAGTCCCGCCGTCGCACGGCGCCAGCGCAGTCTCTCCTGGGCCCGCGTGCGTCCCGTGGAACCAGCCCCCGCCAAACCCCTGCTCGGCAAACATGTGCAGGTGCAGGTCCGCGATGCCCTGCATTCGGGGCGCCTCCGTCACGGCTCCGGTTTCATCAGCGCTGGACTCGCCGGACCCCGCAGAGCCACCGGTCGTATCGGCGGCACCTGTGCCCGCTTCCGTCCCGGCCCCAGCGCCGTCGTCGCCGTTACACGCCGCCATCATCCCGAAAATGCAGAACATTTTCGCGACATGCCGCAGATTGCTTTTATTGACCGACCGACCAGTCAGCATGGAGTCACGGTACGAGTCGCACGCACCCCGGTCAAGTCAGCCGGAGGTGAGCGTGGGGGCAGACCTGCGGTCAACCCCTCCACGTACAAACGCCCCCGGTGAGTCATCACCGGAGGCGTAGGTCGGTCGAGCTGTTGCGCTAGACCAGCTCGATGATCGCCATGCTGGCGTGGTCACCGACGCGGGGCCCGGTCTTGATGATCCGGGTGTAGCCGCCGTCGCGGTCCTTGTACTTGGGCGCAATCTCGTTGAAGAGCTTCTTGATGACCTCGCGGCTGCGAATCATCCGGCCGGCCATGCGCATGGCGTGAACCACACGGGCCTGCTCCTCCTTGGTGCGATCTTCACGTGGCTTGGCCATCAGATCGCTGACCTTGAGGCTGACGGTGATCGTCTTTTCGACGAACCGCCGCAGCTCTTTGGCCTTGGCATGGGTGGTGTTGATCTTCTCGTGTTCGAACAACGAGGTGACCATGTTGCGATACATGGCCTTGCGATGGGCTGAGTTACGGCCCAGCACCCGTCCTGATTTGCGATGGTGCATGGCTCTACGCTTCTTCGCGGGCGGGGGGTGGCCCCTGCCAGTTGGGGATCTTCATGCCGAGGGAAAGTCCCATCTGCGCCAGGATCTCTTTGATCTCCTTGAGCGACTTGCGGCCGAAGTTCTTGGTTTTGAGCATCTCGCCCTCGGTCTTTTGGACCAAGTCGCCGATGTAGTGAATGTTGGCGTTTTGGAGGCAGTTTGCCGAACGGACCGAAAGCTCCAGCTCGTCGACAGAGCGCCACAGGTACTCGTTGAGCTTGTCCTCTTCGGACGGCTCGGCGGGCGTGGCCTCTTCGATCTCTTCACGGTTGATGAAGATCGAAAGCTGCTCCTTGAGAATCTTCGCGGCGAAAGCCACCGCGTCGTCGGGGCGAACCGAGCCGTCTGTCCACACGTCGAGGATCAGGCGGTCGTAGTCGGTGCGCTGGCCAACGCGTGCGTTCGTAACGCGGTAGTTGACCTTCTGCACGGGCGAGAACAGCGAGTCGATTGGGATGACCCCAACCGGCATGCCTTCGTCCTTGTTCTGGTCGGCCGTGGCATAGCCTCGGCCCATCGCCACGGTGAGCTCGATCTTCAGGTTGCCCTCGCGCGAGAGCGTGGCGATGTGCTGCTCGGGGTCGAGCACCGTGACGCCAGTGGGGACCTGAATGTCGGACGCCTTGACGACGCCTTCACCCTGCTTGTCGATGATGAGCGTACGGGGCGACGCGTCGTCCATGCGCAGGCGCAAGGCCTTGACGTTGAGGATGACGTCGGTGACGTCCTCCACCACACCGTCCACCGTAGTGAACTCGTGCAGGGCGCCTTCGATGCGAACGCTGGTCACAGCAGCGCCCTGCAACGAGGACAGCAGCACGCGGCGCAGGCTGTTGCCCAGCGTGATGCCGTAGCCGCGTTCCAGGGGCTCGCACGAAAACTTTCCGAAGACTTCAGTGAGCGAATCCAGCTCGACTTCGAGTTTTTTGGGACGGATCAGATCCCGCCAATTTCTCGCGATGGTGTTGGCGTCTTGCATCTACTCGCGCTCCTAAGGTGAAGGGGGCAACTACTTGGAGTACAGCTCGACGATGAGCTGCTCGTCGATCTCGGCTGCGATGTCGGCCCGGGCCGGCATTGCCATGACCTTGGCTTTGAAGCTGTCTTTGTCGATGTCGAGCCAGGCCGCACGCGTGGTGCGGTCAGACTTGGCACAAGCCTCGACGATCTTGACAACCTTGCGGCTTTTCTCCCGCACCTCGACCACATCGCCGACCTGGACGAGGTAGCTGGGGATGTTGACCTTCTTGCCGTTGACCGTGTAGTGGCCGTGCAGGGTCAGCTGCCGGGTTTCGGCGTGCGAGGACCCAAAGCCGCAACGCAGTGCGACGTTGTCGAGCCGACGCTCCAGGAGCGACAGCAGGTTCTCGCCCGTCGCGCCCTTCATCTGCGACGCGCGGAAGTAGTAGCCGCGGAACTGCTTCTCGAGCAGCCCGTACATGCGCTTGACCTTTTGCTTCTCGCGAAGCTGCTGGCTGTAGTCACTGGGACGACGCTTGCGCCCCTGGCCGTGCTGGCCGGGGGGATACGGGCGGCGCTCGTAGCCACACTTTGACGTAAAGCAGCGGTCCCCCTTGAGGTACAGCTGCGAGTCCTCGCGTCGGCAAAGCCGACACACGGGTCCGATATAGCGTGCCATCGTTGTCTAAACCCTTCGTCGCTTTGGCGGGCGGCAGCCGTTGTGAGGGATGGGAGTGACGTCCTTGATGGACGTGACCCGCAGGCCCGAAGACTGAATCCCGCGCAGCGCCGACTCGCGACCCGCACCCGGGCCACTGATTCGAATCGTCACGGTGTTAAGACCATGCTCTTGTGCACGCTTGGACGCC
>Ga0316189_10000789_pt1 | contig 31652 bp, 22 predicted proteins | sample LowCovwburrow_MG_FD_204930 | JGI IMG/M metagenome (GOLD analysis project Ga0316189, IMG submission 204930) | Coastal sediment microbial communities from Maine, United States - Lowes Cove worm burrow | ecosystem: Environmental > Aquatic > Marine > Coastal > Sediment | place: USA: Maine...
TCTTCGGAGAGACCGCGCGCTTGGCGACCCGGGCGTCGGTGAGCGCGGCGAGCAGGCCGTCGTACTCCTGGTGGGCGGTGTCCTGGAGCTGATCCGCGGCGCGGGTCTCGCCGCCGAGGACCTCGTCCCAGCGCTCCAGCGCCACCTGGAGCTGGTCGCGGTCCTCGCCCTGCAGCCCGTCGAGCAGGCCGGTCGCTTCTGCGATCCGCTGCCGGTCTTGCGCGACGGCGGCGCGGGTTCGCTGCGCGACGCGCTCGGCGTCGGCCTGGTGCTCGCCGGTCAGACCGCGGTGGCTGCGCAGCGCGGACAGCGCCTTGCGCAGTCCGCGGTACACGTCGTCGGGCTCGGGGCGGTCGCGAGACAGCGTGGACAGCTCGAAGATCTTGTCGACCTGGCGGGACAGGTCGGCGACGCTGTCGTGAAGGACCTCCACCTCGGTGGTCAGCCGGTCCTCCGCTTGCTGCGTCAACTCCCAGGTCTTCGCGCTGCGCGCCTGGGCGGCGGCGTAGTCCGCCAGGGCGTCCGCGCGGAGCCGGTCGCGGGCGTCCGCGGCAGAGGCGCGCGCCTGCTCGGCATCCTCCTGCGCTTGCTGTGCCTCGGTTTGGGCGCGCACCATCTGGTCGGAGGCGGCGCCAGCGGCCTGCTCCGCGCTGCTGTGATGCGCGCGGGCAGCCTCCAGCTCCCGCTCGGCGAGCGAGACCCGGGCCTGGGCGACCGCGTGCCCCGCGTCGGCGAGCGGGGTCCCCGGGACCCAGGAGGCGAGCTCGGCCTGGTGGGCCTCGAGGGCCGCCTCGGCTTCCGTGACCGGGACAACCACGGCTGGCGCCGCGAGGGCAGCGCTGGCGGCGTCGAGCGCAGGACCCGTGTAGTACGCGAGCAGGGCGGTGCGGGCCACATCGGACTCGGACGGCGGGAGGACGGGCAGCGCGAGGCGCAGCCGGTCGGCGGCAGCGGGACCCGCATCGGGGTCTTCCAGCGCTGCGATCGACGCCGACAGCACCGGTGCCCGGCCGGTCGCATCCGCGAGGCGCAGCGACAGGACCCACTGGTCGAGCGTGGCGAGAGCGGCATCGGCGGCGGCCGCGCGTCGCTGGGCCGCGAGCAGCGCGTCCCCTTCGGCGGTGGTCGCCGCCTGGGCGGAACGCTCTTGCGCCCGCACCAGCATCGTGCGGCGCGCACCGATGCGCTGCGCCGAGAGCTCCGGGTGGTCCTCGAGGGTGGCCAACAGGCTCACGATCAGCCGTTGCTCCAGCTCCGCGGCGCGCGCCTCCGCGGTGAGCGTCCGGGTTCGCGCGCGCGCCCAGGCGGACCGACGGCGCGATGACAGCCCTGCAGGCAGCGGTACGGCGGCCTCCTGCGCCCGGTCGACCGCCGCATCGTCGAGGAGCGCGAGCCGTCCGCGGAGCACGTGCTCGGAGCCGAGCGAGACCCCGACGAGCGCAGGGAACGCCTGCCCGAGGCTGCCGCCTCCGTCAAAAAATGCCTGGCGGGCGGCTTGTTGGGCGTCGGCGGTCTGTCGCCGGGAATCCAGCGCCGGAAGGTCGTGCTGGAGCGCTACCGACCAGATCAACGCCGGATCGGGCGCGGCCTGGGCAGGCGGAGAAGAGAGCAGCGAGAGGGCGACGATGCCGTACAGAGCGGTTCCCGATGCGACCCGCGGACGGTAGCACACGCGGGGGCTACGGGATCCGGACGGTTCGCAGGTAGTACCCCTCGTCGAGGCGCCGGGTGACGACCCCGGGGTCGTCCACGGTGAGCGTCAGGTCCGTCCGGCCGCTCACGCTCTCGGGGAGCAGCGCGTGCCACAGGGCCCACGTGCGCGGAGACTCCCGGTCGGGGCACACCTCGACGAGCCCGACGTCGACGTCGTCTGCCCACAGGCGCAGGCCCTCCGGCAGGACCTCGCCCCCCCAGACGAGCCCCACCACGCGGGAGCGCTCGGTGCCCTCGACGTCCCAGACCTCGACCCGGATGGGGACGGCGGCGACATCGACGTTCGCCGGAGCGAAGTCGCGCGCCAAGGGCGGTGCGCCGTCCTGGTTGGTGCGGGAGGCGAACTCCAACATCTGGGAGGTGGCCGGCTCGTCGTCGTCGACCCAGGTGATCCGGTCGAGCCACTTGATGCACACGCAGCCGTACCAGCCGGGGACCATCAACCGGACGGGCCAGCCGTGGTCAGGGGTGAGCGGCTCGCCGTTGATGTGGGTGGCCAGGAAGGCGTCCTGCAGCTGCTCAGGGCGGAACACCCAGCTGGCACCGGGAGTGGAGTTGCCGGTGGGGGGAGGATGGTCATCGAACCCGCTGACCAGGATGGCCGTGGCCTCGGGCAGCGGCGCAATCTGGTCGAGGACCCAGGCGAACGGTACGCCGCTGAACGCGACGGCGCCCTGCAGCCCGAAGCCGCCGAAGTTGGTGTTGCCGGAGCACTCGAAGTGCACGATGCCCATGTCCTGGGTCTGCGCGAGAATGGCCTCGATCGACAGCGTGACGGGGGCCTCGATCAGCCCGCCGACCGTGACCTCCCAGTTGTTGCCTTCGAGCCCGGGCGGCTGTGCGGTGCGCACGAACAGGCGCTCCTGGGGCACCACGAGCTCGGCCGCAGAGAGCGTGGTGAGATCGAGCACCTGCCGGCCGTCGAGCCCGACACCAGACAGGTTCTCCAGCTCGCGCTCGGGCTCATCGAGGAACTTCTGCTCCCTGACGAGTGTTCCAACTGCGACGTCATCCGCGCAGGGATCACTGCTCGGGAGCGTCACGGGAGGCAAGCCGGTGTCGGTCTGGTCGCCCGCATCGGGGCGGCAGGCTAGAGCGGCGGCGGTGCTGGCGAGGAAGGTGCGTCGTTTCATGCCGCCGTATTATTCCGAGCCAGCAGTGCGTTGCACCAAAATCTGTGACTGACGGCCCGCGAGCCGTGTTTGTTTGGCAATAGGAGGCAAGATGTTCCGTTCGCTGGTGCCCATTTGGGCCGCTCTCTGTGTCCCTGCGGTGGCCCTCGCGGGTCCGACCGTGTCCAAGGACGACCTCGCCGAGGTCCCGACCGAGGCGCTGGAAGCACTCGAGACCGAGGCCGCAGAGCTCGATCGGCTCGACAAGGAGATGCGCGAGGCGAAGGCCCAGATCGACGAGGCCAAGGACGTCGTCAAGGACGACAAGGGAAGGCTGGACGACACGAAGGTCGCCAAGGGCACCGCCAAGGCCGAGGTCAGCGCCACCAAGGAAGAGGCGACTGCCGCACGGCAGATGGCCAAGGCCAACATCGAGACGGTCAAGGTGAACGAAGAGGAGGCCAAGACGAAGTACGAGCTGTCGAAGCTCGCAGTCAAGGCCGCCAAGCTCGATGGCAGCAAGGACGCGCTGGCGACGGCCAAGGCCGACCAGCGCGCCAAGAAGGCGGCCTGGAAGGAAGCCAAGGCCGACGGCAAGCGCGCCCAGGCAGACTTCAAGGAAGAGAAGGCCGAGGGCAAGGCCGAGGTCGCCGACGCCAAGGAAGCGCTCGACGAGGCCAAGGAGGACGTCGCCGAGCAGAAGGTCGAGATGGCCGAGTCGAAGGAAGACGTCGAGAAGGCGCGCATGCAAGCCGAGATCCAGCAGGCCGAGTGGGCGCTGCGCAAGGCGGAGCTCGAGAGCAGCAAGGCAACGCTGGCCATCGAGCACGGCGCCGAGCTCGACATCGAGGAGTTCGAGACGGCGGTCACCGAGGCCACCGAGGCGCTCGAGGCGCGTCGGAACGCGCTCGCTCAGGCCGAGGTCAAGTAGCGAGCTGTAACGGCGGGGCGCTTCGGCCGTACTGTCCGGTCGGAGGGCCCCGATGCCGACGCTTGCTGTGATGCTGACCCTGCTCGGATGCGGCGACTCCCTGGGTGTCATGCGGGGGCCGGACGCGACCAACCTCGGGATGCCCAGCTCACTGCGGTACTACGCGGCGACCGGGCTGTTGTCCGAGCACGTGGTGGGCCAAGGCGAGGGTGCGGGCGCGCACTACGGGGTCCAGTACAGCCAGCTCAGCCTTCCCGAGGCTGCGGACACGCTGTCGGTGGCGCTCGAGCAGCTCGCCGGCATCGATCCGCTCACGCTCGGCACGCAGCAGGACCAGCTCGCGTACTGGCTCAACCTGTACAACCTCGGCGTGCTCGACGGTGTCGTCCGCTCCCTGAGCGCCCAGCCCAGCTTCAGCTCGGTCGCCAACGACGGGTTCATGCTGTTCAAGATGCCGATGGTGCGCGTCGGGGAACACACGCTGACGCTCGACCAGATCGAGCATGGCGTCCTGCGCGGCCAGGAGACAGTGCCCATCGCTGAGTGGCACACGTCGCTGTGGGGCAAGGATCCGGTGGACGCGCGCATCCACTTCGCGGTCAACTGCGCCTCGATGGGGTGTCCGGACCTGCAGCCGCTGCCTTGGCAGGCGGCCACGCTCGACGCCGACCTCGACCGGGCGGGGGCTGCGTTCGTGGCCAACCCGGACAAAGGGGCGGGCCCCAACGGGATCTCCGAGCTGTTCGACTGGTTCTCGGAGGACTTCGCGGCGCACGCGGGCAGCGTCGAGGCGTTCGTGTCCAGCTTCCGGGAGGACGGCGGCGCCGGGGTCGACTTCGACGCGCGGATTCCGTACGACTGGAGCCTCAACGCGGCGCGGTAGCGGCCTCGGAGTCGCGGATGAACCGGCGCTCCAGGCCGACCCCCCGGGACAGGGCGCGGACGGCGACGCCGGCCTCCGCGAGCACCGCCATCACCGCGACGCTCGCGGCATCCAGATCGACCTCCGACCCGGCGCGCTGAGTCAGGCGGACGCCTTCGAGGGTGAAGGTGTGGTCGGGCAGGCGCGCCCTGAGCGCGTCGAGCGGGGCGTCCGCGTGGGCCAGGGTCCAGTGCACGACCTCGGCCTGGCCGGTGACCTCGGACAGCGTGCCTTGGCGGATGCAGCGCCCGGCGCTCAGCATGACGACCCGGTCGCTGATGCGCTCGAGCTCGCCCAGGTTGTGCGAGCTGATCACGACCGTCTGGGTGCCGCGGAGGTTCGCGATGGTGTCGCGCAGGGCGTGGGCCTGGACGGGGTCGAGACCGGCGAGGGGCTCGTCGAGCAGGACGAGCGCAGGGGACCCGCACAGCGCCGACGCCACGGCCACGCGACGGCGCATCCCGTGCGAGAGTGTGTGGATCCGGGATCTGCGCCGGTCGCCGAGGCGGACGGCCTCGAGGACCCGGTCCGCTTCTCGGAGAGCGGCCGCAGCACCCATCCCCTGCAGTCGACACAGGTGGCGGAACAGCTCGACCGGGGTGTGTCGGTCAGGCAGCGCAGCGTCCTGCGGAAGCACCCCGAGCTTGCCCTTGAGCTTGCGCGCATCGAACGGGCCGAGACCCAGGATGTCGACCGCGCCGCTGTCGGGCGGCAGGAAGCCGGCGACGATCGAGAACGCGGTGGTCTTTCCGGCACCGTTATGTCCGATGAACCCGGTGATGCGGCCCGTCGGGATCTCGAACGACAGCGCGTCGAGTGCCAGCACGCCGGCGCGCCCGTAGCGCTTGGTGACGTCGGTCATTCGCAGCGCGGTGGCGGTCACAGATCGCGCCGCGCGAACCTGAGGTAGCCCAGTGCGACGAGCGCCAACCCCAGCCCCATCTGGACGCCGCCCGCAGGGAGCCAGGCCAGCCCGGCGCCCCACATGCCCTGCATCCAGCCCTGGGGGAGCACCTGCAGCAGAACGTCGCCCAGGACCGCCCAGCGCTCGCTCCGTTGCAGGAGCACCGCCACGCCGAACGCGACCCAGCTTCCCGCGGTCGCGGTGATCGCCATCACGCGGGCCCAGGCCGGCGAGGAGGTGATCTGCGAAGCGGCGATGCCCAGCCCGACGAACGGCACGGCGAAGGCGCTGGCGCGCAGCGAAAACCACAGCAGCCAGGCGAGCAGCGACCCGCGATCCTCGATGACCATGAAGCCGATCCCGACGCCGAACACGATGCCCGCCGACATCAGCGTCGCGAACCAGGTGAGCAGCAGCTGCCCGATGAACCTCCCGAGCACGAGCTCGGGACGGCCGGTGCGCAGCGTCTCGTAGCGAATGGCGCGGGACTGCACGTCGATGGAGATGGACTCAGCGGCGGCAGCTGCGGCGAAGAACGGGACCAGCAGGAACAGAAACCACAGGTCGAACAGGGCGAGCGGCGGGATCGACAGGACGAAGTCAGTCACTTGCTCGGCGCCGACCATCCCGCTGACGACCTCGCGCCACGTGTCCGACTCGGTCAGCTCCCGCAGCATCGTCCCGGGAACGCGGGTGCGCGGCACCATCAGCTGATCGGCGAGGGCGTTCTCCATGAGGCCCACCATGCGGACGAACAGGTAGGTGGCGCCGGCGCTGGAGACCGCGAACAGGCTCAGCAGCGCCGCCGCTCGCCAGGTGCGGATGGCCCGGCGAAGCTCAAAGACGGCGATGTGCCAGACGTCCGTCACAGATCCTCGATCTCACCGAGGCGCTCGAACACCCGACTGTCCACGTACGAGAAGGGATTGAGCGCGGCCGGTTCGACGTTGGTGCGCTGATCGCTGTCGAGGGTGTTGTACAAGGCGTCGTCGGCGGAGAGCAGCACGTCGAGGGTGTCGCGCGCGAACACCATGATCTCGTGCCGGTCCGGCTCTCCTTGCTCCTGGAGATCCACCACGAACCCCTCGGCGAGGGCGGCGAGGTCGTCGTTCATGGTGTCGATCGCGTCCTCGATGGTGTCCAGTTGCTCGTCCGAGGCTGCGGCCTCCTGTTCGAGCGCCGCGAAGGCTTGGGACCGCCGGAGGTCGAGGGTCTCCTGCATGATGAGGAGGGACTCGTCGGCTTCCTCTTCCTCGGGCACGACGACGATGGGGTCCGGGGCGGGCTCGCTGCGGGGTTCGGGCGCGGACCGCGGGGGGGCGTCCTCCCAGGGGCGCCCCCGCAACATCTCTGACAGTTCGCGCGGGACGGACCCGGCCGTGGGGCTGCAGTCTGCGGGCTGCTCCGCCAGCTGATTGCTCAGGTCCCGCACCTCGCTCCGGGGCCCCAGACCGCCCACGACGACGCCGAGGATGAGCGCGAGGGCGGCGAGGAACAAGTGCTTCACGCCGAGGTCACTCATGGTCGAGCTCCGGGTGATCGAGCAGTGCCTGGAGGATCAGGACGGCTGCTTGCTGGTCGATGACCTGCTTGCGACGGGCGCGGGAGACATCCGCTGCGATCAGCTGTCGCTCTGCCTCCACTGAGGTGTACCGCTCGTCGACGTAGTGGACTGGCTGCCCGCTAGCGGTCCGCACGGCCTCTCCGATCTGGCGGGCGAGCCGGGCGGAGCGCTCCTCGGTGCCGTCGAGCTCCAGCGGGAGTCCCACCACGAACGCATCCACACCGCGCTCTTCGGCGAGCTGGATCAGGACCTCGGTGTCGAGCCGGACCGAGCGCCGCTTGAGGGTCTGCACCGGCGAGGCGAGCCGTCGGGTGGGGTCGCTCATCGCCACCCCGATCGTCTTGGTGCCCACGTCGAGCCCCATCATCCTCCCCACGAAGTCCTCCCACATACGGTGTGGCCTCCGGAGTATTCCATGCGACGGTGGCTTTGTCGCAAACGGGGCGGGGGCCCCTGTCGTTCCGGTTTGCACACGATCTCGGCTTGTTCTTGCGCCTCGGAATGTGGCCTACTCTGCGGAGCGGGGGTCGAATGGGCGGGTTGTTGTGCGTGCACGGGGTGGGCGGACATGCGGGAGCCACCTGGAAGCAGTCTTGGAAGGAGGCGATCGAGCGGGGACAGCACAACGCTGGCCTTGCGCCTGAGCAGACATCGCCGGAGTTCTTTTCCTACGACGCGGTGTTCGAGCGCTTCGGTCCACCGAGCTTGCAGGAGGTAGGGAGCGCCCTGGCGATCCTGTTGCGGAGCGGACTCGGGCTCCATCGGTCCCGCACCGACCCCACCGCCAAGGCCGCCGCCACGCGATCCCTGCGCGATCTGCGCGAGACGTTGCGGTGGACGGCTGAGATGGTCGTGCAGTGGGCTGAGGACGAGGCACTTCGCAAGGAGCTTCGCAGTCTGCTGTACGCGGAGATTCGCAGGCACCGGCCTGCGGCGCTGTGCGGGCACAGCCTCGGCTCGCTGATAGCGTACGATGCGCTGGTCCACGCGGAGAACGACCTCGGACCGCACGAACGGTGCGAGACGCTGAAGTCGGTCCGCACGTTGGTGACACTCGGCTCCCAGCTCGGGAACCCGTTCGTGCGGGGGCTGTTCGGGGGGCGCGTCGTGGTTCCGCACGCTGCCGGCGAAGCGGCGCAGGGCAACGAGCCGTCGCTGGCGTGGTTCCACCTCTACAACCACCACGATGACGTGTTCACTGCGCGGCTGCGCCTGGGTCACGTTCCCTCGTTCCACGAGCTCGACACGCCGTTCGATCTGGAGGGACCGGGCGACCACGATGCCACGTCCTACCTGTCCCACGAAGCGGCCCGGGCGCTGTGGCGGCACCTTGATCCGTCGGCGGCGGCCCCGCGCGTCGGGGCGCGGTCGATCGTACGGTCGGTCGCCCGACCGCCCGATCGGCGCGCGCTGATCATTGGCATCGATCAGTACCCCAACGAAGCGGACCGCCTCGAGGGCTGCGTCAACGATGCGTACCTGGTGAGCGCCGCGCTCCAGGAGTCTACGTTCCGTCCGGAAGAGATCCGGGTCCTGCTCGACGATCGGGCCACACAGAAGGGCATCCGGGAGCGCCTCGAGTGGCTGCTGGTCGACACCAAGCCCGGAGACTGGCGGTTCCTGTACTACTCGGGTCACGGCGGTCGCATCGCGGGCTACGGCGCGAAAGAGGAGGTCGATCACCTCGACGAGACCCTGGTCCCCTGGGACTTTGACTGGTCGCTCGAGACCGCGGTGACCGACGACGAGATGCACGACCTGTATGCGCAGCTGCCCTACGAGGCGCTGTTCCTGGCCGTGTTCGACTGCTGCCACTCAGGCGGGATGTCCCGTGGCGCGAGCCGGAAGGTGCGCGGCATGACCCCGCCCGACGACGTTCGGCATCGAGAGCTTCGCTGGGACGCCCAGGCGGAGATGTGGGTCCCGCGCGACTTCCGAGGAGACGCCAACCGGTCCCTGTACCGGCACTCCGACTTTCTCAAGGGCGCGCGGGCAACGGGTCGCTTCGGGCGCGCCGTTCCGCTGCGTCGCCTGCCGGACGACGACTACGACGCGATGCGCGCGCGGCTCAAGCACCACGGGCCGTACATGCCGCTGGTGATCCAGGCGTGCCGCGAGGAGCAGCTCTCCTACGAGTACCGCCACGGCGTCACGTCGTACGGCGCCTTCACACACGCGTTTGTCTCGGCGCTGCGAAAGTACCGCCACCAGGGCCGGTCTCCGAGCTTCGCGGCGCTCACCGAGGAGGTTCGAGACACCCTGCACCGGCTCGGCTATCCGCAGACGCCGCAGCTCTCGGGGCCGGGTCACATGAAGAACGCGCCGGTCCCGTGGATTCGGGACACCAGCACGCCGCGTCAGGTGGCGCGCGCCGAGCTCCTCGGGCTTCTCGACCTGGATCTCGAGCGGGAGCTCCAGCCCGACGCGGTCGTCCAGCGGATCACTGCGCTGGAAGAGGAGTTCCCGGGTCTGCTGCAGGAGCGGCCGGACGCCGAGGAGCGCCGCGCAGACCAGGCGGGCAAGATGCGACAGACGTTCGCCGAGCGCTGGAACCTGGACTGGAACGGGGAGGTGGAGCGCCCGCAGACGCTGAGTGCGCTCGCGTCGCTCCTCGCCAAGACGCGTCGCTCCCAGGGGTGTCTGCGCGTCGTCGGGGCGGCGCGCTCGCTCTCTCGGGTCAGCGAGCCGCTGGACCGCGGAGGGCGGGACGTGCAGGCGGTCTCCCTCATCGAGCTGTCCGAGCCGGCGCCGTTCGTGGGCTCAGCGGGCGGCTGGAACAACCCGCCGCGCGCACCGGCGTTCACTGTCGCTGCCGGCGGCACCGACACGCTGTACCGCTGTGAGGCGGGGCGCTCCGTCCGTCGGGTGATCGACGACCTGTTCAGCTCGGGGCGCTCGCTCCCCAACCACGGCTCGGGCTCGTTCCAGGGGATCGTCGGCCTGATCGCGACAGGCTCGCACGGCACAGGCGCCAGCCTGCCGCCGCTCTCGGGGCTGGTGCGCGCGGTCACGGTGCTCGTGCCGGGTCCGCGCGGGGACCACTACGAGCTGATCATGCCGGCGGATGAGCGCCGGCCCTACGACCTGCAGCCGACGCCCGACGGCAAGGACGGCATTCCGCTCAAACGGGGCAGCGAGACCGTTCCGGTCCGCGTCGTGGTCGACACCGCGGTGTTCGACGCGACGGTCGTGGGACTCGGGTGCCTCGGGATCGTGGTCAGTGTGACCCTGCAGGTCGAGCCGAAGCGGCTGTACCTCCGGGAAGAGCGGAAGCTCACGACGTGGAAGCGCGCTGCGAGAACCTTGCTCGCGGACGTGCAGTCCCACCGACACTTCGAGCTGCAGATCGTGCCGCACACCGGGGCTGGGAAGGTCGGGCAGCGAAACGTGGGCCGCGGCAACCACCTGTGCCAGGTCGTGACGCGCGACGAGGTGCCGGACACCCAGCGGAGCGGGGGCCGCTCGATCTTGCTCGCACTCGCCCGGATGGACGCCGCCAAGGCGCTGATCGGAGGGCGCATCCGAAAGGGCCTGCGGAGACCGGACCGGCTCTCGGGCGGAGTGGTCAAGGCCCTGACCGGCACCGCTGGGCACACCTACACCGACTACATCGCGAAGACGCTCCTGCTCGAGCTGAAGTACGTCGGGCTGGGGATCGAGCTGGCTGTTCCGCTCCACAGGGCGGTCGACGCTGCGAATGAGATCCTTCGGATCGCGCGCCGCCACGACCGGCTGGCACAGCGGGCGAACTCGGAGGAAGCGCTCCTGTCCGCTTGGCGGGAGACGCCGCCATTCACCGCGGTGGTCACGATGCGGTTTGCAAAGGCCGACAAGGCCATGCTGTCGATGGCCCGCGAGGACCCGCAGGGAAATCCAGCAGGCGTGTGGTGCATCTTCGAGATCGGCATGCTCGGTGCGCCCGCGCTCGAGCGCCAGCTGCGGCAGGGCGAACTGGGTGACAGGGAGCTGCACCGGCTCTACCGCGCCTACGACGCGGGGCGTCGCGGCTTCTTTGCCCGTCTGCAGGACAAGCTCGAGACGGACTTCGGCGCGCGGGCCCACTGGGGCCTGGTGAACGCCACCACGGGCGTCTCCGCTCTGCAGCGCTGGGGAGACGGGTGGGTCGCGTGGAAGAAGCGCTTCGACGAGGTGAACCACGGTGGGTTGTTCGACAGCCGGTACACGGATCAGCTCGGGATCAGCCGCGCGGGGGTGTCGGCCACGGTGCGGGGTCCGTGTCGGGTGGTCGTGCCGGGGGATGGCAGGGCGGTCTTCCTGCAGCTGCGGGATGGACTCGCCTGGCGGCTGCACGATGGGATGGGGGGAGGCCTCCGTGGTCGTGTCGGCGTCCACGTGGCCTCCGCTGTGTCGACCACGGACCCGGTCATCGCGGAGATCGCCCTGGAGCGCCCTCCGCAAGCTGACGGCACGCCGCAGGGGGCGGCGTTCCTGCAGGCCCCTGAGAAAGATGTCGACCCCCCCTTCGACGGTGCCGCGGAGCGGATCGAAGGGCAGGCGACGTACGTGCCCGCGACCGGGCGCATCGACGTGCGGGGTGCGGCGGGGCAGCGCCTGCTGTCATTGATGGGCACCAGGGAGCTCACGGTGAAGGACCTCGCGACGGGTCGGCTGGAGCTCGGCGCGGGTCTGCCAGACGCCCCCTGACGGCACGGTGTGGCACGCTTCGCTGGACAGCCGCTCGCCTGTCGGGATAACGTGGACACGCGTTCACCCCTGCACACCTGTTCAGAGTCCGTCATGCCCACCGCGATGGTGCTCTCCCAGGGCGACGAAGTCGTCACCGGGCAGATCACCGACACCAACGCCGCCTGGCTCTCAGCACAGCTCACCGAGCGTGGGTTCACGGTGCTGCGCCACGTCACCGTGGGCGATCGCCTCGATGATCTGGTGGTGGTGTTTCGCGCGCTGTCGGGAGTGTGCGACCTGTGCGTGTGCACCGGCGGGCTCGGCCCCACCGACGACGACCTGACGGCACCGGCGGTCGCGGCTGCGTTCGATCGTCCCCAAGAGCTCGACCCGGTCGCGCTGGCGCAGGTCAAAGAGCGCTTCGCGCGCTTCGGTCGGCCCATGGCGGCGGTCAACGAGCGCCAGGCGTGGCTGCCGCGCGGCGTCACCCGGCTCGACAACGACTGGGGCACCGCGCCAGGGTTCGCGTTCCAGGAGGGGCAGGCGTTCTTCGCGTGCCTGCCCGGCGTCCCGCGCGAGATGCGCAAGATGTTCCCGCTGCGGGTGATGCCGTTGGTCTCCGCACGCATTCCGCTGCAGCCCGGGCGCCTGGTCACCCTGCGGTGCATCGGAGTGGGGGAGTCGGATCTGCAGCAGGCCCTGGGCGACTTCAGCGCGCCGGGCGTGGTGGTCAGCTTCCGCACCAAGCTGCCCGAGAACCACCTCAAGCTCCGGATCGGGCCCGAGGTGTCCGCTGCGGCGGTCCAGGCCGCGGTCGCTGATGTGTACGGCAGGGTCGGCCGCTGGGTGTTCACGGTGCAGGGCGCTGAGGTCGCTGGGGTCGACAACAGCGGCGGTAGTCACCCCGCGGTCGTCGGCAGCGCGCTGGAGGCAGCGGGCCACACCCTGGCCATCGCCGAGTCCTGCACCGGGGGTCGCGCGGCGGCCGCGGTCACCGCCGTTCCTGGCGCCAGCGCCTGGTTCCTCGAGGGCCTGGTCACCTACGCCAACGCCGCCAAGGTCCGTCTGCTCGGGGTCGAAGAGAACATGCTCGCCCAGCACGGCGCGGTCAGCGAGCCCGTCGCCCGCCAGATGGCGGCTGGTGTCCGCGAGCGCGCTGGGTCCACCTGGGGAATCGGCATCACCGGCCTCGCTGGTCCCGGTGGGGCTACGCCCGACAAGCCCGTCGGCACCGTGCACGTTGCGATCGACGGGCCCGGAGGCGCTACGCACCGCGCGCTCCGGCTCCCCGGCGACCGCGGGCGCGTCCAAGAACTGTCCGTCGCCGCAGCGCTCGAGCTGCTAAGGCGCCGCTTGCTGTCCCCCCCAACGTTGGCCTAGGCCACCTCGGAGAACCCCATGGCTGATGATCGAGAGAAGGCAGTTGACGCGGCGATCGCGTCGATCCACCGCCAGTTCGGCAAGGGCGCGATCATGCGCTACGGCAGCACGGATGTGCCCAAGATCCAGTCGGTGTCCACCGGCTCGCTCGGGCTCGACATCGGGCTCGGGATCGGCGGCCTGCCGCGCGGCCGGGTCTCCGAGATCTACGGCGCCGAGGCGTCGGGCAAGACCACTCTCGCCCTGCAGACGATCGCGCAGGCGCAGGCCGCCGGCGGCACGGCGGCGTTCATCGATGCCGAGCACGCGCTCGATCCCACCTACGCCCGCAATCTCGGCGTGAAGATCGACGAGCTGCTCATCTCCCAGCCCGATCACGGCGAGCAGGCGCTCGAGATCGCTGAGACGCTGGTACGCTCCGGCGCCATCGACGTGATCGTGGTCGACTCGGTGGCCGCGCTGGTGCCGCGCGCCGAGCTCGAGGGCGACATGGGCGATGTGATGCCCGGGGCGCAGGCGCGGCTGATGAGCCAGGCGCTCCGCAAGCTCACCGGTGCCATCCACAAGTCCGCTGCGGTGGTCATCTTCATCAACCAGATCCGGATGAAGATCGGGGTGATGTTCGGCAGCCCGAAGACCACCTCGGGCGGCAACGCGCTGAAGTTCTACGCCTCCATCCGCCTCGAGGTCACCCGCATCGGGTCCATCAAGAAGGGCGAGGAGGTGCTGGGCAACCGCACCAAGGTCAAGGTCACCAAGAACAAGCTGGCGCCCCCATTCCGGCTGGTCGAGTTCGACATCATGTACGGCAAGGGGGTCAGCCAGGAAGCAGAGCTGGTCGACCTGGGCGTCACCACGGGAATCGTCCGCAAGTCGGGGTCCTGGTTCTCGCTGGGCGACGAGCGCCTCGGCCAGGGCAAGGAGAACTCCTGCGTCACTCTGCGCGAGAACCCGGAGATGGCGGATCGCATCCGCACGCATGTGCTGCGCCACTTCGGGGTGATTCCGCCGGATCTCGACGAGGTGCAGAAGCCTGTGGTGCAGCCCGAGGCCTAGCCACGCTGCCGTTCGATGTGCAGGCCTCGGCCTCGGCCGCTAGGTTCCCTCGATGCACGCAGGGCGCACAGTTGTGATCGACCTCGAGGCCACGTGTTGGGATCACGATGAACCCGCGCTGGCCGCCGATCAACGCAATCAATGCGAGATCATCGAGGTCGGCGCCGTGGTGCTCGGCGATCAGGAGACCCGATTCCGCGGGGTCGTCCGGCCCCGCCGCCATCCCGCGCTGTCCGCGTTCTGCACCGAGCTCACCGGTCTGACCCAGGCCGAGGTCGATGCGGGCGAGCCGTTTCCTGACGTGTGGAGCCAGTTCTGTGACTGGGCGGGGCCCGCAGACCGGGTGGTCATCGCCAGCTGGGGCGGCTTCGACCCGGCCCAGATCAGCCGCGATCTCCGGCGCCATGGCCTGGCCGACCTGGGCTACCCCACGATCAACATCAAGCGCGAGTTCTCCCGGGTGGCCCGTCAGCGGGGTGCACCGGCCCGCGGCTGGATGGCTCTCGGGCGCGCGTTGCACTGGGTGGGGTACGCGTTCGAGGGCCGGCAGCACTCGGCGGTCGACGACGCCGTGAACGCCGCGCGTCTGCTGTCCTGGGCACGAGCGACGGGCTGAGGGAGCGTCCGAAGACGAACGCGCTGCATCGAGGGGGTGCTGCTCGTTCGAGGGCAAGGAGGAGAGTCGAGGGGATAGCAGGCTATCCCGAGAACTCGACGACGCAGCCGTCGGGCGTGCAGCGCATCCGAATGCGGCGTTTGTTGTTGGACGCTCCACGAGGGCGCACGACGAAACAACCTGCTCATCCGCCGAGGGCAGGCCCTGTGCACCCTGTGCGACTACCGGAGCGTGAGCGCGAGGTCCGCGGTGCCGGTCCGGACCTCCGAGATGGTGGCGGTGGGCTCGCCTTCCTTCGTCATCGCATTGCCATCGTTGTCGAGCCGGACCGTCACGACCACCTGACCGGGGATCGAGGGGGCTGCGCCGCCCATGGCCAGGATGTGCTCCGCTGTGATCGCAAACTGGAGCGGGAAGGTGGCGCCGTCGATGCGGTCGGCGGCGACCGGGGGGCCGCCGGCGGGGTTGCGCACGCTGATGAACACGGCCTGACCCGGCTTCAGGGTCGCACCGTCGCCCAAGGTGGCGGTGCCGGCGACGAGGACGCCGCTTGCGGGAGCCGCAGCGGGTCGCGCGCCCCCGGTGTCGGAGGGAGCCGCCGAGGGGCCCGCCGAGGTGGGGGTGCCGTCGGTGGACAGCGTGACCTGCAGGCCGCTGTGGCCCTTGCGGACCCCGGTGATCTCGGCGCGCGGGGCCGGCTCCTTTGTCATTGCGTTTCCGTCGAGGTCGATGCGGACCTTGAGCGTCATGACCGCGGGTACCGTCGCGCCGGCACCGGGCATGGCCCGGATGTCGGCCGTGGTGAGCGCGAAGGCCATGGGAAACGGACCGGCGGCGAGCTTGTCGGCGGCGATCGGCGGGCCGGGCTTGCTGGGGTCGCTCACGCTGATGAACAGCGTCTCGGTGCCGCGGACGCTGGCGCCCGGGGCGAGCTGGATGGTGCCGGACACGATGGGCGCACCCGCAGCAGGTGCCGGGCCGCCGGCGCCGGCTGGAACACCGCCTGCGGCACGCGTGCGTGCATCCGCGAGCGCCCGGTTGATCATCTCGTTGCCGGGCAGCAGCAGGACCGCGTGCTCGAGGACGGTGATCGCCTCGGGGTACTTCGCCTGCTCCATCAGGATCAGGCCCTTGTAGGTGACCGCCTTGGGGTCTTCAGGGCTGTCGGCCAGGACCTCGTCGAGCAGCTCGGTGGCGCGGTCGGGCATGCTCATCATCGCGGAGAGCACCGCCCGGTACGTGCGGGCATCGTTGTCCTTGGGGGCCAGCTCGATCGCCTGCTTGTTGTACTCCATGGCGGTGGAGGGGTCGGCGTGTGTGAAGTACAGCTGGGTGAGCCCATTGAGGGCGTCGACGTCTTTCTCGTCGAGCCGCAGCCGCGCCTCCAGCATCTCGACGCTGGCCTTGAAGCTGGGGTTGTCCTTCGGATCGCTCGGCGACACGGCGTTGTTGGAGTTGACGATCTCTCCGCCGGTCATCCCCATCTCGCCGACGCGCTCTTGCGACATGCGGTTCAGGGTCCACGCGAGGCCCCCGACCACGGCGACCCCGACCAATGCGTACAGCGCACCGCGCCACTCGGGCGCCAGGCCGCCGACGGGCGCGGCCGCGGGCTGCTTCGCGAGGGCCGCGGCGGGCGGAGGCGTCGCGGAGCGGGGCTCGGCGAACGTCGTGGTGGCGACGGCGTCCTCGTCTGGCTGCACCCCGGCAGTCTCCGTGGATGCGTCGGTGGTGTCGCCGGCGAGCATCGCCATCGCGCGCGCGCCGCGCGCAACGAGCACGTGGCGTGCCGCCTCGTACTCAGCCGGGTCCATCTTGGACTTCTCGGTCTCGAGCTCGCGCAGGGCGACCAGCGCTTCATCCTTGGCCGACGCCAGATCGAGCCGCCGGCTGGCGGTCTCCACCGACTCGTCGCCGCCTTGCAGCCGCGAGACGACCAGGAAGCCGACGAGGAGTCCTGCCACCAACACGGCGGCCGGCACCTGCCAGTCCATCCCCGGGTTGGTGGGGTGAGCCGACGGCATCTGGGCCCAGGCTTCCGTTGCCGCGAGCATCCACAGGGTCATGTCAGTCCTCGAGCTCGGCCAACAGGCGTTCCTCGTACTTGTCCTTGGGGGCGAGCCCAACGTCCGACGGAAGGGGAACCTCGTCCTCTTCCTTGCCCCACTGCAGCATCGTCGCGGCGGCGAACGCCACGCCCAGTCCGCCAGCGATGGCCGGCGCGACCCACACAATCAGGTTCACGCCTGTCTTCTCGGGCTCCAGCAAGATCCACTCGCTGTAGCGCTCGATGAAGAAGTCCTTGATCTGCTCTTCGCTGTAGCCGGCGCCCACGAGATCACGGATGGTGTTCTGCATGTTGACCGCGGCGGGACTGGTCGAGTCGGCGACGGACATGCCCTGGCAGACCGGGCACCGCATCTTCAGACCGATGGCGTGGGCGATGTCCTGCACCTGATCGGCTGGAGGCGCGGGACCCGGAGGTGTGCCGGGGATCTCGTGCTCGCCGATGGGCACCACGGCGCCTGGGTCGGCCGCCGAGGCGGTGCACAGAATCAACAGGGGCAGCAGGTTCATCACTTGCGCATGATCCGGTCCAGCTCCCGCCGGGCAACTTCTGGGCTTAGCGGGCCGGTCGACTTGTACACGATCTGGCCGGCGCGGTCGATGAAGAACGATTCAGGCACGCCGCCGACCCCGTAGTCGATGGCCGCTCGCCCGGACGGATCCGGTAGGTTGGGGTAGTCGATGTCCTTGCTGGTGAGCCTGTCCATCAGACCCTTATAGGGCGGCTTCAACATGAACCGCGACACTGCCTTGGGTTCGTCGGCGTAGATGACGCCCAAGAACTGCACGCCACTGTAGGCTTCGGCGGCCTGCAGGAGCATCGGGTGCTCGTACTTGCAGGGGCCGCACCACGTGGACCAGAAATTGACCAGGACGGGCGTGCCGCTGAGCGCCTCGAGGCTCCAGGTGTTGCCCTGCAGGTCGGCCAGCGCGATGTGGGGCGCGGGGTCTCCCGTGCGGGCATCGGGGACTGCCTTGGGATCGTTGCCGAAGCCCGTGGCGAGCAGCATCACCAACGGCAGCGTGACCCCCAGGCCGATCACCAGGATCTTCCAGTTGACCTTGCTCACGCAGCCTCCGGCTTCCGGTTCTGGCGGCGCGCGGGGATCAGCGTGATCAGTGTACCCAACGCCATGAGCGGCGCCGACCACCACAGCCAGGTCTGGTAGGGCTGGTCGATCAGGCGGACGATCACTGTCCAGTTGCCCGGCGACGGCTCGTCGAGCTGCAGGATGGAGAAGTACAGGTCGCCCGTGGGCATCGTGTACACCGCGGGGGTGTAGATCGGGTTGCCGCCCATCTTGCCGGCGTAGTAGTTGAGCCGGGGCTCGAACGCGCCGACGCCCTCGACCTCGAACCGCGCCATCACGGCGTCCCGGTGCTCTTCCTTCGTCCAGCGGCCACCGGCGAAGGTGATGTCGAACCCGTGGAACTGGGTGACCTCACCGGTATTGAGCACCACCTCCGTCTCGTCGCGGTACCCCTTGGTCAGCGCCAGGGAGAACACGGCCATGAGGACGCCGTAGTGGGCGATGTGACCCCCGAAGCGCCGGTGGGCCTTGGACCACACCTTCAGCGCCGCGACCCCAGGCCCCTCTGACCGGGCCCGCATCCGGGCGCGGACCGGCTCGATGAACTCGTACAGGTTGCTGTACAGCGTAAAGCCGATGAGGAACAACGCGAGCAGCGTCATGGGCTTGGTGTAGCCGAGGGCGCCGAAGATGCCGGCGAGGACCCCACCGAGGACGAGCCCGGGGATGAAGTGCTTCACAGCGGCTTCCGGCGCCTGGCTGCCCCAGGGGAGCGCGGGCCCGACCCCCATCAGGAACACCAGCGTCAGCCCGAGCGGAAGCGCGAACATGTCGAAGTACGGCTCGCCCACAGACAGGCGGCGCTCGGCGAGGGCCTCGGCGAGCAGCGGGAACGTGGTGCCGAGGAGCACCATGAACGTGAACACCGTGAACGTGGCGTTCTGCAGCAGGATCATGAACTCGCGCGACAGAATGCCGGACCGGCCGTCGGTGCGCTGCCCGATGCGCTGATCGGTGGCCGTCGCCTCTTCGTCCAGCTTGTGGGACCGCAGCGCCAGCAACACCACCGAGTAGGTGAAGATCACCCCGATGAACCCCAGGAAGACGGGGCCGATGTTGGACTGGGTGAAGCTGTGCACCGAGTTGAACACGCCCGACCGGGTCATGAAGGTGCCGAGCAGGGTGAGGAGGAAGGTGGACATCCCCAGGACCAAGGTCCAGTCGCGGAGCTTGCCTGTGCGCTGGAGCACCATCGCTGAGTGCAGAAACGCCGTGCCGGTGAGCCACGGCAGGAAGCTGGCGTTCTCGACCGGGTCCCACGCCCAGGCGCCGCCCCAGCCCAGCACCGCGTACGACCACCAGCCGCCGAGGTTGATGCCGACGGTGAGGAACATCCACGGGATCAGCATCCACCGGCGCACCGGCACCATCCAGCCCGCCTCGAGGCGACCCGCGAGCAGGGCCGCGCAGATCAGGCTGAACGGCACGCTCATCCCGACGTAGCCGAGGTACAGCATGGGCGGATGGACCGCCATCAGCCAGTGGTTCTGCAGCAGCGGGTTGGGGCCCGGACCGTCCGAGAGCGGGTTGAGCACCGGCGCGAACGGGTTGGCGATCGAGGCCACCAGGAACGCGAAGAAGATCGCGATTCCCATCAGCACGTGCACGGCCCAGGGCGCGTACTCGCGGTGTCGGTCGCCCAGCGACCACACCGCCAGCGCCGTGTAGATCCCGAGGATGCCACCCCAGAACAGGATGGACCCGTTCAGCGAGGCCCACAGGCTCACGATGGTGAAGTACAGCGGCGTTCGCAGCGCGCCGACTTCGGCCACATAGGAGACCGAGAAGTCGTGCGTGACGAGCGCGTACACCATGAGCAGGTTGGCCGCGATCATGGACGCGGCGAACCCGTAGGCGCTGTTTCGCGCCCACTCCCAGGCCCGCTGGTTGCGGCGCGAACCGGCGACGAAACCGGCCAGACAGCCCGTGCCGGCGAAGAACAGGGCGGCGAGGACGAGGCCCCGGCCGAGCAGGGAGATCATCGGGAGCCGTCTCCGTTCGCGAGCGTCTTCTCGAAGTCTACTTCGTCGCCTTCTTCCGGCGCCTCGTACTCATTCGAGTGCTTGACCATGACCTTGTCGGACCGAAACAGCCCGTCATCTCCGTACTTGCCTTCGACCACCACTCCGATGCCCTCACGGAACATCTGTGGCGGCTGGCCGGTGCTCGCGACGTGCACTGTGTTCACGCCGTCGGAGACATCAAACGAGATGCCCGACCCCTCTCCGGGGTGGAAGGAACCCGGGACGACCTGGCCGCCCAGCCGCACGACGGCGGTGTGCGACTTCGCGTTGTCTGCGGCGAGCAGCTCGGTGGGGGACCAGTAGTAGACGAGGTTGTCGCCCATGCTGCCCATCGCGATCCAGGCGAGCGCACACATCGCGGCGATCACGGCAAGCAGGCCGAGGAGCCGCTTCTTCATCATGTCGGACATCAGAGTTCCTCCCGGCTGCGCGTCCAGAGCGTGACGGCGTAGCCTCCAAAGAAGAGCCAGGTGGCCACGTAGGCTCCCCAGACGTATTCCCAACCACCGGCAACACTGCCGGACTGTTGGGCAAAAACGGTGATCATGTGAGCGGCCTCCGCGGTCATCTCTGTGGCCTCCGGCATCAGGTTGTGGCCTGTGGGAGCGGCTCTGGCATCGCGGCCTGCGCGCGCGTTTCCGCGATGCGCCACCGCCGTGCCAGGAACCAGACCGTCAGGAACAGGAACGCGTAGGTGTTGAAGTACAGGACCCAACGCATGCCATCGTCGATGGTGGACCCGGCGACCGTCTCGGACTGCACCTGATGCATCGAGCGCCACCACTTCACGGAGTAGTAGGTGACCGGGACGTTGACCCCGGCGAAGATGGCGGCGATGGACGACCACGTCGCCCGCCGATCGAAGTCCTGCACGACGCCGCGAAGCAGCAGCACGCCCACGAACGACAGCATCATCACCGCGGACGAGGTGAGGCGCGGGTCCCAGCTCCACCACACGCCCCACGTGGGGCGCGCGAAGATGGCGCCGAGGAGCAGCAGCAGTGCGCCTTCCATCACGCCGACCTCGGAGGCGGCCTCCATGGCGCTGTCGAGCCCGCGGCGGTTGGTGAACATGAAGCCGAGGGCGAACAGGAAGGCCAGCGTGAAGCAGACCATCGTGAGCCATGCGGCGGGCACGTGCACGTAGAGGATGCGTCCGACGTCGCCCATGAACCGCTCTTGCGGCGCGTAGTACAGGCCCAGCCAGTTTCCGACGACCAGCAGGACCAGGCCTGCAAGGCCGAGCGGATGTTCCCACGCGAAGGGCAGCGCGCGCCGGAACTGCGGCGCCGCACTGGCGAGCAAGAAACCCAGACCGAGCAGCGCGACAATGTTCGTGATCTGGCTGCCGTCGATGGAGCACCTCCCGAGCGGACCGTAACCGTCGCATGGTCGGCAACCACGACGCACCCCGCTTGCTGGCCACCCTATCTGCAACCGGCGTACCAAGTCGAATTCAACGGATAACGCGGGGGATCGGACGGGTCGCGGCATGATTGTCGCGGCGGCGCCCCGCGAGGACCCAGCGGCCTCGTGGAACCGCTACGCCCCGCGACATTCGATGACCTGGGGGCTCCTCAGTCCTCGAGGAGCTTGCCGTACGCGATGCCCGACAGCGACCAGAAGATAATGTCGAACGCCGTCAGCAGGGCGAGCCAGCTCGGTACCTGCTCCATCGGGTCGCCCTCGAACACCTTTGTGGTGGCGTTGGCGGCGGCGAGCACCGCGGGGACGACCAGCGGGAACAGCAGCAGCGGCAGGAGCACCGAGGAGCCCCGCGCCTGCGACGTGATCAGCCCATACAGCGTCCCGGGCGCCGCGAGCGCCATGCAGCCGAGCAGAACGATCACGATCAGGTTGAGCGGGTTGCCCACGACCGGCGCGTCGAAGATGGCGATGACCAGGGGCAGCAAGGCGAACGCAACCAAGACCAGCACCAGCGTGTTGGCGAGGGCCTTTCCGTAGTAGATGGCGATCGGATCGACCGGCCACAGCATCAGCCCTTCCATGGCGCCGTGTTCGAGCTCGACGGCGTAGGACTGGTCGAGAGAGCGCGTCGACGCCAGCAGCAGACCCAGCCACAGCGTGCCGCCCGCCACCTGCGGGAGCACCGCGGAGTTGGGCGTGGCAAATGCCACCATCAGCACGATGGCGAAGGCAAACCAGAACACGCCCGAGATGCGCGCCCGCTGGCGCCACTCTGTGAGCATTTCCTTGCCGAGCATGTGCAGCGTCTGTCGCAGCATCAGGACGCCCCCATCACGGACTCGGGCATGCCGTCGATCGCGCCGCTGTACACTACCTTGCCCGCGTCCAGGATCAGCGCCGACCCGCACACCTGGCGCGCCACGCTGGGGTGGTGTGTCGCCATGAGCAGGGTGGCGCCGCTGTCCTGCAGCGAGCGGATCACCTCCATCAGGAGCAGTCGGCCGGCCGGGTCGAGTGCGGTGAACGGCTCGTCGAGCAAGACGAGGTTGGGCGACTTGAGGAGGATGCGCGCCAGCGCGAGGCGGCGCCGCATGCCGGCCGAGAACGTCCGCACCGGGTCGCGGCGGTCCGGGTCGAGCCCCACCCGGGCCAACAAGGCCGGGATGTCGGGCGTGTAGCCCCCAAGGCGCGCCCACACCGACAGGTTCTCCGGTCCAGACAGGTCGTCGTACAGGTGAGGCTGGTGACCCAGATACGCGATGCGGCTCCGCAGCGCCGCGCGCTCTTCCCACAGGTTGTGCCCCCCGAGGTGGACCGTTCCGTGGTGCGGCCGCAGCGCGGTGCCCAGGCAGCGAATCAGCGTGCTCTTGCCGGACCCGTTGGGACCCAGGAGCATCCATGCCTCACCGGGCTTGACCTCGAGATCGACGTGGACGAGAGCCCAGCGGCGCCCGTAGCGCCGCGACACGTCTCTTACGCTCAATGTGCTGTCCAACGCTCCCCCGACCCAGGCGACGCTACCATCCGCCGAGGGACGCAGACCTCAGCCCGCGAAGCCGATCGACACCATCGCCACCTGCGCGGCGTAGCCCAGGCCCGTCGCGAGTGCGCCCGAGCCGAGCAGTCCGGCGAGGCCGAGCAGCCACGCCTTGGCCATGGACGAATGGATGATGGGATGCATGGGTCCTCCGCAATGTCGTTGCTGAGTACTCTGCACGGGGTGTGCCAACGCAGACTCCGCCGAATCGCAAGGATGCAGCAGGATCGCGATCCTCACCCCGGCGGACCCGCGGCGGGTTTGTCGCACACCTCGTGGGACTTGCCCCGCGCGGCATTCCTGGTACGCTTGTCCCAGTTGGAGGTGGATTGCGGCCGCTGCGGGAGTGGATCACCGGCGGGAACGCGCCGGTCGAGAGCGGGCCTATCGAGCCCTTGGCTGTGCTTTCCGCCGTGACTCGGGAGCGCCCTCGGTTTGACCCTGAGTTGGTGTTCGACCGCGCGATGTTCGGGCTCGAGCCTGGCGAGGTGCGTTCCCTCGGGCCGATCGAACCGCACCTGCTCGAGGTCGCGTGGGAGGCGCTCGAGCGTTCGGGGATCCCGCTCGACAACCTGCGGCAGACCCGGGTGGGCACGTACGTCGGCTCGCCGGGCGGCGTCGCGTGGACCGGGCGCGAGGGGGCGGAGGTCGCCGAGGTCATCGGCCTGCCCGGAGCGGTGCTCCAGGTGGTGGAGCCTGGTGCCAGCGCGCTGCTTGCCCTGCACGTCGCCTCGCTCGCGCTGCGCGCATGGGAGATCGACGTGGCGCTGGTGCTCACCAGTCATGGGGAGACCGGCGTCGCCGCGGCAGTCCTCGGCCGCCTCGAGCAGGCCGACCCCCTCCAATGCCGGCTCCGCAGCATGCTCATCGGCTCGGCGGTTGTGCGGATTGGCGGCGAGCCCCCGGCTCAGGAAGTGGCGGCGCGCCGCGCGGCGCGCCCGATCGCGGCGCTGGAGCTGTTGGAGTCGCCCGGCCTGGGCGGGCTCGTCGAGCTGATCGACCGGTTCGCCTCCGGGGAGGATCGCGCCTTCGAGCTGTCCGCGGTGGGCGAGACAGTGTCGGTCTCCGCGGTGTTCACGACGCCGGAGCACACGACGATCGTCCGGCCGAACCATCCGCTCCTGACGCTGTCGGCGCGCAGCACCGCGGCGCTGGTCGGTCTGGCGCAGGCGACCGTCGATGCGCTGAAGACCGACGATGACCTCGCGGGCATGGCGGGCGACTCCCAGTCCCGCCCCGCGTTCGAGCATCGGGTGGCGGTCCCCACGCGCACCGGATCGCAGTGGGTCCGCGAGCGGCTTCAGTCCTGGGTCACCGACGGCAGCTCTCGGGTCGCGTCGGGGCGGGTGGAGTCCGGGGGCGTGGCGTACGTGATCCCCCCGGCGGGTGCCCAGTTCGCCCACATGGCCGAGCAGCTCTACACCGGCGAGCCGGTGTTCCGCGAGGCGCTCAACCGCTGCGATCGCGCACTGCGATCCGTCCTTCCGCGCCCGCTGCTCTCGGTCCTGTTCCCCGCGCCGGGCCGGGAGGTGCCGGTCGACGATCCGCTGTTCGCCAACCCGCTCACGGTCTCGCTGGCGTGGTGCCTGTCCGAGGTCTTTCGCGCGTCGCGCGGGGTGCACCCTGCTGCGACACTGGGCTGCGGCGTCGGGGAGATTGCAGCCGCGGTGATCGCGCGCGCGATCACGCTGGAGTCTGGGCTGCGGCTGGCGGCCGAGCGCGGGCGGCTCCTCCGCGGGGTCGAAGCGGACTGTGCGCGCGCGGTGATCGGTGCGACAGAAGAGTGGGTGACCGCCCTGGTGGCGCCGCTGAAGCAGGTCGACATCGTGGCGGTTCCGATGCCCGGACGCGTGGTGATCGGCGGCGCGCCTCCCGAGGTCGACAAGGCGCTGTTGATCGTGCGCGAGCGCGGGGCGCGGTACCAACGTATGGCGGCGCATCCGGCGCACACGCCCCTGGCGGACGGACTGCTGGAGCCGTTTCGCGAGGCCGCCAACCAGGTGGAGGCGGTCGAAGAGTGGCCGGTGCAGTGGTTCTCGGCGGCCACAGGCCAGCTGGTCGAGTCCGCGCCAACCCCGGCGTACTGGGTGGCGACGCTGCGCGCGCCCTTGCGCTTCGCGGCGGGCGTCGAGGCGCTGTACGGCAATGGCATGCGGTCGTTCGTCGAGCTGGCGGCGCGACCCACCATGGCCGCCGCCGGGTCGGCGACCCTCTCGGGCCGCGGTGTGAGGTGGCTCTCCGCGATGATCCCGGGCCGAGAGGAGCGCGTGCAGCTCGACGAGGTCGCCGCCTCGCTGTGGGTGCGCGGTGTCGAAGTGGATCGTGGGGACGGCCGTCGCCCGCCGGGGTCGGCCACGCTGCCCACGTACCGCTGGGACCGCCGTCCGCTGGACGACGACACCACCCTCGACAGCGCTGCGGAGGCCACCTCGGACGACCCCACGGGTGACGCGCCCTGGGTCCCGGATCTGCCGCCCGTCGGCCGGTCTCTCCGAGAGCCCACGTTGGTTCCAGACTACGGCGAGCAGCCGCCGCTGGTCGTCCCGCGGCCCGGCCCGCCGCGATCGCTGCCGCCCATCCAGCTGGGCGATCCGCTCGACGCGCCGATGCCTCAGTTCGTCTCGACGATCGAGGAGGCCGACGGCGAGCCGGAGATGGAGACGGCTCCCGAGGGCGAGCCCGAGCTGGAGGACGTGGAGGTCGAGGCGTACTCGGGCACACCGCTGCCGCTGGCGCAGGCTCAGGAGCGCGCAGACACCCACGCCGTCTGGGTCGAGGACTGGGAGCCGTACCCCCTTCCCGAAGAGGGCGTCACCAACGAGCCGGCCACCTGGGTCGTCCTCGCGGATGCCGACGGGGTTGGGGACTACGCGGCGGCGCTGCTCGCGCGGCGGCACCACCGCTGCATCCGGGTCCTGCACACCAACCCCTACCCGCGCGACGACGGGATCCTGTTTGTCCCCGACCCTTCAGCGGATGGCGCCTGGGACGATGTCGTCGACGCGCTGGGCACGCTCAGCGGGGTCGTGCGGGTGCTCCACCTGTGGACGCTCGACATCGAGAGCGATGAGCTGGCCGATCCGCTCGGTGGCTGGGCCAGCGTGCTCCAGCTCCTCCAGGATCTCCACGCGCAGGGGCTGCTCGTTCGGCTGCAGCTCGTGACGCGCGGCGCGGCGATCGCGCCGGACCCTGCCACGGCGCACTCGGGCGGTGCCCTGTGGGGGGCGGGGCGCTGGGCCGGCGCCGAGGTTCCCGAGGTGTACGGCGGGCTCGTCGACCTAGACCCCGACGATGAGGACCCTGAGCAGCTGGTCGAGCACCTCCTCGCGGAGTCGCCGCTGGCGGAGGGTGTCGAGGTCGCGTTCCGCGGGGGCGAGCGCCTCAAGCGCGTCGTGTCCCGCCGGGAGGGCATGCCCGAGGGCGGGAAGGTCGACATCGACGGTGCCTGGCTGCTCTGCGGAGACGTCGATGCACCGCTGGTGGAGCTGGCCGGCTACCTCGCCGAGCAGGGCGTGATCCACGTGTACCTGGTCTCGCCGCAGCCTCCGCCGGGCCATGTGCTACGTCGGGTCTTGGGTCTGCAGCGCAGCGGCGTGATGTGCATCGTCGTGCGCGCTGATGTCTCCGTTCTCCGCGATCGCGAGCTGCTCGCGCAGCGGATGGGAGGTGAGCGCCTCGCGGGCGTCGTGGTTCGGGTAGCGGCCGATCCGATGGAGATCGGCGAGGTCCAGCCCAAGCAGGCCGCCGCGCGCTGGACGCAGGAGATGGCGGCGGCGCGGGCGCTCGAAGGCATTGCGGGCGAGCGCCCCATGTGGGTCTGGTCCGAGGGCCGCTCGATGTTGCCGGTGCCCATGGCGGGCCTGCCGGCGGTCACGGGGGCCTCGCTCGACGCGGCGGCGCGGGCGCGAATCGCGGCGGGCAAGCCCACCACCGTCATCCACGCAGCGCCCGCGGAGCTGCTGGCAGCGGGGCAGGCGGCGCGACTGGTCGGTCGCCTGGGGCCCGTTGGCGGCGTGTTCGGCGTCTGGAAGGGTTAGCTTGGCAGACGATGCAGGCGATGCCACGCCACTGAAGCGAGCCCTCCTGGCCATCCGCCAGCTCAAGGCGCGCGTGCGCGATCTGGAGGGCGGGCCGGTGGCTATCGTCGGGACGGGCCTGCGCCTCCCGGGCGGGGTGCGCGACGCCGCGTCGTACTGGGATCTCCTGCACGGCGGGGTCGACGCCGTCACCGAGGTCCCGCTCGATCGTTGGGACCCCGATGGGGTCGCTGAGGCGCCGCGCGAAGGCGGGTTCCTGGACCAGGTGGCGATGTTCGACGCCGCGTTCTTCGGCATCTCGCCGCGCGAGGCCCTGGAGCTCGACCCGGCACAGCGCCTGCTGCTCGAGGTGGCGTGGGAGGCGCTCGAGGACGCAGCCATCGCACCGGACGCGCTCGGCGGGACCCCGACCGGTGTGTACGTGGGGCTCGGCCTGTCCGACTACGGCCGCCGCCACTTCCTGAGCGCCGACCTCGCGCGGCTGACGGCCTACTCGGGGACCGGGGCGTTCCTGTCGGTCGCGGCCGGGCGCATCGCGTACACGCTGGGGCTGAACGGCCCGGCGATGACCGTCGACACGGCCTGTTCGTCGTCGCTCGTCTCGGTGCACCTCGCGGTCGCGGCGCTGCGGCGCGGAGAGGTCGACCTGGCGCTCGCGGGCGGCGCCAACCTGCTGCTGTCGCCCGAGCCCAGCGTGTACTTCGCGCGGCTGGGCGCGCTGGCCCACGACGGCCGCTGCAAGACCTTCAGCGCTGACGCCGACGGCTACGGTCGCGGCGAGGGGGCCGGCGTCGTCGTCCTCAAGCGGCTCGCCGACGCGCTGGCCGACGGCGATCGCGTGCTCGCCGTGGTCCGCGGCACCGCGGTCAACCAGGACGGGCGGAGCAACGGGCTGACCGCGCCGTCCGGTCGAGCGCAGCAGGCGGTGATCCGGGCCGCGCTCGACAACGCCGGCGTCTCCCCGGAGGCGGTCGGGTACATCGAGGCGCACGGCACGGGCACCCCGCTGGGCGACCCCATCGAGATCGACGCGCTGCGGGCGGTGTTCTCCGCGCGCGAGGTGCCGCTGTGGGTCGGCTCGGCCAAGACCAACTTCGGCCACCTCGAGACCGCGGCAGGCGTGGCAGGGCTGGTGAAGCTCGCGCTCGCCCTCGACCGCCAGGTGATCCCGCCCCACCTGCATGCTGGCGACGTCAACCCGCGGATCCGCCTCGACACGGTCGCCATCCCGGCGGAGCCCACGCCCTGGACCGGCCCGGAGCGCATCGGCGGCGTCAGCTCCTTCGGCCTGTCGGGGACGAACGCGCACCTGGTGCTCTCAGCGGCTCCCGAGGTCGCTCGGGACCGGACTCCGAGCGGGCCGGCGGTGCTGCAGCTGTCCGGGCGCACCACGGCGCAGCTCACCGCGACCGCCGCGGCGTGGGCGGAGGCGCTGCCGGGCGTGCCGTGGCCCGCCGCGGTCACCACCGCCCGTGTCGGGCGGGCTCAGCTTGCTGTCCGCCTCGCGATCCCAGCGGCCGATGCCGACACGGCGGCGGCAATGCTGCGGGACGTCGCGGCGGGGGGGCGACCGCAGGGTGTGTCGCAGGCGACGGCGGCGACCGGGTCCGCCGCGCCGGGTGTGGTGTTCCTGTTCACCGGCCAGGGCGCCCAGCACCCCGGGATGGGCCGGGACCTGTACGCGGCGGACCCCGTGTTCGCCGCGGCCTTTGACGACGCCCTGGCCGCGCTGGACCCGCTGCTGGATCGCCCTCTCCGCGACGTCATGTGGGGCGAAGAGGCCGCGGTCCACGACACCCAGTGGACCCAGCCCGCCCTGTTTGCCCTGCAGGTGGCGCTCGCTGCGATGTGGCGGGAGCGCGGGGTCGTCCCTGACGCGGTGGTGGGCCACTCGGTGGGCGAGCTGGCTGCGGCGCACGTGGCGGGCGCGATGACGCTGGCCGAGGGCGCGCGGCTGGTGGTGGAGCGCGGTCGCCTGATGGCGCAGCAGCCGCGCACCGGCGCGATGGCGGCGATCTTCGCACCGGAGGAAGCGATCGCGGCAGCGGTGTCCGCCCACGATGGCCGGGTCAGCATCGCGGCGGTCAACAACCCTACGGAGACGGTGATCTCGGGGCACGCGGACGCCGTCGAGGCGGTCCTCGCGCCGTTCGAGGCGGCCGGGACGCGCGTCCGGCGGCTCACCGTGAGCCACGCGTTCCACAGCGTGCTGATGGACCCGATGCTCGCCGATCTCGAGGCGGTCGCAGCGTCGATGGCGTGGTCGACGCCCCAGATCCCGGTGATCTCGAACCACGACGGGGCGCCGGTCGGCGATCGGCTGGCGGACCCGGCGTACTGGGCGCGGCACGCACGCGGTGCGGTGCGGTTCGCGGCCGGGATGGAGACCCTGCTCACACAGGGGCACACGGTGTTCCTGGAGCTCGGGCCGCGCCCCGTCCTCGCGGGCATGGGGCGGCGGTGCGCCGGCGATCGTCCGGCCACGTTCATCGGGAGCCTGCACCCCGATCGCGACGACGCGCTCGAGATCGCGGCGGCCCAGGGGGCTCTTTGGGCGCACGGCGCCGACGTGGTGCTGCCGACCGATGGCCCGCGGGCGCGCCTGCCGCTCACCCCGTTCCAGGGCGAGCGCTACTGGCTCGATGCCCCGGAGGCGGTGGCGGACAGCCCATACGGGGACTGGGTGCTCCAGGTCGCATGGCGCACGGCGCAGCAGTCTCCAGAGGAGGTCGGCGGGCGCTGGGCGGTCGTGGGGGACGCGGCGCTGACGGCCGCGCTCGAGGCGGGCGGTGCCGCGGTGGTCGATCTGTTCGACCCCGAGCTGACCGGCATCGTCTACGCGCCCACCGAGACCGACGCGGGCGCGGTGGCGTGGGAGGCGACCACGCTGGCGCAGCGCCTGTCCGTGGCGCGCGGCTTCGTGAAGCTCTGGCTCGTCGGGCAGCCCACCATCGACCCGGGTCACGCGGTGCTGCGCGGGGTCGGCCAGGTCCTCGGCGCGGAGCACCCGGACCGCTGGGGCGGGTACATCGAGTGGGACGGTGCGCAGCCTGCGGCCGTGGTCGATGCCCTGCACGCCACCGACGACGCGACCTGGGTCCAGGTCCACGATGGAGTGCGCCGCGTGGCGCGGCTTGTCCGCTCCCGGTCGGCGCTCGCGGGCGATCGGTTGCCCGTCGATGAAGGCGCGGTGCTGGTCACGGGTGGGTTCGGCGCGCTCGGGTCGCAGGTGGCCGCGTGGCTGGCGGACCGCGGTGCGCGCACGCTGATCCTCACGGGTCGCTCCGGGGCGGCGTCCGAGGCAGCGTTGGCGCAGGTCGCCGCGCTGCGCGCGCGCGGGGTCACCGTGCACGCGGTCGCTGCCGATGTCTCCGATCCGGCCGCGGTGGCCGGTCTGTACGCGCTGGCCCCGGTGGTCGGCGTTGTGCACTGCGCAGGCGCGAGCGACGATGCGCTGCTCATCGAGCTCGAGCCCGAGCGATTCGATCCGGTGCTCGCGGCCAAGGTCACGGGGACCCGCAACCTGTCGGAAGCGGCGCCTGAGGGGCTGCGGTTCTTCGTCCTGTTCAGCTCGGCGGCAGGCTGGCTCGGCGTGCCCGGGCAGGCCAGCTACGCGGCGGCCAACGCGTTCATGGACGGCTTCGCTGCCTGGCGCCGCGCCCAGGGATTGCCGGCCACCAGCATCGCCTACGGGCCGTGGTCCGGGGACGGCATGGCGGGCGATCTGGGCGCGGCGGCTGCCAACCGCTGGGCGCGGGAGGGGGTCCACCTGATCGACCCCGCTGATGCGCTCGGGGTCCTCGACGCTGTCGGCGTAGGCGGGCAGGCCAGCGTGCTGGTCGCGCCGTTCGACTGGGCGACCTGGGCGCGGCATCGCACCGTGGGCGGCGCGCTCGCGGCTGAGCTGGTCCCCGCGCAGGCCGCGCCCGCCGCGCTCCCGGACAGTCCGCCGGTCGCGCTCGTCGACGCGCTGAGGTCCGCCCCCGAGGGGGCCCGCCGGACGATGGCCCGCGACCACGTCCAGCAGGTGGTGAGCCGCGTGCTCGGGTTTGGCCCGGACCACCGGATCGGGCCGCAGGAGGGCTTCTTCGACGCCGGCATGGACAGCATGATGGCGATGGACCTCCGCGAGCGGCTGCAGGCCACCGCGGGTGCGCCGCTGTCGGCCACCATCGCCTTCGACTTCCCCACGGTCGACGCCGCCACGGACTACCTCCTCGAGGTCCTCGACCTCGGCCCCGCGCCTGCGGCCCCCGCGCCGGTGGCGTTGGCGGTGGTGTCCGACGAGCCGATCGCCATCGTGGGGGCGGCGTGCCGGCTGCCGGGCGGGGTGGTCGACCTCGAGGGCTTCTGGCGCGTCCTGTCGGAGGGCGTGGACGCGATCACCGAGGTCCCCCGCGACCGGTTCGACGTCGATCGCTACTTCGATCCTGAGCCGGGCACGCCGGGTCGGACCTACTGCCGCTACGGGGGCTTCGTCGACGGCATCGAGTCATTCGACCCGCAGCACTACGGGATCTCTCCGCGTGAGGCGGCCGGACTCGACCCGCAGCAGCGGATGCTGCTCGACACCACGTGGCACGCGCTCGAGGAGGCGGGGATCGCGCCGCGGTCGCTGGCACA
>Ga0316189_10000790_pt1 | contig 31646 bp, 31 predicted proteins | sample LowCovwburrow_MG_FD_204930 | JGI IMG/M metagenome (GOLD analysis project Ga0316189, IMG submission 204930) | Coastal sediment microbial communities from Maine, United States - Lowes Cove worm burrow | ecosystem: Environmental > Aquatic > Marine > Coastal > Sediment | place: USA: Maine...
TGATTCATTAATGACCATTGATGAAGATTTAAATGGTGATGGTGACTATTCAAATGATGATTCTGATGGCGATGGCACACCTGATTATCTGCAACCAAATATTATCTATGACGAGGTAGAGGTCTTTAATGTTATTACTCCTAACGGTGATGGTGTTCATGATGTATTGGTCATAAGTGGGTTGGATGAAAACCCGAACAATACCCTCAAAATTTTCAACAGATGGGGTGTATTGGTCTATACTACCAAAGCGTACAACACTGAAGGAAATGTATTTGATGGCACCTCTGAAGGTAGAGTTACTGTTAGCCAAGACAATAAACTCCCAGTTGGCACCTATTTCTATATTTTGGATTATGAAGTATCTACGGGAGAATCAAAATCAATTTCAGGTTATATATATATAAACAGATGATACCAAAAAAAGTTTCTTTTCGTAATATAGTTTCAATTAAACAGATTATAATTGTACTGGGCTTTGGTGTCATGTTTTTTGCCAATGATCTTTCAGCACAACAAGACGCGCAATATACCCAGTATATGTACAATACGGTAAGTGTTAACCCAGGGTATGCAGGTTCAAGAGGCCATTTGAGTGTGGCCGCACTTCATAGATCCCAGTGGGTAGGTTTAGATGGTGCACCCGTAACACAAACCATAAATTTTCATAGTCCAGTAGGGTACAATGGTGTTGGGCTAGGTACATCCATAGTGAATGACAAAATTGGACCTACCTCTGAAACTTATTTTGATATCGATTTTTCGTATACTGTAAAAACCTCTGATGAGGGTAGGTTAAGTTTTGGACTTAAAGCCAGTGCACATTTATTGGACATACGATTTTCAGAATTAAATCAGTTTGCCCCGGATCAAACCTTAGAACAGGATATTGACAATAAATTTTCACCAAATTTTGGAGCGGGTATTTATTATCGTACCGATAAATTCTACGCAGGTCTATCGGTTCCAAGATTTCTGCAAACTTCGCATTTTGATGAATCTTCATTGTCTACGGCACAAGAGCAAATGAACTTTTATTTTATAACCGGGTATGTTTTTGAAATGAATCCTTTATTAAAGTTTAAGCCAACAATACTGGCAAAAGTGGTAGAAGGGGCACCATTACAAATTGATCTATCCGCGAATTTTATGTTGAATGACATATTCATCCTAGGGGCGGCCTATCGCTGGGATGCTGCTATTAGTGGCATGGTTGGGTTTCAGTTGAACGAGTCGTTTTTAATAGGAATGGCCTATGACAAAGAAATAACTGAATTGGGCAATGCCACATTCAACAATGGTTCATTTGAAGTCATTCTTCGTTATGATTTCATCAAAACCAAAGGTTCCATTAAGTCACCTAGATTCTTCTAGCGTATTTTTAGTTAATTCTTCCATCAATTTTTTTTATCATTGGCTTAACTTAAAAGTTGGTCAAAGGCCTTATTTTTACATCATGAAGGAAGAAGAAGTTATCTTGGTAAATACCCTTGACGAACAGATTGGTACCATGCCGAAAATGGAAGCACATGAAAAAGCATGTTTGCATAGGGCTTTTTCTGTTTTTATTTTGAACGATAGGGGAGAAACCATGCTTCAACAGAGAGCGGCGCATAAATATCATTCCCCATTATTATGGACGAATACCTGTTGTAGTCATCAAAGAGTTGGTGAAACCAATATTCAAGCTGGTAAAAGAAGATTGAATGAAGAAATGGGTTTTACAGTTGATCTCAAAGAACTTTTTAATTTCATTTATAAGGCCCCTTTTGATAATGGGCTAACCGAGCATGAATTAGATCATGTAATGATGGGTTACTACAATGGTGATCCCCAGATCAACCCTGATGAAGTTGCTGATTTTAAATGGATGAGGCCCCAGGATGTGAAAAATGACATTGCGGAACATCCTGAAAAATACACCGTTTGGTTTAAGATTATCTTTGAAAAATTCTATGATCATTTAATTTCAAATAAGGCACATGAAGGTTAAGGTAAGTAGAAAGGCACATTTTAATGCAGCACATAGATTGTTTCGACCAGATTGGGATAATGCTAAAAACAGTGCTGTTTTTGGTAAATGCAACAATCCAAATTATCATGGTCATAATTATGATTTAGTGGTGAGTGTTAATGGTGAAATCGATGAGGAAACTGGCTTTGTGATGGACATGAAGGTATTGAAGGAACTTATTAAAGATAAGATTGAAGATGCGCTCGACCACAAAAACCTTAATCTTGAGGTTCCCGAGTTAAAAAATTTAAATCCAACGGCAGAAAATATTGCAGTAGTGATTTGGAACAAATTAAGACCTCATATAGAAGCATCCAAAGAATTGGAAGTGGTGCTCTACGAAACCCCAAGGAATTTTGTAACCTATTCCGGGGAATAATAAAATAAAAAGTCTTCCTTACCAATTCAATAACAAAATATTAAAATCAGAATGCAACTATACCCCTTAAAATTCAAACCTATTTTAAAAGAACGCCTCTGGGGTGGCACCAAACTTAGAGATGTATTGGGGAAACCTATTGAGAGCGATATCACTGGTGAAAGTTGGGAACTTTCTGGGGTTAAGGGAGATATTTCCATAGTTGCAAACGGACCAATTTCAGGCACTTCACTTCAAGAAATCATTGATAAGTGGCCTGAGGAATTATTGGGAAAAGGAGTAGTAGAAAGATTCGGTAAAGAGTTTCCTATTCTAATAAAATTCATAGATGCCAAACAAGATTTGTCCATTCAATTACACCCTAATGATGCATTGGCAAAAGAGCGACATAATTCTTTTGGTAAGACCGAAATGTGGTATGTAATGGATGCTGATAAAGGTGCAAATCTTATTGTAGGCTTCAACAAGGATGTAACCAAAAAAGAGTATTCTGAAAGTTTAAAGAAGGATGCCTTATTGGATTTGTTGAATTACGAATCTGTTAAAGAGGGGGATACCTTTTTTATTAATACAGGAAAGATACATGCTATTGGAGCCGGAGTATTGTTGGCCGAAATACAGCAGACTTCTGATGTTACCTATCGGGTTTTCGATTTTAACAGACGAGATAAGAACGGGAATCTAAGGGAATTACATACAGAGATGGCTTTGGATGCGATGGATTATGATAAAAAAGATGATTTTAAGGTAACTTATGATGAGCATAGGAATACTGTTAATACGATGGTGGATTGTCCTTATTTTAAAACCAATTTCATGCATCTTACGAAGAACTTGGGTCTAGCAGGTTCGGAAAGGGATTCTTTCACTATTTATATGTGCGTAGGCGGTTCTGCCGAAATCAGTTCCGATACCGGTTCTGTTATGATTCAAAAAGGGGAAACGGTTTTAATGCCAGCAAGTTCAAAAATGATCACTATCAATACTACCGAAGCCAAACTATTGGAAGTAACTGTTTAAAACCAAAAATTTATGTGTTTCCTTGAATGACAGGAAATTAAAAAGATTACTTTTGCACAAAATATTTCAACAATGGCAAGTATAAGAGATTTAAAAAAAGATATAAATTTTGTTTTAGGAGATGTTATTGAAGCTGTTTACATTGTGGAGGCCGCCAATAACAAGCAAGATTCTAAAGAAGGTGCGAAAATCATTGATTCTGCAATTGAGACATTCGATGATTTAATCGGGAAAGTGAATGATAAGAAGGTTGATAACAAGAAGGCCCATTTGAACAAAGTTCGTGAGGAATTGGAAAAAAAGGCTACTTCCTTAGTAGAGCAATTGAATAAACTGGGATAAGCCTTAAATATTTAGATTTAAAAAAACATCCCGCCTAGGCGGGATGTTTTTTTTAGTTGGTTTTCTTAAGCGCTAAGAAATTCTTTAGTGCCTTACCGTACTTTGAACTGGCGACTTCTGGTGTCAATGAATTGTTTATTGAGTCTAAATATTTGATATTGGCATCGGATACTTCAGTCAAGGCAATATAAGGTGCAACATAGGAGTCTTTGTTATTAAGTGCGAAATTTAGTGCGTACAAATAACTTCTCTGAATATTTTTATTGGTTAGTTTTTGGATAGAATCCCATTGAAGTGAATCTATTGGCACTTCACTGTTGGTTGCACTTTGCATTATTTCAAGACCGCGCTTATTGAATTTTGACATGGTTTTACGGTATTCCTCAAGTTTCTTCTGAGTAGCCGAACCTTCGATTTTGACATTGGTATCAAATGTATTCCAACTTGTGTTTATAGTAATATTCCCAGCTTCTCCAAAAAATGTAATTCTATCATTAATATCATTATTGTCTTTTTTATCGAGGTATAGATAAAAAATTTCAGGACTCTCCAATTTTGTTTTGAATGAAAATTCACCATCTCCGTTTATCTCCAAAGAATCAATTGTCACCAAAGTTGAATCTGGTACCTGCTGCAAATACAAAGTACCTTTCTTAAGTCCTTTTACCTTACCAGTAACGAACATGGTATTGGTGGTATCCTCGGAACATGAGATCAAAAAAAGCGTAATAAAACTAAAAAAGAAAATGTGCTTCATCTATAAAAAATTTCATTGACCACTGTACTATGTCTTATCTATAGATTAGTATTGGCCATTTTTAATTAAATTCCCATTATGGGCTTTCATCCAATAATTTTGTTGGGCAAATATCATTAAACTTTACTTAATACTAAACATTTGCCGCAACTTCCATAAGAAGTCCACATATATACGCCCCTGCAGTACCAACAACATAGCCCAAAACAGCCAAAAGAATACCTACGGAAGTCAGGGAAGGATGAAATTCGGCAGCAACAATAGGGGCAGAAGCGGCGCCTCCCACATTAGCTTGACTGCCTACAGCCAAGAAAAAGAATGGTGCTTTGATCATTTTGGCAACCAAAATGAGTAAGCCTGCATGAATAGATATCCATATGATACCCACAGCGATAAGACCGGGGTTTTCCAGAAACCTTCCCAAATCCATTTTCATGCCAATGGTCGCTACAAGAATGTAAATAAACAATCCGCCAATCTTACTTGCACCGGCACCTTCATAATTTTTAGCTTTTGTAAATGACAGCATTATACCGGCCGTAGTTGCGAAAACGACCATCCATAAAAATTTGGAACCTAATGAAGAGAGGGCTTTTTCTTTATTTCTAATGACTTCGAAATTATTTTCCAAAAATTCGGCAAAATGATGGGACAAATAATGGGACAGACTAACAGCGAAAAAAGCAAGACAAAGCAGGATGATATAGTCGTGTAAAGTGGTAACCCTGGTTATTTTTTTAGTATTGGCCGTTACTTTGGCCTTTAATATTTCAATTGAAGAATTATCGGCCTTTAACCATTTGTCAATACGGTCAGATTTACCAATACCCAACAATATAATGGCCATCCAAAGATTGGCTACAACAATATCAATCAAAACCATATCCCCGAATTTCTTGGGATTGAATTCAAATACCTCTAACATGGCTGCTTGGTTGGCCCCACCACCGATCCAACTGCCTGCTATTGTTGTCAGGCCTCTCCACACTGCATCAAAGCCTACTCCACCAACAGTTTCAGGTGAAAATATGGAGACAATAAGAATAGCTATTGGTCCGCCAATAATAATTCCCACAGTACCGGTTAAAAACATAATTAGTGCCTTGGAACCCAGGTTCATGATAGCCTTCAAGTCAATACTCAAAGTCATTAAAACCAAGGCTGCTGGTAATAAATAACGACTGGCGATATAGTATAAATTTGAACTCTCTTCAGAAATAAGACCTGTACTTGTCAAAATCGCCGGAAGCATATAGCACATTAACAAGGTTGGAATAATAGTATAGAATTTTTTCCAAAAACCTTTCTTAATGGAGGAAGTATAAAAGACAAAACCTAAACACAGACATAATAATCCAAAAATTACCGTGTCTTCTGAAAGTGGAAGTTGATTCATTACCAATTTTTAAGCATTGGTTTCAAATATAGTTAAATAATGAAATGTTGCTTTAGAAAATGCGCAACACCTTCTTCAGTGTTTTTTAAAGTGACATGATTTGCTATTGACTTCACTTCTTCGCGAGCGTTCTCGACAGCTACACCACAAGCGGCATGTTTTAACATCTCCACATCGTTATAATTGTCGCCAAAGGCAATAACCTCATTTAGTGTGTCATTACCATTTAGAAGTGTCTCAATTGCAGAAAGTTTAGAAATAGCTTTTGGAGTGACCTCTATTAAAGTGTCATTGGACCTATAGATATTCATCTCAAAAGTAAATTTAGATTCAAGATAGGGTGTTATGCTATCAATGGTCTCTTGGGTACCCATAAGCATTATTTTGTGGGCCCCAACATTTCTTTCGCGCCAGTCGATTATAGTTTCATTGGTATTCCGATATTTGGGTGTCGCCTTGGTATGATGTATTTCCTTGGAGACTCTTTCCGAAATTTCTTCGACATACCACTCGTCCTTGTAATAAAGTCCGAGTTTTATGCCATAAGTCTGGGCAAGTTCAAATAATGACAAAATTGTTGCGGTTTCAATAAAAGTGGAATAGACCTCTTTTTCATTATCAAGAACCAAAGCACCATTATAACAAATTATTGGTTCTTTTTCAATACCAAGATCTCTTTGTATATATCGCATGGCTTTAGGCATTCTAGCCGATACCAATATTATTTTAGTTGTTGGTTTTATTCGTCGGATTTCTGATATCGTAAAATCGGAAACATCACTTTTGGTAGATAGCAAAGTGCCATCCAAGTCTAAACACAGGAATTTATAAGTCATATTAGATATTCAACCAATAGGTAAGCTTAAGGTTTATAGATCTTGACCTAGGGCCAAAAGAGTCGACAAAGTAATTGTCGTTATATACCAAATACAAATCCGATAATGGTGCAAATCGCCATTGCAATCTAGAATTGAAGCCTAAATTATCTTGTTGTGTACTATATTGGACCAAGGTTGACCAAAAGAGCGACTTGTTGAAGGTGACATCAATTTTTGGACTAAGAAGCCATAAATCCGCACTTGAATAGGGTTGGGGCAATTCTAACTTATTATAATCGAAAAGTAAGGAAATGAAAATCTTCGGTTGAAAACGATAGGTCATCCTGCCTCGAACAGAGAACTTTTTGCCGTTAAAGAACCTTCCTATTTCAGATTCGGCACTATAGGCGAATATTTTTCTACTATCAGATCTGTATTCAAAATCCAAACTGTTATAATGATATCCGAAATTACCTGGTAAGGCAATGGCGTCATCTTTTCCCGTGGGTTCAAAATCTTCAGTTAGGTAAGTGAATCTATTGTTGAAACTTGCACTGACATTTGAAAAATCCTTAAACCGAGCTTCCCACGATCCTCTCAGTGTAAAGTCTGTTTTTTTAAAATCCAAACTGGGGCTCCAATTGAAAAATGGTTGGACCTGAAAACTATGGTTATTCAAAACACCCTTTTTTGGCCAAAAAACTCTTTCTATTCTAACAAAACTTTTTACTATATCGGTTCTTCTAACAAAACCTAGATCTGAGCGAAAATCTTCCCCGACATAAATCAATTTGGAATAAATATTATAGTTTCTTGAATTATAATCAATTATTCCTCCTGTTGAGAGGTCTTTACCACCAGAATCAGGTTCAAAGGATTTTTGCACAAAGACTTTGCCATTCCACATATTGTCTTTTGATATTAGGTTGTAATCCATACCTAAAACCCTATTATATTTATCCTCCTCGGCCAAGAAATCATAATCCTTAATAGCCTGTCTATTGATAAAAAACATCCCAATATTTGATCTGGCAAAGACCCGTTGTTGTAGGGCAAACATTGTATTATTATTGGAGGCAATTTCGTTAGCTTCATCTGCCTCTGTAAGTATATTCATTAGTCCTAATCGAAGGTCCCTATTTAATTTGCCACTTAATCGAAGGCCCCCAATTATTTTATTTTCTATTGAATTATCATCAATATCCGTTGCTATACCTATACGCCTTGAGAAAAATGGATTCGCATCCCGAACATCGCCAAAACTGCCAAAGAGATCACTATTGTCAATGAAGAATTGCCGCTTTTCAGGTAATGAAACTTCGAAACGTGTAAGATTGGTCACCTGATTATCAACTTCAACTTGGGAGAAATCAGGGTTAACAGTAATATCGAGATTCATACTATTTCCTATGGCAAATTTAGCATCACCGCCAACCTTAACATTATCAAAGCTGTCATTTGTTTCGAAATCTTTTTGTGAAATTGCGTTTATGTAAGGTATAATGGCTATTGGCGAGCGGGATTTACCCAAAGGTCTTTCAAAAACCATATCGCCCATGAAGGTCATGCCAAAGACATTTTGGTTTTGGGGTATTTTCATCCATGCACTTGTCTCATTCGATTGCGTATCAAAACGATAACTGTTAAAACCCCATTTGGTCTCACCTTCCTTGAATTTGAAAGCAGTTAATGGAATTATAAGTTCAGAGGTATAATATTCATCATACATTTTAGAATCTCCTTTCCACTTGGTATCCCAAGACATCGTAAATCCCCTTATATTATTACCACCCCCAGATAACAGGCCTTCCCTACGAACACCAAAGGGATTGATTCCAAATAAAAAGGCATTGGTGCCGTCATTGAAGGTGTCAAACAACAAAGTGATATTATCACTGTCACCGGCCCTGAAATCACGTTTTAATGTTTGAACCATGTAGTTTTTACCTGCTGTTTTTACGGTAATTCCTATATAGAGGTTTTTATCGTCATACAGCATTTTAATATCTGACTGTTGGCTGGCTAGAATTGAATTATTCGGGAAATGTTCCCAAAAGTCATGGGCGCTCTCGGCACTCTCCCATATGGCTTCTTCTAAAATACCATCAGGGATGATATTCACGCCTTCTGATATGTATTTTACAGTAAAGTTTTTATTTTGTTCTTGTGAGAAAGAAAATAATGTGGATAGTATAAGTGTGAGGGCACACAGGAATCTGGTCATTTGTGATGGAATTAGCTGGCCTTAAAATTAAGGGTTTAATGCGTTAAAAAAACCCTAAAGTTTCAATGTTCCTTTGAAGAGGTATTGTTTTTATTATTAAATATTCAACCAATAGCTTAATTTCAGATTTATTGAACGATAGCGGGGAGAAAATTGATTTACAAAATAGTTGTCATTATAAACAATGAATAAATCGGATAAGGGCGCAAAACGCCATTGTAAGCGAGAATTAATGCCCAAATTGTCTCTTTGATTGCTATATTGTACAAGGGTGGACCAGAATAGCGATTTGCTAAAGGTAATTTCTACCTTAGGGCTAACCAACCATAAATCTGCACTTGGGTGGGGATCGGGCAATGAAATTTTATTGTAGTTAACGGCCAAAGAAATTTGTGCTTTGGGTTGCAATCGCAAGAAGAGTGTACCTTCAATTGAAAATATGTCACCGTTGAAAAAGCTACCGAACTTTGACCTACCCATAAGGGAAAGCATTTTGGCCGAATTTGACATATACTCCAGATTTACATTATTAAAGTGGTAACCTGTGTCATTAGGTAGGGGTATGCCACCATCTGTGTTCGTAGGATCGAATTCATCCGTTTCTGTAAGAAAAGTGTAACTATTGGTAAAACCTATACCGAGCTCGGACTGGTCTTGAAAGCCAATTTTACTAGTAAACATGATATCATGATCCGTCTTTTTGTAATCCAAACTAGGTCTCCAAGTCACGATTGGAAAAAGTTCAAAACTGTACGAATTGATGGTGCTACTTTTGGGCCAGAAGACCCGTTCGAAAGAGTTAGCTGATTTTAAAACATCGGTTCGTCGTATAAAACCAAGATCAGAAGTGAAATCTTCATTGATGTAAGCAAGGTCACTAAATACGTTGATAAACCTGGATCTGCGGGATAAAAATGCTCCTGCGGAATAGTTACCTTCTTTATCGTCTGGCTGAAACGATTTATGCGTATAAAATTTTCCAATCCATCGATTATTCTTTGATGCAAGATTATAATCTATGCCCAATACGCGATTATATTCATCCTTACGTTCGATAAAATCATAATCTTTAAAAGACTCCCTATTAATGAAGAACATGCCGACATTGGAACGTGCAAATACTTTTTTTTGAATAGCCAACATGGTATTGTTGTTCGATGCAATTTGGTTTTCAAGGTCCTCATCGGTCTGTATACTCAATACCCCCAACCGCCAATTTTCATTCAATTTACCACTGAGCCGAACACCGCCTTTAATTCTGTTTTCTATAGTATTATCTGCTGTATCTTGGGCAATACCAATACGTCTTGAAAAAAACGGATTGGCATCCCTACTGCCACCAAAACTACCGAACAGATCACTATTGTCAATGAAAAACTGTCGCTTTTCCGGTAGAGACACCTCAAAACGGGTTAGATTGGTGATGATTGCATCGACTTCTACATTGGAAAAATCAGGGTTAAGGGTCACATCTAAATTCATTCCATTACCGATAGATATTTTCACATCCCCACCCACTTTAAGGTTTGAATCAACTATCCCAGAATCAAAGTCCTTTTCGGTAATGGCATTAACATAGGGAATCATGGCCAAAGGTGTCTTGGATTTACGCAAAGGTTTTTCAAAATGCATATCACCCATAAATGCCAAACTCACAAGAAACTGCCCTTGGGGAACGCGATACCATGTGCTACGCTCGTTGGTCTGCATATCGAATCTGTAGCTTTGAAAACGCCATTTGGTCTCACCATCCTTGAATTTAAACGAGGTCAAGGGTATGGCCATCTCTGAGGTATAATAGTCTCCATGTATCTTGGATTCGCCTTTCCATTTGACATCCCATGAGGTGTTAAAACCCCTTAAATCAGATCCGCCACCTGAAATCAAAACCTCTCGGCGAACACCATAGGGGTTAATACCGAATAAAAAAGCATTGGTACCGTCATTAAATGTGTCGAAAACCAAACTCATACTATCGCCATTACTTGCCCGAAAGTCCCTTTTTAAAGATGGAGTTATCCAATTGCTGCCGATCGATTTTACGGTAAGACCAATATAGAGATGGGTATCGCTTACCACCATTTTTATCTCAGTGGGTTGTTCAGCTAGTACCGAATCGGATGGGAAATACTGTTGAAAGTCACGAGGTCCATCGGCGGTTTCCCAAAAGGGTTCATCAAGAATTCCGTCAATTGTGGGAAGTTCTGAAACGTGTATTACGGTAAATGATTTAGTATCGGTTTGACTTAGAATGGGAGTTGTAAAGAGAAGTAGTAGTAGCGCACAAAAAGCTCTTGTCATTGGACTTTGGATTGTTGGGTGACCAAATTTAAGCGTTTAAATCGTTAAATTAATCCTAAATAAATTTTTATAGGTCTTCCTTCTTCTTAGGCTCTCGTTTTGCCTCTTTCAAACTTTTTAGGAGCATCCATTCTATTTGGCCATTGGTACTGCGAAATTCATCTGCAGCCCATTTTTCAATGGCTTTCAGCATTTCTTCATTCATACGTAATGCAAATGCTTTCTTTTTGCTCATGATCCTGATTTAAAATACCGCTGGATAATTTGTTTGGCTTCATCCTCTTTTTGTGTACCAAATAATATTTTTTTACCTGATTTAAGTTCAACTTGAATTCCTTTGTTCCCTTTCACATTATAAGCACTGCCTTTTCCTAATGAAGTTCGAAACCCCCATCCACCATATTCCATAATGGGGTTATAGGTTCTAACATAACAATTTTGAATAGCTGTCCAGGATATTTTTTTAGTAGAAAAATGGAAGGGTAAGAATTGATAATGAATTCCGCTTTCATCTATTTCTGTTCTCAATTTTAAAAAATAAAATAATATCAGAATAGAGAATATCGATACAATTACGATAAGTTGACCGTAGGAATCATTGGGACCAACATTACCTACCGCCTCAATAGTGAAAAACCACTGATAAATAGAATATCCTGCAAAGAATACAAGTGCTAGGAATATTAATTGCAACCACCATTGGTCAAAGCGTTGCGTCTCATTAAAAACCTTCATTTTTAATGATTTAAGGTTCCGGCATTTACGATAGGGGAGGCATCTTTATCAGAACATAATACAACCATTAAGTTGCTTACCATGGCCGCCTTTCGTTCTTCATCCAAATCAACCAAACCTTTCTTTCCTAATTCTGCCAAGGCCATTTCAACCATGCTTACAGCACCTTCTACAATTTTATGTCTCGCAGCAACTATTGCAGTAGCTTGTTGTCGTTTGAGCATGGCATTGGCAATTTCCTGTGCATAAGCCAAATAACCTATCCGAGCCTCTAAAACCTCAATCCCAGCCATAGATAATCGTTCTTGTACCTCTTTCTCCAATGCTTCGCTAACCTCATTAACACTCGAGCGTAAGGTAATATCCTCAACGGTGCCATCATCAGCAAAATTATCATAGGGATACATACTTGCCAATTTGCGAACAGCGGCGTCGGTCTGTACACGGACAAAATTCTTGTAGTCATCAACATCAAAGGCGGCCTTATAGGTATTGCTTACTCGCCAGACTAAAATAGTGCTTATCATGACCGGGTTACCCAGTTTATCATTGACCTTTAATCGTTCACTGTCAAAATTAATAGCGCGCAATGAAATTTTCTTTTTTGTGTAAAGAGGATTAACCCAGAAAAGCCCATTCTTTTTGATGGTCCCAATATATTTGCCGAATAAAAGTAAGACCCTTGAACTATTAGGGTTTACCAAAACAAAACCTGGAATCATTAATATGGCTATAACAACGGTTACAACCGCCAAAAAGTTTGGAATACGGATGAGTACTACCATTCCCCCGAAAAATAAAATCAAAAAGAATATGAGCATAATATATCCATTCATTGGCGTTGCATTTTTTTCTTGAGTCATGATTTTTGATTTTAGTGATATTAAAATGATATCATAAATATATTATAATAAATTGAGATATCAAAAAACTTCGACATATTTTTTGCGCTATTTACTTTCTTGTTCTAAACCTTTTGGTTCTCTTTTTATTGGGATTTTTAAAAAGACGCTTGAAGAATCCATCACGCTTTATAGGTTCGCAGTCCAACTGCTTTAAAACTGAAGGCGCTGGTTTAGGAAAATGTGCATTGGTAATATGGATTAAAGATGCGTCCCTGTTCATCTTTTGCATAAAAAGGGCAAAAAGGGGAAGTGCTGCGTTGGCTCCTTGCCCTAAGCTCGTACTTCTAAATCCGATTTCGTGATGGTCAAGCCCTACCCATGTAACGTGAACCAATTTCGGGGTTAAGGCCACGAACCATGCATCCTTGTTGTTCTGCGTCGTACCTGTTTTACCGGCAATATCGTTTTTCAATTTGTAGGTAGAACGTATGCGAGAGGCCGTACCTTGATTAATGGTAGATTTCATCATTTCTAGCATAATTTCGCCTGTTTCTTTCGAAAATGCTGTGATTTTAGCCCTTTTTGGCTCAAATGTGGCCAAAACTGAATCTTTTTGATCCGTAATTGTTTTAATCAAATAGGGGAGTACTGCTTTTCCTCCATTAACATATCCGGCATAGGCGCCTGCCAGTTCGTTTACATATATTTCTCCCGTACCTAAAGCCAAAGAGGGTTGTTTGGGTAATTCTGAGAAAATACCCATATTTTTAGCTTGTACCAATACCTTATCGATTCCGGTTTTTTCAAGGACCTTTACCGCAACCGTATTAACAGAATTACTCAATGCCATCTCCATAGAATAATTAAGAAACTTTTCATCCTTGTTACCAGAATTGCTTGGTGACCATCCTTTCATATTTTCATATTCCACCTCTTGCGCAGAAAAATAGGAACATGGTGAAATACCGGCTTCCAGGGCCGCAGTATAGACAATGGGCTTGAAAGTAGAGCCGACCTGTCTTTTACTTTGGCTGACATGGTCATATTTAAAGATTTTATAGTCGATTCCCCCTATCCATGTGAGCACAGCACCGGTTTTTGGGTCTATGGATAACGAACCTGTATTCAAAAATTTTAAATAGTGCTTTACGCTGTCTATGGGGCTAGCCTCGATTTTTTTATTTCCGTTCCATTCTGACAATTCCATCTTGCGTTTAATAGTCAGAGAATCCCAGGCCTCTTTATGATTTAATCCATTTTTAATCAGTTTTTTATAATGAGGTGCGCTGCGTACTGCTTTTTCAATAATATTTTTGTTGACTTTCCATGGTGCCTCGGGACCATAACTTTTTTCAAAACTTTTTTGAAGTGATTTCATATGCATTTTCATGGCATCCTCTGCCAATACTTGCATCTTATGGCTTAAAGTGGTATAGATTTTAAGTCCGGAAGTATAGATATTATATCTATGGCCCTCTTCTTTTTGAGACCCACTCCATTTAACTAATTTTTTACGAACCTCTTCTCGAAAATAGGGTGCTATTCCAGCGGTATGGTCAAACTCCTTATAATCCAGCCTTAAAGGAATTGCCATTAATCTATCTTTTTCTTCAGTGCTTAGAAATTCATTTTTATACATGGACTGTAACACCAGATTACGGCGATTTAAACTTTTCTTGGGAAATACCTTTGGATTGTAACCGTAAGTGGCCTTTAACATGCCAACCAGAACGGCGGTCTCTTCTATGGAGAGCAGTTTTGCTTTTTTATTGAAGAATTTCAAGGATGCACTTTCAATACCAAAAGTATTACCACCAAAAGATACCGTATTCAAATAATGGGTAAGTATTTCTTCTTTGGAGTAAATATCCTCTAATCGTTTAGCGATAATCATTTCCTTGACCTTATTGACGGCCATGTTCGCTTTCTTTCGATTTTTTCTTGGATAGAGGTTTTTAGCCAGTTGCTGCGTTAAGGTGCTTCCCCCACCTGAAGATTGATCCTGCATCAAAATGGTTTTTAGGGCCACTCTAAAAAGACTGGGATAATCAATTCCTGAATGTTTATAATAACGCTGATCTTCTATCGCTATCAAAGCATTTATAATATGCTCCGGGAATTCTTCGTAGGTAATAGGTTGGCGATCAAACAGATAATATTTACCAATCAATACACTGTCTGAAGTGTATACCTCAGACGCTCTTTGGTACTGAAAATTGGACAGTTCTTTTTTGTCTGGAATTTTGCCCCAAACCCCAAATCGCACACTGAATACAAAAATGGCCAACACAACGAATACTGCCAAGCACAAAATGACTGCAAATCTTGGTAAACGGGCTTTTGGAACTTTTAAATTCAAATCGAAAAATTTATCGCAATATCAAACTTAAATTTTAAAAAGACCTAAAACTTAACAAGGCTTTAAATAGCATTTGATTATTTTTGAAATAAATAGCAAATAATGAAAAAAGTACTATTCCTAATCCTTTTATCCGTCCAATTTTCTTTTGGTAATTCCATTTTTTGGTCTAAAACAGGGCATAGGGTTATTGGTAAAGTGGCGCAGGAAGAACTTTCGGGTAAGGCAAGACGAGCGATAGGCAGATTGCTGGATGGGCAAAGTATTGCTTCAATCTCAAATTTTGCCGACGAGATAAAGGCCGATAGGGGCTTTAGGGAATTCAGTGCATGGCATTACGTGAATATTCCACCAGGTAAGGATTATGCTGATAGTGAACCCAGTAAGTATGGAGATTTGGTATTTGGTATTCAGAAATGTATATCGATGGTGAAAAATGATAAGAACACTAAGGAGGAACGGGTTTTTTATCTTAAGATGCTGGTACATTTAATTGGGGATTTACACCAACCCATGCATGTGGGTAGGGTTGAAGACAAAGGCGGCAACGATATACAAGTGCAATGGTTCGGTAGGGGAAGTAATTTACATAAGGTTTGGGATTCCAATATGATCAATGATTATGGTATGAGTTATACCGAATTGGCGACTTCGCTTCCGGAATTTGACAAACATGAAAAAAGGGCGATCCAAAAGGGTACTGTGCTTGATTGGGTTAAGGAATCACAAGAAATAGCCAATAAACTATATGACTCTGTTGAGGTAGGAGAAAAACTTGCCTATAGCTATAGTTACACTTGGTGGGGCACCGTAGAAAACCAACTTCAAAAGGGCGGATTGCGTTTGGCCAAGGTACTTAATGAACTTTTTAAGTAATTGTGCATATCAGTAATTAAACAGTTAATTGCCTATTTAGGTGTGGTTTTCGTCATTTTAACCTAAATATGGGAATATTATCGAAAACTAATACCTTGGCATAAGATCTGAAGTTATAGTATTGAAGTTATGCATGAGGACATTAGTGCAGTCACCCGAACGCTAAAGGCAGTGCTCAACTCGGAACAAGGGTATAAAAAAAATCGGTTATTGGCCGATTTTTTTTATTTCAATATCCTAAAGGTCAAATTAATACGCTCTTTGATAGGTTTTGTGGTTTTCGGAATCTGATGCTGCCAATGATGCTGTGTACTACCTTTCATTAGCAATAAACTGCCGTGTTCCAATACTATTTTGTGCTTAATCTTTGGATTTCTTTTATAGCGTAAATGAAAAGGTCTTTCTTCACCAAGGCTTATAGAAGCAATAATAGGGTCTTGCCCCAATTCTTTTTCATCGTCAGCGTGCCAACCGTTACTGTCTCTACCATTTCTATACAGGTTCATCAGGCATGAATTGAAGGTTACAACATCAATAGCTTCAATTTTATGTTTTATTTCCAATAGTTCCTTAGTGAAGGGTCTAGGTTGCATGGTAATATTGGAATATGAATATGATTTTGAACCATTGCCATAAAAAGCTGTTAATCTTGGTTGGGCATACACTTTGCCAAATACTTTGATGTCATCTTGTTGCCATGGAATGGTCTCTTTGAATAATTTAAAATACAGGGTCGCAACTTCAGAAGCTATAAAATTTGGATAATAGGTAATATTGCTATCGGGCAGATCAAGATGTTTTTTATCCTGAACCATTATTTCAATATGGTTTTTAATTGCTTTCTATATTCTGAAGGATTTTGACCCGTAAAAGCTTTGAATGACTTGTTAAAATGCGAAAAGTTATTGAATCCACATTCAAAGCATACCTCGGTAATACTCATGGTCTGTTCGTTTAATAGTTTTGAGGCATGAACAAGCCGGCGTTCATTTACGAATTGTACGAATGTCTTATTGGTTACCTTTTTAAAATACCTACAAAATGATGGTACCGTCATGCTTACCATATCCGCTATTTCTATTAATGGGATGTCTTCTTGAAAATTTGTTTTGACATGATTGAATATGGTATTGATCCGGTCATTGTCCTTTACTTCGGTCTCAAGTGAAAACCCCTCTGCATTCAATACCTTGAATTCATCTGATAAAGCCAGTTCATTCAGTATATGAAGAATTGATAGAATACGTTCAAAATCATTCTGAAATTCAAGTTCCTCCATTTTATCCCCGAGGATTTGTTTGGTACTACCTGAAAATGCTATACCACCTTTGGCAACTTCCAACAAATTTTGGATTTTTTTCATTTCTGGAATATTGAAGAATGTTTGCCCTAAAAAATCTGTTTTCATTTGAACCAAAATCTCATTTTTATTCCCGGTGAATTTATCCGTAAAACCACAATGTGGAAGATTGCTACCAATCAATATCAAATCGCCATCTGTATAATATGATATATGACTGCCAATTCTTCTTTTGCCAGCCCCACCGTTTATATACACCAATTCAATCTCTGGATGGTAATGCCATGTAGTGTCAGTGTTTTTCTTGGACGCATCAAATTTTTGATACATGTATGAATGACCAAAGTTGGGTTCAATCGCCTCGAAAGCAGGTTTCTGTTTTATCATTCAATAGTGATCTTTTATGTAAAGGTAATTTAGGTACCTGTATCAATCCTCTGCAAAATTACCCAAAATATATTCTATATTACCTGTTAGCAATTTATTAATCTACATAATGGTTAAAATAACATATAAATTGGAAAATCGTGATGTATAATTAGTTTAATTCTTGCCGTAAGTTTGTCCTTTAAATTGATTAGTAATAATTAAAAAAATAAATATGAGAGCAATACTTAACAAGATGCCGACAGAAGCAAGAAGGAATCCATTTTTTTCAAGCTTTAAAGACAGTAAAAGAGTTCGCTGGGCAGCATATAGAACTTATACTCGTTAATCACAGCATAAAAAAAATAAGAATTCATCAATCATTAAATAAGTCATTAACCCTTAAAACAAAAAGTTATGAAAACAATTAAGAAATTTACAGTAGCAGTTATCCTAATGTTCAGTACAATTGGCAGTTTTGCCAACGATGAAATCACAAGAAGTATCTTCAAGGAAAAAGGGGATAAGGTATTTGTGAATCTTTACAATCTAGACAATGAAAAAGTGGAGATAAAAATATATGATAGCCAAAATAGGGTTGTCTATACTGAAACGATAACAGATAGTTTTCTTGTGAAGAAGGTCTTTAATTTTGAGACGGCCTTTGAGGATTCTTATACACTTGTTATCAAAAAACAAGGAGAAACCTACAAGAAGTATATTCTAATTAATTAAATTGGTTTAAATAAATCTTAAATGAAAAGAGGGCTCACGCCCTCTTTTTTTTATCAATATTGTAAATAGGTATAGGCCCAATACATTAGGCCAAATTGAAGAGGTATTCTTAAGATTAAAATCCATTTAGGAATCCTGGCAGATGCCTGATTGCCCGATAACATATAAAAATGAACCGGGAGAAAAAAGATGAGCATTAAGATAATTGCGTAAACAGCAATGTTTTTTGTAAGAGATAAACATAAACCAATACCCAGAAGAACTTCAGCTATACCGCTTAAACTCACCAATAATTTATGTTCTGGTAGATACCTAGGCATAATACGCAGGTATGCTTTGGGTTTTACAAAATGCATTATTCCTGCTATTATATACATTGCGGCCATGAGGTATAAATGCCAAGGGGAGATCACGCTTTTTAGGGTTTTAACGTTGGCTTATGCTAAGCTTACTTAGTGAATTTAAAGAAATTTTTTTAAACGGGCTCTTTTGTATTCGGGCAATGATGGATTGTTGATAGCGAGTTTTACGATTTCCAATTCTTTTTCCTTTGCATATAGTAACTGATAAAATTGCTTAACGGTGAGGGTGTTTTCTGATCTTTCAACCAAGATTAATTCATCATTCGTTTTGACTTCCCCTTCTTTCAATATTCGGACATAAGTTCCCGGATAGCCATGGGCAATGAATTGTCTAAGCATTTCTTGGGTTCCAAAGCGGACTCCTAATTTATAACAAGGTTCCCTGGGTTGTGATACTTGTACCAAAGCTGCCCCTATCTTATAAACATCACCAATACGTATTTCGGCCTCATTAAGCCCTTTAACAGTTAAATTTTCTCCGAACATGCCCCAATTCCATTTCAATTCCGGATACATTTTTTTCCAATAGGGATAGTGGTCCGCTGAAAACAAATAACAGGCCTTATTGGTGCCTGCATGGTGCTCTCTATCTATTACAGTATCCTTTAAAACAGCTGTCTTGCCTAAAAACAAGGCTTCATTTGTTGGGTACTTAAAAATACCCGTTTGTTCTTGCTTACCATTCCAAAGTATAGTTGTGGAATTGCCTATGTTGGTTGAGATTACTTTCATTCCTTAAAGATAGGAAACCAACGCGTACAATTGGAAATTTCAAGATGACAATTCCATTGTGCCTCTTTTTATAGTAAAATTCAGGAAAGTTATAGGTCTCGGGGGAAACTTCGTTTTGAACTTTCCTGAATTCGTGATTTAATGTGAAGTGGCTGGTTTTTATATTCGGTCATTTGAAAAAAGAGAATGTCCTCCCCTATGTTTTCCAAATCATATATGGCATGTTTATGCTCATGTTCTAAAAATTCAGAATCTCCCTTTTCTAAATGCATTAGAATTATCTTTCCATCAGAAAACCTAGAAATCACCATACCCTCAGAGGTAGCCATCCAGCAATAATCCAAGGTGATCTTTCGAAACGGAAGTCGTTCTTTAGGCAATAACGCAACTTCCCAAATACGTATATAATCGTTTTCAAATAGAATTTCCTGGCCTAGATCCGTACTAAATTCATTTTCTTTTAATTCCTTTAAATGAGAAGGATTCCATGTGTTGAAATTTCCTATTTCATTTATTGCAATGTATTTAAGTATTTTGGTTTTTTGATTTTCTTTTTTCGTCATAACGGTTTATTGTATTTTTTTATGTATTATATTCTGGACAAAGTAGGTTAAATGATTTTTTAAGTATAGCCTTAGTTCCTGCTTATAAAAGGGGGGACTACCTACATCCGTGTTTGACAATTGAAACCAATTTAATTAGGCTATTTATATTCTCGAGAAAGCATAAATGGCAAAAATCTGATTACACTAGTCAATCTTTTAACTCAAAGTTTCCATAAATATTTTTCGGGAACAAGTGAACGACAGGGTAAATGAGTGTCAATATCGGAAATCAGAACGAACTAACTGTTTTATTCCCATATTTGCGCCTAAATCAGGAATCAGGACTAGGGTCAATTAGCACTAATCAGGAATATGGAATAAAGATTTAATGGTAATATATTAGAATTACAATTTATTTGAGGCAAGCTTTTCCTTATACTCTTTCGGGGTTGTACCAGTAACTTTTTTAAAGGCGGAATAGAAGGCACTTTTGCTATGAAAACCTACTTCTTTGCCAATTCCCTCAATACTGAAATTGCCCGCAGATTGGTCTGTCAAAAGAATCTCCGCTTTTTTTATACGAAGTTGATTAACATAGGAATTAAAGTTTTGCTTACTAATGGTATTAATGGATGCTGACACAAGTTTTGGATGTACTTTTATTCCTTCGGCCAAATCCATAATGGTCAGTTCAGGATTGATAAAAATCTCTGAAACGGTCATATGTTCATCTATCTTATCCATCAAATTTTCCAGTTTTTCCAGTGCTAATTCCGGAGTATGATTTTGATCCTTTTTCATTTCTTTTGAATTATCTGGGACATAATTTTTAGCTATCACTGAGCGCACGTTGCTTTGCATTACACCAAAGTAAGACACCCAATAAATGGCAATAAGATCCAATAACGAAAAGATTGAATAATCTTCTATTAATGTTGGGAAACCATAAGCCATAATATGACTGAAAATGGAAGTTGCTAAAAGATAAATTAGAAAAAAGCGCGCCCAACGTAGTTCTTTAGTATCGATGAATGAATAGGAGTTCTGTACCTCTATTCTATGTCTATAGAGCAATTTTAAATTCCATATACCAATGAACCAAGAACAGTAATCGCCAAGAACATTGAAAATAAGTATATGCCATGTACTATCTTCAATGATTTGTTTTGCCTCTAATGGAAACGAAAAAATAATCAATTGAGCCAAAAACGATACAATTCCCGGATAGAGTAACCAATATTTGGTCTTGTCATTAGAAAGCACAGAAACTTGTTGGGTGTAGAGGTAGAACAAGGGGAAGAGTAACCATGAAAAATTGAAAGGCAAAAGAAAAAAACTTGGTATACTATCTGATACCTTCGTATTAACTGATATCCAAGTAGCTAATTCCAAAGCGTATAAGAACAAAAAGACCCCTAGAAAAAAAGTGCTCTTGTATTTTCGCTTATTCATGAACATAAGCAAAATACCTAAGGTCACACCCTGCACCAAACCTATCGCATCTAATAAAATTTGGAAATTAAAGTTCAAATTATCGATCATTTTTTGAATTGTTTTTTAAATAACCTATTTACGACTTAGAACATTAAAAATCTAATAAAAATAATTATTGGGGGAAGCTTTCCTTGTATTTGGTTGGTGTTGTGCCTGTAACTTTTTTAAAAGCCGAATAAAAAGCACTTTTACTATGAAAACCTACTTCTTTGGCTATACCCTCAATACTATAATAATTTGAAGATAGGTCGGTCAATAGGGTCTTTGCTTTTTTTATGCGAAGCTGATTAACATAAGAATTAAAGTTTTGATTGAATATTGTATTGATACTGGCGGAAATTCGTTTAGGATGGATTTTCAAATTTTCAGCTAAATCAATAATGGTGAGTTCGGTACTAACAAAGGCCTCAGTACTTTTCATATGCGTGTCTATTTGTTCCATTATAGTTTTAAGGTCTTCGTCCTTACTGATTTTCTTAGGGTCATTTTCGATAGCAAGGCTATCTTGGGATAGTATACTGGATTCTTTATCAAGAATGGATGATACGTTTCGCTGTATTACGCCATTGACTGCTATCCAATAAATGGCGATCAAATCAAAAAGCGAAAAAATAATTTTAAAATAAAAGTTATCTGGCGAGGTATAATATAGTATATGTATTATCACAGAAGTGGATAAACTGTAAATCAGAAAAATTCGCGCCCATACCAATACCTTGTGTTCTAATAATGAGAATGTGTTCTGAACTTCGGTTCTATGTTGGTTTAGAAGCTTTAAATTCCAGATACCGATGACCCATGAATAAATAATGCCTAGAATAGTGAAAACAAGTTCATGCCAAAAACTATGGACAATAGCCAGTTTTGTGGAATAGGGAAGGAAATAAATAACGAGTTGAAGCGCAAATGAGATAATACCTGGATAGAGTAGCCAATATTTTATTTTTTGATCTGAAAATATCGAAACTTTCTGCGTATAGATAAAGAAGATAGGGAATAGTAACCAGGAAAAATTAAAGGGTAAAAGGAACAATTCTGTGTAAAGCTGATCAATATTTAATCCCTTTGGAATAAAATTCGCCAATTTTAATGAAAACAGAAATAAAAATAATCCAAGAAAATAAGTGCTCCTAAAGTGTTTATAATTTAAGATCAATAACAAAATACCCAAAGTAATGCCCTGTATTAATCCCAGGATATCCAATATGGACTGTAAGTTGTAATTAATATCTACAGTAGCAATCAAAATTAATGGCTAGTAATTTTCTTAACAAGATACACAAGATTTTATGTTTAAAAAAGTTTGAAGAAATAAGTATTAAAAAAGGACTAATTCTACTATTTTTACAATATTGAAAAAACCAAGGCATATGCCTTGGTTTTCTTTTATTCCTTTAATTTGAAATGTATGATCCTAATCTTCCTTATCCAGTTTTTTGGTTAAGAAGAAACCAACCAATAAACCTGTTCCTGCCATTAGAAAGATTGAGCCTGGCATGGCAATTTCCCAATCTACGTTCAGATTTGTGCCTAAAATACCCCCTATCATTATTCCAGCTCCAATGCCCATTAACAATAAGGCCAAATTTAATACAAGCACTTTCCACACTGGGGCTGCCTTTTCACTTTTTCCCTTTACAAAAATACTTGCTTCGGCCCCTTTTTCAATTAAGGCCAAACGTTCCTTGTTTCTTGTTGAGAAATGCAAATAGGCAATGCCAAAAATGACGATGAATAAACTAATAAAGACAAATACTGTTCCTACCATGATATGATTCTTTTTTAATTGATTAATAAACTCGTTCATCAGGTATGACGCCGATTAATTAAATAGGGTTACACAAACTCGTGTTTTTTTCTTATTTTATGTAACCTAGATCCCAATATACCCGTCAAATGTAGCAGATGAACCTTGAGCAAGACCAACCTTATATAAAAAGGGCATTAAAAGGAGATATGAAGGCCTTTACGGTACTCGTAGATCGTTACAAGTATATGGTCTATACTTTGGCAATGCGTATGGTCAAAAACAGGGAAGAGGCTGAAGAGATTGCACAGGATACTTTTTTAAAGGTTTACAGTGCCTTGGGAAGTTTTAAAGGAAGTTCTAAATTTTCAACTTGGGTTTACAAAATTGCCTATTATAGGAGTTTGGATTATATTAAAAAAATAGGAAGAACCCCAAGTCTAAGCCCAATTGAAGGCCTTGTTGAAAACAGCATGGTTGAAGAAGAAGGTATTATTGATAAATTAGAACAAATTGAGAAAAAGGAAACCATTAAAGAAGCATTGCAATTATTGCCCGGTGATGATGGCATATTAATTACTTTGCATTATTTTGAAGAGCTTTCGTTGAATGAAATTTCTGAAATAATGGAAATAAGTGCCAATAATGTGAAAGTGAAATTGTTCAGGGCAAGAAAGCGATTACATGATATTTTAAAGATTAAACTTGAACCTGAAATAATCAGTGGTTATGCAAGACGATAAAAAATCAAAATTCGACCAATTTATCCAAAAAAGGATAAAGGAAGAAGGCCTGGAAAAACCTTCATTGAATTTTACAAATACTGTTATTTCCAAAATCGAAACACAAAAGGAGCATAGTAAGGTGACGGTTTACAAACCTTTAATTTCAAAAAAAGTATGGTATGCGGGTGCGGTGATAATAATCGGCATTTTTTCTTATTTGATTTATGGTAATATCGCTGTAGAATTCAATTGGCTTCCTGAGATGAAAATGCAACAAATTGGTCAATTGATCCTTCTTGAGAGATTTCCAAACTTTAATATTTCGAACATTTATGTTTATGCTTTTATAGGCTTGGCATTTTTTATGGCGGTACAGGTATATTTGCTTAAAAACCACTTTGACAAACGATATTCTCTTAACTAGATTACACTAAGAGGGAACCGCAGCTAACTACAACTGCCTGCCACTTAAGTTGAGGTTTGATTTTTATCCCTATTTTTAGAGGATGGCTCTTTTTACCTTTCTATTGTTCACTGGATTTGTAGCACTTTACGCTACTTGGAAACTTCGCCGTGATAGGCTAAATACAAAAGATGGTTATTTTCTTGGAGGTAGGTCTCTCACGGGTATAGTTATTGCTGGTTCCTTATTGCTAACAAATATTTCAACGGAACATTTGGTGGGTATGAATGGTTCAGCATACCGCAATGGGGCCATAATTGTCGCCTGGGAAGTTACTTCGGCATTGGCGTTGGTAATAGCTGCTTTGTATTTTGCGCCAAGGTATCTCAAAATGGGATTGACGACGATTCCTGAATTCTTGGAGCAGCGATTTGATGGTGTAACACGTACATTGGTTGCCTTACTGTTGATAATATCATTTGTTGCCACCTTACTGCCTATTGTTTTGTATACTGGCGCTTTGAATATTGAAGCCATTTTCGATATTTCAAAACTACTTAATGTTACTCAAAAAGAAGGCATTTGGATAACCATAATAGTAGTAGGAAGCATTGGAGCGGTCTATGCAATTTTTGGAGGTTTAAAGATGGTTGCTTATACCGATACTATTAATGGTTTTGGATTATTGGTGGCAGGTTTATTGGTGCCTATTATGGCTTTGTTGAGTATTGGTGATAATGATCTAATAGAGGGTATCACAAAGGTGTTCGAAAATAGCCCTGATAAATTCAATGTGGTTAGCCGTGAGCCCGGTATTGGTCCTGGGTCTAGATCAGCGATTCTACCTTTCGAGGTTTTGTTTACAGGACTATTGGTGAATCAGATATATTTCTGGACCATGCATCAATCAATAATACAGCGTGTTTTGGGAGCTGTAAATTTGAAAGAGGCCCAGAAAGGATTGCTATATACTGGATTGCTAAAAATATTGGTGCCCTTGATTATTGTATTACCAGGTTTAATTGGCTTTTATTATTTCGGTGAGAGCTTATATGACAACCCTGATAGTGTATATCCTTTATTGGTGAAAAAAGTACTTCCCTTGTGGCTGACAGGATTTTTCGTGGCAGTAATGATGGGGGCAATTTTAAGTACTTTCAATAGTGCTTTGAATAGTGCTGCAACTGTATTTAGTTTAGGTATTTATAAAAGGTATATCAGCAAAGATTCCAGTGAAAAAAAATTGGTGAATATCGGCAAATGGACTTCGACCTTGCTTGCTATTTTTGCTATTGGTATTGCTCCTTTTGTGGCCAATGCCCCAGAAGGCTTATATCAGTTGTTGCAGCAATTGAATGGTATTTTCTTTATCCCGATCGCGAGTGTGATCATTGCTGGGTTCTTATTTCCTAAAGTAACGTCTTCTGGGGCAAAGGTCGGCCTCGTATTTGGTCTTATGTTTTATATTGTTTCCTATTATATCTTGGAATTAGATCTGCATTTTGTGCATATATGGGGCATTGAATTTGTGCTGAACATTGTAATAATGCATCTAGCCTCGATGGTATTTCCAAAAGAAGAAAGATTTATAATGAAAGACGCAGGCATATTAGACTTAAAACCTTGGAAATACGCAAAAGCATTTAGTCTATTTTTAATAGCGACAACCGTTATTTTGTATATTTGGTTAGGAAACGTTTAGTTATGGAAAAGACTTTTAGAGTTTACGATAATTCAGATGTTAAAGCAGCGGTACGTGAGCATTACAGGAAAATGCGCAAAAATCAAACATTGGATTATGTTCAGGGAATGCATAAAAAATATCTGACTTTTGATAAGCCAATGGATTTGTGGGAAGCCATGGAGCATCTTAATAGGTTGGTTGATGTAAGCGATCCAGACTTGGACTTGCCCAACATTCAACATTTAATACAAAGTGCAGAGGCAATTAGGGCAGATGGCAGACCGGATTGGATGCAATTAACAGGATTGATCCATGATTTGGGGAAAGTCATGTTTCTATGGGGCAATGATAAGGACGGTACTAGCCAAGCAGAACAATGGGGAATGGTGGGAGATGTTTTCGTAGTCGGTTGTAAATTGCCAGATACCTGTGTATATCCCGAATTCAATGCGCTGAACAGCGATATGAGCGACAGTCGATATAATACTGATTTAGGTATTTATAAAGAAGGTTGTGGACTCGACAATGTTGATTTAGCATGGGGCCATGATGAATATTTATTCCAAGTATTGAACAATCATAAAACCAATTCTTTACCCGTGGAGGCTATGGTAATGATTCGATATCATTCTTTTTATCCGTGGCATACGGGCGGTAGCTATAAGCAATTGTTGAATAATACAGATGTACAATATCTTGAGTGGATCCGTGATTTTAATAAATATGATCTCTACACCAAAAGTCAAAAAATATATGATCTTAAAGATGTAATCGATTACTATCAACCTATTGCTGAGAAGTATTTGGGAACAGGTCCAATATTTTGGTAATTCAAGGGAGTCCCTTAGTTTTTTTAATACTAAAAAGCCGCCCTGACAAATCTGTCAGGGCGGCTTTTGCTTTGCTTTTATCAACTTACATATACCACAGATTGATCACAATGGTTTTGTCATCCGACAATTTAAAAACCGACTTAGGGTAACTCGGAATACCTTTGTGATTGTTAGAGTTGCCAACACCTTCCTTGGGCATTCCAAACCAATTGGTTTTTAGTTCATTGTTATCGTCTTCATCATGAAAAACCATTAAGGCATATTCCCCTTTTGGGAGGTCCAAGTCAATACCGGATTCTCCATTCTCAATATGTGCAACACCACTTTTTAATGCCTTTTCGGGCTTACCTGGAAATCCTTCTTTACTAGAAAATAAAGTATAAAGTATTTTACCATCATCAGAAGTAGCCCCTTCAATTTTCACACTTAGGTGATGATCCTGCGAAAGTGCAAAACTTGTTGTCAGCAATAGAAAGACAAAAAAAGCGTACTTCATACGTAATGGTAGTTTGCCAAATTTAGGTAAACTATTTCACCATTTCATAACTACGCTTAATGAAGTTTGTAAGTTCTTCACCTTTTAAAAGCCCTTTGGATAATCGTGCCAAATCCAGGGATTGGTTGATCAAACGTTCACGCTTCTTGGCGGTCTTCGTATTCAAAATCTCACCAACCAATTCATGATTGGTATTCACGATAAGATTATACATCTCAGGCATACCGCCCATTCCGAACATTCCACCTCCTCCACCGGTCTGCTGCATTTCTTTCATTCTACGCATAAATTCAGGCTCGGTAATAATAAAGGGTGAAGCCGCACTGTCCATAGCTTCTAACTGAATCGTATACCCTTTGTCAGTTATAACTTCTTCTAAATTAGCCTTTAGACGATCTTTTTCTTCATCAGATAGTTTTGAGATCTGCGTGTCTTCTTTTTTAATGAGGTTGTCTAAATGGTCGGCATCAACACGGGCAAAGGAAACATTTTCTTTTGAGGTCTCCAGTTTTTGCATTAAGTGTGAAATGATAGGGGAATCCATCAATAAAACCTCATAGCCTTTGGCTTTTGCTGCTTCAATATAACTGTGTTGGGCTTCCTTGTCAGATGCATATAGCACCACCAATTTATCGTCCTTGTCGGTTTGGGTTGCCTTGAGATTTTCCTGTAATTCTTCAAAAGTGTAAAATTTGCCATCAACCGTTGGGTAAAGTGCAAATTTGTCAGCTTTTTCAAAGAACTTATCCTCAGAAAGCATTCCATATTCAATAACGATCTTTATGTCATTCCATTTAGCCTCTAATTCCTCTCTATTGTTTTTGAACAAGGAGTTCAATTTGTCAGCAACCTTTCTAGTAATGTAAGATGCTATTTTCTTAACTGCACCATCGGCCTGTAAATAGGAGCGGGATACATTCAATGGAATATCGGGCGAATCAATTACACCTCTCAACATAGTCAAGAATTCAGGTACGATGCCTTCAACATTATCAGTTACATAAACTTGGTTTTGATAAAGTTGGATTCTATCTTTTTGGATGTTAAGGTCATTGCTCAATTTAGGGAAATATAGAATTCCTGTCAGGTTAAAAGGATAATCAACATTCAAATGAATATTGAACAAGGGCTCCTCGAACTGCATTGGGTAAAGCTCCCTATAAAAACTCTTATAATCCGCATCCTCAAGTTCTGATGGCTGTTTGGTCCATGCTGGGTTAGGATTGTTTATGATATTATCAACCTCTTGGGTAGGTGCGGGATCTTCTTCTTTAGCCCCTTCTGGTTTTGGAAGTGTTTCGGTTTTTGTTCCAAATTTAATGGGGATGGGCATGAACTTATTATACTTGTTCAGTAATTCTGAAATTCTGCCATCCTCTAAAAACTCGGTTGAATCCTCGGCTATATGAAGAATAATTTCAGTACCTCGTTCTTCTTTTTTACTCTTTTTAATTGAGAATTTTGGTGAACCGTCGCAAGACCAGTGTACTGCAGCTTCCTCTTTATAACTCTTTGTAATGATTTCAACTTTGTCGGCAACCATAAAGGAGGAATAGAAACCTAGCCCAAAATGACCGATAATACCGGCATCCTTTTCGGCATCTTTATATTTGTCCAAGAATTCTTCAGCTCCAGAAAAAGCAACCTCATTAATGTATTTTTTCACCTCTTCCTCGGTCATACCGAGTCCTTGGTCAATTATGTGAAGTTTTTTGCCTTCTTTGTCTGCTTTGACTTCGATCATGGGGTTGCCATAATCTACTTTAGCTTCTCCAATTGAAGAAAGGTGCTTTAGTTTTAATGTTGCATCTGTAGCGTTAGATATTAGTTCCCGAAGAAAAATTTCATGATCGCTGTAGAGAAACTTTTTTATCAGTGGGAATATATTATCAACCGATACATTGATTTTACCTGTGGCCATATTATTTGTTTTTTATGAATTATAGAACTTGGTAGTCAAAAAAAATACCACACTTGTATTAAATGACAAACTGACACGATTTTAAGCGTAAGTTGATCTTTGAAAACTTTAACAAAATATTTGTTTAATAAAAAATATAAAACATTAAACAATTAGTATATTTGTACCACTTGGGAATCAATTTGCTATGAGAAAGTATAAATAATTCCCATTACTACTATTTTTAGTGGTTAGGTTGTTAGGTAACGCGCTTTCGAAAGAAAGCGCGTTTTTGTTTTGGGTTGTTTCTAAGGGGGAGAGGCTCCCGTTCAAGGATGATGGCAATAGCGTAATTTTTATTATCTTAGTTAACTGTTTTTAATGATATTTACCCGAAATATTAAAAACCCAATTAAATTTGTCTTTCAAAGTATAAACAAGCCCATATATGTATAATTCAAAGATTACTGGACTAGGTTATTTTGTTCCTGAAAATGTGGTGACCAATGATGACTTATCCAAAGTAATGGATACTAATGATGAATGGATCCAAGAGCGTACCGGCATAAAGGAACGGCGGCATGTTATTAAAGGTGAGGATACGACCATGACAATGGGTGTTAAGGCTGCCAAAATAGCTATAGAAAGAGCAGGGATAGATAAAGATGATATTGATTTTATTGTCTTTGCAACCCTAAGTCCGGATTATTATTTTCCTGGTCCGGGTGTATTAGTACAACGAGATCTGGGGATAAAAACAATTGGTGCCTTGGATGTTAGAAACCAATGTTCTGGTTTTGTATACGCTATTTCTGTAGCTGATCAATATATTAAAACGGGCATGTACAAAAATGTGCTTGTAATTGGTTCCGAGGTTCACTCAACGGGACTTGATTTTACTACCCGTGGTAGAGGGGTTACTGTTATTTTTGGTGATGGTGCAGGTGCCGCTGTTTTAAGTCGGGAAGAAGATACGAGCAAAGGTATATTGTCAACACATCTGCATTCCGAAGGGCAGCATGCCGAGGAACTCTCATTAATTGCTCCTGGTATGGGCACAAGATGGATAACTGATATTATAAAGGAGAACGACCCAAATGACCAATCATATTACCCGCATATGAACGGACAATTTGTTTTTAAGAATGCTGTAGTCCGTTTTAGTGAAGTTATAATGGAAGGTTTGATGGCCAATGGATTGTCTAAAGAAGATATTGATTTATTAGTGCCACATCAGGCCAATTTGAGAATTTCACAGTTTATTCAAAGGAAATTCGGATTGGGTGACGACCAGGTTTTCAATAATATTATGAAATATGGTAATACCACAGCCGCTTCAATACCGATTGCTTTGACTGAAGCTTGGGAACAAGGAAGAGTCAAGGAAGGCGATTTGGTGGTGCTTGCAGCTTTTGGTAGCGGATTCACTTGGGGCAGTGTCATTATCAAATGGTAAAATAGTGATCATTTTTAAAAATAAAACCCTGACGAATTTCGTCAGGGTTTCTTAATTGACAATGTTTTGGTTTGGACCAACCAACCATCATCCAAACCAGCCTTGCCAATTAATTTTTAAAGATTCCACCACCTTTTTTTTTAGCATTGTCAACACTTGTTATGGTAAATGCCCTTTGGATGATTATTCAATATAATGGACGATGAAAAGCATAGAATGTTACCAAAAGTTTGGATTTTAACACGCTTTTAAGCTGTGCCGAATCATATCTCTAGTTACATGGGTAGGTCGCTGGCAATTTGCAATGGTTATTAATCCGTTTTCGGTATGTACGCAGCTTGGTTTAAAAGCATAAAACCCTGACGTTACCGTCAGGGTTCCTTTTGCTGATAGGCTATACTAAACACTAACCATTAACTATAAACATATAGCTTTATCAACAACCTTTATATTGCTTCAATAAGGATGAATCTCTTTTGTACTACTTCTAAAGACGTGTTTTTTATAAAAAAGTTACATTTGTCAACTAACTTTAACATATGAAAGACACTCTTGTTTTTGGGGCTTCTTTAAAGCCAAATCGCTACAGTAATATCGCAATAAATCGTCTTGCAGAAAAAGGAATCGCCACGCAAGCATACGGATTACAAGTAGGAGTAATAAACGGGGTCGAAATTAATACCAATTTGGATGATATCCAAAATATACATACGATTACTTTGTATTTAAACCCTAAAAGGCAAGAAGCCCATTATAATGACATCATTAACCTACAACCTGCAAGGGTAATATTTAACCCAGG